>Ga0207720_100078_pt1 | contig 101019 bp, 100 predicted proteins | sample A23P2SouthBayCA_2_FD_187751 | JGI IMG/M metagenome (GOLD analysis project Ga0207720, IMG submission 187751) | Aerobic enrichment media microbial communities from Eden Landing Ponds, California, USA - A23 E3 (2) (SPAdes) | ecosystem: Environmental > Aquatic > Marine > Unclassified | place... | reverse complement strand
CAGAAAGGTGGCGACGACGGCGTCGGCCGAGCGGAGCGGGAGCCGTGTGGCGTCGCCGCGGCAGACGGCGACGTTCGACCAGCCCGCGCGGTCGATACGGTCACGGGCGCGAGTGACGGCGCCGGGTGCGAAATCGACGCCGACGACCCGCCCCTCGGGTCCGACTCGCTCGCGGAGGTAGGGCAGGGTCGCCCCCGTGCCACAGCCCACGTCGACGACGGTGTCGCCGGCACCGAGGTCGAGGGCATCGGCGAGGTCCGCCCGGAGGCGTCGGACACCGGGTGCGTGGCGCGCGAGGTGGTCGTAGCCGGGCGCCCACCGGGAGTAGAAGGTGCGGGCGGCGGCCGCCCGATCCGGATCGGGTGTGGTCACGCCAGATCGCGAACGATCCGGGCAACCGTCGGCGCGTCCGCACCGAGGACGTAGACGATCGGTTCGATGCCGAAGCCGCCGGTCTGGTAGAGAACGAAGGGGGTGTCGGGAGCCGCGTCGCGCACTGCGTCGACGACCGCCCGACGGGTGGCATCGTGTCCCGCTTCGTCGCGGTCGGCCTCGAATTCGACGGTCGGGTAGCCCGCGTCGTGCAGGTCGTCGACGAGGGTGGGATCGTACCGGATATTCACGGCACCGCGGACAGTCGTGCCGGCGGCGCGGGCCGACAGCAACACCGAGGCGACGTGTGCGCTGACGCCGAACTCGGGGTCCGAGGGTACCGTCGCCGTCCCTCGCACGTCGAAGATGCGACCGGGGACGCCGGCCACGTCCTCCACGTCGGTCGCGTCGGGCAGGCTCTCGACGAGATTCGAACCAACGTTCGGTACGAGTTCCGCGAAGCCGGCGGCGTTCCGGAGGATGCGCAGTCCCCGCCGGACGGAGGATCGAACCTGTTCGGTCGTCCGTGCGCCGCTCTCGGGGTCGTGTACGTCGAAGGAGGCGTCGTACTCGCGGAGTTCGGGCATGCGTTCGCGGTGGCGTTCCGCGAGGAGGTCGCCGTCCTCGAGTTGGCGGATCAGCACCTCGATCTCGATGAGCGCCTGCACCCGGCTCATGTCACCCGTGGCCAACCCGTCGCCGACACGCTGGACGAGCGTCTGTACGCGCTCGTCCTCGCTGATCGCGTCGCTCGTCGCCACGTCACCGTGGGCGTACTTCGAGACGGCGGACTGTGAGATGCCGAGCGCGTCGGCCACCTCCCGCTGGGTGAAGCCGCGATCCCGGAGATCGGCCGCCAGCATGGATCTGACGGTCGGGAGGAACTCCTCGACGACGATTTCCTCGACGAACTTCATGACTCGAACTCGGGGTCGTCCCCGATGCGGGAGGCCTGTGGGCCGTGTTGGTCCTGATACTTCGAGCCCCGCTCGCTCCCGTACGGTCGGTCGGCGGGCGAGGAGAGTTCGGTGAAGACGAGTTGTGAGACGCGCATGCCGGGCGTGAGCGCGACGGGGGCGGTGCCGAGATTGGAGAGTTCGAGCGTCACCTGGCCGCGGTAGCCGGGATCGACGAAGCCCGCGGTGGCGTGGACGACGACGGCGAGTCGGCCGAGAGAGGAGCGCCCCTCGACGTTGGCAACGAGATCGGCGGGCATCTCGACGCGCTCTTTCGTGGTGCCGAGGACGAAGTCGCCGGGATGGAGGATGAACTCGTCACCCTCCGCGACCACCGTCTCGTCGATGTACTCGCTGACCTCCCGTTCACGCGTGGGGTGGATACAGGAGATGTTGGTGCGCTGGAACTCTAGGAATTCGGAGCCGAGTCGGAGGTCGACGCTGGCCGGTTGGACCTGTTGATCGACATCGTCGAGGGGGTCGATCACGAGTTCACCCTCACGGAGACGAGCGAGGATGTCGGTATCCGACAGGATCATACCTAAGCGGGGGGTGTCGAGGGGTAAAATCCCCCCGGTCGGCGTCCCGAACGTGCGGCGAGTCCTCTCGGCTCGCTTCAGTCGGCTCGCCGGCGTGTCCGTCGCGGCACACCCGTCGAACCGTCGCTTCGTCGTCCGTTGTGACGGGATGGTGAGGTAAACGGCAACGCTTTTTTGAGACGGTCCGAAATCGATACGATATGTCTGATGAGGTCGAGCGGGGGCTGGAGGGTGTCGTTGTCTCCGAGTCCCGGCTGAGCTACATCGACGGCGACGCCGGCGAGTTGGGCTACCGCGGGTACGCCATCGAGGATTTCGCACGTGAGGCGAGCTTCGAGGAGGTGTTGTCGCTGCTCTGGAACGGTGAGTGGCCGACCCCCGACGAGTACGACGAGTTCGCCGCCCGACTGGCCGATGAGCGTGCGCTCGATCCTGCCGTCTACGACCTCATCGAGGAACTCGCCGCAAAAGACGAGAACCCGATGGCGATGCTGCGGACGGTGACTTCGTCGCTCTCGGCGCACGACCCGGACGCGGACGCCGACCCCGACGACCGCGAGGCCAACCTGGCGAAAGGCTGTCGCATCACGGCGAAACTCCCGACCGCGCTGGCGGCGTTCGACCGACTGCGCCGGGGCGACGACCCCGTCGATCCGCGTGAGGACCTCGGCCACGCCGAGAACTTCCTCTACATGCTCAACGGCGAGCACCCCGACGACGTGGCGGCCAACGCCTTCGACACCGCGCTGGTGTTGCACGCCGACCACGGACTGAACGCCTCGACGTTCTCGGCGATGGTGACCACGTCGACGCTGTCCGACCTCCACAGCGGCGTCACGAGCGCCATCGGCACGCTCGCCGGCGCCCTCCACGGCGGCGCCAACCAGAACGTCATGCGGATGCTGAAAGAGATCGACGAGAGCGAGCAGGACCCGGACGCGTGGATCGAGGAGGCGGTCGCGGAGGGCCGGCGCATCCCCGGCTTCGGCCACCGCGTCTACAACGTCCGCGATCCGCGGGCGGCTATCCTCGCCTCCTACTCCGAGCAACTCGGCGAGGCATCCGGCGAGCGCAAGTGGTACGACTACTCCGTCGCCATCGAGGACCACATGGCCGAGGAGACGAAGTTCGCGCCCAACGTCGACTTCTACTCCGCGTCGATGTACTACCAGATGGGCATCCCGATGGATATCTACACGCCCATCTTCGCGCTATCACGAGTCGGCGGCTGGATCGCCCACATGCTCGAACAGTACGAGGACAACCGCCTCATTCGGCCGCGGGCTCGCTACGTCGGAGAGCGTGGCCGCGAGTTCGTCCCGCTGGACGAGCGGTAGTCGGCGGGGTTCATGGACGTCTTCGTCTACGGGACACTCACCGAACCCGAACGGGTGGCGTCGGTGGTCGACTCGTTCGTCTTTGTCGGTGCCGCCGTACTGGAGGGCTGTCACCCCGTTTCCGGCCGGTATCCGACCCTCGCACCCGGCGGCGAGACGGCCGGCCGGCTCCTCCGAACGGACGCCCTCGACGCCCTCGACGCCTACGAAGGCGTCGACTCGGGGCTCTACGTCCGCGCCGTGGCGCAACGCACCGACGGCGGGACGGCGGCCGTCTACGTCGGTGACCCCGATAGACTCGACGCCGACGAGTCGGTCGAGTGGCCCGGTAGCGGGTCGTTCGCGGAGTGCGTTCGTCGGTATTTCCGGAATGGGTCCGCGATCGTTCGGCCGGAACATTCTTGACTGATAATCGTCAGACGCGCCGTCGCCTCGGTGCCGTCATCCACTTTCACTTTCACCGCGCCTTCATGACGTTTATATTCCTCCACGACAATCGGATAGACGCACGTCACACGCGTGCATTCCCCCTTCCTGAAGCGACGGACTACATAAACCGTTAACAGCCACCGACAGGTATGGGGTGTATGATCTCGTACGAGGACGTGCTCGACGCTCGGGACCGGGTGGCCGGCGTCGCGCGTCACACACCGCTGGAGTACTCGTTCGCCTTCTCGGATATGACTGGTGCAGAGGTACATCTCAAACTGGAGAACTTCCAGCGAACGGGTGCGTTCAAGATCCGCGGCGCGATCAACCGGATCGAGACGCTCCCCACCGAGGCGAAGGACGCGGGCGTCGTCACCGCGAGCGCCGGCAACCACGCCCAAGGGGTCGCCCTCGCGGCGACGCGGGCCGGCGTCGACTCGAAGATCGTCATGCCCGAACACGCGCCCGTTTCGAAGGTGAAAGCGACCGAGCGCTACGGTGGCGAGGTCGTCCTCCACGGCACGGACTACAGCGAGGCGCAGGCGGAGGCCCACCGGATCGAACGCGAGGAGGGCCGGACGTACGTCCACGCCTTCGACGACGAGATGGTGATGGCCGGGCAGGGAACGATCGGCCTCGAAATCACGGAGGACTGCCCGGAGCTGGACACCGTCATCGTCCCCATCGGTGGCGGTGGGCTGATCTCGGGCATCGCGACGGCGGTGAAGGCCCACGACCCGGACGTGCGCGTGATCGGCGTGCAGGCCGAAGGCGCCTCCAGCGCCGCCGAATCCCTGCGGAAAGGCGAGATTTACGAGCGCGAGAGCGTCGACACCATCGCCGACGGTATCGCCACACGCCGCATCGGTGACCGCACGTTCGAGGTGATCAAAGAGCGCGTCGACGAGGTAGTGACTGTCGACGACGAGTCCATCGCCATCGCGCTGACCTACCTGCTCGAACGCGAGAAGGCGCTGGCCGAGGGCGCGGGAGCCATCTCGCTGGCCGCCCTCCTCTCCGGTGCCATCGAGTACGAGGAAGGGGAGGTGATCGTCCCCGCGCTCTGTGGGGGGAACATCGACCTCAACGTCCTGACGACCGTCGTGATGCGCGGGCTGGTGGCGACGGGACGGTACCTCCGCTTCCGCACGATTCTGAAAGACCAGCCGGGCGCCCTCGTGGAACTCGGGACGATCATCGCCGAACACCGGGCGAACATCACCGCCTTCCACCACGACCGCACGTCGCGGGACGTGGCGATGAACGACGCGCGCGTCGAACTCGAAGTCGAGACGCGGGGACCGGATCACGTCGACGAACTCCTCTCGGCGCTCCGGTCGGCGGGCTACGAGGTGGAGATCGTCAACGGCTACCAGATGTCCGTGTGATTCCTGCCGCCGATATGTACTTTTAACCGGTCGCCGCGCGACTGGACGGGCGTGAAACGAACCATCAGTACCGACGACGCCCCCGCCGCGGTGGGCGCGTACAGTCAGGCAACCACGAACGGATCGCTCCTCTTCACGGCGGGCCAGCTCCCGTTGACGACGGACGGCGAGCTTCTCGACGACGAGAGCGTCGCCACCCAAACCGAGCAGTCACTCGACAACGTGATGGCCATCCTCTCCGAGGAGGGCGCCGACGCGAGCGACATCCTGAAAGTGACCATCTTCCTCGGCGACATCGAGGACTTCGACGAGATGAACGAGACGTACGGAACGTACTTCGACGACGAACCGCCGGCCCGGAGTGCGGTCGAAGTGGGCAACGTCCCGAAGGGTGCGGCGCTCGAAATCGAAGCCATCGCCGACGTGGCGTGATAGTGTTTATTGTAACTGTTTGCCGGTGGTTCGCCAGAACGGGTCGGCGAACCACCGATCGTGACTTATACCGTCGGCTGTAACTGTTTCAAGATATTCGCCACTCCGGGGTGGCGAATATCTTAATTGACTTACAGCCGGCAGTATTACAATACTCACTATGAGCGGACGGACGGCCGGAGACCGATGAACGCGCGACACAAGTCCAGCCTCCTGTGGGGCCTCGTGGGTGCACTCGCCTTCCTCGTGCTCGTCCAGGGCTACCACCTGCTCGTCGCGCCGCTGACCGTCAGCCCCGTCGCAGTCGGGGGGATCACGCTCCTCGTCGGCACCGTGGCGGCCGGGCTCACTCGCGTCCTCGAACCGCGGCTAAACGGAAGGAGTTAAAGGGTCGAGCGGTTAGTCGTAACTGCGTGCCGGGATGGCCGAGTGGTAAGGCGCACGCCTGGAAAGCGTGTTCCCTCAGGGATCCAGGGTTCAAATCCCTGTCCCGGCGCTTCTCTCTCGAATCGACGCCGGATAGCCACGGCTCCCGGTCGCCGCCAGTGTGACGTGGCGTCGCTAACTCATCGCATCGCGGGGCATGACCAGGTCGCCGCCACAGGCAGGGCACCGCGCCAGCGTCCCTGTCGTGCCCGTTGTCGTGCGGTACTCGTCGTAGTCACAGTCGGTACAGACCCACTCGGCGACGTGCTTTTCGACCGGGGTTGGTTCGACGGTGGAGTCGGTACGGCCCTCTCTGAGAGACATGGTAACGCTTCACACTCTACCCACTTAACACACACGCTGGCTATTCTTGGGTTTTCGTGGAAGATATGGCGGTGATTCTGGCGATCATTGTCGATAGTTCCAGTATTGAGCGGCTTGGAATCGGAGAAAGGTTCATATGGCGGGCGCTCGTTGACATGCGTGACAATGCCTGACACGAAAAGTGGCCGCGAGCGGAACGGCAAGAAAAAGCGCGAGCAACTGCGGCAGCGCCTCTACGAGCAGGAACTGGAGACGATCGACGAGGACGCGGAGCTTCCTGAGTTCGGCGAGGACCTCGCGGCCGACGAACTGGAGTAGCGGTCGACCGCCAGTTCGGTTCTTTTCGCGTACAGCCATCGGCGTGACGACACCGCCGGTGCCCGCCGAACTGCGTGGCGCTTCGGTGTCGGCGCGCTTATACTGGGTCCGCCCAAATCCGTCGGCTGTGCACCTCCGTGCGAACTACGCGACGATGTACGTCGGCGCGCAACTCGCGCCGGAGACGCGGAAACTCGACCTCGACTGGGCCGACGATGCCGGCGACGAGACGGACGCCCACGAGTTCGAGGTGCCGACCGACGACGCCACCGACGGTTACGTCGGGATTCAGGCGTTCGACGTGGGGGAGTACGGTCACGAGATCCTCGTCAACGGTGAACCGATGAGTGGCTTCGACATCCCACCCAACGACGGCTGGCAGTACTGGGTCGACACGTTCGGCGACAGCGTCTCCCTCACCGAGGGCATCAACAGCCTTCGGATCGTCCGCGACACCGATACCACCGACGCCTTCGCCGTCGGCACCGTCACCGTCCACTGGAAGGAGCCGGACGACGGCTGACCTGACCACACTTAAACCTGCCCGATCACCGATCCATCTTCAGCGTCTCGGTTCGTGATAACAGTTGACATTCAGCTAGACGAGTCGCTCGAGTCGGGGGATTTTTCGATCGAACGGGTGATCGACGATCGGGTCTCGTGGATGTGACAACGCTCACTTTTATATAGAAGGACAAACAATCATTCGGTGAACCATGAGTCAGCGAATGCAGCAGGGTCAGCCGATGATCATTATGGGCGAGGACGCCCAGCGCGTCAAGGACAAGGACGCACAGGAGTACAACATCTCGGCGGCCCGCGCCGTGGCGGAGTCGGTACGCTCGACGCTCGGTCCCAAGGGGATGGATAAGATGCTCGTCGACTCGATGGGGACGGTCACCATCACTAACGACGGCGTGACCATCCTCCAGGAGATGGACATCGACAACCCGACGGCCGAGATGATCGTCGAGGTCGCCGAGACACAGGAGAACGAAGCCGGCGACGGGACGACCACGGCGGTCGCCATTGCGGGTGAACTCCTGAAAAACGCCGAGGACCTCCTCGAACAGGACATCCACCCGACGGCGATCATCAAAGGCTTCAACATGGCCTCGGAGCAGGCCCGCGCCGAGATCGACGACATCGCCGAGCGCGTCGATCCCACCGACGAGGCCCTCCTGCGGAAGGTCGCCGAGACGTCGATGACGGGCAAGAGCTCCGAACTCGACAAGGAACTGCTCGCCCAGCTCGTCGTCGACGCGGTGCAGGCTGTTACCGTCGAGGCGGACGACGGCTCCCACGTCGTCGACCTCGAATTCGTCGAGATCGAGACACAGACCGGGATGTCGGCCTCGGAGTCCGAACTTCTCAACGGCGCCGTCGTCGACAAGGACCCCGTCAACGACGACATGCCCGTCGACTTCGACGAAGCGAACGTCCTCCTCCTGAACGACCCGATCGAGGTCGAGGAGACCGACGCGGACACGTCGGTCAGCATCGACAGCCCCGATCAGCTCCAGCAGTTCCTCGACAGCGAGGAACGGCAGCTCCGCGAGAAGGTCGATCAGATCGTCGCGACGGGCGCCGACGTCGTCTTCTGTCAGAAGGGCATCGACGACCTCGCGCAGTACCTGCTCGCCAAGGAAGGCATCCTCGCCGTCCGTCGGACGAAGAAATCCGACATGGGCTTCCTGCAGGAGATTCTCGGTGCCGAGATCGTCTCCGATCTCGACTCCGCGACCGACGCTCACCTCGGCACCGGCTCGATCACCCGTGACGCCGACGCCGGCCTATTCTACGTCGAGGGCGACGACTCCCACGGCGTGACGATCCTGCTCCGTGGCTCCACCGAACACGTCGTCGACGAACTCGAACGCGGCATTCAGGACGCCCTCGACGTCGTCTCCGCTACCGCGGCCGACGGCCGCGTCCTCGCCGGTGGTGGCGCCATCGAGGTCGAGGTCGCGAGTCGCCTGCGCGACTACGCCGACGACATTAGCGGGCGCGAACAGCTCGCCGTCAACGCCTTCGCCGACGCCGTCGAGACCGTCCCGCGCGTGCTCGCCAGCAACGCCGGTCTCGACAGCATCGACACGCTCGTTGCCCTCCGTGCGGCCCACGAGGACGGCGATATCCACGCCGGCCTGAACGTCTTCTCGGGCGACGTGGTCGACACGTACGAGGCTGGCGTCGTCGAACCCGCTCACTCCAAGGAACAGGCACTCTCCTCGGCTACCGAGGCCGCGAACCTGGTCCTGAAAATCGACGACATCATCGCCGCGGGCGACCTCTCGACCTCCGGTGACGAGGACGAGGGTGGCCCCGGTGGTGCTGGCGGCATGGGCGGTATGGGTGGCATGGGCGGCGCGATGTAAGTTCGGCCACTCCCCTCCCTTCCCCTCCCCTCGCGAATCGACACAAAGCCCTTATTTTCGACGCCGGTACGACGCGCCATGTCCTCCAGCAGACGTACCCTTCTGGGCAGCGTCGGCGCCGCACTGACCGGCCTCGCCGGCTGTCTCGACGCGGTGGACGATGGGTCGACCGATACGGCCACCCCGACTCCCACGCCCGTCACTCCCGCTATGACCGATGCCGCTCTCGGTGAGTCCGTCGACGTGGACGACGTGACCGTCACCGTCTCCGAGTTCCGTGCCCCCTACGCGATCCGGTATCTGTCCGCTCCCGACGCCTTCGGCGTCACCGCGGCCGACGACGGACGCTTCGTCGTCGTTCAAGTGTCGGCTGCTGGTGGTGACACGCCGCCAGCCCCCGACGCCTTCTCGCTCGTCGTCGACGGCACGGCGTACGAGTCGGGTATCGAAGCCGTCGGCCCGGCCCGGATCGACGCGCCCGCCACGGGTCGCGCGTACGGCGGTGCCACCCGTCGTGGCTATCTCGGGTTCCGCGTGCCAGCCCCCCTCGACGCGACGGACGTGGCGATTCACCTCGCGGACGCGGCGCGGTGGACGGTCCCGCCCTCGACGCTCGCCGCCTTGCGCTCTCCGCCGCCGTCGTTCACAACGACCGTCTCCGTCCCCGACAGCGTCGCGGCCGACGAGGCCGTCCCCGTCCGCCTCGACGTGACCAACGAGGGCGACGGCGGCGGCGTCTTCCGCGGTGCGCTCAACCACCAGGGGCCACTCTACGCCGCCGACGCGTTCACGTTCTCGCTCCCGTCCGGCGAGTCGACGACCCACGAGTTAGGGGTTGACTACTACCGGGGGAGCGACTCGCCGCCCGAACGCGTCCAGTTCGGCGTCGTCGGCCCCGGCCTCTCGGAGTCGTTCGAGGTGCGCATCGAGGGCGGTGGGACGCCCGGCGGGACGGCGACGGAGGCGGGAGATTCGGCGTGAGGCTGTTGCACAACTGATACATCTACCGGGGCGCTAGCGCTTCGCATGGAAACCGTGCTTCTGGACGCCGACACGGTGGACAAGCACTCGTCGATGACGGCCGTCGTCGGCGCCGTCGAGACGGCGTTCGCGGCCCACGCCCGCGGCGACGCGGTGACGTCGCCGAAGACGTACGTCGATCTCCCGCAGTACGACGGCGACTTCCGGTCCATGCCAGCGTACCTGCGGGGCGACGGTGTGGAACGCAGTTCCACGGAGACGGCTAGCCGGTCGAAGACCGGCGGTGGCTGGGACGCCGCGGGCGTGAAGTGGGTGAACTCCACCCGAACAACCGGGCGCGTCACGCCCTCCCGACGGTCATGGGGACGATGCTCTACTCCGACCCCGAGACGGCGTTCCCGCTGGCCATCATGGACGGCACGACGCTCACGACGAAGCGCACGGGCGCGGCAGCGGCCGTCGCCACCGACCATCTCGCCGTCCGCGACGCCCGAACGCTGGGACTGGTCGGTGCGGGCGTCCAGTCACACGCTCAGCTCGACGCCATCCTGACGGTCCGGCCCATCGAGACGGTAATCGTCGCCGACGCCGACCGCGCCCGGGAGTTCGCCGAGACGGTCAGCGACCGGGTGACCGCGCGGGTCGGCTCCATCCCCGAAGCCGCCGCCTGCGATGTCCTTTCGACTGTCACACCGGTCGAGGAGCCAATCGTCGACACGGTCGGCGACCACACCCACGTCAACGCCGTCGGCGCCGACGCTGCGGGCAAACACGAACTCGCCGACGCCATCCTCGACGCGGCGAAGCTCGTCGTCGACGACCGGGAGCAGTGTACCCACTCCGGCGAGATCAACGTCCCTACAGCGAGGGGCGACTCACCGACGCCGACATCCACGCGACGCTCGGCGAAGTGGTCGTCGGCGAGGCGACGGGACGGACCGACGCCGACGGCGTGACCGTCTTCGACAGCACCGGCCTCGCGATTCATACTGTCGGCTGTAACTGTTTCAAGATATTCGCCACCCCGGAGCGGCGAATATCTTAATTGACTTACAGCCGACCGTATCAGGACGTGGCGGCCGCCCACGTCGTCTACGAACGCGCCGCCGCGGCCGACGACGGCGTGTCGTTCGACCTCCTCGGGCAGGGCTAGTCGGCCGCGACCAGACGCTCCCGCATCCAGTCGGCCGCGTAGGGACGATACTGGGTAACCCGGTTCTTGCAGACGTGGTCGCCGTCGGGGTAGTAGAGGAGTTCGCCCTTCGGCGCCCGCTCGGCGATGCGCTCGGTCTGTTCCGGCGGGACGACGGTGTCGTTGCCGCCGGCGATCATCAGCGCCGGCGCGGTCAGCTTCTCGATGTCGCCGCGGAGGGTCAGCTGCTCCGTAATCTCGTCGGCCTCGATAAACGAGTCCGTGTGGCAGGCGTGGAGGAAGCCGTCGCGCATCGACACGGATCCGTACAGCGAGGCGGGGCCGACGCTGAAGGGGCCGGCGAGACCGACGCAGGCGTCGAAGCGGTCGTCGTTCGCGGCGACGTGCGGGGCGTAGAAGCCGCCGATGGAGACGCCATAGACGCCCAGTCGGGTGGCGTCGACGCTCGCCTGTCCCTGCACGTGGTCGACGACGGCCGAAATCGCCTCGTGGTAGTCGGGCGTCATCGGCCGGTCGTACCACAGCTCGCCCTGTCCGGGGCCATCGACGGCGAGCGTCGCGATGCCGCGGGCGTGGAAATCCGACGACCGCGTGTGCTGTTCTTCTTTCGTGGAATCGAGCCCCGACAGCACCAACACCAGCGGCGACTCGTCGAGACCCTCCGGAGTCGTATCGGGCACTCGCAAGTAGCCGGGAATGTCGCTCCCGCCGGGGGCGGGCACCTCGATGCGCTCCGCTGGCGGATCGAGATGTGGGGCGGCCTTCCCCCACAGTTCGACGCCTCGCCGGTGGGCCCGCTCCCGTCGGTCCTCGTCGGCGAACCACGCGAACGAGCCGAAGTGGCAGTACATCGACGCCCGAAGGAAGTGTTCGCCGGCGCTCGTCGAGTTGCCCTCGGCGACGGCCTCTCGGCCGAGTTCGGCGTGTTCCTCGCCCACCGCAGCGAAGGCGTCACACCACTCGTCCCACGTCTCGATCTCCGCTCGCAGGTTCTGCAGGTCGTATCGATCCAGCCCCTTGGCGAGAAAGCGCGTCCACCAGCGGTCGAACCGGTCCTCGACGAACTCGCGGCCGCGGTCTTCGGTCATCGCCGCCACCCCTCGCCACCACGCCGCCGGTTCCGTCGCTCCGTCCCCGCCCTCATCTCCGCGTCTGCTAACTCGTACACGGTGGCCCCAACGTTGGAGACGGCTCTGTTAAGCGTTTCTCCAAAAGTATCACATCGGGCTGTGCCAGCGTTCACGAGACTGCGTCTCGTGAGCCAACCAGAACTTCCGGTTCTGGTGACGACGACTGACTGGTATTCCCCATGCGTGGGAAGCCTCGCCGTTCACGGCAAGGAGGATGTCACTCGATGTGGATCGCCGGCCGGAAGGGGACGGCCGTCCCGGCGCGGTCGCCGGGGTCCGGCGGGTCAGCGTCTTCGGCGTACACGTCGACCGTGGCGTCGAACTCGCGTTCGAGGAAGGGGACGGCTGCCTCGTAGACGGCCATCTCCTCTAACTCCGCCAGCGTGTCGACCGTCTCGTCGTCCAGATCACGCACGAGTTCGACTAGGTCGCCGACGAGGTCGTTGACCGCGTCGCCGCGTTCGCGGAGGGCGGGGTCGCTCATCGCTTCGCTCATCGCCGCGCCCACGTCCGGGCCGGTTTCGGCGACGGCGTCGAACACTGCCCCCTTCCAGTCGGCGGCGACGTACACTCTGATCCGATCGGGATCGGTCCCCGTCACGTCGACGATGTCGTTCACGTCCGCGGTGAGGCGTTCGATCTGTCGCTCCTGTACCTCGACGGTCGGTCGCTCCAGGTCGGGGTCGACTTCGGGCCACGGGGCGTCCTCCGCCGGCGTCCCCGCCAGCTCCTCGTGGAGCTCGTTCGCGAGGAAGGGGACGAAGGGCGCCAGCAGGCGCAGACGCGTCTCCAGCGCGTGCCGGAGCGTCCACTGTGCGCCCGGTCGATCCCGGTCGGTCCGGCGTCGATACCACCGGAGCGCCTCCTCGAAGCCGTAGAACGCCGTCTGGCTCGCCGCGCGCGTCTCGGAGTTCTCCATCGCCTCGGTCACCTCGCGGATCGTCCCCTGCAGTTTCGAGAGGAGCCACTGGTCGATGTGCTCCAACTCCTGGGCCTCGGGATCGTCGTCGAACGTCGACCTCGACTCGTCGGGCAGGAGTTCGGTCGCGCGGTTCCAGAACCGCTCCAGCTGGTTGCGGACGCTCTCGACCTGGCCGGCCCGCCAGTCGTAGTCCTGCCACGGCTCCGCGGAGTTGAGCAGGAAAAAGCGCACGGTGTCGGCGCCGTAGCGCTCGATGGCCTCGCCCGGCAGGACGACGTGTCCCTTCGAGGACGACATCTTCTCTCCCTCCAGTAGCCCCATGCCCATGATGACGATGCCGGCGGGCCACTGTGGCTCGTCGAACAGTTCCGCGTGGTGGAACAGGTAGAACGTGAGGTGGTTGGAGATGAGGTCGTTCGCGGAGAAGCGGTAGTCGACGGGGTACCAGTAGCGCCACTCCTCGCGCAGGTCGAGGGCGCGCGGGTCTGGGTCGTTGACCGCCTCCGCGCCGTAGAAGAGGGCGTCGAAGAACTCCCGATCCAGATCCTCGACCGGAATCTCACGCAGACGCGGGGCGATGGTGTAGTACGCCATGTAGATGGTCGAGTCCGAGAGAGGTTCGATGACGAAGTCGTCGTCCCACGGCAGGCGCGTCCCCAGCCCGTAGTTACGGATGCACGGCCACTCGTTGAGCCAGTCGATGGTGTGGTCGTACTCGCCGCGGGTGTTCTCCGGAATACACTCCATGTTCTCGACGACCCGCTTGGTCGCTGCCTTCCAGTCCTCGTCGTTGTACCGGAGGAACCAGGTGTCCTGTTCGGCCACCTCGACGTCGCCGCCGCACCGACAGACGACCTCCTCCGAGAACTCGTACATCGTCCCGAAGTGCCCGGCCTCGATTCCCTCGTCGCGGTACGCCTCGCGGATCTCTTCGATGACTTCACCCGCGAACTTGCCGTACGCGTCGTGGAGGCGCCCGGCGTGGAACTCGCGGTTGTACAGTTCCTTCGTCACCTCCTCCAGTTCGGGGTCGTTCGACGACTCGATGCCCGCTTCCTCGACGGCGTCTCTCGCCGGCACGTCGCCGTAGCCTTCCACGTCGAGGATCGGGACCGGTTCGATCCGGTCGACGACCGCGGGATCGACGCCGTAGCGCTCCATCCGTCCGTCGTCGGCTTTCGCCTCCTGTAAGGCGAGGTAGTCGTCGGGCGAGTGTGCTGGGACGGACATGACGACGCCCGTGGCGTTGTCGGGGTCGACGAACGTCGCGGGGAGGATGGGGACGTCGTCACCGGTGACGGGGTTGGTGACCGACTCGCCCACGAGGTCCGCGCCCGCGAACGTCTCCGCGACGGCCACGTCGTGGGCCTGCAGGCGGAGTTTCTCCGTCGCCTGCTCGGAGACGATCCACTCCTCGCCGTCGACGGTCGCGCGGGCGTAAGTGCCCTCCGGGTCGACGTACGCGTTCGTGACGCCACGAACCGTCTCGGGCCGGAGCGTCGCCATCGGCACCACCGCGTCGTCGAGGCCGAAGCGGATGAGGGTGTACTCCTGATACTCTGCCTCTTCACCCTCCAGCAGGTCGTGGGTGGTGACCGGCTGCTCTTCGTTCGTGCAGTATTTCACGGGGTGGAGGCCCTTCTCCAGCCGGTTTCGCTCCCGCAGCGTCTCGTACTGCCACGTGATGAACTTCGAGTAGCGGTCGTCGTTCGTGGTGAACTCGCGGCGCCAGTCGATCGAGAGCCCCAGCGACTTCATCCCCTGCTTGTAGTGTTCCTCGATGAAGTAGCGGGCGTAGCCCATCGGTGTCTCAAGATCCTGCAGGGTGGCTTCGGGTACGTCGTAGGTGTCCCGGAGGACGGAGAGCTGCTCTTTTTCGCCTTTCTTTAGACGCTCGACAGCGCCGATGATCGGCGTGCCGGTGACGTGCCACGCGATGGGAAAGAGGACGTTGTCCCCTCGCTGTCGGCGGTAGCGGGCGTAGACGTCCGGGACCGTGTACGTCCGGGCGTGACCGATGTGCATTCCGCCGCTCGGGTAGGGGTAGGGGACGGTGATGAACGTCACGTCCTCGTCCTCGTCGCCGGGCGCCGCGGCGTCCGACGGACCGCTGGGATCGGCCTCGTACCGGCCCGTTTCGGCCCAGCGCTCCCGCCAGCGCTCCTCGATGTCCTGCGGGTCGTAGTCCATGTTCCGGCACAGGAATTCCCGACCTAAAACAACTCCTATCCCACCGGCCACCCGGTAGCGCGACGATTATCGTCGCTGATTCCCGGTCGACCGCTACGGTAAGGGGCCATTATCGACCGACCGCGTTTCGGTAAGGCATCATTATATATCCCTTTCCGGGGCTACACGCCTTGGTGAACACATCGTGAAGATATCGTCGTTCGGTCGCCCCGTCAGTGCTACCGTAGTCGGTGGCCTCGGCGTCGCGCTGGTGGCGGTCTGGTACGCCGAAATCGGTGGTCGCCCCCGATGGTCCCTCGCCACCGTGGCCCCGTTCGGGCTTGCCGTTCTCCTCCTCGTCGCTGCCGGCTGGCTCCTCCGGAGCGACCTCGACGGCCGAATCGCCCTCCGCATCCCGCTGACGACTGCCGTCGGGATGCTCGTCTTCGGGTCCTTTGGCGCGTTCGTGGCGTTCGACTTTCTCACTCCCGTGACCGGTGCTCGGGCGACGCTGGTTGCGCTCCACTTCGTCAGTGTCGGTGGCGCGGTAGGCGTTCTCGTCGGTCTCTTCACAGCGCGACAGGCGACGACGATCCGGACGCTCCGCACCCGCGAGGCCGAGCTCCGCCGCTCCCGCGACGAGTATCAGGACCTCTTCGACGGCATCGGCGATACGGTGCTCGTCCACGACACGCGCGGGATCATCATCGCCACCAACGACACGGCCCTCGACCGCCTGGGTTACGCGGCCGACGAGCTGGTCGGCCGCCGGATCGACGCGGTCGAAGACGGCAGATCAGCCGCGGAAGTCGAGCCGTCCACAAGAGACGAGACCGAGTCCGAGGAGCGCGTCGTCTACGAGACGGTTCACACCACCGCCGACGGCGACACGATTCCCGTCGAGGTGAGCGCCAGTTTCGTCCGCTATGGGGGGAAGCCGGCGATGCTCTCGGTCGCTCGTGACATCGTCCAGCGTCGCGAGTCCGAGCGTGAACTGGCCCGCAAACGCGATCAGCTTCGCGCGCTCAACCGCGTCCTCCGTCACGACATCCGCAACGACATGCAGATCGTCCTCGGCCTCGGGCGGCTCCTCGACGACCACGTCGACGACGAGGGCGAGGAGTATCTCCGGACGATTCTCGACACCGGCGAACACGTCGTCGAACTCACGCGGAGTTCGCGCGACCTCGCGAGGACGGTCGCCGGCGAGACCGAACTCCCGCTGGAGTCGGTCTCCCTGTCCGACACGCTGGAGGCGGAGATCAAACGTCGGCGCGAGGCGTTCGGACACGCCACGATCGCTCTCCGAGACGACGTGCCGGACGTGAACGTTCGTGCCAACGACCTGCTGTCGTCTGTGTTCCGGAACCTGCTCAACAACGCCGTCCAGCACAGCGACCGTGACGAACCGGAGGTGGTAATCTCGGCCGACATCACGCGCGGCGATCACACCGTCATCGTTCGTATCGCCGACGACGGCCCGGGAATCGTCTCCGACCGTCAGGAAGCGGTGTTCGGTAAGGGAGAGAAAGGGATCGACAGCGAGGGGACCGGCCTCGGCCTCTATCTCGTCCAGTCACTGGTCGACCACTACGGGGGTGACGTGTGGATCGAGGACAACGAGCCACGGGGAACCGTCGTGGTCGTCGAACTGCCGGTCGCCGAGGAGTAACAAGGGGGACAAAACGGGAAAATCGGAAACACACGGTAACGGCGCCGCCGCCTACTCGACGTCGATGTGGCGCACGTCCACGTCGGCCTCGACGGGGATCGACACCGTCAGGACGCCGTTGCGATAGGTCGCGCTGGCGTCTTCGCCGTCCACAGCCGCGGGGAGACGGATCGTGCGGTGCATCGACTGGTGGTGGCGCTCGCGTCGGACGTACGCGTCCTCGTCGACGCTCGACGTGCTCTCGGACTCGGCGCGAATCGTCAGGAGGTCGCCGTCGACGGAGATGTCGAAGTCAGCCTTCTCGAAGCCGGGCACGTCCGCCGTAACGACGATCTCGTCGTCGTGGTGGGCTACGTCGACCGCGAAGTCGGCACCGTCGCCGTCGTAGCCGGGTCGGTTGTAGCGACCGAAGACGCCCGATCGGTCCTGTATCATGCGCTCGAAGAGGTCGTCGAAGTCACTGAAGTAGTTGTTCGGTTGCATTGGTAATCGCCACCTCTACAGAGGCCCGCTGAGGGGATAAACACCGCTGGAGCTGAGCTAGCTATCTGCACGGTAGCGAGCCTGTATCGGGTTTCAGGAGCGTTTCAGACGACGTGTCGCGTGTCGTACGAGCCGAGTCGACGCACCCAGCCGTCGGCGGCGATGTCCTCTACCTCTTCGACGGCCTGCCGCGCGTGGCGCTCGTAGAGCCCCGCCTCGAAGTCGATGTGGAAGAGGTAGTCGCCGAGACGGTCACCCGTCGGTCTGGACTCGACGCGGGAGAGGTTGATGTCGCGGTCCGCGAAGGCCTCCAGCAGTTCGAGCAAGAGTCCGGGGTAGTTCGCGTTCGGGTTGACGATGATCGTCGACTTACCGCCGGCGTCCGATCGCTCCTCGGCGGGCGAGATGGCGAAAAACCGCGTCGCGTTGGAGTCACGATCCTGAATGTCCTCCGCGAGGACCTGCAGGTCGTCGCCCCCGTTGTCGGGGTGGGCGATGGCGGCGACCGAGGCGTCCTCGCGGGCGTGTTCGACGCCGCGGGCAGTACTGGTGACCGCCTCCAGCGTCACGTCCGGGTATTCGGCTTCGAGGAAGGACCGACACTGCGCGAGCGCCTGCGAGTGGCTGGCGACGATATCGAACGTTTCGGACTGGGCGATCAAGGCGTGTCGGATCGGGGTGACGATCTCTTCGACGACGCCCACGTCGTAGTCCGCGAGGGCGTCGAGCGTCTCGGTGACGCTTCCCTCGATACTGTTCTCGATGGGGACGACGCCGCGGCGATACTCGCCGTCCGCGACCGCCTCGACGATGGCGGTCACGGACTCGCTGAAGGTCACCTCGTCGGCGACCGCCCGCGCGGCGCGGTGGGAGTAGGTCCCTGCCGGGCCGAGCGTGATGGCTTCCATGCCACTCGGTTGCGCGGAGAGGGGCAAAAGCGCGTCGGGTTCCGGCGGCCGACGGCGCCGCGATGCCTGCCGGTCAGTCGCCAATCGTCATACTGCCGGCTGTAAGTCCGGAGAGTTACAGTCGACAGTATCAGTCGGCGAGACGGAGACGGACGTTGAACACGCTCCCCCGTGGCTCGTTGTCCTCGATCCAGACCGACCCGCCGTAGTGGTCGACCAGCGTGTACACCAGATAGAGGCCGAGGCCGGTCCCCTCGCTGTCGATCCCTTTCTCCCCCTTGCCGAACACCGTCTCCCGGCGGTCGGGGTCGATCCCTGGCCCGTCGTCGGCTATCTGGACGAGAACCCAGCCGTCCTCGTCCTCGACCTCGGCGGACACCTCGACGGTAGGGTCGTCGCCGTCGTGGTGCTGGACGGCGTTGTTGAGCAGGTTCCGGAACACCGAGCGGAGCATGTCGTTCGCCACCACCTCGACCAGAGGCACGTTCCCCCGCGTCCGGACCGTCGCCTCCGGGTAACTCGACGACGCCTCCCGGACCTCGCGGTCGAGTACGAACGAGAGGTTCGTCGCTTCGAGCTCTTCGCCCGCTTCGGAGACCAGCGCGTCCATCAACTCCCCCATCAGATCGGTGAGCTCGATAACGTGCTCCGTCCGTGTTTTGATCGTCTCTAGGTGGGGTTGCTCCGCTTCGTCCGAGAGGTCGTCGAGCAGGTCGGCCATCCCCTGAACGAGCTGCATGTCGTTGCGGATGTCGTGTCGCACGATCCGGTTGAGGAGTTCCAGCCGCTCGTTTTGCTCCTCCAGCACTTGCTGGTACTCCCGCGTCTCGGTCACGTCCTTGATCGCTCCGTCGATGTACGTCTCGCCCTCGGCCCCTTCGAAGCGACAGACCGTGACCAGCCCCCAGAACGTGTCGCCACTCAGCGTCCGGAGCTGGAGCTTCTCGGTCAGCACGTCTCGCTCGGCCAGCTCGTCGAAGAACGCCCGGCAGTCGTCCGCGTCCTCGTAGATGTCGGCGACGGGCGTCGACAGCAGCTCGACCTTCGAGTCGGCGTCGAACAGGTCGACCATGGTCGGGTTGGCTTCGAGAAAGGTGCCATTCGGGTCGTATCTCGCCCGGAAGATGCCCGTGGGGACGTGTTCGACCAGTTCCTCGAATCGCCCGAGTTCGTCCCGTCGTCGCTTCCGATCGGTCACGTCTCGGACGGTCGTCAGCACGCACCGCTTACCCATGAGATCGGTCAGCGACGCGGAGAGCTCCGCCCAGAAGGGGTCCTCGTCGCGGCGCCGGAGTCGCCACTCGACGGTCGTGTCGTTACGAGCGGCGCTGACCAGCTCCGTCATCGCTGCCTCCGGGTGCCGGTCGTCGACCAACAGATCGTCGATGTGGCTCCCGACGAGGGCGTCACGGTCGAGCCCGCTCATCGACGTGAATCGCTCGTTGGCGTCGCGAACCGTCTCACTGTCGGGATCGAACACCACCAGCCCGTCGGAGACGTGTTCGAACAGGGCCCGGTACCCCGGCCCGGCCGCAACCGTGATCCGTTCGTCCACGGCGGAGGTGAGGCGGAGACCGTAATAAAGCCACGCCCGCGGTTATCAGTTCGTGTAACAGATGTCGACGAAGTTCCGGAGGATCGTCAACCCCGTCTCGCCGCTTTTCTCGGGATGGAACTGGGTGCCGAACACCAGTCCGTCATCGCTCGCGATAACTGCGGGGAAGGTGCGGCCGTGGTCGGCAGTGGCGACGACCGCCCCGTCGTCGTCGGGGACGGCGTAGTAAGAGTGGACGAAATAGGCGTGTTCGCCGTCGACGGAGCCGCCACTCCCGTCCTCGCGGTCCGGCGTGGTCGCCGGATCGACGCCGGAGACGAGTGGGTGGTCTCGCTCGACGGACAGCTGATTCCAGCCCATGTGTGGCACTTTCTGTCCCTCGTCGAAGCGGACGTTGCGGCCGGGGACGAAATCGAGGCCGACGACCTCGCCCTCGCCCGCGTGGTCGGCCTCCTCACTCGACGTGAGAAGCATCTGCATCCCGAGGCAGATGCCGAAGACGGGCTGACCCCGGTCGACGGCGTCCGCGAGCGCCTCGCGGTACGGGCCGGCGTTCTCCATCCCCTCACGGAAGGCGCCGACGCCCGGGAGGACGATGCCGTCGGCGGCGGCGAAGTCGTCGGGGTCGTCCGTGATGGTCACGTTCGCGCCGGCGCGTTCGAGGCCGCGCGTGGCCGACCGGAGGTTGCCGAGGCCGTAGTCGACGATGACCACGTCCGCCAGCGCCTCCGATGGCGGTTGGGACTGGCTCATACCCATACTCCATCGCCCGGGTGCAAGTGGCTTTCCGTTGCGGTCATAGGGAGTATCGTAACTATCCACAGATTTTCGCCGAACCGTCACGGCGAGAATCTCCGATGGCTCCCGATAATTCCTATCAGTAATCGCCCAGCCGTGACTGCCCACCACTGCCGTCCGCCGCGGAGACGCCGACGAGATCGGCCGCCTTCGCCACTGCCTCCTCGAATCCCTCACGCTGGCTCCGGTCGTACAGCGTCGCTGCGGGGTGCAGACAGACGAGGACGCGCCGGGATTCCCCACCGAGGCGGGCGTCGACGACCGAGCCGGCCTCCTTCGTGACCGCCACCGATCGATCGAGCAGTCGCTCGCCGGGGACCTTCCCGAGCGTGACGATCAGATCGGGGTCGACGTGTTCGATCTCCCGATCTAGGAACTCGGCGCAGTTGTCGAGTTCGTCGGCGTGTGGGTCACGGTTCTCCGGCGGTCGACACCTGACACAGTTGGTGATGCGCACGTCCGCCCGAGCGAGGCCAGCGTCGCGCAGCGCGTCGTCGAGTACCGACCCCGATCGGCCGACGAAGGGTTCGCCCGCCTCGTCCTCTCGGGCACCGGGTGCCTCTCCCACGAACAGCAGGGCGGCGTCGTCCGGCCCGACCCCGTTGACGATGCGACTCCGCGACTCGACCAGCGCCGGGCAGCGCTCGCAGGCACACACGTTCGGCCCGTCGGTTTCGACCATGGGAGATGGGAGAGAGCCGACGGCTTAAACGTCCCCGTCCGCACGCTCGGCGGCCCGGAACCGCCGCGCGGCGCGGGCGGCCAGACGCGCCACACGGAGTGGCTCCGGACGCCCGCCGGTTGGCGTGTACGCCCGCACGATCCGCTCGGCACGGTCGGCACCGACGCCGACCGCCCGCACCCACACCTCGTCGCCGTCGACGGCGAGCCGGTGGCGTGGTGGCTGGGCGCGGTAGGTTCGGAGGCGCTCGTCGAGCGAGTCGCCCGCGAACTGCTCGTGGAGCGCCGGTTCGAGACCGGGACTCGCCTCGAAGGAGACGGAGATGACGGGGCGGTCGATCGCCACCGACAGCCCCGGCAGGTCGACGACGTTGAACCACGCGGGAGCGATGCCGGCGAGCAGGAGATACTGCACGTCCTCACGATCCAGATCGAAAAACAGCGTCTCGATGGCGGCGGTGGCGTCGGTCCCGCCCACGGCGCACGACCCGAAGACGAATCCGTCGGCGGTTCGGTCGGCCCGGAGAACCGCTCCACAGAGGACGCTTCGGTCGTCGCCATCGGCGAACGACTCGGCGACACCGAGTGCTCGCGTGCCCGATTTCATCGCGACGGTCGCGGATCGCTCCCGAGTCGGCCGCACGCGGACACGCGGTCCAGTCGGTGAGCGAGGACGGCCGTCACGCTCACTCGTCTTTGATGTCTTGGAGTCTGTCGAGTAGTTCGTCGTTCGACGCGCCGATTTCGAACTCGACCGACCCCCGGTGGTCGTTCTCGGACGTTTCGACCCCCTCGTTGTCGTCGAGGTCGGCGTCTAACTCCTGATTCTCCTGTTCGGATTCATCATAGCTCCCGAAGCCCATACATGGTATAATAACACACCCACACCCAAAAACATTTGCCGAAGGAACCACGATCCACCGGCCGGTTTTTGTCGTCCGGGAGCGAGGTGTCCCGTATGGACGTGATCACTGTCACCGCGGACGCGGAGGAGTTCACGTGTAACGCCTATCTGGTCACCGGCGAACACCCGACGCTGGTCGATGCGGGCACCATGCCTGGCGTCGAGGCGGTCGTCGCCGATCACGTCGACCGGCTGGACCGGGTGGTGCTCACCCACCAGCATAGCGATCACGTCGGCGAACTGGACGCCGTTCTCGACGCGTTCGATGCCGACTGCTACGCGTACGATGATCACCCGCGCCGGACGCACGACCTGTCGGACGGCGACACCGTGGCGATGGGCGACGAGTCCTTCGACGTGGTGTACACGCCGGGTCACGCCGACGACCACGTCTCGTTCGTGAGCGATGCGACTCTCTTCAGCGGTGACGTGGTCGTCTACAACGACGGCGCCTTCGACGACGGAAGTTTTGGGCGGACGGATATGCCCAGCCAGTCTCGGGAGCGGCTCATCGAGAGTATAGAGACGTTACTCGACAGACTGCCGGACTCGGTCGAGTCGATGTACGCCGGCCACGGCGACCCATTCCACGCCGACGAGGAGCGCGTTCGAGACGTAATCGAGCGGGCGCTCTCGCGGGCAGCGCGTCGTGAACCGAAGTACTAGGCGCTACGCCGCTCTTTCGCCTTGGGCCGGAGCTTCTTGTAGCCGCACTTGCGACACCGCTTGGCGCGAGCCGCGTTGCGCGCGTTACATCGCATGCAGATTTGCTTGTCGAGCATCCGCTTTTCCGCTTCCTCGAAGGTAGCCATACGCCCCGATTTCCGGTCGACGGGCATAACGCTTGCGAGTATCCGCGACGAACCCCGGGTACAACGCAAGCGTTTAGACGGGCCACGGAGTAGACGGGAACATGGCGGACTGTCCACTCGCCGACGACTGCCCCAGTTTCTCTGAGCGCATCCAGGGCATGGGGTGTCAGCATTACGGCGACCGCGGGGGTGCCGAGTGGTGTAACCACTACGACATGCCCATCTCCGACCTGAAACAGCAGCCGGTGAAACCCGGCGAGGAACTCGTCGTCGAGGTGACCGACATCCACGAGAGTGGGGCGGGCGTCGGCCGCACCGAAGACGGCTTCATTGTCCTCGTCGACGGGACGCTCCCGCCGTCCCGGGCGCGCGTCCGCATCGACCGGGTGAAGGCGAACCACGCCACCGCCGAGGAAGTCGAACGTCTGCCGATGGACGAAGACGAGGACGACGTGGACGAAGACGAGATGTCGACCGACGACGCGGACGACGGATCGAACACCCACGACTCGGGACGCCCCGAGCAGCTGGGCAGTCGGGACAACTTCTGGGGCGGATAGTCGACGCCGTCCCCCGGCGTCGGCGGTGGACAGTCGGATGTGTCTCGGATTCGCGAGGCGAACGCTACATAGTTTTTAGGTGGCGAAGGCGTATCTCCGGAGTATGGAAGACGATCCGGACGCGGACGCCCTGCTCGAACGCGCCGGTTTCGACCCCGAAAAGAGCGTCCTGACGCGCCGACAGGCCGAAGTACTCGCCCTCCGCGAGCGAAACGTGCGCCAGTCGACCATCGCGGACTTGCTCGGCACGTCGCGAGCGAACGTCTCGAGCATCGAGTCGAGCGCACGCGACAACGTGGCAAAAGCCCGTGAAACCGTCGCGTTCGCCGAGGCGTTGACGGCGCCGGTTCGAGTCGAGGTCGACGAGGAGACCGACCTCTACAACGTCCCGAAACTCGTCTACGACGCCTGCGACGCCGCCGGCGTCAAGGTCAATCACACGGCGCCGGATCTGATGAAACTCGTCAGCGACGAAGCGGGCGAAGCGGTACAGGGCCGTGAGATTCAGGCGCCGCTGCTCGTCGGTGTCACCACGGACGGCACCGTCCGCGTCCGACAGTCGAAGTAACGGTTCATACGGATTATTGTCTACCGGTGTCTCGCCGAGACGGTCCGGCGAGGCATCGGTACTGTCTTACGATAAACCGCATCAAAACTCCCCTCGCTCTTTCAGGGTCGCCACTAGGTCACGAACGCGCTGTGTGTCCTCGGTCGGCACCACGAGCACCCGATCGTCGTACGCGACCACCGCCAGTCCCTCGACGCCGACCAGCGACACGTGCACCCCGTCGCTCGCGACCACGTTGTCCGTGGCGTCGAGGCTCACCACCTCCGCGTCGCCGGCGACGACCGTTCCGTCCTCGTCCGCCGGCAGGAGGCGCTGGAAAGCGTCCCACGACCCGAGGTCGTCCCACTCGACGTCGAGTGGGACCGTGACCACGTCGTCGGCGCGTTCGAGCACCGCGTGGTCGACGCTCACGGGATCGACGGCGGCGAACCCATCTCCGGGAGTACCGGCGTCGAGCGCGTCGAGCAACGGTTCGAGCGGCGTCCCCGCCGCCGCCGTCCGAAACGCGGCCGGCGTCCACGCGAAGATGCCGGCGTTCCAGTAGTAGCCCCGATCCACGTACGCCGTGGCCGTCTCGGCGCCGGGTTTCTCGTGAAACGCGTCGACCTCGGCGTAGTCGCCGTGGTCTCGGCCGGGTTCGATGTAGCCGTAGCCCGTGTCGGGTCGGGTCGGGTCGACGCCGAACGTGACGAGGGCGGCCGTCTCGGCGGCGACTCGAGCCCCCCGGCAGGCGGCCGTCTCGAAGTCACCCGCGACGTGGTGGTCGCTGGGGAGGGCGAGGACGGTTGGGTCGTCGATCCGCTCGTCGATCCAGTGGGTGGCGTAGGCGAGGGCGGGACCGGTGTCCTTGCCCGCGGGTTCGACGAGGACCGACGCCTCGGGAACCGTCTCCCGGACCGCGTCGGCGAACTCGGGGCGGGTCACGACGACCACCTCGTCGGCGAAGGCGACACGCGACACCGTGCGTTCGAGAAGGGTCTCGTCGCCGTTGCCGAGGGCCAGCAACTGCTTTGGGCGGTGACTCCGACTCGCGGGGTAGAGCCGGGAGCCGATCCCCCCCGCTAACACGGCTGCGACGAGCGAGCGGTCGGTCGTCACCGGTCGATCCGCGCTCACCACGTCTCGACGACTCCCTCGCGAACGTCTTCCAGACAGCCCTCGCAGTCGGGGTGGCCGGCCTCGTAACACGCCGGACGGTTGGCGTCGTCGAGTTCGACGGCGCGGCGTTCGGCCTCCCGCCGACAGACGATACGGACGCGGCCCTCGCCGTCTCGCGGCAGATCGATCGTCTCCCGGCCCTCGCGGTAGGCCTGTCGCATCTCGGCGTAGCGTCGACCCGCCGAGCGGAAGGTCGTCCGCACGAACCGTTCCAGCCAGTCGTCCATACGCCCCCTTGCGCCGGCGGGGGCAAAGGTTCGTCGGCGCGGGCCTGACGCGTTCGACCGCCGCGTCGACCGCTGGATCGGCCGTCGATTCCACTTTCACTCCGCTCACGGAAGTTTTTATACTATCGCGCACCAATCGGCGTGTGCCTCCCCACGAGAACAACACGGAGGCGAGTGAGACCATGACCGATTTGCATACCCACGCGGAGGATATCGTAGCGCAGTTCTCGGACCATCTGGACCTGACCGTCGACGAAGTCGAGGAGCGACTCGACAACCTCGTCAACGAGTACCGGGTGCCGGTGGACGAGGCACGCCGGAGTGTCGTGAACAGCTATCTCGACGAGGCCGATCTGGAGCGCGAGGCGCTGGGCGGGGGCGGAAACGCCTCGGTTGGCCTCGGCGAGCTCGACCAAGACGAGCAGTGGCTCGACGTGACCGCCAAGGTCGTCGAACTCTGGGAGCCACGGAGCGACTCCGTCGCGCAGGTCGGCCTGCTCGGCGACGAGACGGGGACGACCAAGTTCGTCGCCTTCGAGACCTCCGACCTCCCCGAACTGGCGGAAGGGAAGGTCTACCGGCTGGAGAACCTCGTCACCGACGAGTATCAGGGTAACTTCTCGGTGAAGCTCAACCGGACGACGACCATCACGGAGGTCGACGAGGACATCGAAGTCGGCGACGACGCCGAGACTGTCGAGGGCGCGCTGGTGGACATCCAGAGCGGCAGCGGCCTCATCAAGCGCTGCCCCGAGGACGACTGCACGCGCGTCCTCCAGAACGGCCGCTGTTCCGAACACGGCGACGTCGACGGCGAGTTCGACCTGCGGATCAAGGGCGTGCTCGACGACGGCGAGGCGGTCCACGAGGTGATCTTCGACCGCGAGAGCACCGAAGCCCTCACCGGTACGACGCTGGAGGAGGCGAAGGACATGGCGATGGACGCGCTCGATACGACCGTCGTCGCCGACGAGATGCGTACGGGGACGCTCGGCCGGTACTACCGGGTGAGCGGTCCCCAGTTCGGCCGGTACGTGCTGGTCGACGAGTTCGAACGACTGGACGATCCGGTCGACGCCGAAGCGGCCCTCATCGAAGCGAGGTCGATCTAACAATGAGCCAGGCACCCACTCGCGAGGTCGCGCGCCGCGTCTTCGCCCGCGAGTTCAACGATGCGAGTCACACGTTCAAGGAGTCGGACGACGAACGCGCCCCGGTCTACCTTCTCCTCCCGACGGGCGAACGCGCCAACCGCGTGTTCCTCGTTGGTACCCTCACCGAGAAAGAAGACGTGGGCGAGGACGACGAGTACTGGCGGGGTCGCATCGTCGACCCGACGGGGACGTTCTTCGTCTACGCCGGGCAGTACCAGCCCGACGCGGCCTCGACGCTCCGGGACCTCGAACCGCCGGCCTACGTGGCCGTGGTCGGCAAGCCCCGGACCTACGAAACCGACGACGGCTCCGTCAACGTCTCCGTCCGTCCCGAGTCGATCACCGCCGTCGACTCCGCCACTCGCGACCGTTGGGTGGTCGAGGCGGCCCAGCGAACGCTCGAACGCGCCGCTGCGTTCGAGGACGAGAGCAACGAGTACGCGCGGATGGCCCGCGAGGAGTACGATCTCTCGGTGGACGACTACCAGGGGATGGCGCTCGCCGCGCTCGAAGGCCTCGACGAGACGGACGAACTGGGGGCTGATACCGACGCCGGCCTCGACGCACAGGCCGAACACTGATAGTGATCACTGTACGTCAGTACCGGTAGTTCGCCAAGACGGGTCGGCGAACCACCGGGGAACAGTTACAGTACTCACTATGGCACGGATCGGTGGCAGTCGTTCCCGGTGGCGTGTCGGCGAACCGCTGGGAATCAGTCACAGCGACCCGTACGAGCCCCACCCCCGTCGTCTGACGAACTGTTAAGTGAGTTGCGCAACGATACGGAGACGACGATGGGCAACAAGAACAAAACCGTCTCGTTCCGCGTCAACGAGGACGCGTTCGAGACCCTTCGCGAGATTGCCGAGGAGCGGGATCTGTCGCTCTCCGCGGTGTTTCGCGACTACGTCGACATGCTCGTTGCCCACGACGGCCAAGTCGAGGTCGTCCCGGAACACGAGCTCGGACCCGGACCGGTCGACGACACCACGTTTCCGCCGACGGTCACAGTCCCGAAGCGGTTCGTTCGCGAGCACGAGCGCCTCGAACTCGAAGCCGACCACCTCCGGGAGCAGCTCGACGAGTACAAACAGTACGTCAACCATCTCCGAGAACAGCTCGAGGGGGAGGAAGAGGAGATCATCCACCTCGAAGACCTCGACGGCGAACGGACCGCCGAGCGCGACGAGCCGCATCGACTAGGCTGATAGCGCCCGACGTGCCTCGGCCGCCCGCCGCTCCATCTCTCCGTCGCCTTCGACGGCGGCCAGCGACTCGACCGCCTCCAGCCGTCGCACCGCCTGATCGAGAAAGGACAGTACGTCGCCGGGGTAGGCGTACAGCATGTAGTCGTCGGTCATCACGTCGACGATAGCGTCCGGGCCAAGCCCCTGCGCCCGGAGTTCGAGCAGGTAGCGGATGAACTGTCGTTCCGGGTAGCCGGTGTAGAGGTCGTCGGGGTTCTCGCAGTCGAGGAAGTCGGTCGCGAAATCCAACAGTCGATCACGAGTGGCGTCGTCGAGTTTGGCGAGGCCGTCGCCGCTGTAGAGCACCTCCATCGTCGCCCCTTTGAACGCCCCTTTGGGGATGGACGTATCTAACTGGGAGACGATCTGGCGGTGGTTCTTCAGATAGATTTTGTCGGTGATGGCCACTGGTTTCAGGTACGCGACGGCGAGACTAAAGCGTCTCGACTTCACACTGACGGCTGTACCTGTTTGGAGGTACTCGCCGTCTCGGGCTAACGACTCTCTTGATTGACGTACCGCCGACGATATCTCGCGTGTGCCGGTGACACACGCCCGGTGTGAGTCGTAACCTACTTCATTCAAAGCGCAGTATCGTAGACTGTGTCCGGGTTGGGGTAATGGCTATCCTTCAGCCTTGTGGAGGCTGAGACGCGGGTTCGATTCTCGCACCCGGACCTTTTCCCGACGAACGCACGTGAGGAGCGGAAGGTCCGACAGAGAATCGAATCAGGGAACGGAGCGAGCGAACGCGAGCGGAGTGACCGTGGTTCGATTCTCGCACCCGGACTTTCTGTCTGCGAACGAACGTGAGTAGATGAACGTCCCCTGTATTCGACGCACGCGAATAGGCTCAAAGATCATCTGTCGCTACGACAAGGTCTTTCACGGATCCACGTCCACACCCGACTGCACATGGACGAACGACGCGCAGTGGTCGCCCTGTTCGGCCTCGTCGTGGCCCTGGTCACCGCCTTCATCGCGTACCGCTTCATCGCCGCCCTCACCGTCGCCGTCTTCCTCTACTACTCGACGCGCCGATTCTACAAGGCGCTCGGACGGCTTCGGGTCCCGAAACAGGTGCGCGCGATGACAGTACTGCTTCTCCTCGCAGTCCCCCTCCTCCTCCTGCTCAGCTACACGCTCGTATTACTCGTGACCGAGACCCGCAACTTCCTCGCGACGTATCCCGTTCTCGAAACCGCGGCCACGAACGTCCCGTGGCTCGAAGGCATCGACGACCTCCCACAGCTCTCCTTCGAGGGAATCCTCGAGGCGTATCGTGCGGGACAGTTCGACGCGATCATCGACTTCCTCGTCGAGAACGCGGCCGTCCTGGCGAGCGCCATTACGGGCTTTTTCCTCAACCTCTTTATCGTGGTCGTCGTCACCTACTACCTCCTGATCGACGGCCACCGGTTCCACGACTGGCTCCTCCAGTTCGACGACGACACCATCGTTCGCGAGTATCTGGAGGCAGCCGACCGGGAGCTCGAGGCCATCCTCTTTGGGAACCTCCTGAACGTCATCGCCATCGCGCTCATCGCCGTCGGGGCGTTCAAGGGGTACAACGCCGTCGCCCCCGCCACCGTCGAGGTACCGTATCCCGCGCTCGCGGGTGTCCTCACCGGCGTCGCGAGCCTGATTCCGGTCGTTGGCATGAAAGTCGTCTACCTCCCGCTCGCCGCTGCGATGGCGACGCCGATGGTCGTCAACTCCGAGTACGCGCTGGCCGGCTACCTCGTCGCTTTCCTGTTCGTGGCGGTCGTCGTCGTCGACACGATTCCCGACGTCATCCTCCGACCGTATCTCAGTGGCGAGCGAACGCACGTCGGACTGCTGATGCTCGCGTACATCTTCGGTCCGGTCGTCTTCGGCTTTTACGGCCTGTTTTTCGCGCCGATCGTCCTCGCGCTCGGCATCACGTTCGCGCACACGGCGCTCCCGCGACTCCTCGGGAACGACCACCCCCCCGATACGACGCCGCGCCTCTCGCCGGAGCAGCGGCGTCTCGACGACTTCTGATCGTCGGCATCACGTCACCTCACGTCGACACCGGTGATCTCGAACCGGGCGCCCCCCGCCTCCCCGGTGGTGCAGTCGATCTCCCAGCCGTGGGCCTCGACGATGTCTCTGACGATGCGAAGGCCGAACCCTGTACCCTCGTCTTCCGTCGAGTAGCCCGCTTCAAACACCCGGTCGCGCTCCGCCGGTGGGATGCCCGTGCCGTCGTCCTCGACGTAGACTCCCCGTGTGTCGCCGTCCGGACCCTCGATCGCCCCGACGGTGACGGTGAGCGTGTCGTCGACGGTGCCGCGGTCGTCGGTCGTCGACCGGCTGCTCGTGGAGCCATGCTCGATCGCATTCCGAAACAGGTTCTCGAACACCTGTGCGAGCCGACTCTCGTCGGCCATGATGGTGAGATCGTCGACGAGGCGGCGCTCGGCGGTGGCCGTTTCGACGTTGGCCCAGCACCGCTCGACGACGGTCGACAGGTCGATCGGTTCGACCTCGTCGACGGTCCTCCCCTCTCGGGCGAGCGTGAGGACGTCGTCGATGAGCGTCTCCATCCGTCCGATCGCTTGCTTCGTGCTATCGATGTGGGGGCTGTCACACGCCTCACTCGCCAGTTCGAGATGGCCGTTCGCGACGTTGAGCGGGTTCCGCAGGTCGTGGCTGACGAGGCTGGCGAACTCGTCGAGACGCTCGTTCTCGCGTTCGAGTTCGGTCTCTCGCTGCCGGAGCATCGTCTCGTGTGCCACGCGGTCGATGGCTGCGGTGGCGTTCTCACAGAGCAACTGGGCGAGGCGGAAGTCGTTCTCGTCGAACATTTCTGGCTCCGTCGAGGCCACGAGGACGACGCCGTGGTCCCCCAGCGGGACGATGAGTTCGCTCCGGAGCGGTGTCGACTCGTTGTGGAGTTCGGCGATGTCGCGGAGGTCGTCGTACCGTTTGGGATCGTCGCTCTGGAAAGCCTCCCAGGCGAGGCTCCCCGGACCAAGCGCTGGCGGCTCTCCGATCGTCGCCTCGATCTCGCTGGTCCACGCGACCGGGACGAGCGCCTCCGCCTGCGGGTCGTGCCAGTGGACTGACGCGTGGGTGAGCGTCAGGATGTTGGCGAGCGCGTCGACTGTCTGGGTCGCTATCTCCTCGGTCGAGCCGGCACGCATCAGGGACCGCGTCGTCCGGTGGAGTTCGTTGAGCGCCCGTTCCCGGTCCTTCCGGTCGGACACGTCGCGTCCGATGCCGACGATGCGGTACGGCTCTCCCGACGGATCGGCCAGCGCCCAGCTACAGAACTCGTACGTTCGGCGCTCCCCGTCCGTTGTTTGGAGACGCAGTTCGCGCTCGTCGGACCCGGTTTCGAGCGTGTGATGGATTCCGTCCTCGGCCCGCTCGCGGTCGGCCGGATCGAACAGCTGGGTGAAGCTCGTCGACGTGATCTCGGCCTCGGTGTCTCCCGTCACCGACGGCTCGTTCACGTAGACGACGTTTCCCTCGCTGTCCAGGATGTAGAACACGTCGTCGAGGGCGTCGAGAGCGTCTTCGAGGGCTGGCTCGTCGGGGGGACCATCTTCGTCCTCGCCCTCGTCCTCGCCCGCACTCACGTCGGCCTCCGCGACTTCGTCGTGCTCGTCGACGACCGTGAGTGCCATCTGGACGCGGATCTGACTCCCGTCCGCGCGGACGAGCGGTACCGTGTCTTCGGCCGCCCCTGCCTCGCCCGCGTTCGCCAGCAGGGCGGTCGGTCGACCGGCTGCACGGTCCGCCTCGGTGTAGACCGTCGAGATGTGATCCCCGAGGATCTCCCGTTCGGCGTAGCCGAGTAGCTGCTCGGCGTCGTCGTTCCACTCGATGATACGACCGTCGTCGAGGGTGACGACGGCCACCTCGTCGGCGTCAGCGCGGAGGGCCAGTCGCTGCTGGCCGCGTGGCGTCTCGGGGGTCCAGTCGTCCGAGAGGTCCTGAACCAGACAGATGATCATGCCGTCGTCGGTGTACGCGAGCGCGTGGCTCGTCAGGATGCGGTCGCCGTTCTCGCGTTCGTACACCGTCCGCCCGTTCCACCGGCCCTTCCGGGGGACGGCGGGGAGAATCTCGTCGTACACCTGGTCGACGTGGGAGTCGGGGTAGAGCAGTTCCCAGTGCTCGTCGACGAGCCTGCCCCGATCGTACCCCGCGATGTCGGCGTAGGCTTGGTTCACGTAGCGAAAGTAGCCGTCCGAATCGAGGAGGGCGATGCCCTCTCGGGCGGTGTCCATCGCTCTGTAGGCACGGCTCACCATCCGCTCGGCGTCGTGTTTCGTCACCACGTTCTCGATTCGGTTGGCGAGGACGGCGTACTGATCCGTCCCCGATCCCTTCTGCAGGTAGTCGGTGACGCCCGCGGAGATGGCCTCGCTCGCGATCTCCTCGCTTCCTTTGCCGGTAAAGAGGATGAACGGGAGGTCCGGGTCTCGCTCCCGGACGGCCCGGAGGAGGTCGAGGCCGTTTCGATCCGGCATGTCGTAGTCGCTAACGACGCAGTCGATGTCGTCCGTTTCGAGGTGTTCGAGGGCGTCGTCGGCGCTCGTCTCCGTCAACACGCGCAGGGATTCGTTGTGTCGTTCGAGGAAGGTGGCGGTCAGTTCGACCAGATCGGGATCGTCGTCGACGTGGAGGACGGTTATCACCGCTCGGCTGTTCCCGACGTGTGAACTGCCCGTCGGATCGTCGCTACTCATGGCACCACCTGACGGCGCTCGACACGTTCGTTGGCGCGACGTTCCCCGAGGCACCCCGTGTTCGCGCCGCCACGCGCCACAGCGTGCGTCTCCTCGTCGACTCGGGGCAGTTCTCTCTCACCGCTGGGCGAATTCCGGATCGGTCGAGAGGCGGCTCAATCCCGTCTCTGCCCCCGCTTCCGAGCCACGGGTTCGGATGATGTTGAACGCGGTGACCAGATCGGAGCGAGAGATGAGGCCGACGAGTTCGCCCGCGTCGTCGACGACGGGCAGGCGACCCACGCCCTCGCGTTGCATCATCGAAATCGCATCCATCGCGTCGGCATCGGGCGAAATCGTCGTCAGATCCGTCGCCATCACGTCCTCGACGCGGTAGGCGTCGCGTTCGACCTCCCGGACCTCGCGGGTGTCGTCGAGTGTCACCATCCCGACGAGGTTCCCTTGTTGCAAGACGGGATAGCCGGTGTGGCGCTCGCGAAACATGCGATCGGTGAGGGTGGCGATCGAAGTGTCCGCCGTGACGGTTTTCAGTTCCGCCGCGGGCGTCATGATATCGCCGACGGTCACGTCTTGGAATGCTGCCTTCATCACCGTCTGCTGGGCCTCGCTGGACGCGCCGATGTAGATGAAGAAGGCGAGCGCCACCAGAAACAGGTTGGCGAAGAGACCGACGATGGCGAGGACGACGGCGAACAGTTTGCCGACCTCTGCCGCGATCTGTGTCGCCCGAGCGTGCGGGCGGGAGCGCGCCAGCAGTGCCCGGAGGACACGCCCGCCGTCCATCGGGAAGCCGGGGAGCATGTTGAACACCGCCAGCGCGATGTTCGTCAGGGCGAGGTAGGCGAGGACGAACTGAACGGTCGGGAGCGCGCCGGGTACGAGACGAAAGGCGACATAAGAGAGGGCGCCGAGGGCGACGCTGACGATCGGGCCGGCGACGGCGATGGTGAACTCCTGTTTCCAGTCCTCGGGCATCTCCGTGAAGCGGGCCACCCCGCCGAACAGCCAGAGCGTGATCGACTCGATCTCGTAGCCGTACTCCATGGCGACCAGCGAGTGGCCGAACTCGTGGAGGAGGACACAGACGAAGAGGCCGGTGGCGGCGGCGGTGCCGAGGACCCACCGCGTCGACCCCGCGGTGAGCACGTCGACCGGCATCGCGGACCCGAACATGCTGTTCAGTACGGTAGTGAGGTTCGCTACGTCCGATCCGATCAACCACGCGAACAGTGGGAGGATCAAGAGAAAGGTGATATCGAGTTTGATCGGAATGCCAAACACGCTTCCGATACGAATACCGCGCATACTGAACGGTAGCGACGGGACGGACTTAACTCTTGCAAGCGTCCCGGCCGTCGCAGTCACACGGCATCGCTCGGCCGGGGTTACGTGTCGGTCACCGGCGCCACTTCGAACACGCCGACGGTGCCGCTGAGTTCGAAGCCGACACAGAGCAGAGGGTTTCGGATCGGGCTCTCCGTCGCCGGGACGAAGTGGACGCCTTCGGGCGCGAAGTCACCGGCACGAGCGGGGTTGTCGCCGTCGGGGTTCTCTTCGGCCGCCGCCGCGAGATCGTCCTCGCTCACGCCGTAGTCGCGGTTGACGACCATCTGGGTGTACGTCGGATTCTCGGGTCGAGTCACGTCGTAGGTGGCGATGCCGCTCCCCTTCTCCTGTCCGACGAACGCGAAGATGCGGTCGCCGACGACGCCGAGTTCGGCGCTCTCGGTCTCCGGACCGCTCTCGACGACGTTCACGTGGCCGTCGGGATACTGCTCCGCGAAGGTCCGCTCGAACCGGCTCCCGCTGTCGAACGCGAGTCGGAGGCCATCGTCCTCGACCTGCCACACCGAGAACGACCGCCCGCCGATGGCGTAGATATCCGTGTAGCCGTCCGATCCGCTAGCGAACTCGGCCATCGCCGCCTCGTTGACCTCCATGTTCCCGAGGTTCGCCGGCGCTTGCAGTTCCTCGACGCTGTCGACGTACGGGTTCTCGGACAGATCGAACCCGTCGGGGTCGAGGTCGAGGTTCTTCAGAATCCCGATCTCGAAGTCCTTCGCGTCGCCCTCGTTGGCGGTCACGACGAACGTGTCCCCGCCCACCTCGTAGGCGTCGATGGCGTCCGGCTGGTACATCCCACGGACCGGCCAGTTCTGGAGGCTGCTGCCGTCCACGTCGCTCGTGTCGAGTTCGTTGCCGGGGAGCGAGAAGTCCTTGAACCCGAGGCCGTCGATGCGTTCGACCGTCGCGGAGGCGAGGTCGACCGTCGCGATGGCGTTGTTCTCCTGAATGCTGACGAACGCCCGTTCGCCGTCGGGCGACACGGTGACGAATTCGGGTTCAATGACCGTCGAGGCGACGGCGTCGTCGTCGCCGGGCGCGACGAGGTGGACCCCCTCCTCACGGAGTGCTGTCTCCTGCCCGTCGAACTGGTCGAACGTCGCCGTCGAGACGCTGGCGTTCTGTACCCCCTGACTGATGTCTATCACGCTGACCGACCCCGCCGGGTCAGTCGAGTCGCCCGGTTCGCCCTCGTTGGCGACGACGACGTAGTTTCCGCCGGGGGCGATAGTCACCTTGTCCGGCAGCGGGCCGACCGACACGGCGTTGACGAACTCCAGCGACGACGGGTCGTAGAACGCGACGGCGCCGTTCTCCGTCGCCGGATCGGCCTCGATGGCGGCCGCGACGATATTTCCGTTCACGTCGACGCTGTTGGTACCGCCGACCGACGAGACGACGCTCCCCTCGGACGCCACGAGGTCGCTCGCGTTCAACACCGCATCCTGCGTCGGAGTTCTCGGCTCGGAGAGGTCGAGCACTTCGACTTGGCCGGCGCCGGAGTTGACGACGAAGAGCCGGTTTCGGGCGGCGTGATACGAGACGATTTCCGCGCCGCCGAGCGCCTCGCCGGTCGCGTACCGGCCGATTCGGTTCAGGCGAACCGTCTCGACGTCGTCGCCGTTGCCACCGATCTGTGCCGTGACACCCGTCGGAATCGCCGCCGCCGCGATCATTCCCAGTGCGTTCCGCCGACTCAATCCGTTGTCGAACATCACACCAGCACGGCTCGCCGGGTGGCTGAAACACCCTGCTAAGAGGTGTCTATACGACTCCGTAGCGATCAGTTCGTGAGTCGTTCACACCCGAGCCGAACACTTACGCTCCCGCCCGCACTACCCGCGTTCATGAGCGAACACTCACCAGCGCCGGTGATCAAGCGCACCGACGACATCGAGTACGAGTCGGTCGGCGCCGCCGACGGCCTCTCCAAGGGCGTCTTGCTGGACGAGTCGGACGGCACGCCGAACTTCGCGATGCGACGGTTCACGCTCGATCCGGGCGCTGCGGTGCCCAGACACACCAACGACGTCGAACACGAGCAGTACGTGCTCGACGGGGAGTACGTCGTCGGTATCGACGGCGAGGAACACACGGTGTCGACGGGCGACTCCCTGCTCATCCCCGCGGGCGTCGTCCACTGGTACCGCAACGAGAGCGATCAACAGGGGGCGTTTATCTGCGCCGTACCGAACGGCGACGACAGTATCGAACTCCGCGAGTGATCGCCCCAGACGCCGCGTGGACTCGGGCGGAGTCGAACGCCTGAAATACTCGGTTCCCGTAGCCGTACCCGTGTCACGGCAGGTCGGACGGGTCGAGACGCTCTTCCTTCACGAACGCGACGGCGACTTCCTCGTCGCCGTCACTCGCGACGGTGAGCGGGTGTTCCGGGCCGTCCTCGAACTCAAGGAGACGGACGCCGGCCCACGCCCCGCCCGCTTTCGCATCCAGCGCGGGTCGAGCGAGGAGCCGCGCGACCCAAGCCAGTTCGTCGAACTCGCGCGTCGTGCCGAGCGCATCCGCATCTCCCAGCAGACCTCTCCCGAGGGTCGCGAGCGGATTCAGGAGATGCTCGACGGCTACCAGCTCGACGCACTCACCGTCCGCACCTGTCGCTACTGCGCCTCCGAGGGACGTTACTCGCCGATCACGGAGGACACCGCCATCAAGGCCGATCGGGACTACATCTGCCCCGACTGCGCGAAACGCGAACTCGATACGGAGCTCGCGTACGCCGGCGGCCTGACCGGTGCCGCCGAGGATCGGCTGGAGGACCTCCTGCTCGAAGTGCAGGATCTCGACCGCATCACCAACCTCCTGCAGGGGGAACTCGACCCCGACCTCACGAAGTTCGACGAGATCGGGGCGACCGTCGAGGACGTCGACCCCGTCGAGACGACGGAGCTGGACCTCCACCCGAAACTGAAAAATCAGCTCACGAACCGCTTCGACACGCTGCTCCCGGTGCAGAGCCTCTCCGTCCGCAACGGGCTACTGGACGGCGACGACCAACTCGTCGTCAGCGCGACGGCGACGGGGAAGACGCTCGTCGGCGAACTCGCCGGTATCGACCGGGTGCTGAAAGGCGAGGGGAAGCTGCTCTTTCTCGTCCCACTCGTCGCCCTCGCCAACCAGAAAGAGGAGAACTTCAAGGAGCGCTACGGCGATCTCGTCAACGTGACGATCCGTGTCGGTGGCAGTCGCGTCACCGACGACGGCGCTCGGTTCGATCCCTCCGCGGACGTGGTCGTCGGTACGTACGAGGGCATCGACCACGCGCTCCGGACGGGCAAGGATCTCGGCGACGTTGGGACGGTCGTCATCGACGAGATTCACACGCTGAAAGAGGGAGAGCGCGGCCATCGCCTCGACGGGATGATCTCTCGGCTGAAACACTACTGTGAGAGTCGAGCGGGATCGAACGGCTACTCGGGCGCCCAGTGGATCTACCTCTCCGCGACGGTCGGCAACCCCGAGTGGCTGGCGAAGAATCTGGGCGCGACACTCATCGAGTTCGAGGAACGCCCGGTCCCCATCGAGCGCCACCTCACCTTCGCGGACGCCCAGGAGAAAACGCGGATCGAGAACCGACTCGTCCGCCGGGAGTTCGACAGCAAGTCGTCGAAGGGGTATCGCGGTCAGACGATCATCTTCACCAACTCCCGGCGTCGCTGTCACGAGATTTCGCGGAAACTGGAGTACGATTCGGCGCCCTACCACGCCGGCCTGGACTACGGTCGGCGCAAACGCGTCGAGCGCCAGTTCGGGAATCAGGACCTCGCCGCGGTGGTGACGACGGCGGCCCTCGCGGCTGGCGTCGACTTCCCGGCGTCACAGGTCGTCTTCGACACGCTGGCCATGGGCATCGAGTGGCTCTCGGTCCAGGAGTTCGAGCAGATGCTCGGCCGCGCCGGCCGCCCCGACTACCACGATCAGGGGACCGTCTACATCCTCGTCGAACCCGACTGCACCTATCACAACAGCATGGAGATGACGGAAGACGAGGTGGCGTTCAAACTCCTGAAAGGCGAGATGGAGGACGTGCGAACCATCTACGACCTCTCGGCGGCCGCCGAGGAGACGCTCGCGAACATCACCGTCGCGGGCTCGGCGGCCAAACGCCTCAACGACCGGATGCTCGGCGACGTGCCGACGACGCAGGCGGTCGGCAAACTGCTGGAGTGGGAGTTTATCGACGGCCTCGATCCGACGCCGCTGGGTCGGGCCGTCACCCGGCACTTCCTCGCGCCCGACGACGCCTTCGCCATCCTCGATTGCATCCACAAGGGGATGGACCCCTACGACCTCGTGGCGGAACTCGAACTCCGGGACGAAGAGGGGTAGTTACTCGCGCAGCGACTCCATCCGCTCCACCCACGCCTCGGGGAGCGGCCGCGACCCGCCCGCGTCCGGGTCGACGTACACCTGCGTCGTCTCGGCGGTGGCGGCCACCCGCCCGCCAGCCCGGAGTTCGTAGGCGACCGTGACGCTCGACTCGCCGATCGACCGAACGCCCATCGCGACGGTCACCGTTCCGTCGTCGAGTTTCACCTCGTGCCGATAGTCGATCTGGAGGTTCACGAGGACGGTGTCGATGTCGTCCAGGCCGACGCCGAGCACTTCGTCGTAGTAGTCGACCCGCGCCTGTTCGAGATACGTCGCGTAGACGGCGTTGTTGACGTGGCCCATCGCGTCCACGTCGCGAAAGCGAACCTGCAACTCGGTTTCGTACTCGAAGTCGGTCATATCGGCCCGTGAGACGGATTGTTGTAAGTCAGTACCGGTGTGTCGTGGGCGAGAACCCGGCTATGCCCGTTCTAGTTCGAACTCGACCTCGACCGCCTCGGTGATCGCCACCGGCGACGGCTGGAAGTCGGTGTCGGGGGCGAGATCCAGCGTCCCGTCGGCGAAGCCCTGCATTCCCGTGTTCGTCTCGCCCGTCCGCATCTCGCGAACTTCGGCCACGGCCAGATCCTCGACGGCCGCGATCCGTTCGGCCTTCTCCCTCGCTCGCTCCGTCGCCGCTTCGAGGGCCGCGTCCCGTAGCTCCTGGCGGACCGACTCGTGCAGGTGGAAGTCGATGGACTGGATCTCCCCGCCGGCATCGGTCGCCTCGACGACGACATCGCCGGCCGTCTCGGGCACACAGTCGACGACGAGTCGTTCGGTTGCGCGGTACGGGGCGTCAGTCTCCGGTTCGAACGGTTCGGTGGTGTCGACGACGCGGAGTTCGACCGTTCGAATCTGGTCGTCGGACACCGTCAGCGACTCCCTGACGGTCGCTGCGTGGTCGCGGACCGCTTCGCGGGCGATCGTCGCCGAATCCCCGTCGCCGACCACCGTCACTTCGACCGTCGCCAAGTCTGGCAGCGCCTCGTGCCGGCCGGTCCCTTCGGTCGTAATGTATGGCATCGTGACACGTAGCGGCCGCCTGACGTATCACTCCCCGTCAGACGCGCGACCGACGCCGCCTCGACTGGCCGAGATTTATGTCGCTGACCACCCTCCGTGCGGCCGATGACCGAGACACCGCCGTCGGCCGTCGCCGTCGTCGGCGCGGGGACGATGGGGCACGGCCTCGCGCTCCAGTTCGCCCGCCACGGCGCCGGCGTGACGCTCGTCGATCACCGCGAATCGAACCTCGCAGACGCCCGATCGGGTATCGACGACGCCCTCGACTTCCTCGATGCGGAAGGGTGGCTCGACGCCGACCCCGACGCCGTCCGGAATCGCATCGACTACACGCTCGATACCGCGGCCGCCGTCGACGGCGTGGACCTCGTCGTCGAAACCGTCGCCGAGGAGTTGGGTGTGAAAGAGGACGTGTTCGACACTCTCGCCACGGCCGCGCCCGACGATGCCGTCCTCGCGACCAACACCTCGGGAATTCCGATCACCGATATCGCGGCGGCCGTCCCGGAGGCGGCCGACCGCGTCGTCGGCTGCCACTGGTGGAATCCGCCCTACCTGTTGCCGACGGTGGAAGTGGTGCGCGGCGCGGAGACGAGCGACGAGACGGTCGACCGGACGGCGGCGTTCGTCGAGGCGGTCGACCGCGACCCCATTCGCGTCGAACGCGACGTACCCGGCTTCGTCTGGAACCGCATCCAGTTCGCCGTTCTCCGGGAGTGTACGCATCTCGTGACCGAGGGCGTCGCCTCGCTTTCGGACGTGGAACGGGCAGTCCGTGACGGCTACGCCTTGCGGACGGCGGCAATCGGGCCATTCGAGACGGCCGACCTCGCGGGACTGGATCTCTTCCGATCGATCGCGGCGAACCTCTATCCACACTTGAGCGACGCGGACGAACCGGGAGCACTGTTCGACGACCGTCTCGACGCCGGGCGGGACGGCGTCGCGGACGGCGCGGGGTTTCACGAGTACGACGACGCGCCGGCGGACGTGATCCGTCGGCGCAACGAGCGGGTGGCGGCGATTCGGCGGGCGCGGGACTAGCGCCTCTCGTCGAGGCGTTCGAACGCGTCGGCGTCGGCGGTCAGCCAGTGGGTGAGCCGTTCGATTTCGCTCGCCTCGGGCGGATAGAGGGTTCGCCGATCGGCGGTTCCCTCGTACGTTACGACGACGGATCGGAGACGACCGTCGGCGTCTGCGTCGGCGGCGGTGTCGAGGATGCCGTCGGCGTCGTCGGATGCGGAGGTGTTCGACATGACCCATCGATCCCTCGGCCGTCGAGCGGCTTAGTGTCTGCTATGTGAACTACGGGGTCCTCGAACCTCCCGGTGTGGCCATCCACGACAACGGTTCCCTATGTAGATCACCCAAGGGTTTCGACTGGAGATCACGCCTTCTTCGCGAGCACGGTCCGGTCGAACGCGCAGACGAGGCGGTCCTCCACGAACGCCTCGACGTGCATGGTGACGACGCCGCGCTCGCCGTCGCTCGTCTCGCGTTTGTCCGTAACCGTCGTCCGCGCGTGGATGGTGTCACCGTGGTAGACCGGGGCCGGATGCGCCACGTCGTCGTACCCGAGATTGGCGACGATGGTCCCGTCCGTCGTATCGGGGATGGACAGCCCCACCGCGAGGCTCATGGTGTAGAGACCGTTGACGACGCGCTCGCCGAACTCCGTCTCGGCCGCGAACTCGGCGTCGAGGTGGAGCGGTTGCTGGTTCATCGTCATGTCACAGAAGCGCTGGTTGTCGCTCTCGGTGACCGTCCGCCGTCGGTCGTGTTCGATGGTGGTGCCCACCTCGAACTCCTCGTAGTAGAGCCCGGGCATGGCGGAGAGTGGGCGGCGGCGGGCAAAGGATTTGGCCACGGAGCAGTTAGAGGATCGTCCCGTGTTTCTTGTCCGGCAGCTCCTTCTCGACCGTCTCGTAGAAGTCGAACCGTGAGACGAGTTCCTCGCGGAGCGTGCTCGGCGGCACGAGTTCGTCGATCACTACCTCACTCGCCATGCGATGGACGTCGATGTCGCGGCGGTACTCCTCGCGGAGGCGCTCCTCCTCCCGTGCCCGTTCCTCGGGGTCGTCGATGGCGGCGAGTTTGCGGGCGTAGACGGCGTTGATCGCCGCTTCCGGCCCCATGATGGCGATCTCGCTGCCGGGGAGGGCGATGGTCGAGTCGGGGTCGTACGCCGGCCCCGACATGGCGTAGATGCCCGCGCCGTAGGCCTTCCGCACGACGACACACTGTTTCGGGACCGTCGCCGACGCCGCCGCGTAGATCATCTTCTTCCCCTTCTCCAGAATCCCCTCCTTCTCCACCGCCGATCCGGCCATGAAGCCCGGCGTATCACACAGGTAGAGCAAGGGAATGCCGTAGGCGTCGCAGGTCCAGACGAACTCCGCCGCCTTCTCCGCGGAGTCGGGGAAGATGGCGCCCGCTCGTGTGGCCGGCTGGTTGGCGACGACCCCGATCGGTCGGCCGTCGAGGCGCGCGAACGCCGTGACGAGTTCGGCGCCGTACTCCGGTTTCAGCTCCAGCATCGAGTCGGCGTCGACGACGCGTTCGAGCAGGTCACGCACGTCGTACCCCTTCCGCGGTGCCTCGGGGACGACCGAATCGATTCCGTCGGGCGATCTGGCCGGCGCTCGCCCCTCGGTCCGCGGCGGATCGGCGTCCGCGTTGTCGGGGAGGTAGGAGAGTAGCCTCGCGACGAGTTCGCGGGCGTGTTCCTCGTCGCGGGCGACGAGGTCCGCGCTCCCCGACTCGGCGGCGTGGACGGCGGGGCCGCCCAGTTCGTCCAGCGTGATCTCCTCGCCGGTCACCATCTCGACCATTCGAGGCGAGGCGATGGCCATGGCCGCCCCCTCGACCATGATCGTGAAGTCGGCGAAGATGGGCGTGTAGGCCGCGCCGGCGATACAGGGGCCGTAGAGGACGCAGATCTGGGGCACCCGCCCGGAGAGCATCGAGTGGTTGTAGTACACCTTGCCGATCCCCTCGCGGTTGGCGAAGAAGCCGGTCTGTTGGTCGATGCGGCCGCCCGAGGAGTCCATCAGGTAGAGCGCGGGCTTGCCGTTCTTGAGTGCCCGCTGTTGCATCCGGAGGAGTTTCTCCACTCCTCGGCGAGCCATCGACCCCGCCTTGACCGTGTAGTCGTTAGCCATGACGTGGACGCCCCGTCCTTCGAAGGTGGCGGCGCCGGTGAGCAGGCCGTCGGCGGGGAGGCGGTCGTCCTCGTCTGCGTCCGGTGCCGACGGATGCCACGCGTCGAAGTTGGCGAACGTGCCGTCCTCGAACGTGAGGCCGTCGAACCAGAGGTCGAGTCGGTCGCGGACGAACAGTTTGCCTGCCTCCCGTTGTCGCTCGCGATACTTCTCCGGGCCGCCGTCGAGGATATCTTCGATTTCGTCCCAGAGGCGTCGCTCGCGGTCGGTGGGGCCGGCGTCGGTGTCGGCGTCGGCGTCCGTCTCCGCGCCCGGGCGATCACCCGTTCCGTTCGCGGGCGGGTCGCCCTCGGCGAGGAGGCCGTCGCCGTCCGCGTCGAACACCCGGATCGGTTCGCCGAAGCGGGTGGCGAGGGCGCGGGCGATGGCTGCCGCTTCCTCGGCCGTCGGATCGGAGACGCGTACATCCCGCGCCATCAGTAGGCCCTCGGGAACCCCATCGACTGGGCGATGTGGTTGTACGCCATCTGCTGGGTGACGGGTGCGAGGCGAGTGAGGTTGATCTCCCGCCACCATCGCTCCACGTCGTACTCCTTCGCGTACCCCCAACCGCCGAAGGCCTGCATGGCGTGGTAGACGGCGTCGATGCCCGCCTCCACCGCCGCGGCCTTCGCGACGTTCGTCTCGTAGGCGCAGTCCCGGCCCTCGTCGAACAGCCACGCCGCCTTCCCCCGCATCAGCCGCGCCGTCTCGACGTTGGTGTACGCCTGCGTGATCGGGAAGGAGACGGCCTGGTGGGTGCCGATGGGCGCGTCGAACACCTCGCGGTCGTTGGCGTACTGGACCGCCTTCGACACCGCGAGTTCGGCGACCCCCGTCGCGCCGGCGGCGAAGCCGATCCGTTCGGGGTTCAGCGTCTCGACGAGGTGCCACCACCCCTCGCCCGCCTCGCCAAGGAGGGCCGTCTCGGGGACCCGCACGTTCTCGATGAACACCTCACAGGAGTTGGAGTAGTTCAGGGCGTGTTTCGGGATAGGCGACACCTCGATACCGGGGTCGTCCATGTCGACGAGAAAGAGGCTCAACCCCTGCGTCGGCTTGTCCACCTCGTCGCGGGGCGTCGTGCGCGTGACGAGGATCATGTGGTCGGCGCGGTCCGCGAACGTGATCCACGCCTTCTTGCCGTTCAGCACGTACTCGTCGCCCCGACGCTCGGCGCGCGTGCCGACGTTCAGCGTGTTCGTCCCCGCCTCGGGTTCGGTGATGGCAAAGGAGAAGACCAGATCACCAGTCGCGATGCCGGGGAGATACGCCTCCTTCTGGGCGTCGGTGCCGGATTCCCGAATCGCGATGGCGGCCATGCCCGCCGTGACGACGAGATACCACGTCCCCGCCATGCCACACCCCTCGGCACACAGCGTCTCCATGGCGAGCCCCATCTCCTGGAGGCCCATGCCGGCGCCCTCGTACTCCTCGGGGATCAGGAGGCCGTGAAACCCTGCCTCGCCGAGTTCGTCCCAGAAGTCGCCGGCGAACTCGCCTGCTTCTTCCCGTTCGCGCCAGTACTCGGGGCCGTACTCGGCCGCGATGTCCTCCGCCGTCGACCGGATCAGCGCGTGTTCGGGTGGCGCGTCGAAGTCCATACCGCCCTCTCCGTGGCGCGGATACGTATATGTGCGGCTCGTTCACATGCCCCGAGAGTTCGGACACGCGGACGATTACCGAACTGCGCCCGGGGGTTTTTGCGCCGCCCGGACCCAGAGACACTATGGTCGAGGGTGATGCCGAGAGTGGGAGCGAGAGCGACCAGCCCAGCGACCAGTTGCGCGCCCGGGCGGCCGAGAGCCGGACGAAGCTCTGGCTCCTGCTGGAGGCCGACCGCCGCCTCGTCGTCGCGGGGCTCGTCGCCCTCGTTCTCGTCACGCTCCTCGCCGCCGGCTCGTTGCTTCCCGCCGCCGAAGGGACCCTCCGGCGGAGCGACTCGGTCGACACGCTCTTTCAGGGCCTGCTCACGGCGACCATCACCGGTGTCACGCTGGTTCTGACGCTCAACCAACTGGTGCTCTCTCAGGAACTGGGCGCCGTCGGGGATCAGCGCGAGCGGATGGCCGGCGCCCTCGACTTCCGGGCGGACGCCGCCGACGTGATCGGCGCGCCGGTCAGCCCCGCCCGCCCCTCGCAGTTCCTCCGGGCGCTCGTGCAGGTGGCCGGTCGGCACGCCGACGCTCTCCGCGACGCCGTCGACGAGACCAGCGCCGCCCACGACGCGGTTGTCGACCTCACCGAGAGCCTGATCGGGAACGCCGACCGCGTCGCCGCCGATCTCGACGGCGCCCAGTTCGGGGAGTTCGACGTCCTCTCGGCGGCGCTCAACTTCAACTACTCGTGGAAGATATTCGCCGCCCAGCGCATCCGTGAACGCTACGACGTCTCCGAGGAGGCCGGCGAGACGCTCGACCGCCTCGTCGACACGCTCGAACTGTTCGGGCCGGCGCGAGAACACTTCAAGACGCTCTACTTCCAGTGGGAGCTCATCAACCTCTCGCGGGGTATCCTCGCGGCCGCGTTGCCCGCCCTCCTCGTCTCGGCCTGCATGGTGGCGTTTTTCGACCCCGCGAGCTACCCGGGACTGCTCGTGCCGATCGTCTCCCTCGCCGCGACGGCGGCGCTGCTCCCCTTTCTCGTCCTCCTCGCCTACGTCCTCCGGATCGCCACGGTGACGAAACACACGCTCTCGATCGGACCGTTCATCCTGCGAGAGACGGGGCAGGTCGACGAGGTGACCTGGGAGGACGAGACGCCAGGCGCAGAGGCCGAGTCCCGTTAGCCTTTAGCCACCGGCCGTGTAAGCCCGCGCAATGACTGCGCAGGCGCTCCAACAACGTGATCTCGCGGTCGTCATCGGGCTGGAGGTTCACGTCCAGCTCGAGACCGACACGAAGATCTTCTGTGGCTGTTCGACCGAGGCGGCGGACGACGAGGCGCCGAACACCCGGACCTGCCCCGTCTGTCTGGGCCTTCCCGGCGCGCTCCCCGTCCTCAACGAGGCGGCGGTGGAGGCCGCCGTCAAGATCGGCAAGGCGCTCGACGCCGACATCGCGGAGGAGACCCGGTTTCACCGGAAAAATTACTACTACCCCGACCTGCCGAAGAACTTCCAGATCACGCAGTACGACGCGCCGATCTGTGCCGACGGCTCGCTCGAAGTCTCCGTTGAGGACGACCGGCGGGAGATCGGCATCGGTCGTGCCCACCTGGAGGAAGACCCGGGAAGTCTCCAGCACGAGGGCGGCAGCATCGAGACGGCGGAGTACTCGCTCGTCGACTACAACCGCGCGGGTACGCCGCTCATGGAGATCGTCACCGATCCGGACTTCCGCGGCCCGGGCGAGGTGCGCGCTTTCCTCACCAAACTGGAGGAGGTGCTGGAGTATCTCGGCGTCTTCGACGCCTCCCGGGACGGCAGTCTCCGGATCGACGCCAACATCTCGCTCGTCCCCGAGGACGAGGTCGGCGCCGACGGCGAGATCAGCGAGGCGGCGCTGGAAACCGCCAACCGGACCGAAGTGAAGAACATCTCCAGTCACAAGGGCGCGGAGAAGGCGCTGGCCTACGAGGTGACCCGGCAGAAAAACGCCGTGAAACGGGGGCGTGAAGTCGAACAGGAGACGCGCCACTGGGACGAGGGCCGCGGTATCACCGTCTCCATGCGCTCGAAAGAGGAGGAGAAGGACTACCGCTACTTCCGGGAGGCGGATCTCCCGCCCCTGCAGGTGGCGGACTGGAAGGAGCGCATCCCCATTCCGGAGCTCCCGGACGCCCGCCGTGAGCGCTTCCGCGAGGCGTACGGCCTCGGCGCGGAGGCGGCGTCGAAGCTCACCTCGACCAAGGAAGTGGCCGACTTCTTCGAGGACGTGGCCGACCGATTCGACGCTGACCTCGCGGCGACGTGGGTGGCTGACGATCTGCTGGGCGAGCTCAACTACCGCGACATGACGATCACGGATGTCGAGGGACGCCTCGGCGAGTTCGCCCGCCTGATCGAGCTCGTCGACGCCGACGAGATCACGGAGAAAAACGCCCGTGAGGTGGTCCTCCGGACGATGCTCGACGAGGAACTGCCCCCCGACGAGGTGGTCGATCGCGAGGGCCTCGGGAAGGCCGGCGACGATGCCGTCGCCACTGCCGTCGAGGAAGCAATCGAGGAGAACTCCGACGCGGTCGAGGACTACCACGCCGGCGAGGGTGGCGCGCTCAACTTCCTCGTCGGGCAGGTGATGAGCAAGACCGGCGGGAGCGCCGATCCGGGCACCGTCAACGGGTTGCTTCGAGAACGGCTCGACGAGTAGTCGTCAGCGGTTCAGCACCGGCGCCTTGAGCGTCGCCACCTCGGCCATGATCGCCTCGACGTGGTCCGCCGGCACGCTGTTGTCTTCCAGTGCCTCCTGCAGGTAGCGTCCGACGAGGTCGAAATCCGCTTCCTCGATACCCAGATGCTCGTGTGCCTCGCGCATGTCGGCTCCGCTGTATTCGACCGGGCCGCCGGCGACGGCGCTGATGAACTGTATCTGGTGGGCGCGCAGGTCTTCCATCTCCGTGTCCTCGAAGTAGGGCGTCAGGCGGTCGTCGTCGAGCACTCGCTCGTAGAAGTCGTCGACGACTGCTTCGACTGCGTCTCGTCCACCGATGTCCTGATAGATCGTCTGCGACATTGCGACACCCGGTCGTCGGCGCCGCGGCGGGATACGCCGAACGACTAGGATGCTCGGGATTTTTTAAGCCTGTCCGGCGGCCGGCTCGTGAACACGCCGCTCACTTCGCGATGATCTGGTCGAACAGTTTCGTCTGTGCCACTGACAGGTGTTCGACGAACGTGGAGACGGAGACACCGAGTTCGTCGGCCACGGCGTCCGATTTCGCGCTCTTCGGCGAGTCGAAATAGCCCATCTTGTGGGCCGTCTTGAGCACCTCGTACTGGCGGTCGGTGAACGCGTTTCGGTCGGCGACGAGCAGGGACGGGTCGTCTTCGGACGCGCCGGCGCGGACGAGTCGCCGGACTGTCACGTCCCCACAGCAGGTTTCGAGGTCGGACGCGACGGCCCGCAGGGTGTCGAGGCCCGGCGTGATGAACGTGACGCGGAGGCAGCCGTCCGTCGCCTGGAGATCACGCACCGGACAGCCGTGACTCGGTACGCGCGTACAGGGACACTCGTGGTCGTGCGTGTACCGATACACCGACTTCGATCCGTCCTCGAACACCGCCTCGGCGCCGTCGATGTCGGCGTCGGCTCCGGCCTCGCCGTCGTGATCGACCGTCACCTCGCCGACGACGCTCTCGCCCCGATCGACGGTCACCGAATCGACTGTGACCGCCTCGCTCAACGACGACGCGGGACAGCCAGTCACGCCGCGGAGTTCGAGTTCTGCGTGGATTCCGGACGCCATACCGTCGGGAGTGGTGCCCCAAATATAAGCGGCGTCGTTCCCGCCAGCCCTGCCGCCCGTTCGGAATGGGGCGATCGTCCGCCGACGCATGTGTTCCGTTCACATCAGTCACGTCTGGCGGTTAGGCCGCGAAAGGTTTAGGCGGGTGGTCGGCGTACGACGCGCCGATGAAACGCGGCCCCGAACTGATCATTACGGAGAAGGACAACGCCGCCCGCCGGATCGCGGACATTCTGAGTGGCGGGAGCGCGGAGAGCGACCGCGTCAACGGCGTCAACGTCTACAAATGGGGCGGCAAACGGTGTATCGGGCTGTCGGGCCACGTCGTCGGCGTCGATTTCCCGCCGGAGTACAGCGATTGGCGCGACGTGGAACCGGTCGAACTCATCTCCGCGGACATCGAGAAGCGACCGACACAGGAGAACATCGTCGCCGCTCTCAGACGGCTGGCGCGCAACGCCTCACGGATCGTCATCGCGACCGACTACGACCGCGAAGGCGAGCTCATCGGCAAGGAAGCGTACGAACTCGTCCGCGAGGTGAACGAGGAGGCGCCGGTCGACCGCGTGCGCTTCTCCTCGATCACCGACCGGGAAGTGACGGAGGCGTTCGCCGACCCCGACGACCTCGATTTCGACCTCGCGGCGGCCGGCGAAGCCCGTCAGATCGTCGATTTGATGTGGGGCGCGTCACTCACTCGCTTTCTCTCCCTCTCCGCTCGCCAGCTCGGCGACGACTTCATCTCCGTCGGCCGAGTGCAGGGACCAACGCTGAAACTCATCGTCGACCGCGAGCGCGAAATCGACGCGTTCGACCCCGAGGACTACTGGGAGCTGTTCGCGGATCTGGACAAGGACGACGAGACGTTCGAGGCACAGTACTTCTATCTCGATACGGACGACACGGAGGCGGACCGCGTCTGGGACGAAGAGATGGCCGACACCGTCTACGACGCACTCTCCGACACCTCGACGGCGACCGTCGACGAGGTGCGCCGGCGCACCCGGACGGACGACCCGCCCGCCCCGTTCAACACGACGCAGTTCATCCGCGCCGCGAGCGGCATCGGCTACTCCGCCCAGCGCGCCATGAGCATCGCCGAGGACCTCTACACCGCGGGCTACATCACGTATCCCCGGACGGACAACACGGTCTACCCCGAGGATCTGGAGCCACGAGACCTGCTCGACGCGCTCTCGGCGGGTCCGCGGTTCGGCGACGACGCCGCGTCCCTCCTCGACGCCGACGACATCACCCCGACCGCCGGTGACGAGGAGACGACCGACCACCCGCCGATCCACCCGACCGACGAACTCCCCTCGGCCGCCGACCTCTCGGAGGACGAGTGGGAGGTGTACGAACTCGTCGTGCGTCGATTCCTCGCTACCGTGGCCGACGCGGCAACGTGGGAACACCTGCGTGTCGTCGCGACGGTCAGCGGTGACGACGTGGACCCCTCGCTGAAGGCGAACGGCAAACGGCTGGTCGATCCCGGCTACCACGCCGTCTACCCCTACCGCTCCACGAGCGAGAACTTCGTCCCCGACGTGGAAGAGGGCGAGGAACTCGCCGTGATGGAGGCGCGTCTGGAGGCCAAGCAGACGCAACCACCGCGGCGCTACGGACAGTCCCGCCTCATCGAGACGATGGAGGATATGGGCATCGGGACGAAGGCGACCCGGCACGACGTGATCCAGAAACTGTACGACCGGGGGTACATCGAGGGTGATCCGCCACGGCCGACCCGCCTCGCCCGCGGCGTCGTCGAGGCGTCGGAGGAGTTCGCCGATCTCATCGTCAGCGAGGAGATGACGGCCCAGCTGGAGGAAGACATGCAGGCCATCGCCCGCGGCGAGGCCACGCTCGAAGACGTGACGGGCGAGTCACGCGAGATGCTCGAACGCGTCTTCGATCGTCTCACGGACTCGCGTGAGGCGCTTGGCGACCATCTCAAGCAGTCGCTGAAGGCCGACAAGACCGTTGGTCCGTGTCCCGAGTGCGGTGAGGATCTCGTGATCCGCCGGAGTCGTCGTGGCTCCTACTTCGTCGGCTGTGACGGCTATCCCGACTGCGAGTTCACCCTGCCGCTCCCGTCGACGGGCAAGCCGATCTTGCTCGACGAGACGTGCCCGGATCACGGCTTACACGACGTGAAGATGCTCGCCGGTCGCAAGACGTTCGTCCACGGCTGTCCGCTGTGTGCGGCCGAGGCGGCCGACGAGGAGCCCGACCTGATCGTCGGCCCCTGTCCCGAATGTGGGGCGGAGGAGGGCGGCGAACTCGCCATCAAGCGCCTCCGGTCGGGGGGGCGGCTGGTCGGCTGTACGCGCTATCCCGACTGCGACTACTCCCTGCCGATGCCCCGACAGGGCGCGGCCGAACTCACCGACGAGACGTGCGAGGAACACGGTCTGCCCGGCATCCGGATCACTTACGAGGACGAGGACCGCGAGCCGTGGGAGCTGGGCTGTCCCATCTGCAACTACCGGGAGTATCGGGCCCGCCAGGAGGGGACGGAACTGGAGACCATCGACGGTATCGGCGAGAAGACGGCCGAGAAACTGAAAGACGCGGGTGTAGAGGACGTGGCCGGACTGAAGGCGGCAGAGCCCGACTCGCTCGCGGACGAGATCGACGGCGTCGGGCCGGATACGGTACGGAACTGGCAGGCCGACGCCGACTGATCGCCGCGTGGGTCGGCGCGCCGTCGCGTCGAACGGTGCGGCTACGATGAGTCGGACCCTTTTTATCAGTGCCACGGAGTAGAGTCTTCCAATGACTGCGCCGTGGGACGAGTGGGACCACGTTCTGAAGGTGGACCCCGACAAGCAACTCGCGGACGGCGAGACGTTCGAGGACGTCTGTGCCACCGGAACCGACGCCATCGAGATCGGCGGCACGACTGGCATGACCAGAGAGAAGATGGAGACGGTCGTCGAGGCCTGTTCGAAGTACGGTGTCCCGCTGTATCAGGAGCCGTCGAATCCGGCGGTCGTCATCGAGGACGACGCACTCGACGGCTACCTGATTCCGACCGTCTTCAACGCCGGCGACAGTTTCTGGGTCACCGGCGCCCACAAGGAGTGGGTGCGGATCGAAAACGGCCTCGACTGGAGTCGCACACACACCGAGGCGTACATCGTCCTCAACCCCGACTCGTCGGTCGCGGAGTACACCGACGCCGACTGCGACCAGTCGCCGGACGACGTGGCCGCCTACGCCGCCGTCGCGGAGAAACTGTTCGGGCAAGAGATCGTCTACATCGAGTATTCGGGGATGCTCGGAGACACCGAGACGGTGCAAGCCGCGGCCGACGCCCTCGACGACGCCACCCTGTTTTACGGCGGCGGCGTCGGCGACTACGACTCCGCCCACGAGATGGGCCAACACGCCGACGTGGTCGTCGTCGGTGACCTCCTCCACGACGAGGGCTGTGCGGCCGTGCGCGAGACGGTCGAGGGCGTCAAGGACGCTCACGCGGACGACTGAACCGGATCAGTCGTCGTCGCGCCCGTCGGCGACGATCCGAACTACGGCCAGTCCTGCGGAATCTCCTCCTCGTTGTCGTCCATCAACGAGAGGAACGGCTCGACCTCGTCGAAGCGCGGGCCGCGCGCGAGCGTCTCCGCCTCCGGGTCCCAGTCGACGAGTCCGTGGTCGTCCAGTTTGGGCAAGTGGTTGTGTCGCAGCGCGAGCTGGAGAACGTCCGGTTCGTCGCCAGTGTCCGTGAATCGGGTCGCGCTGATCGTCGCGTCGGTGCGTGTGTCGGGGTGAGCGAGTACCCACAGAACGTGTCGGCGGTGCTTGTGGCTGAGTATCTCGAACAGTTCGCTCAACGAGGCATCTCGGCCGGCGTGCTGTCTTTCTATCATGGCTGAAGTCACCGTTGTGGGACGCAACACTCTGTGATGCGTTCCGCGCGACCGTCGCCCGAAGCGAACCCGAAACGGCGATGCATCGGATTTTCTGTTTCGAGCGTGGTCCACGATGAGCCCGAACGCACAGTGTCTGCGGTGTTCCGCGAGAACTATGACGCGCAGAGATGAAGTATCCACATTGTCACCCTAATGTACAGTACTTTTCCACGATTCCGCGAGGGGACGCCCGAATCCGCCCGCCACCGGGATTTTTCCCACCACCTACCGAAGCGGGGACGATGGAGATCACCGACGTACGCGTCGAACGGATCGAGGTACCGCTGGACCGACCGCTGGGCGTCTCTCGCGACCGCTCGATGTCCGCCCGCGGGGCGGCGTTCGTCGTCGTCGAGACGGACGCGGGCATCACCGGCATCGGCGAGGGTGTGGGGCCGGAGTCGTACATCGTCGAGCGCATCGTCGAGGAGAAATACGCGCCCAAACTGATCGGCGAGGACCCCCTCGACGTCGAGCGCCACTGGCAGTCGATGGTGACCGACACAGTCTATCAGGACCGTAAGGGACAGGGGCTCTCGGCGGCCAGCGGCGTCGACATCGCCCTGTGGGATATCGCCGGCAAACACCACGGCGTCCCCGTCTACCGCCTGCTCGGCGGGCCGGTCGAGGAGTCGCTCAAGCCGTACGCGAGCGACCTGTTCTGGCAGGACCCCGAGACGATGGCCGAGCGCGCTGGATCGTACGTCGACCGCGGCTTCGCGGGCGTGAAGACCCACCTCGGGCGTGGTCTCGACGCCGACGAGGAGCGCGTGGCCGCCATGCGCGACGCCATCGGCGACGCGGCGCTGATGGTCGACATGAACTGCGGCTACGACCGCCCCGAAGCTCGTCGCGTCGGGCGGATGCTGGAAGACTACGACGTCTACTGGTACGAGGAGCCGCTCACGCCGTACGACGTCGACGGGCTGGCGGCTCTGCGACGGGAACTCGACGTGCCCATCGCGTCGGGCGAGAACGAGTACACGAAGTGGGGGTTCCACGATCTGTTCGAGGCCGACGCGGTGGACTACGCGATGCCGGACGTGATGCGCTGTGGCGGCATCACGGAGGCGAGGAAAATCTGCGCGCTCGCCGAGACGTACAACACGGTCTGTTCCCCCCATTGTTTCACGACGGGCGTCGGCCTCGCGGCGACGATGCACGTGATGGCCGCGTCGCCCGCCTGCGAGTGGCTGGAGTTCGACCCGACCGACTTTCCGGTGTACGAACCGCTGTTCGAGACGCCCCCGGAACTCGACGACGGTCGGATTACCTTGCCCGAGGAGCCCGGGCTGGGCGTCCACCTCGACGAGGACGTGATCGGCGAGTTCCGCGTGTAGGGGGCCGCCGCCCCGGTCGGTGGAGACGCGCCGAGTCATGGCGACGGGGGCCGACCGTGACAGTCGCCCGTCTACGACCCGAAACGGTCGCGTTTAAGGCGTGGGATACACACGAACGGATATGGAAAACCGAACCCACGCGGCCGACGCCACGGCCGGCGAGACGGCCACGGTCGCCGGCTGGGTCCACGAGATTCGTGACCTCGGCGGCATCGCCTTCCTGATCCTCCGGGACCGAACCGGCAAACTCCAGATCAAGTTCGAGAAAGACGAGATGGACGACGACCTCGTCGAGACGGGGTTGGGCGTCCACCGCGAGAGCGTCGTCGCCGTCACTGGCCCCGTCGAAGAGGAACCGCGCGCGCCAACGGGGCTGGAGATGGTGCCCGACTCCGTGGACGTGCTCGCCGAGGCCGATCCGGAACTTCCCCTCGATCCGTCCGGAAAGGTCGACGCCGAACTTCCCACCCGGCTGAACAACCGGACACTCGACCTCCGCAAGCCCGAAGTGAAGGCCATCTTCGAGATTCGCAGTGAGATCCTGCGCTCCGTTCGCGAGTACTTCCGGTCCGTGGGATCGACGGAGATCAACACGCCGAAAATCGTCGCGACGGGGACCGAGGGTGGCACGGAACTCTTCCCGATCACCTACTTCGGCAAGGAGGCGTTCATGAACCAGTCGCCCCAGCTGTTCAAACAGCTGATGGTCGGGAGCGGGCTGGAGCGGGTCTTCGAGATCGGCCCCATCTTCCGCGCGGAGGAGCACAACACGCCCCGTCACCTCAACGAGGCGACGATGATCGACTTCGAGTCGGCGTTCGTCGACCACCACGAGGCGATGGACGTGTGCGAGGGGACGCTCAAGGCGGCCTACGAGGGCGTCGCGGAGAACTGCGCCGACGAACTCGAACTCCTCGGCTACGACGACTTCACCGTCCCCGAAGACGACTTCCCCCGGCTCACCTACGAGGAGGCCATCGAGCGGATCAACGCCACGGGCGAACTCGACGAGCAACTTGTCTGGGGCGACGACCTGCCGACTGAGGCGGAAAAGGCGCTCGGCGCCGACGTGGGCGGCCACTACTTCATCACCGACTGGCCCTCGGAGATCAAGCCGTTCTACATCCAGGACTACGACGACGACGCGCAGCTATCGAAGGGCTTCGATCTGATGCACCCGCGGATGGAGCTCGTCTCGGGTGGACAGCGCGAACACCGCTACGACGAACTCGTCGCCGGCTTCGAACAGCAGGGGCTCGACCCCGAGCAGTTCGACTACTACACCCGGATGTTCAAATACGGGATGCCGCCCCACGCCGGCTGGGCCTACGGCGTCGAGCGGCTCGTGATGACGATGCTCGATCTGGACAACATCCGCGAAGCGGTGCTCTTCCCGCGCGACCGCCAGCGCCTGAGCCCGTGATTTCGGGGACGCGTCCCGACCGATGACCGACCGCTCGTCGACCGCGTTCGTCCCCGGCCACGTCACCGGCTTCTTCAGCCCCTGCCCCGCCGACGATCCGGCGCGGGCGGGGTCGCGCGGCGCCGGTCTCACCCTCACCGACGGCGTCCGGGTGACGGCCCACGAAGCCGCCGATCCGGGTGTGACGCTCGACGGCGATCAGCTCTCGATGCCGCCGGTCGAGGCGGTTCTGGAGAGATTGGGCGTGGCCGACCGTGCGCGCGTCGTCGCCGAGAGCGACCTGCCTCTCGGCACGGGCTTCGGCGTCTCGGGCGCGATGGCGCTCGGGGCGGCGCTGGCCGCCAACGACCGCTTCGACTGCGAGCGCTCGGCGAACGACCTCGTGACGCTCGCCCACTGCGCGGAGGTCGAGGCGGGGACCGGTCTCGGCGACGTGGTGGCGCAGGCCCGCGGGGGTGTCCCGATCCGTCTCGACCCCGGCGCGCCGGAGCACGGCCGCCTCGACGGCGTGCCCGCCACCCGGCGTGTCGAGCACGTCACGTTCGGCGACCTCTCGACGGCCGAGGTGCTGGCAGGCGACACCGATCCGCTCGTCACGGCCGGCGATGCGGCGCTCGACCGACTGACCGACCGGCCGACGCTCCCGACGCTCGTCGCGGCGTCGCGGCGGTTCGCTCGCGACGCCGGCTTGCTCACCGACCGGGTCCGCGAGGTGGTCGACGCCGTCGCCGCGGCGGGCGGCGAGGCGTCGATGGTCATGCTCGGCGAGACGGTGTTCGCGCTCGACCGTGGGCTCTCCGACGCCGGATTCGACGCAGAGGCGTGCCGGACGTGCGACGCCGGGGCACACCTGGTGGACTGATCGGAAGTCATCGTCGGTTCTCGCCGTGACGGTTCGGCGAGAATCTACGGACAGTTACGATAAGCCCTATTAGCCGTCACCGTCACCGAAGCGGTATGGTCGAGGGCGATATTCCCGCGGACCACCCCCGCCACGACTCGCTGGTGACGCGCCACCGCATCGAGGACGGCGTGGAATCCGGTATCACCAGCAAGCAGGGCCTCATCGCCGAGGGACGGGGCGAGGCGTTCGACTACCTGCTCGGCGAACGCACGCTCCCCTCGGCGGACGAGGCGGCGCGTGCGGCGGCGGCCCACCTCTTGCTCGCGCGCCACCCCGTCGTCTCGGTCAACGGGAACGCGGCGGCGCTGGTGCCCGACGAACTCGTCGCCCTCGCGGACGCCGTCGGCGCGGATCTGGAAGTGAATCTCTTCAACCGGACCGACGACCGGATGCGGGCTATCGCCGACCACCTCCGCGCCCACGGGGCCCGCGGGGTGAAAGGGCTGGACGCCGACGCGCGCGTTCCGGGCCTCGATCACGAGCGCGCCAAAGTCGACGCCGACGGCATCGCCGACGCGGACGTGGTCCTCGTGCCGCTGGAAGACGGTGACCGGGCCGCGGCGCTGTCAGACCTCGGGAAGGTCGAACTCGTCGTCGACCTCAACCCACTCTCCAGATCTGCACAGGTGGCCGACGTACCCATCGTCGACAACATCCTGCGGGCGATTCCGAACGTCACGGCCCACGCCCGGGACCTGGCGGATGCCGACCGCGCCACGCTCGTCCGGATCGCGCAGGCGTTCGACCCGGACGCGGCGCTCGCCGACGCCGAGCGCGCGATTCGGGGCGGCGACCTCACAGGCCGCTGACGAAGATGGCGACCCACCGCTTCGGATCGGGTCGCCGCCCGACCTCGACCGCGTCGACCCACTTCACCCACTGATAGTGATTATTGTAAGTCATTACCGGTGGTTCGCCGACCCATTCTGGCGAACCACCGGTACACAGTTACAATAAACACGATGAAAGCCGCGGCGCCCGGGGACGACCAGCCGCACCGGGTAGCCGTGTCCGTGCGTCAGGCGCTCGCCCGAGAGGTGCGTCGCGAGCAGCGCCTCCCGCGCCGCGGGGAGCGGGACACTCCAGCGATAGCCCGTCACGGAGCGGACCGTCACCCACGCGGCGTCATCGGGGGCGCCGGCCGCGTCGAGCAGGTCGCCAAGCCGTACCCCGCGCCACTCCCGCTCGGCGTACCACCCGCTCGTACAGTCCAGCAGCGCCCGGCGTTCGGCGGTCGGATCGAGTTCGTCGAGAGCGAGTTCGAGTGGGCGATCGACTAGCCCCTCGACCGAGAGCGACCACGTTGCCGGATCGACCGGTTCGGGGTCGTCGGCAACCCAGCTCGTGACCGGTAGCTCGTCGTCGTCGAGCGCCCGCGACCCGGTGAATCGGCGGGTCGCGGCCGGTGTCCGAAACAGCGTCGCGAGCCACCGAAGGAGCGCCGCGGTGACCCCCGCCGCGGCGACGAGCGGGCGAGGCGCGCCCGAAGGGGCATGGTGACTGGTATCACCCGGCGCGCAAAGAACCCGTCGCGGCCTACGCGTCCGCGATGGCGCGTTCGATGCGGTCGAAGCCTTCTTCGAGGCGGTCGAGACTGTTGGCGAAGCTCAGGCGGAGCCAGCCCTCACCGACGTCGCCGAATCCGTCGCCGGGGGCGAGGACGACGCCGTACTCCCGGAGGAGGTGTTCGGCCATCTCGACGCTCGATCCCGGCAGGTCGGGATCGAGGAAGGCGTAGAAGGCGCCCTCCGGGCGGGGGCCGGTCAGCCCGTCGATGTCGGCGATGCGGTCGACGACGTAGTCACGGCGTTCGCGGAAGGCATCGTACATCTCCGCGGCGTCGTCGTCGGCGTCGGTGAGCGCCGCGAGCGCGGCGTGTTGGCTCACGCTCGGCGCACACGAGGTGGTCGACTCCCGCACCTTCGTCGCCTGATCCACGATGTCGGTCGTGCCGGCGAGCCACCCCACCCGCCACCCCGTCATCGCGTAGCGCTTCGAACAGGAGTTGACCGTGAGGACGTTCTCGGGGTTACCGGTCATGGCGGCGACGCTCGTGGGGTCGCGGTCGTAGGTGAGGCCGAGGTACACCTCGTCGGCGACGACGTAGGCGTCGTTCTCGGCGGCGGCGTCGACGACGGTTCGCACGGCCGCGGGGTCGAACGTCTGCCCCGTGGGGTTGTTGGGTGAACAGAGGATCACCAGGGCGGTGTCGGGACCGATGGCGTCGACGAGGCGGTCGGCGTCGAGGGCGAAGCCATCCGCAGCGGGCATCGGGACCGGACGGGGAACGCCGTCGGCCAGCCGTGCCTGTACCCAGTAGTTTGGGAAGCCGGGCGTCGGGAAGACCACTTCCTCGCCGGGCGAGACGGTGCTCACGGCGGCGAGGTGAAGTGCCTCCATCCCGCCGACCGAGACCATGATCTCGTCGGCGTCGACCCGGACGCCGTAGTCGTCCTCCATGTGGGCGGAGATCGCGTCGCGAAGCGCCGGGAGACCGGCGTTGGTGGTGTAGCTGGTGTGGCCGGCACGCGCCGCCTCACAGGCCGCCTCGGTGACCGCCTCGGGCGTCTCGAAATCGGGGACACCCACTTCGAGTCGAACGAGGTCGCCGTCCATCTCCTCCGCGATGTCGAACATGTAGCGAATGCTGGAGCGGTCGACGTTGCGGACGCGGTCGGTGGGACCGAGAGTCATACTGGGCGGTAGCCCGGCGGTGCGAAAAGGGGTTCGATCCCCCCGTCAGCTACATGGCTCGGCGCGGCCACACTGTGAGTGATGCGACTCCGACCGACCTACTATTTCGGCGTCTACCACTGGCGCGAGCGGCTGTCACGGATCGCGCTCTCGACGCTGTTGATCTGTGCGGCGGCCGCGGCCGTTCGGCGTGGTCGTCGGCTCGTCCGACTCGCCGCCGTCGCCGTCGGCCTCGGTGCGGCCTACCGCGGCGGCGACGCCGCCCGTCGCCTCCTCACGCCGCCCCCGTGGGCGCTCGACCGCGCGAAGTACGACGGGCTGGCGTCGGTGCTCCCCCTCGACGATATCGACCGCCACCTCGACGTGGGCTGTGGCTCCGGTCGGTCGCTGGTCGGCCTGGCGCCTCACCTCCCCGACGACTGTTCGGTGGTCGGCCTCGACACCTTCGACGACCGGGTGATCCTCGGCAACGGCCCGGCGTTGGCGCGGCAAAACGGCGCCCGAGCAGGCGTCGACGTGTCGCCCGTCGCCGGCGACGCCTCCCGCCTCCCCTTCGCCGACGGCCGCTTCGACGCCGTGACCGCCTGCCGGGTCGCCCACGACATTCCCGAGGATCGGCGAGCGGCAGCCTTCGACGAACTCCGGCGGGTGTGTGCCGACGGCGGGGCCGTCGGCCTGCTGGAACTCCCGATCACGCCCGATGGTGTCGACGATTACGAGGCGTACTGGCGGCGGTGTCTGGAGGACGCGGGGCTTCGCGTCGAGCGCGTGACACGGGTCGAGCGCCCACGGCGGCCGGGGGCGCCGTACGTCGCCATCGCCGCGACGCCACGGTGAGTGATCGGCCGTTCGAACTGGGAGCGTCTCGTTATAGTGGCCTTTGGAACTGTTTGCACGCCCGATCGCACGCAGTCATGCGATCGGGCGTGCAATGACTCACAAATGCTACTGTAGTTCGGATACGGTTTCTCGTCCGGTGGGTCGCCAAGACGGCCCGGTGAACTACCGGTACACCGTCACGAGACACGGCAACGTTGAACCCCAGAGCCGAACGCGAAGTCGGTTCACACTATCCGGCCGGCGATGTATCTAGCGGTTCAGTCGAGTGTGACACTGACTCCGGTCTCGTGTCCGACGTTGTCGGTGACCGGACACCGCTCTTCGACGGCCGAAAGCCACGCGTCGAGGTCGGCGTCGCCCTCCGTCTCAACCGAGAGGGATACGTCTAGTCCTTGCAAACCCGGGCGGTCCTCGGACTCCTTACCCAGATACTTCGCGTAGTTCACATCCCCTTCGACCGTCGCCTCGAGTGATACGATGTCGATATCCATGTCGCGGGCGACTGTCGTCCCGGTCGAGTTGAGACAGCCCAGGACGGATCCGAGGAGATACTCGACGGGATTCACGTCGTGTCCGACGACGAACTCCCCGTCTTCGGTCGTCACTCGGCTCCGGTGCGGACTGACACGCGACGCGCTGACTTCGTAGTGGGTTAGTTTGGAATCTCCCATACGAGTGTTTCATCCGTTGAGTCCGGTATAGCTTGGGACCGGACCGACCTCCTTCCGACAACCCGTCTGGCGGATACACCTGCTCCTCGCCGGCCCCACCTTTTCTCCCTGTCATGCCAGTACCTATCGGAATCGACCGACGAACGCGAGAACCTCCGGGGAAGTGTTGGGACGACACTGAGCCGTCTCGAAGAGCGAGGGCACGGAATCTCCTGCCCCCATATGAATGGGTTATACGAATAAGCTACAGAGGGATACGGTCACCGATGTGCCTTTCAGAGGTATGGCACGTAAACACGATGACTGCGACCGAGCCAGAGCTACCGAATCACAGTTCTCCCTCCCCGAGGAAGTCGTCACTGCATTCGACGCCAGTCGGTTCAGGCGTATCTGGACGACGCTAGTCGGCCATTGCGCTGGACCACCGCGATAGATCTCCAATGACGAGTAATCAACGCCATCCGAACCATCCCGACGTCGACCAATCGGATCGTACCATTCCCAGAAATCTCCGTCAGACGGGCGACGCAGACATCGACCTCCTGATATCTACCCGAGTTCGGCAGTCTCCGTTCTGGCACCTCTCCGTCGAGGCGGGGTGTCGGCAGGCGACGGTCTACAATCACATGTACCACCCGCGGGCGTACATCGACCCCGACGAGGGCGGGTTGGACGCCGAGTACGGTCTGCTGGTCGACGAGGTGACACTGATGGACGTCGCGGTCGAGCGCCAGATCCGTGTCCGGGGGCCCGATGCCGAGGCGTTCGTCAACTACGTCATCACGCGGGACGCGACCGAGATCGAGCCGATGCGTGGGAAGTACGCCATCTGCTGCAACCAGGACGGCGGGATCCTCAACGACTTCGTCCTGTTACGACTCGCCGCCGACGAGTTCTGGTTCTCGATCGCAGATGCCGACCTGAAACAGTGGCTGCAAGGGGTCACGGTCAACGCCGATTTCGAGGTCGACATCGACGAGATCGACGTCTCACCGATGCAAGTCCAGGGGCCGAAATCGCCTGCTGTGATGGAGTCACTCGTCGGAGACGTGGTCGAAGACATCCCGTACTACGGACTGCTGGAAGCCACGATCAACGACATCCCGGTGCTGGTGAGTCAGACTGGCTTCTCCGGAGAGGCGGGATTCGAGATATACGTCCGTGAGGCGACGAAGAACGCCGAAGCAGTGTGGAACCCAGTCCTCGACGTGGTCGAAGCCCACGGCGGTGCCGCGACGGGGATATCGCATCAACGACGGATCGCTGCCGGCATCATGTCGCTGGGACAGGACATGGACGACGAGACGTCGCCGTTCCAGGTCAACCTCGGCTTTCAGATTCCCGACGACAAGGACGCGGACTACATCGGCAAGACCGAACTGGAACGCCAGCGGGAAGCCATCGAGAACGGCGAGTTCCCGTTCACACACAAACTGGTCGGCCTGAAGATGGCCGGCGAACCGATCCGGGACTACGCCCCCGACTTCTGGCTCGTTTCGGATCCGGAGACCGGCGACGAGTGTGGCTACCTGACGTCGGCGTGGTGGAATCCGGAGCTCGAAACCAATATCGGCCTCGGATTCGTGCCCGCCGAGAAACTGCAGGCCACAACCGACGTTCCGCTCGACGACTCGATATACGACGCGGATGTGGCTCTGGAGTTCGAAGTCCATCTGCCGGACGAGTACGCCGAGGCGGCCGGCGAACCCGTGTATGCGACGGTCGCGAAGGTTCCGTTCAAGGAGTCAGTTAATCCAAGCGCTCGCGAACAGGCCAAGATTCACGCCAGGGACGATATGAACGATTCAGGGTCTCGGCCATCCGAAGGTCGAGAATATAGTAGCGATTGAAAGTCATTGCACAGCCGATCGCAGTACGGCGTGCGATCGGCTGTGCAAACAGTTTCAATCGCTACTATAGATAGCAAAAATCCCAGATCGGATACGTACGCATCCCGTCCATGGTCGGCGCTTCGCCGATCGGCCGCACGGACCTCCGGAGCCGCGACCGGCGAGGATTTTCGACGGCGCCGAGTCGCGGTCCCCTTCCTCACTTCGACCGATACGATCGTAGTGTTTGGAACTGTTTGCACGCCCCAATCAGAAGACTGCGTGCGATCGGGGCGTGCAATAACGTATACTGCCGGCTGTGACTGTTTCAAGCGATTCTCGCTTGAGTGACTTACAGCCAGCAGTATTACAAAGGCGACTCTAATCGTCGCACGCCGAACCGGCGGGCTTTAGGGTCACATCCTCCAGTGAACACGTATGAGCCACGAGGAGTTCCCCACGGATCGGCCGGCGGTGGTGACCTGTGGGTTGCCCTACGCCAACGGCGACCTCCACATCGGGCACCTGCGAACGTACGTCGGCGGCGACGTGTACGCTCGCGCCCTGCGCAAACTCGGGCAGGAGACGGCCTTCGTCTCCGGGTCGGACATGCACGGGACGCCCGTCGCGGTCAACGCCGAACAGGAGGGCGTCTCGCCCGAATCGTTCGCGCTGGAGTGGCACGAAACGTACGAGTCGACCTTCCCGAAGTTCGGCGTCGACTTCGACAACTACGGTCACACCCACGACGCGACGAACGTCGAGACGACGACCGACATCGTGCGGGCGCTGGAGGAGAACGGCCACGTTTACGAGAAGGAGATCATGGTGGCCTACGATCCCAAAGAGGAGCAGTCGCTTCCGGACCGCTACGTCGAGGGTACCTGTCCGTACTGCGGGGAACGCGCCCGTGGCGACGAGTGTGACGAGGGGTGTGGCCGCCACCTCGAACCCGGCGAGATAGAAGACCCCGAGAGCACGATCACGGGCAACCCCGCCGAGTACCGGGAACAGACCCACAAGTTCTTCCGCGTCTCGGCGTTCCAGGACTATCTCTCGGAGTTCATCGACCGCCTCGAAGGCACGGCGAACGCCCGCAACCAGCCCCGGGAGTGGATCGAGGGGGAACTCCGAGACTGGTGTATCACGCGCGACATGGACTGGGGTATCGACTACCCGGAGAGCGAAGAGCCACGCTCCTCGGAGAACCGGCCGGAGGCCGGTGAGGGCGCGGACGACCTCGTCCTCTACGTTTGGGTGGACGCGCCCATCGAGTACATCTCCTCGACCAAGCAGTACTCGGAGCGCGTCGGCACCGACACGTACGACTGGGCGGAAGTGTGGCGCGAGTCCGGTGGTGAGATCGTCCACGTCATCGGTCGCGACATCATCCAGCACCACACGGTGTTCTGGCCCGCCATGTTGCGCGGCGCCGACTACACCGAACCCCGCGCCGTGATGGCGAGTGGGTTCATCACGCTCAACGGCAAGGGCTTCTCCACCTCCCGGAACCGTGCGGTGTGGGCCGACGAGTATCTGGACGAGGGGTTCGATCCCGACCTCCTCCGCTACTATCTCGCCACCAACGGCGGGTTCCAGCAGGACGTGGACTTCTCGTGGGAGCGCTTCCGCGAACGCGTCAACAACGAACTCGTAGGGACGGTCGGCAACTTCGCGTACCGCGCCCTGCTCTTCGCTCACCGGGAGTTCGGCGGGGCGCCGGACGCTCCCCTCTCAGACGAGGTGCGCGAGCGCATCGAGGTGGCGATGGACGACTTCGCGGCCGCCGTCAACGACTACTCCGTTCGCGACGCGGGTGACGCCGCCGTCGCCCTCGCAGGCTTCGGCAACGAGTACATCCAGCGCAACGAGCCGTGGAATCTCGTCGACGACGACCCCGAGCGTGCCGCGCAGGTGATCCACGACTGCGTCCAGATCGCGAAAGCCGTCGCCGTTCTCTTCGCCCCCGTCGCGCCCGGCACCTGCGAGCGCCTCTGGTCACAGGTCGGCGGCGAAGGTTCGGTCCACGACGTGGAGATCGACGCCGCACTCGAACCCCCCGCCGCGGACCTCGACGAACCGGACGAACTCTACGAAAAGATACCCGAAGAGCGTGTGGCAGAACTGAACGCGAAGCTGGAAGCGCGGGTGGAAACGACGGACACCGACACCGACGACGAGAGTGAGACTGAGATGACCGACACCGACTTCGACCCCATCGAGACCGATCGCATCGACTTCGAGACGTTCCAGGATCTCGACATCCGCGTCGGCGAGATTCTTTCGGCCGAGGGCATCGAGGGCGCGGACAAACTCGCCCGCCTCGTCGTCGACATCGGCGTCGAGGAACGACAGATCGTCGCGGGCATCAAGCAACTCCACGACCTCGACGAACTGCCGGGGACGCGTGTGATCGTCCTCGCGAACCTGGAGCAGGCGGAACTGTTCGGCGTCGAGTCCAACGGGATGGTGCTGGCCGCGGGCGAGGAGGCGGACCTGTTGACGACACTCGAGGACGCAGTGCCGGGCGAGCGAGTTCGCTGACCCGGGGCTCTCGACTCGGCTTGTCCGACCGCCTTTTTCACCCACGCCGTCGAAGGGTCGGTATGCGACGAGCGAAGATCGTCTGTACGTTGGGCCCCGCCTCCGACGATCGGCAAACCATCCGCGAACTCGCGGACGCCGGTATGGCCGTGGCCCGACTCAACGCCAGTCACGGGACCCACGAGGATCGCGCCGAGTTGATCGAGCGCATTCAGGCGGTAGATGCGGCCATCGACGATCCGCTCTCGGCGATGCTCGACCTGCAGGGGCCGGAGGTACGGACGGCAGAGATCGACGAGCCGATAGAGCTGTCGGCCGAGTCGACGGTCCGGTTCGTCGAGGGGGACACGGCAACGCCCGCGGAAGTCGGCCTCTCCTATTCTATCACTGCGGTCGATCCCGGCGACACGGTCCTCCTCGACGACGGCCGAATCGAGACGACAGTCGAATCAGTCGAGGGCGACGCCGTGACCGCTCGCGTCGTCTCCGGCGGCGAGCTGGGGAGCCGGAAAGGGGTGAACATCCCCGACGTGGACCTTAATCTCGACGTGGTGACGGATCGTGACCGCCGAGACATCGAGGTGGCGGTGGAGAAGGGGGCGGACTTCGTCGCGGCGAGTTTCGTCCGCGACGCCGACGACGTGTACGCCGTCACCGACGCCATCGAGAACGCGGGCGGCGACATTCCGATCGTCTCGAAAATCGAGCGAGCGGGCGCGGTCGACCACATCGACGACATCGTCGAGGCGTCCTACGGCGTGATGGTCGCGCGTGGCGATCTGGGGGTGGAGTGTCCACTGGAACACGTCCCGATGGTGCAGAAACAGATCATCCACAGTGCACAGGACGCGGGTGTCCCCGTAATCACGGCGACGGAGATGCTGGACTCTATGGTTCACTCCCGGCGGCCGACGCGGGCGGAAGCCTCGGACGTGGCCAACGCCGTGCTGGACGGGACGGATGCGGTGATGCTCTCGGGTGAGACGGCCATCGGCGACCACCCGGTGCGCGTCGTCGAGACGATGGACCGGATCGTTCGCGAGGTGGAGGCGAGCGACGAGTACGACGAGACGCGGGAGGGACGAGTCCCCCCGGCAGCCGAGGGGTCACAGACCGAGTCGCTGGCGCGAGCGGCCCGCTATCTCGCGCGGGACCTCGGTGCCGCGGCCATCGTCGCCGTCTCGGAATCGGGATATACGGCGCGCGCGACTTCGAAGTTCCGCCCCGGTGTCCCCGTGGTGGCGACGACACCCCGGGATCGGGTTCGCCGCCAGCTCGCGCTCTCGTGGGGCGTCGACGCCCAGTACGCCGCGTACCGCGAGGACATCGACCAGATGATCGACGCGGCGGTCGATGCCGCTATCGAGGCGGGCGCGGCGGAGAGCGGCGACACTGTGGTCGTTCTCTCGGGGATGATGACCGAACTGGAGGGGACGAACACGACGAACATGCTGAAAGTCCACATCGCGTCGGAGACGGTCGCGACCGGGCGGAGCGTCGCTCGCGGCCGGGTCGCGGGCCCGGTGTTCCGGTGTCCGGACGGTGACCTCTCTGCCGCGCCGGCAGACGCCATCGTCGTCCTCCCGGCGACGTTCGACGGCGAGTTCGTGGGCGACACCGGGAAGATTGCGGGCATCGTCGACGCCCGCCCGGGGATGACGAGCTACGCGGCGCTGGTTGCACGGGAGCACGGTGTGCCGATGATCAGCGGCGCACCCCTGCCAGACGAGGTGGAAGACGGTGCGACGGTCACGCTCCACGCCGACCGCGGCGTCGTCTACGAGGGCGACGTGACGCCGCGCGAACACCAGCGATAGCCGGTACTCCTTTTAGTGGCCATCCGCTACCATCTCGCATGAGTGCGCTGTCCGACGACGAACGCGACGACGACGAATCGCCGTGGAGGTTCGCCGTCGACGAAGTCGGTGAGGACGCCCCCGAACCGGAGACCATCGAGCCGGAGACACCCGAACTGGAAAACACCGTGTTCGTCCTGCTCGGGGTGGTGCTCTCCGGCCTCGTCTTCTACGCCGCTCTCGGCAGCCTATAGTAGCCTTTGGAACTGTTTCAATCGCTACTGTATATGATGGGCTGGTGTCCGTTCTCGGGAGCGCCGACTCCGGTACGGGAGCGGTGACCGTCGGTACACCGCTCCACCACTCCGGATGAGCTGGCCATCAGTCGTTCGATTCGGACGGTCCCGGCCGACAGTATAAACGCCCGCGGCCCAAACGTCGGCGTATGGTCGCTCCCATGGGCGTCCTCCAGCTTGGGTTCGAACTCGGCCCGGAGACGCTTCCGTTCTTGCTCGTCGTCGCCGGGCTCGGCCTCTCTATTGCGGAGGCGATGGCGCCCGGGGCCCACTTCGCGGTCCTCGGGGTGGCGTTGCTCGCCGCGGGAATCGTCGGCTTCCTCCTCGGGCCGCTGGCCGGACCGCTCGTTCTCGCGGTCCTCGTTCTCGTCTTCGGGAGCCTCGCGCTCGTCGGCTACCGGCGGTTCAACATCTACGGCGACGCGGGCGCCGGGCAGACGAGTGATTCGGCGTCGCTCCGCGGTCGGACCGGCCGAGTGACCGAGCGTGTCACGCCCCAATCCGGCACGGTCAAACTCGACCGCGGTGGCTTCAACCCCAACTACGCGGCCCGGTCCATCGACGGCGAGATTCCGGTCGGAACCGAGGTGCTGGTGATCGACCCCGGCGGCGGCAACGTCCTCACGGTCACGTCGCTCGAAGATCTGGAAGACGACATCGATGCGGAACTGGCGCGGGGGCGGGCCAGAGCGGAAGCGGATACGGAGACGGCCGACCAGGATGCCGGCACGGCTCGTGGGGACGTATCGGGTGATCGGACACAGTCCGAGGACGAACCGGAGCGGGTCTGACGGGGACGCGCCCACCGCGTCACCGTGGCGTTTAAATCGCCACCGCTCCGAACGGACCACAATGGCTTTTGAGGAGCTGCTGAGCGATCCGGTGATCCAGAAGTACCTCCACGAACTCGTCGGGCCGACGGGGATGCCGGTCGCCGCCGCGCCGCCGGACGGGGAGGTGACGGACGAGGAACTCGCCGAGGAATTGGGGCTCGAACTGAACGACGTGCGTCGCGCCCTCTTTATCCTCTACGAGAACGACCTCGCCAGCTACCGCCGCGTCCGCGACGAGGACTCCGGGTGGCTCACGTATCTCTGGACGTTCGAATACGAGAACATCCCGGAGAACCTAGAAGAGGAGATGTATCGTCTGCTCGACGCGTTAGAAGAGCGACTGGAGTACGAACGGACCCACGAGTTCTACCTCTCGGAACCCGCGGGCATCCGATTCGAATTCAGCGAGGCGATGGAGTTCGACTTCCAGTGTCCGGAGACGGGCGCGCCGCTCGAACCGATGGAGAACGACGACCTCGTCGAGGCGACCGAGCGCCGGATCGAGGAGCTCCGGAACGAACTCAACGTCGAAGTGACCCGCTGATGGTCGTTCTCGCAACCAAATGTTACGTCGAGGGATCGGCACGGGAGCGCGCGCTCGACGGGATGACGGCGTTGGTCGACAACGCCCTCGGCGACCTCGACGTGGACTGGGAGGTCGGCATCCGCCACGACGACTTCGTCTCGGTGACGGTCACCGGCGACGACGAGGTAGTCGCTCGCAACGTCCTGCGCGAGGAGTGGGGCGAAATCGGCACGGGATTCGAGGACGGCGAGACGTACGTCGGCACGCTCGAATCGTGGGACGACGACGGGTTCGTCCTCGACGCCGGGGAGCGAGTTCGGATTCCGGCCGATCAGCTCGGCCTCGGTCCCGGGTCGCCCTCGCAGATCCGTGACCGGTTCGGCCTCGTTCAGCACCTCCCGCTTCGGTTCGTCGCCGGCGACCCGCCGCGGCTGGCCGACGAGGAACGCGACCGCCTCTTCGAGTGGACGCGGAGCGACAACGGGCGGCTGAACGTCAACAGCGCCACGCGGGGCGAGGTGCGGGCGACGCTGAACCGGGCGGGCCACGCCCGCGATGTCGTCACCGTCGAACGCCTCGGACTGCTCGAACAGAGCGTCATCTGCACGGAGGGAACCGATCCGCCGGGCTTGCTCGCCAGCGTCGGGGAGTACTTGCCCGCGGAGCTCAAATGCGTCATTCCGTAGATGAACCGTCGGTACTTGCTCCCGCTCGCGCTCGTCTTGCTCGTCTTCACGTCCGGCTGTATGGGATTTTTTGGCTCCCAGCCCATCTCCGACGAGCGACTCGACGAGTCACCGCCGTCGCCGTACGTCTGGGACAGCGACGTGAACGCCCACCTCACGATCACGGAGAACGCCCGCTTCCAGGCGGTCTATCGACTCAACCGGTCGTCGATCGAACTGTTCCGCCGTGATGGCTTCGGCGGGCGCAACGCCATCCCCGTCTCGGCCGTTCGGTACCGGTACCCCAACGGGACGGTCATCACGGGGACGGAACTCCAGGCCCGCGGCGGATCGATCGACCGCTCGCGTTCGCGAGTGTCGATCACGCTGCCATCGGGCGCCGAGGGGGGACAACTCGCGTTCACTTCCTCCAGTACGCCCAAGCGGTTCAGCCTCCCGACGTTCGTCAACGGCTCGTACGCGGTCGTGTTGCCGCCGAACCGCCGCGTCTCGGTGTTCCCGTTCGGGAAGGTCCACCCCGGCGGCTACGAGGTGATGGAAGACGGTGACCAGCGGATCATCCGCTGGGACAGCGTCGAAACCGACACCGTCTCGGTCCAGTTCTACCTCCAGCGCGACCTGCTGATCTTCGGCGGTGCGGCGGCAGTGCTGGCTGTCGTCGGTGTCGTCGGCGTCTTCTACTACAAGCGCCGGATCGACGAACTCCGGGAGCAACGCGAGGAACTCGGCCTCGACGTGGACACCGAGGACGACGAGTTCAGCGACGATCCGCCGCCGGGGATGGGTTAGTACCGTCGATCCGTTCCGCTCCCCACGGCGCGTATCGATCAAAAACTATCTTCATACTGTCGGCTGTAAGTCAATTAAGATATTCGCCACCCCGGGGTGGCGAATATCTTGAAACAGTTACAGCCGACAGTATCAGTCTCCGAAAAGCACTTGACAGCCTGTTGTCATCGTACCGTATGCGCCGCCGTCGGTTCCTCGCCCTCACCGCCAGTTCCCTCGCGATGGGAGGGTGTCTCGACTCTTCCTCTCGATCCGACCGACAGGAGTCGCCCGTCTCCGGGAGCGGTACGTCGACGGGGCGGAGCGGGACGGATACCGTCGCGGACCGTGATACGTCCACGGAACGGAGTGGCTCGGTTCGATGGCGGGCCGGGATCGGCGGGCGTATCCCGATTCCGGCCGTCGGGGACGGATCGGTCTACGCCGTCTCCACGTCGGGTATCGACGCGTTCGCAACGGCCGACGGACGGCGTCGGTGGTCCCACTCGACGCCGGGGTCCGCGTGGCTCGGCCCCGCCCTCGGGGATGGGGCCGTCTACGCCGCCGGGGACGGGACGCTCGCCGACTTCGACGCCGCCGGCGGGGAGGAGCGCTGGCAGCGTACGTGGTCCGACGACGCCAGCGTCGAAACGATGCCGGTCGTGGGGGAGAACGCAGTTTTCGTCGGAATCAGCGGTCCCTCGGCCTCGACGGGCCGGACCGGCTCGACGGTTCCCGAGGACCTGTGGGCACTCGACACCGACGACGGGAGCCGCCACTGGAAGCGTGACCTCGGTGGTGGAGACGGGACTGCCGGGATGCTCTCGGGGCCACCCGTCCTCCACGATGGGACGCTGTACGTCCAGACACGCCGAGGGACGGTGATGGCACTCGATCCGTCGGACGGGAGCGACCGGTGGCGTCGCCGGTTCGACGGCACCAGTGGCATGGGTGGGCCGACGCTCGTTGCCGAGGAGGACTTGCTCGTCGTGTCGGCCGAACTCCGAGCGGGCGACCGCGGCAGACGGTGGGCGCTCGTCGCGCTCGAGACGGACGGCGGGAGCGAGCGCTGGCGCGTCACTGGCATCCAGACGGCGCCGGTGAGCGATGGGGAGACGGTGTACGGTGGCGAGATCGGTGGCACCGGCGGGGAGTCGACGGTGGTCGCGCTGTCGGCCGCCGACGGGAGCGAGCGGTGGCAGTTCACGAAGCCGGGGCGGCTGAAGACGTGGTCGTCGCTGTCGACGGCCGGCGAGACGCTGTACGCGAGTTTCACCGAGCGAACCGGCCGCGGTGACGTGAACGACGACGACAGCACGCTCTACGCTGTCGATCCGGACGGAACCGAGCAGTGGCGGTTCGAGCGGCGTTGTGAAGGGTTCTCGCGCGTCGCCGAGTCGTCGGACACGGTCTACGTCGCTGGCCGGTACGGCGATGGGGCGCTGTACGCGCTCTCGCCCGAGCGGTAAGTCCTGGAGTCGTCCGGAGCCGTCCGACGGCACGGTCACGACCCTTTTCACGTCCCCCCGCCTACCTCATTCCATGCGAGTCGCGGTCGTCACCGTCGGCGACGAACTGCTCTCCGGGGATACGGTCAACACGAACGCGACGTGGCTGTGTGACCGCCTCGACGAGCGCGGCGTGCGGGTCGAACGGATCACGACCATCCCCGATCGGATCGCCGACATCGCCCGCGTGGTCAACGAGTACCGCGCGGAGTACGACGCGGTGATCGTCACCGGCGGCGTGGGCCCCACCCACGACGACGTGACGATGGACGGCGTCGCGGCCGCCTTCGGCCGTAGCGTCGTGCCCAACGACGACGCCGAAGCGTGGATCGCGGACCACGGCGACTACACCGCTGCCGACCTCACCGAGGGAACGACCCACCTCCCGGCGGGGGCGCGGATGCTGCCGAATCCGGAAGGTGTCGCGCCGGGAGCGGTCGTCGACGGCGTCTACGTCCTGCCTGGTGTGCCCGCGGAGATGAAGGCGATGTTCGAGACGGTGATCGAGGAGTTCGAGGGCGACCCCACCCACGTCGAGGAGGTGCGGACGAGCGAGCCCGAGAGCGCACTGCTCGACCGTCTCGAAGCCGTCAGAGCGGAGTTCGACGTGACGGTGGGAAGCTATCCTGGCGACGATGTCCGATTGAAAATCGTCGCGGCGGACGCGGAGACGGCGGTCGCGGCGGCCGCGTGGCTTCGTGAACGGGTCGACTAGCGACCGAGGTACAGGAGCCAGAGAGCGGTGACGAGGAGGCTGACGAGCAACACGGCCGCACCGGTCGCCGCGATGGGGAGTGGTTCCCCGGCCTGAAGCGGGAGCATGAACGGCCTTATCGCCGGCAGTCGCTTAAGTGTTCGTCCCGCGGAGCCGCGACCCTTTTCCCCCCGCCCCCGTAGGGTCGACCATGCGACTCGGGTTCGTGGTCAACCCCATCGCGGGGATGGGCGGGCGCGTCGGCCTGAAAGGGACGGACGACAAGGTCGAGGAGGCGCGCGCTCGGGGCGCCACGCCGCGGTCACCCGACCGCGCCCGCCGTGCCTTGGGGGCCATCGCGGACCGCGTCCCCGACGTGACGCTGTTGACGTGGGGGGCGCCGATGGGGGCGGACCTCGCCCGCGAGGTCGGATTCGATCCCGACGTGCTCGGTGACCCGGCGGGCGAGGAGACGACGGCGGCCGACACCCGGGTGGCCGTGCGGGCCTTCCTCGACGCCGACGCCGACCTGATCTGTTTCGTCGGTGGCGACGGCACGGCCGCGGACGTGGCCGAGGAACTGGAGGGGACCGACACGCCGATGCTCGGGATTCCCGGCGGCGTGAAGGTGTACTCCTCGGTCTTTGCCGTCTCGCCGGAGGACGCCGCGGACGTGCTCGCGTCCTTCGAGCGGACCGAGCGCCGCGAAGTGATGGATATCGACGAGGACGCGTACCGCGAGGGATCGGTGAATCCGGAACTCCGAGCGGTCGCGCGAGTGCCGGTTGGCGAGGACCTGCAGTCGTCGAAACAGACGGGCAGCGGCAACGTCGAGGCGGTCGCCGAGGGGTTCGCCGAGGAGGTCGAACCGGGTGTGACGTACGTCCTCGGCCCCGGGAGCACGGTCGGAGCGATCAAGGACGCGCTCGGCTTCGAGGGCTCGCCGCTCGGCGTCGACGTGTGGCGCGATGGCGAGGTGCTCGCCCGGGACGCGAGCGAGTCCGACATTCTCGACGCGCTGGGCGAGTGCAACGTGATCGTCGTCTCGCCGATTGGCGGGCAGGGGTTCATCTTCGGTCGGGGGAATCCCCAGCTCTCGCCGGCCGTGATCCGGAAGTGCGACATCGAGGTGGTCGCCTCGCGCGCGAAGCTCGACGACATCGGCACGCTCCGGGTCGACACCGACGACCCGGAGCTCGACGCCGACCTGCGGGGCTGGACGCGCGTCCGCGTCGGTCGCTTCGAGTCCCGACTGCTGGAAGTTCGGTGAAATCGCCCCACTTCAACATCTTTCATGCAGTATAATGGCGAGTAGTGAAGATTAAGGTCTCCTGGATAAATGCATATGCTATGGAAACGCGTAAAGTGCAACGCCTGGGACCTTCGACGCTGGCGATGACGCTGCCAGCGGAGTGGGCCAAGGAGCACAACGTCGAGAAGGGTGACGAGGTGTCGCTTCGGATGGGCGGGAAAGGCACGCTGACCGTGCTTCCGGAGTCGGCGAGCACCGAGGGGTCTACGGCGACCATCCACGCCGACAACCTCGACTCTCGGGCGCTCGAACGCGCTATCGTCGCCCAGTACGTTCTCGGGCGTCGGGTGATTCATATCCAGAAATCGGAGGGGGCGCTCGACAGCGAGCACATCAACGCCGTCTACCGGGCGGAGACGCAGTTGATGGGGCTCGGCGTGATCGAGGAGACGCCCGAACGGATCGCGATCCGGTGTTCGGTCGACCCCGAGGACTTCACGCTGGACAATCTCCTCGAACGTCTCGAAAACACGGGAAGTACGATGCGTGGCGAGTCGATCAAGGCAATCGCCCACGGCAACCCCGACCTGGCCGAACGGGCGCTGAACCGCGAGCGACAGGCGAACAAGATCTTCGTCCTCCTGCTTCGTCTGATATTCATGGCCTACCAGAACCCGAACCTCGCCCGGGCCGTTGGCCTCGAATCCGGCTTCCCTCTCATCGGCTATCGCTCGGTCGCGAAGAACCTCGAACTGACCGCCGACAACGCGGAGGACATCGGCAACATCGCCCTCGACGCGACTGACAACACCCTCGATGTCGACGGCTCGACGATGCGACGCATCCGTGAGTTCACGGATCAGGTCGACGAGATCACGGCGACCGCCGTCGAGGCCGTCGTCGAACGCGACTACGACAAGGCCATCGCTGTCGGGCGGATGTACGAAGAGATCACCGACCGCGAGATGGAGCTGATCCGAAGCCTCCCGGACATGCCGAAAGTCGAACTCCTCCGCACGCGTGAAGTGCTGGTCAGCCTCCAGCAGACCGCCCAGTACGCCATGCGCAACGCCGAAATCGCGGCGAATCTCGCGCTCAACGAGGAGTCCGAACACGTCACCATCGAGTAACGGCCGCGCGCCAGCCCCTTCTACCGCGTCGGTTCGACCGGAACCCCCCCGCCCGCCATCTCGATAGCGAGGAGGCCGCCGTCGGTCGGTGTGGGTGTCGGGGTGGGCGTCGGGGTTTCGTCGTCGGTCGGGGTGGGCGTCGGGGTGGGCGTCGGGGTTTCGTCGTCGGTCGGGGTGGGTGTTGCCGTCCCGTCCTCGCCGTCGAGGAGGCCGCCGTCGGTCGGGGTGGGTGTCGGGGTGGGCGTCCCGGTCGGCGTCGTGGTGCCGCTCTCGCTTCCCGCGTCGCTCGCCCCGTCGTCGGGTTTGTTGTCGAAGATGTCCGTCTCGATGGTCCGGGTGTAGGTCAGCGGATCGAGCGGAATCTCCATCGTCCCCGTCGGGAGTTCGATCCGTGCGGCGAAGTCGATCCGGAGGTCGGTCACCTGATCGTTCTGCAGGTGGCTCACCCACCACTCGTCGATGCGCTGGTTGTTCAGCGTCGTGGTCGCTTCGATGGTACGGGTCCCTCCCGGCGGGATCACGCCCTGTCCGTCCGTCGTGCCGTTCCCCATCTCGACGCCGTTCATCGTCGTCCGATAGCTGAGTTCGGAGACGGGTACTGCGTAGGAGTTGGGGTTGTGGACGACAAAGCGCATATCGATGTTCGTCTCCGCGGCGCTAACCGCTCCCCACTGGGCGCTGGTCTCGCGGATGACGAGAATCGGGCCGCCGGTGGGAGACGAGCCGACCGGGCGGCTCGCCGTGGAGTTGAACGCGGAGATGATATCCGTCTCGATCTCGCGGGTCACCTTCGGTGCGCCGAAGGAGGTGCCGAGCGTCGCGGAGTGGACGTCGGCGTTAACTGCGAGGGTCGTCCGCTCGCCATTGCGGATATGACTCACCCACCAAGTGGGGATACGCTCGTTCGCGAGGGCGGTCGTCATCGGTACGGTCGACTCGCCCTGATCGACCGAGACGCCTTTCTTGATACCGGTGGCCATCCGGATGCCGTTCAGATCGATGGCGTAGTCGACGGTGAGGCCGCCGAGGCTGGCACCGATGGGGTTCGGGTTTCGCACCCGCAGCTCGCTCTCGATCACAGTGGTCGTCTCGTTGACGTTGCCGAACCGGTTGTCGACGCCGGCAACCGAGGGCTGGCTGAGAAAGAAGATGGCGACGCCGGCCAACAGGAGCACGGCGACGACGGCCAGTGTCACGAGCCGCCGGGTCGTCGACAGCACACTACGAAGCCGGGCCAACATACAGGTTCGACTCTCCGCTGGGGACATACCGCTTGTGGCTTTCGACGGGCGGTCGCCGTCCGGATCGCCCACGAGACTTTTTAACCCCTCGGTCGTAACCCGCAACCGCTCCGAATGTCTCGACACGCAGCTAGACCTCCCGGTGACCGGGCCGACCTCGACTGGTGTCACGAGGCGGTGCAGGGTGTCTCCCGAACGTTTGCGTTGACCGTCGACGTGCTCGACGAACCGATGGCGTCGTACATCTGTATCGGCTACCTCCTCTGTCGCGTTCCGGACACCGTCGAGGACGCGGACCACATCTCGCCGTCCGAACAGGCCCGTCTCCTCCGCGAGTACGACCGAGTGCTCGATCCCGAGGCCGACACCGACGCCGCGGAGTTCCGGGCGTCGGTCGACGAGTGGCTCCCCGACCCCGAGGATCGAACCGACGACTGGGAGGTCGTCGCCAGCACCCCGCGGATCGTCCGCACCTTCCGGGCGCTCCCGGACGACGTTCGCGAGGCGGTCACGCCGCCCGCGCGCGAACTCGTCCAGGGGATGGCTATGTTCGTCGAGCGCTACGCCGACGAGGGCGGCCTCCGCATCCAGTCCCGCGAGGAACTGGAGGAGTACTGTTACTACGCCGCCGGGACCGTCGGCAACCTCGTCACCAATCTGCTAGCCCGAGGGGACCTGAGCGAAGGGCGTCGCGCCCGCCTCTACGACACCGCCGAGGAGTTCGGCCTCCTGCTCCAACTGGTCAACGTCGCCAAGGACGTCTACGACGACTACACCGAGGAGGACAACGTCTACCTACCGGCCGAGTGGCTGGCCGCCGAAGGCGTCCCGCAGGACGAAGTGATCGCCCCCGAACACGCGTCGGGGGCGGCCACCGTCGTCCGGCGCACCGCCCGTCACGCCCGGTCATTCCTCGACGACGCCCAGACGTATCTAGAGACGGTGCCCACAACCGACGGCAACACCGTCGCGGCCTGGGCCATCCCCTTCTTGCTCGCGGTCGGGACGCTTCGCGAACTGCTCGCGCGCCCCGAGGACGCCCTCTCCGATACCGGCGTCAAAATCTCGCGACAGGAGGTGTTCGCCGTCGTCACGGAGATGACGGGTACCTCCTCCGGGTCGCTCGCCGACCTCCGAGAGGATATCGCCGGCCAACCCTACCACCGAGCGAGCGGTTCGGCGGACTGACACCGCTGCCTCGATTCGGTCAGGTCACCACGGCGTACGTCATCAGGAAGCCGAAATAGAGCGCCACGAGCCCCGCCAGCGCCAGCAGTCTGAACCGTCGAAGGTCGGCGACTTCCGCGTCCCGTGCCTCCTCGAACGCCTCCCGCTCGCCGGGCGAGAGGTCGGTCCCGTGGTCGAGCCCTCGGTGGAGCGCCAACTGTGACTCGTGGACGAACGGCCGGCCACACCGGTCGCAGACATGCGGCGTCGCGTCCGGCGGGACGGTCGCGTCGGCGGTCGGGTCGGGCGTGGGGTTGGCGTTCGTCATGAGGCGATGAATGGTGGGGCGACGTACGGTTCCGTGACGATCCAGAGGCTGAGCATGGTGTACGCGACCATGACGGCGGTGACGCCGTACTGACTTCGCACGGCCTGGAGCCGTGACGGGAAGCAGTCGTAAGCGATGGCGTGGGCCACCCAGACGGCGAGCAGGTGGCCGAGGAGGACGAAGGCGAGTTCGAGGCCGCCGAACCACGACGGTAGTCCGGCGAGTTGCGGTGGTGACGCCGGTGGCGACAGGGGCGCCGCGCCGACGGCAACCAGCGTCGGCGCGAGCACCAGTACGGAGCCGAGGTTGTGCGCGAGGTGGTAGCCGGCGGCGATGGGGAGGAGCGCGGGCGCGAACCGGCGGGCGAGGTAGTCGACCGAGAGATACGTCTCCGCGCGGCGGCGTCCGATCCGGGCCGCCGTGCGATAGGCCAGATAGAACAGGGTGGCGCCGCCGAGGTACCCCCCGAGATAGACGACGGATGGCGGGACGCCGGTGCCGACGAGGACGCGGACGCCGCCCGCCCACGGCCCGGTCGCGACGAAGCCGTCGTACGTCGTGACGAAGAGGAGCGTGACGACGAACGCCACGTCGTCGCGGCCGTCGAAGATAGTCTCGGGGAGTGCGCCGCCGGGGAGTCGCAGGCGAAGGTGGCCGTCCACGACGCCGACGGGGGCGAGCTGGCCGTAACACCGGAAGGCGCGCGCGAGCGGGTCGACCTCGCCGAACCAGTCGTCGGCGCCGACGACCACACTGCCGGCGAGCGTGACGGCGGTGTAGAATGCGAGGATGGTAGCGAGCAGCCGCGGGTCGTCGGCGAGCGGTGTCACTACTTCGATCCACACGAGAACGAGGAGACCAGCGACGCTCGGCCAGGCGCCGAGGCGGTCGGGGTAGGGTCGGTCGAGAGTAGGGAGGAGGTCGGCGACCGTGCGGAAGGGGCTGAGCGTCGCCCACGTGTTGCCGAACAGATACGTCGAGGCGACGTATCCGCCCCACCAGGCCACCCAGACGACGAGGACGGCGACGTTCCGGACGCCCGTCTCGGGGCCGAGATAGCCGACGGCGAGAGTGAGTGCGAGGACGCCCACGGCGCCGACGCGGACGAGGGCACGGACGGCGCGCCCGGGATCGGGCAGGCGCTGCTCCCAGTCGTGGACGGCGGTGACGAGTCGACGGTCGGTGACGAAACTGGCGAGGAGAAAGGAGACGCCGACGACGCCGCCACCGGTGAGCAAGAAGAGCCACGTGGGAACGGCGAGGGGATCCCGGGTCGCGCCGCTGAGGCCGCCGGTGTGAGCGGTGGCGGCGCCAGTCCACGCCCAGAGGCCGAGGCCGAGTGCGAGTGCGGACCGGACCACGCGGCGACTGTGCAGGCGCGGTGACTCCGAGACCATCGTGTTCATGCCGGCGTTGGGGAGTCCCCGTAGAGTAGCTTCCGAAACCGATTCGTCGCGACGGTTGGGAGGATTTTTGGTAGTTGAATCGCAACGGGGGGGTATGAGTACGGATCACGGTGACGATCATGGACATCACCTTCCGGCCGTCGAAGACTGGCCGCGAGGGTTCGGTGAGGCGAGTTGGTGGCCGTTCATCACGGCGCTGGGTGCCGGTGGGCTCTATCTCGCGGCCGCTCTGTACATCGTCTCAGGCGGCTCCGAGTCGACGATCAGCCCGATATTCGCCCCCCTCGCTGGGGCCGCGAGCGTCGGGACCTTCCTCCTCGGGCTGTACGGCTGGCTGTACCACGCGTTCGTCTCCGAGTTCTGGTCGCGCGGCACCAACGAGACGAGCGGGAAGGCGCTCCGCTGGGGGATGATCGCGTTCCTCGGCTCCGAGATCGCTACCTTCGGTGCCGGGTTCACGTACTACTTCTTCATCCGTGCCGGCACTTGGCCGCCGGGTGAACTCCCCCACCTGACGGGATCGCTCGTCATCATCAACACCGCGATTCTGGTGGCGTCGAGCCTGACGCTCCACTGGGCGCACGTTGCGATCCGGAAGAACGACCGCCGGAAGTTCGTCCTCGGCCTGCTGGCGACGCTCCTGCTCGGCGTGGTGTTCATCGGCGGGCAGGTGTACGAGTACTACGAGTTCATCGTCCACTCCAACTTCACGGTCACGTCCGGTGTCTTCGGGTCGGCCTTCTACGGCCTGACCGGCCTCCACGGCCTCCACGTCTCGCTCGGCGGTGTCCTCCTCGCTCTCGTCACGATTCGGGCGCTCGCGGGGCAGTATTCCGCCGAACGTCACGTCTCGGTGAGCACCGTCTCGATGTACTGGCACTTCGTCGACGCCGTCTGGATTTTCCTCGTCGTGGTCCTGTACGCCGGCGCGGAACTCGGCGCCTGATCGGCCCGACTTCTTCTGGCGGCTCCACCGCCGCCGTAAATTTATGTGGTCTCACGCGACAGTCGTTCGTATGGAGGATTTCGAGCAACTCGTGTCGTCGCTGACGCCCCGCGAGGAGAACGACGAAATCAAACTCTACCAGAACACAGTCTCGGTGGCGTGTCCGGTCTGCGAAGAGCCGTTCGACGACCTCGTGGCGTGCAAGAATCAGGAGACGAGCCTCGAACAGATCGAACCGCTCGACATCTGCGTCACCGTCCACGAGGGAAGTCCGCTCCTGTTCACGCACAAGCACTAGCCCGCCCTCGTTTTCCCCAGCACGTAAGGGATCGCGCGGCGACCGAAGGGTATGGCACGTGAAGTCACTCACACGGCGACCGGACCGAAGATCGTCACACCCGACGACATCGACGACGAGAACGGCGACGTGGCGATCTGTCTCTGTGGACTGAGCGAGTCCTACCCGTTCTGTGACGGCTCCCACCGCCAGGCGGAAGACGAGGATCCCGACGAACGCTACAAGTACGTCGACGGGGAGCGACGGCGGATATCGATCGAGTTCGAGGACTAGTTGCCGGAAAGTATTTGGCTCGCTTTCGTCCAACTCTACGCAAATGGACGGCGAGATTCTCGACGCGGTGACCGAGTGGGGGACCCGTCCCGTCTCGGACGGCGTTAGTGGGCTGTACGAGTTGGCCGACGAGTCGTTCTCGGGCGCCGTCACCGACGGGACGGCGTGGGCGTTCGTCCTCAACGGTCGCTTCGTCGGCGTCTTCGACGGCGACATCGAGGCGTTCGAGGACGCCTCGCTGACCGCCCACACGGCGCCCGATCTGTCACTGCCGCTCCTCTACGCCATGCAGGCCCGCGGCGGCGAGGTCCGTGGGCAGTACTACTCCAACGACACTCCCCTCTCCGAAATCGATGACACCCTCTCCTCGGGAAATTTCGTCGGCTACGTCGAACTCTCCGAGAACGTCCTTTCCGGCGATTACTACGTGGTCTACTACGGCGGCCGGTCGCTCCCCGTGGCGTTCGTGGGGAACAACGAACGCCTGCTCTCCGGCGACGAGGCGTTCGAACGCGCCGCCGACGAAGTGGGTATCTACTCGGTCGTGGACGCCAGCATCGAGGTGGTCGATCTGCCGGAGCGACCGGGACCGGAACCGGAATCGGAGCGAGCGTCCGACGACGACACCGCCGTCGCGATCACCCCCGACGCTGACGCCGAGGAAGCGTCGGAGTCCGAGGCAGTGGACGACGAGGGCGACACAGCGGCGACCGAGGCCGGGGTGGACGCGGCGGGTGGTGACGACGACCCCGAGTCGGACGCCGTCGGCGACGACGGGGCGAGTGCGGACGCGGACCCGGACGCGGCGGGCGGCCGGTTCAGCGAACTGAACATGACGGGTGACGAGGCCACGGACACCTTGGTGACCGCGGACACGGCGGATGAGGACGCGCCCGAGACCGCCGACGCCGTGGCGACCGATGTCGAAGACGAGGCGGGCGGGGCGGTGGTCTACGATCCCGACGTGGATGGCGACGACTCCGGTACCGACGACTCGGGTGCCGACGACGACTCGGCCCACAGCGAGATTGGCGACGACCCCGATACCGACGACTCGGGTGCCGACGACGACTCGGCCCACAGCGAGATTGGCGACGACCCCGATACCGACGACTCGGGTGCCGACGATGACTCGGCCGACGATGACTCGGCCGGCGGCGACGTGGACGATCGGGCGTTCCTCGACTCGACGACCGAGGAGTCGACTCAGACCGACAGTGGTGACCTCGACCGCCTCCGACGGGAACTCGACGCTGCACGCGCGGCGAAGGCGGAGCTAGAGGCGGAGCGCGATCGGATCGCGGCGGAGCGCGACGACTACCGCGAGGAGGTCGAACGGCTTCGCGACCGGGTCGCGTCGCTGGAAGCGGAGGTCGAACGTCTCGGTACGGACGCCGATACTGACGCCGACGCGACGCCAACGTCGACGCTCGATCCCGACGAGGCGCTCTCCGGGACGAACCTCTTCGTCAGATACGAGGACAAGGCAGGCGGTACCCTCGAACGCGCGGCCGAGGGGCGCATCTCGGAGACGGAACTCCGTGACAACCTCCGCCTCGACTACCACACCGAGTTCGAAGCGGACGGGGTGCAAGTCGACGGCCAGTCCTTCGACGCGTTCCTGCGCAGCACGCCCGAACACCGGTTCTCGATGTGGCTGTTGTCGTCGTTGACCTACGAAATCCGCCGGACCGACACCCGCGCGCACCTGTCGAAACTGTACGAGGCCATCGAGAACGTCGATCGGATCGACCTCGATGGGGCAGTCGACGTGACCGTCGAGGGCGCCGACGATGCCGCGGAGACGACGACCGTGTCGTTCGACGTGGTGTTTCGAGGCAAGATGGGTGATCCGCTGTTCGCGGCGTCGTTCGACGACGCCCGGGACCCGACCCACGCGTCGACGATCCAATCGCTGCTCGATAGTGCAGAGTCGGTGAGCGGCGCAGTACCGTCTTTCGCGGCCGCCTTCGTCGTGACGACGAGTTTCTTCGACGCCGACGCGATGGAAGCGGCGGTCGACGCCACCCGGGGCGGTCTGTTCAGTCGGAGTTCGCGGAAGAGCTACGTGAAACTCTCACGTAAATCCGGATTCCACCTCTGTCTGGTCGAGGCACGAGACGAGGACTTCTTCCTGACCGTACCGGAACTTTAGCTCTGGATCTCGGCCGTCTCTTCGATCTTCATCGAGTCGAGTTTCTCGACGATCGAATCGATCTTCTCGTCGAGTTCGTCGACGAAGTCGGCCGTGTCTTCGGTGGTGATGGCCCCCTGGCTCGACGGTTCGATGAGGTTCTCCTCTTCGAGGACACGAAGCGAGTAGCGGACCTTGTGATGCGGGTATCCGGTTTCGTTGGACATCTTCACGATGCCGATGGGTTCGTTTCCGATGACCATCTTCAGCACCTGCAGATGGCGTTCGAGCATATCGACTTCTTTCTCGAGCCTGTCTATCATGACACTTGTTAACTTGTCGTTGCGGGTTTTAAAAGTTGCTGTGGACCCCGGCGGGCGAAAACGAACACCCAATCGTGTGGGATGGGAGTAGTTAACGCTTCGGGTCGCGGTTGATTCCACGGGAACGACGGGCAGATAACCGACGCCGTCGATCGGTTCTACTGGTGGACTCCTGCCGTCCCGGCCGTCGTGAGCGTATCGTAATCGGTTTAGCGAGCGGGGAGAAATCCCCGGTCGGATATGACTGTCACCATCGTCGGATCCCAGCTCGGCGACGAGGGCAAAGGCGCCCTCGTCGACCTGTGGGGTGGGAACGCCGACATCGTGGTCCGGTACCAGGGCGGGGACAACGCCGGCCACACCGTCGTCGAGAGCGGCGAGGAGTACAAACTCTCCCTAGTTCCGAGCGGCGCCATCCGTGACAAGGTTGGCGTCCTCGGCAACGGCTGTGTGGTCAACCCGCGTACGCTGTTCGACGAGCTCGATACGCTCCGGGAGCGGGGGCTCGACCCCGACGTCCGCGTCGCTCGACGCGCGCACGTGATCATGCCGTACCACCGTGTCCTCGACGGTATCGAGGAGGAGGCAAAAAGCGACGACGATCTGGAAGCCGGCACGACCGGCCGCGGTATCGGCCCAACGTACGAGGACAAGGTGGGTCGTCGCGGGATTCGCGTCGGCGACTTGCTCGACCCCGACGTGCTCCGTGACCGTCTGGAGTACGTCGTCCCGCAGAAACGCGCCGTTGTCGAGGACGTGTTCAGCATGGAAGCCGGCGAGGAGTTCGATGTGGACGCCCTCCACGAGGAGTTCGCGGCCGTGGGTCGGCGCCTCGACGAGGAGAACATGACGGTGAACGCCGGCGACTTCCTCGGGAACGAACTCGACGACGGCGCGAACCTGCTGTTCGAAGGGGCACAGGGTACGTCCATCGACATCGACCACGGCATCTACCCGTACGTCACGTCTTCAAATCCCACCGCTGGCGGCGCGTCGACGGGGACGGGCGTCGGCCCGACCGTGATCGGTCAGGGCGAAGTCGTCGGCATCGTGAAGGCGTATCTCTCCCGGGTCGGGACCGGCCCGCTCCCCACCGAACTCGACGGTGACGACGAGGACCTAGCGGACTACATTCGTGAGAAGGGGGGCGAGTTTGGCACCGTCACCGGCCGTCCACGCCGAATCGGCTGGCTCGACGTGCCGATGCTCCGGCACGCCGCCCGCGCCAGCGGCTTCACCGGCGTCGCCGTCAACCACCTCGACGTGCTGGCGGGGCTGGACGAGGTGAAGGTCGGCGACGCCTACGAACTCGACGGCAAGCGTCTGGAGACGATGCCCGCGACGACCGAGCGCTGGGCGGACTGCGAGCCCATCCTGAAGGAGTTCGAACCGTGGCCCGAAGTGGACTGGGCGGCCGTCGCTGACGACGGCTACGACGCCCTCCCGGACGCCGCGCGCACGTATCTCGACTACCTGAGCGACGAAGTCGGGGCTCCCATCTACGCCGTCGGCGTCGGTCCCGACCGCGCCGAAACCATCGAACTCGCCGATCCGTTCGAGCAGGGCGCGTAACCTCCCGACCGGAACAACGCGGAGCGGCTTTGACCTCTCGGCACACCCCCCGACCTGCGCCGTTCCCTCCGTCCGCCGTTGCACTCCTCGGTGTCGGCGTCGGCATCTTCACGGGGTAACCGTTTTAGCCCCTGCTTGTGGAGATACACGTATGGTAACCACGACCGAGCGGGACGGCATGACGTGGTACGAGTGTGAGGTCTGTGGCATGCTGTTCGACTCCAGAGAGGACGCCAAACAACACGAGGACAACTGCGACGACGACAGCGCCGATCCGTCCTATCTGCAGTAGCTACTCTGCGACCAGTTCGTACGACTCTTCGCCCCAGTCGTCCTCGACGAACACGAACACGCGCCCGCGGGCCACGTCGAGGTCGGCCTGAATCCGACACCGCATTCCGTCGGGTGTGGCGACGGTGACGCCCGGGAACACCTCTTCGACCTCGCCACCGTCGAGGACGATCCGGCCTACTCCGGTCGACTCCAGAATATCGTCGTGGGTCTTGCGGTCGTTGATGTACATCATCACGCCCTCGGTCCCCTCGGGGTTGGTCACGAGGACGTGCACTTCCTTGCCCGGTGCGGTCGTGAGTGTTTCTTCGGATTTTTGCGGGACGCCCCGATACAGCGTCGTCCGGCCGTCGAGATACTCGACCTGTACGCCCTCTTCGAGCAACTCGACCGGGAGCGTGCTCGGCGCCACGTCGCTGCGGATGCTCATAACAGGGATATCGCGCGCCGAGGCAAAAACGTCGCGTCACGCGATCGATCACTGTAGGTCCGCGAACCGACCGTCTTGGCGGTTGGTCGATACCGTCGTTCTATACGACGTGTGTCGCGAGGAGTTTATAGTAGCCTTTGTAAGTCATTGCACACCTGATCGCAGGACTGCGTTCGATCAGGTGTGCAAACAGTTCCAAACGCTACTATAGCTCTTGACGAGCAAGAAGGATACGATTATATCGCCCCCGTGCTTCTCACGGAGCGTGTCCGTCTCGAACCCTGCCTGGCGAACCGCCGCCGCCACCGGTATCGCGTATCTCGTCGCTATCGCTGCACTGTTTGTCCTGCTGTTTGTCGGCCCGTACGTCCTCTTTGGCGTCTAAAAGCGCGTTTCGCTACGCGAACGCGCGCGAGACGCTGTCGTCGGTCGATTCGGCGCTGATCTTCTCCCACGCCGCGACGAAGTCGTCCATATAGATCTCCGTGCGATCGTCGCGGATGGCGAACATCCCGGCTTCGGTACAGACCGCCTTGATGTCGGCGCCGGAGGCCTCGTCGGCCATCTCGGCCAGTTCCTCGAAATCCACGTCGTCGTCGACGTTCATGTCGCGGGTGTGGATCTTGAAGATGATCTCGCGACCCGCTTCGTCGGGTTTGGGCACCTCGATGAGACGGTCGAACCGTCCGGGACGCAAGATTGCGGGATCGAGCATATCGAAGCGGTTAGTCGCGGCGATGATGCGGATGTCTCCCCGCTCTTCGAAGCCGTCCATCTCGGAGAGAAGCTGCATCATCGTCCGCTGGACCTCGGCGTCACCGGAGGTCTTCGAGTCCGTCCGCTTCGACGCGATGGCGTCGATTTCGTCGATGAACAGGACGGCAGGCTCGTTCTCGCGTGCCACCTCGAAGAGGTCGCGGACGAGTTTCGCCCCTTCACCGATGAACTTGTGGACGAGCTCCGATCCGGCCATCTTGATGAAGGTAGCGTCGGTCTGGTTGGCGACGGCCTTCGCGAGCATCGTCTTCCCCGTCCCCGGTGGACCGTGGAGGAGGACGCCCGACGGCGGCTCGATGCCCACCTGCTCGAACATCTCGGGCCGGTCGAGCGGCATTTCGACCGTCTCGCGGACCTCTTGCATCTGCTGTTCGAGACCACCGATGTCCTCGTAGCGCACGTCCGGACTGTGGTCGACCTGCATCACGCGGGCCCGCACGTCCGTCTCCTTGTCGAGGCGCTTGACGATCGAGAGGGAGTTGTTCACCGCGACGCGAGAGTCGGGTTCGAGATCGGACCGCATCTCGTCGGTGACCTCGGTCAGCGCCTCCTGATTGTTGCCGTGCTGTTTGATGATGACGCCTTCGTCGTTCACTTCCTGCACCGTCGCGACGAACAGGGGCGACTGCTTCAGCTTCTTGTTCTCGTGGGTGAGCCGCTCCAGCTTCTGCTGGTACTTGTTGTTTTCAGCGTTGGCATCCAGCAGCTTGTCGCGCATCTCCTCGTTCTGCCCCTCCAGCACGTCGAGCCGTTCGCGGAGGGCCTCGATTTTTTCCTGCTGCGATGCCGCCTCCTCGTCGTACGGAAGGTCGACATCCTCCACAGTGTCGGTCATTGCCAGGTTTAAGGGGCTGATTCATAAGAGACTTCGGGTGAGCGCGGAGTTCGCCGCTGTCTCCGCCACCACGTATAACTAACGTGCATCACACTCGATAACAAATATTATTACCCTGTATGCCGGAGGATGAAAACAAGATGAGTACGACCGAGGCAGTCTCCCGTGATGCGGGATCGGATCGGTGGGCCGACGTGCGCGATCTTCCGCCGAGCGCGAAGCTCGTCGCGAAGGTCCTCGACTACAACGAGACGCTGAGTCAGAGCCAGCTGGCCGAGGAGACGCTCCTGCCACCGCGAACGGTCCGTTACGCACTGACGCGGCTGGAAGACGAAGACGTGGTCGAATCCCGCTTCTCCTTTTCGGATGCGCGTAAGCGGCTCTACTCGCTGAAGATTTAAGTCCGATCGGGCGACCACCCGACTCCATGACCGACGAGGTGCGTGCGGCGCTCCGGGAACTGGCGACGGACGCTGCCCCGTGCACGGACGTCGATACGACCGTCGACGAGGCGACGAGGGCACTCGACGACGTGCGGGACGCCGCGGCATTCGTGCGCGACGACGGTCTCGAACGCCTCCGCTGGGCGGTCGAACGGGCCGAGCGCCGCGGCGATGTCGCGACTGCTCGCCGTGGACGGGACGCCCTCGCCACCATCGAGCGCTGTCGGCGGGCCGCCACCGACCACTTTCACTCCGGTCGCGGAACGGTTTTGAGTGGTGACAATCAAGGGTCGGGACGATGACACGGGTGATCCACACCGGCGACACCCACGTCGGTTACCGGCAGTACCACTCACCGGAGCGCCGACAGGACTTTCTCGACGCGTTCGAAGCCGTGATCGACGACGCCGTCGAACGCAGTTCGGCGGACGATCGGGCCGAATCCGTCGACGCCGTCGTCCACGCTGGCGACCTCTTTCACGACCGACGACCCGACCTCCCGGACCTGCTCGGCGTTCTCTCAGCCCTCCGCCGTCTCGACGCCGCCGACGTGCCTTTCCTCGCCATCGTCGGCAACCACGAGGCGACCCGTGGGAGTCAGTGGCTCGACCTCTTCCAGAATCTCGATCTGGCGATCCGCCTCGACGCCGAGCCGACCGTCGTCGGCGACACTGCGTTCTACGGGCTCGATCACGCCCCCCGCTCCCGCCGCGACGACCTCGACTACGAGTTCGCCCCCCCGCCCGCCGACATCGAGACCGCCGCTCTCGTCGCCCACGGTCTGTTCACTCCGTTTGCACACGCCGACTGGGACACCGAGGCGGTGCTCGACGCCGCCACCGTCGACTTCGACGTGCTGTTGCTCGGCGACAACCACGTTCCCGACACCGCGCGAGTGGACGACACGTGGGTCACCTACTGCGGATCGACCGAGCGGGCGAGCGCGGACGAACGTGACGCCCGCGGCTACAATATCGTCGAATTCGGTGTCGACGCGGGCGGTGACGCCGCTGTCGATATCCGGCGTCGGTCGCTGGACACCCGTCTGTTCGTCTTCGTCGACGTGGAGCTGTCCGAGGGGGAGGGCGTCGAGCGCGTCCGCGAACGCGTCCGCGAACACGACCTGGACGACGCCGTCGCGGTGGTGTCAATCACGGGCGAGGGCGATCCCCTCACGCCCGCGGCAATCGAGGACGCAGCCCTCGACGAGGGCGCCCTCCTCGCCCGCGTCACCGACCATCGGGCGGTTGGCGGCGACACGGCCGAGGCCGTCCTCGACGTGGACTTCGCCGATCCCGACGCGGCCGTCCGCGAACGGGTGCGCGAGATGGATCTCTCCGATCTCGGCCGTCGTCTCGACGAGACAGTTCGGGACGCCGCCGTGGCGGATTCGAACGTCCGTGACCGCGTCGCGTCGGCGGTCGGTGACGCGGTTGCGGACGACGCGCTCGAGGATCTGCCGACGACGGCAGTCGAGGGGGAAGACGCCGGCGGGACGGATCGCGCGGTGTCCACCGATGACGGGGACGGAGACGGGGACGGAGCGACACCGACCGACGACACCGCCGACGAGACGCAGGATCAGGTCTCCATGGAGGACTTCCTGTGAGATTCGACCGAATTCGCCTGCGGAACTTTCGGCCGTACGCCGACGCCGACCTCGACTTGCGCGACGGTGTGACGGTCATCCACGGCCTCAACGGGAGCGGGAAGTCGTCGCTGTTGGAGGCGTGTTTCTTCGCACTCTACGGGTCGAAGGCGCTGGAGGGGACACTCGACGACGTGATCACCAACGGCGAGGAGGAGGCCGAAATCGACCTCCACTTCACTCACGCCGACGCGTCGTATCACGTCCACCGGCGGCTCCGGGCGTCGGGCGAGCGGACGACGACCGCCGACTGCGTTCTGGAGGGGCCGGAGGCGACCGTCGAGGGCGCACGCGACGTGCGGGCGTTCGTCGTCGATCTGCTCCGGATGGACGCCGAGGCGTTCGTCAACTGCGCGTACGTCCGGCAGGGCGAAGTGAATCAGTTGATCAACGCCTCGCCCGAGCAACGCCAGGACGTGATCGACGACCTCCTGCAACTCGGTCGGCTGGAGGAGTATCGCGACCGGGCGGGCGAGGCGCGCCTCGGCGTCGAGGACGTGCGCTCGGAGAAACGGGGCGAACTCCGAAAAGTGGAGTCACAGATCGAGGCGAAAGCGGAGCGCAACCTCTACGCCGCGCTCGACGACCTCGAATCGGACCTGTCTGCGGTCGACGATCGGATCGATCACTACGAGACACAGCGCGAGAAGGCCGAACGGACGAAACAGGAGGCCGAATCCGTACTGGACGAGTACGAACAGAAGCGTGCCGAGCTCGATTCGGTCGAAGCCGACATAGAGGCGTTGGAGACGGCGATTCGGGAAGCCGAGTCGGAGCGCGAACAACTTCAGGATCGAATCGCCGAGGCGCGCGAGCGGATCGCCGAGGTGGAGACGGCGGTCGAGGACCGTCTCGACGCGGCCGGGCTGGACGGGACGACTGCCGAGGCAGTCGAGAGCCGTCGAGCGGACCTCGACGAGCGCGAGGAGCGCCTCCGGGAGGAGCGCACCGAGGCGAACGCGTCGGCAACGGGCTTGCGGAATCAGGCGACGAATCTCGCCGAGAAGGCCGACGATCTCGCCGACCGCGCCGATCGAGCCGAGTCGCGGGCCGAGGAGTTGCGAGCCGACGCTGAGGACGCCGAGGCCGCGGCTGAGGAACACGAGGCGACACTCGCCGATCTGGAGGCGGAGATGTCCGACTTGGCCGCGCGGTTCGACGACGCCCCGGTCGGCCGGGGCGGGGTCGCCGACCGGCTGGCCGACGTGCGCGAGCGTCGTGGTGAGGCCGGCGAACGGGTCGCGGAGCTGGAGGCCAAACTGGAGTCGGCACGGGAACGCGTCACGGAGGCGGAGGCGTTGCTGGCGGCCGGCAAGTGCCCCGAATGCGGCCAGCCGGTCGACGACGCGCCCCACGCCGACCCGGAGGAGGGTCGCGAGCGGGTCGCAGAACTGGAGACTGCACTGTCCGAGGCGCGCGAAACGGTCGCGGACCTCGACGAGCGGATCGACGCGCTCGACGACCTCGCCGACGCCGAGACGCGACTGGACGAAATCGAGACGGAGCGCGACCGACTCGGCGAGCGCGCGACGGCGAAACGCGAGCTGGCAGCGGAGAAACGCGAGGCCGCCGAGGAGCGAGCGTCCGAGGCGGCCGACCTGCGCGAGCGAGCGGCCGAGACACGCGAGGTCGCGGCGGCAAAACGCGAGGAGGCTGACGAGGCCGAGACGCGCGTCGAGAACCTGATCGCCGAACTGGAGTCGATCGCCGAGACGCGGGAGCGCGTCGACGCCGTCGAGGCACGACTCGAACGGATCGCCGACCTCGAAGACGAGATCGAGCGCCGCCGCGAGAACGCGGCCGGGATCGCGGAGACGAACGACGAGCGTCGGGAGCGTCTCGCGGAGAAACGCGAGCGCCGGGATGACCTTCGCGAGGCCGTCGACGAAGACGCTATCGAGACGGCACGCGAGCAGAAGGCGAACGCCGAGGAGTATCTGGAGAACGTCGACGCGGAGCTCGACTCGCTCGCGGAGCAACGCGACGATTTACAGACGAAAATCGGCGGCATTCGGAGCGAGATCGAGGCGTTGGAGTCGCTCCGGGCGGAGCGTGACGAACTCGCCGACCGGCTGTCGGCGCTCGACGCCCTTCACGAGGAGGCCGAACGCCTGGAGGCCATGTACGGCGACCTGCGCGCGGATCTCCGCCAGCGCAACGTCGAGACGCTGGAGCGTCTCCTGAACGAGACGTTCGACCTCGTCTACGGCAACGACGCCTACGCCCACCTCCGGCTCGACGGCGAGTACGAACTCTCGGTCGTCCAGAAAGATGGAAGCGAACTCGACCCGACACAGCTGTCGGGTGGCGAGCGCGCACTCTTCAATCTCAGCCTGCGGTGTGCGATCTACCGTCTGCTGGCCGAGGGTATCGAGGGAGCGGCGCCGATGCCGCCGCTCATTCTCGACGAACCTACGGTCTTTCTCGATTCGGGGCACGTTTCGCGTCTGGTCGATCTGGTCGCGGAGATGCGGGAGCTTGGCGTGGCACAGATCGTCATCGTCAGTCACGACGAGGAACTCGTCGGTGCGGCCGACGATCTGGTTCGCGTCGAGAAGGACTCCCGGACGAACCGCTCGACGGTGTCTCGGTCGACCCCGTCTGCCGTCGCGGACGTCGAGGCGGCTGTCGACGCGGGAGCCGGCGAGTCGGACGACGACTGATACGGTTTATTGTCAGTCCGTACCGGTGGTTCGCCGAGATGGTCCGGCGAACTACCGGTGAACAGTTACAGTAATCCGTATGATACGGACGGTTGTACGTCAGTTTCGGCCGTCGCCGTTTTTCTGGTCGACGGTGAACGGTTACGGTGATCTGTATGGCCTCGTTACTCGGTGTCCGTCGTCCCGTCGTCGATCGTTCGCAGGCGAGCGACGGCGTCGTCCGTCGTCTCGGTCGCCTCGTAGCCGCGTTCGCCGGCAACGCGTGTCTCGGCGACCAGGCCGGCCGCTCGGAACTCCGCCAACAGGCCGTGAAGATCGCTCTCGCAGAGGTCGTACGTGTCGACGAGGGCCCGCGCACCGAGCGGCCCTCGATCTACGAGTTCCACGAGGAGGCCGAGCGCGCGATCGTTCGGCGTCGCGGTGAGGACGCGCCGGACCGACGCTGGCACCGCGCCAGCGGCTGTTTCGAGTGTCGACGCCCCGTCGTCGACCGTTAGGTCGGCGTTCGGCAGGTAGTGCTCGCTCCCGGTGTCCGGATCGCGAACGAGACTCGAGTCCGACGATCGCTTCACGAGTAGGTAGCGCTCGCCCTCGTCGTCCCGAACGGTTCGCATGGTCGGTGACAGGCGAGCCGTGGGGTTAGGCGTTCCGCTCGGGGACGGTGGTCTCGCTCCCTTCGTCCCCGTGGCGTCGCTGGAAGGCGCGGTAGTGGTGGTACACGCGGAGGCCGGCAACGGCACCGAGAGCAACGGCGGCGGTTCCCCACAGCCACCACCCCCGGAAGTAGACGAGCATCGGACCGAGCGAGAGGCCGAAGAGGGCGATGTTGGCGAGGACGACGCTCCGCCAGAACGTCTCCAAAATTTCGGGATCGACGTCTTCTTCCTCCACCGACGGCGTCGGCACCCGTGGCAGGTCACGTTCCGGATTGCCCCAGCGTGACTCGGGGTTCGGCTCCTCCGGTTCGTCGGGCCACGGGTCGAGCACGGTCACAGAGAGCGAACGCGGCGGCAAAAGGGTTGTGTCAGAACGGTTCAGGCGAGCTCGTGAATCGGCACCGCGGCCGACGACTCCACCCACGCGAGCGGGTTCTCCGCGTCGTAGAGCACTGTCCCGTCCTCGACTTCGTACGCTTCGACGGTGTCGATACCGTCGTGATCCGGACGCCGGACGTCCGTACTGTCCCACCGGCCTGCATCGACGTGGTCGGACATCGTCACGGACTGTGGTATGACGTGACATGGTATATGTCTTGTTGTCGTGGCAGGGTTTCGGAGAAACGACACACGTCACGGTGACCCCTCATAGTGATTATTGTATGTCATTTCCGGCGGTTCGCCGCCCGTCTCGGCGAACCACCGGTAAACAGTTACAAAAAACACTATGACCCTCGCGAGACTCCGAGCAGCTCTCGCCCGGTCCAACGAGTTCGCCGGGCGGGTCGAGTGGTTGGGTTTTTACCGGGGAGTGCCGAAGGGAGCGGCATGAATCAGGCGGACCTCTCCCAGTTCTCGGGGGCGGACGACGTGGACAGGCCCGAGGCGGAGGCGGTCGCCGTCGCGGGCGACGCCGTACAGTCGGTCGGCGAGGTGATCGACGCGTCGGAACTGAAGTTCCCCGATCCCGACGGCACGATCGACCTCACGGTCACGCAGGTCGACTACACCGTCGAGGGGCAGGGTGCCGACGAGTACCCCGTGGTCCACCTGTTCGGGCGGCGGGCCGACGGCACGGCCGAGCACGTCCGCGTGCTGGGTTTCGAGCCCTACTTCTACGCGCCGACGGCGAGTCTCGACGACGACGACCTCGACCGCGACGTGATCACGCGAACGGAGCAGGGCTACGAGAGCATTCGTGGCGAGGAGCTGACGAAGATCTGCACCAAGACGCCGCGGGATGTCGGGAACATCCGCGACGAGTTCGATCACTTCGAGGCGGACATCCTCTTTCCCAACCGCCTGCTGATCGACAAGGACATCAGCAGCGGCGTTCGCGTCCCGGTTCGGCGACTGGAGAGCGGGACGATCCAGATCCCGCACGGCGAAATCGAACCCGTCGACGTGCCGACCGACCTGCGGGTGAACACCTTCGACATCGAGGTCGACGACCGCTCGGGATTTCCGGAGGAGGGCGAGGAGCCGATCATCTGTCTCACCAGCCACGACTCCTACCGCGACGAGTATCTCGTGTGGCTGTACGAGGCGCCGGAGGGCGACGGTGCGATTCCTACGGCGCTGGACGACTACGACGGCCTCGACGAGATGGACGTCGAGGTGCGCACGTTCGACTCCGAGGCCGGGATGCTCGACGCCTTCCTCGCCTACATCGAGGAGACGGATCCCGACGTGCTCACGGGGTGGAATTTCGAGGATTTCGACGCTCCGTACTTCATCGACCGGCTGCAGGTTCTCGGCAAGCGTCCGGACGTGGACCGCGACCTGAACCCCGACCGGCTCTCGCGGGTGGGCGAAGTCTGGCAGAGTGACTGGGGCGGGCCGACGATCAAGGGACGGGTCGTCTTCGACCTGCTCTACGCCTACAAGCGCACGCAGTTCACCGAACTGGAGTCCTACCGCCTCGACGCGGTGGGGGAGACGGAACTCGACGCGGGGAAGGAACGCTACACCGGCGATATCGGCGACCTGTGGGAACAGGACCCCGAGCGCCTGCTGGAGTACAACCTCCGCGACGTGGAACTCTGTGTCGAACTCGACCGCAAGCGCGACATCATCTCCTTCTGGGACGAGGTGCGGACGTTCGTCGGCTGTAAGTTGGAGGACGCCCCGACGCCGGGCGACGCGGTGGACGTGTACGTCCTCCACAAGGTCCACGGGGAGTTCGCGCTCCCCTCGAAGGGCCGGGCCGACGCCGAGGACTACGAGGGCGGGGCCGTCTTCGACCCGATCACGGGGATCAAAGAAAATGTCAGCGTACTAGATCTTAAGTCGCTCTACCCGATGTGCATGGTGACGATCAACGCGTCGCCGGAGACGAAAGTCGACCCCGAGGCGTACGACGACGACACGTATCACGCCCCCAACGGGACCCACTTCCGGAAGGAACCGGACGGCGTCATCCGGGAGATGGTCGACGAGTTGCTGGAGGAACGGGAGGAGAAGAAGGCGGAGCGAAACGCCAACGACCCCGGCAGCGAGGCGTACGAGCAGTACGACCGGGAGCAGCAGGCAGTGAAGGTAATCATGAACTGCTTCACGCCGGACACCGACGTGCTCACGCCTGACGGCGTCCGGAACATCCGCGATCTCGATGTCGGTGACGGGGTGTACTCGCTCGATCCGGAGACGTTGCGGATGGAGATCAAGCCGGTGACGGAGACCCACGCGTACCCCGACTACCGGGGCGAACTCGTCGATATCGAGACGAGTAAAATCGACTTCAGTGTCACCCCGAACCACCGGATGCTCGTCCGAAAGGACGACACGAACGGCGAGTCGTGGGAGGACTTCCGGTTCGTCGAGGCCGGCGATCTGAACGAGTCTTCGCACTACGAACTGCCGCACGGCTGGGACGGCCCGGACGGCGAGTCGTTGGAGACGGTCGATCTGACGGAACTCCTCGACGGCGACTACGAGGTGTGGGCGAACAACGAGGTCCACGGGCACACGCTGGCCGCCGAAGTCGGCTACTACCCGGATAAGATGGAGAAACAGGGATCGGAAGGGACAGGCTACGTCTTCTCGGCCGCCGCGTTCGAGAAGCACCGCGCGTATCTGGACGAGCACTGTTCCGAGTTCTACGTCCACGCCGAGCGGGGACGGAAGTGGATTCCCCGATTCTACGACGGCGACGACTTCCTCGACCTGCTGGCGTGGTACATCACCGAGGGATCGGTGTATTCCTCCGAGGACAAGCAGTACGGTGAGACACTTCGTGGCTCGGCCACGACGATCCAACTGGCGCAGGAAGCGGTCGCTGACGGCGGCGCGGCCGACGACCACGCCGCGATCGGTGCCCTGCTGGATCGGCTCGATCTCGACTACTACGTCGACGACCGGTGTTATCAGTTCACCTCACGATTGCTCGGCCGCTGGCTCGAAGGAGTGTGTGGCGAAAATAGCTTCGAGAAACGTATTCCCGACTTCGTCTTCGAGGCCAGCCGTGCACAGAAGGAGCGATTCCTCGATACGCTCATCGCGGGCGACGGCGGCCGGCAGGTGAACAGTTGGCGCTACTCCACGTCGAGCGACCAGCTACGCGACGACGTGCTCCGCCTCTGTGCCCACGTCGGCCAAACGGCCAGCTACAACCGCGACAGCGGTTCGTGGCGCATCTACTGCACCGAGGATGCCACGAACAGTTTCCGGATGCATCGCTCGGGGAGTCAGAGCACCGCCGACGACGGCGCGTACTGTGTCACCGTTGCAGATAACAACACGCTCCTCGCAGGCCGTAATGGAAAGTATCAATTTGTTGGGAATTCTCTCTACGGCGTTTTGGGATGGGACCGCTTCCGTCTCTACGACCGGGAGATGGGCGCGGCCGTCACCGCCACCGGGCGCGACGTGATCGAGCACACCCAATCCGCCGCCAACGACGTGGGCTACGAGGTAGCCTACGGGGACACTGACAGCGTCATGCTGGAGATCGGCGACGAAGCGGTCGTCGACGCCGACGCCGTCCCCGACGAGGTTCGCGAGGCCCACCCCGACGCCAGCGAGTCGGATCTCCGACAGATCGCGGGCGCTATCGAGACGGGCTACGAACTCGAGGAGGCGATCAACGACTCCTACGACGAGTTCGCCCTCGACGAACTCAACGCCCACCACCACCGCTTCCAGATCGAGTTCGAGAAGCTCTATCGCCGGTTCTTCCAGGCGGGCAAGAAGAAACGCTACGCGGGCCACATCGTCTGGAAAGAGGGCAAACACGTCGACGACATCGACATCACGGGCTTCGAGTACAAGCGCTCCGACATCGCCCCGATAACCAAGCGGGTCCAGCGCCGGGTCATCGAGATGATCGTCACCGGCGACGACGTCGACGACATCGAGGAGTACGTCTACGACGTCATCGAGGATTTCGAGGCGGGGAACGTCGACTTCGACGACGTGGGTATCCCGGGCGGCATCGGCAAGCGGCTGGACGCCTACGACACGGACACGGCGCAGGTCCGGGGCGCGAAGTACGCCAATCTCCTGCTCGGCACCAACTTCCAGCGCGGGAGCAAGCCCAAGCGGCTCTACCTGAAGAAGGTCCACCCCGAGTTCTTCCGTCGGCTGGAGGCAGAGGAAGGGTTCGACCCACAGACCGACCCGCTGTACGCCGAATTCAAACGCGATCCGGACGTGATCTGTTTCGAGTACGCGGATCAGATTCCGGACGCCTTCGAAATCGACTGGGATAAGATGTTGGAAAAGACGCTCAAAGGCCCTATCGAGCGGATCATCGAGGCGCTCGGTCTCTCGTGGGACGAGGTGAAAAGCGGGCAGCGTCAGACCGGTCTCGGTCAGTTCTGAAACACTATTTCTTCTTCAGGAAATAATAGTTCTTGAAGAGAGAACTCGAAAGGGGAGAATGCGTAAGCATTATGCGTCTTACACCCCAGCCTTCGGTAGGGTTATGGCAACACTACAGATCAACAATCTTCACGCGAAAGTCGCAGAAGAGGACGGCGAGACCATCCTTCGCGGTGTCGACCTAGAAGTCAAGTCGGGCGAGATCCACGCCCTGATGGGACCGAACGGGTCGGGGAAGTCCACCACCGCGAAGATAATCGCCGGCCATCCGGCTTACGAAGTCACCGACGGGGAGATCACGCTCGTTCTCGACGACAGTGATCTCGCCGACATCGACGAGGAGGTACCCCCGGAGAAGCGCGAGTGGGACCTGCTCGACCTCGAACCCAACGAGCGCGCGGCGCTCGGCATCTTCCTCGGCTTCCAGTATCCGGCCGAGATCGAGGGCGTCACGATGACGAACTTCCTTCGGCAGGCGCTCAACGCCAAGGCCGAGGAGCGCGAGGAACTGTTCGAGGACGAGGAAGTCGAGGCCGACAGCGAGGAGGAGTCGGGCTACGACACGTCCCCGATGGAAGGTGAGGCCGACGACGGCGAGATCGGTGTCGCCGAGTTCCAGCAGCTGTTGAAAGAGAAGATGGAGCTGCTGGACATGGACGAGAAGTTCGCCCAGCGCTATCTCAACGCCGGTTTCTCCGGCGGTGAGAAAAAGCAAAACGAGGTGCTCCAGGCCGCCATCCTCGAACCGTCCATCGCGGTGCTCGACGAGATCGACTCTGGCCTGGACATCGACCGCCTGCAGGACGTGTCCGAGGGAATCAACGCCCTCCGCGACGAGCAGGGCACGGGCGTCCTCCAGATCACGCACTACCAGCGTATCCTCGATTACGTCGAACCGGATCACGTTCACGTGATGATCGACGGCGAGATTGCACAGAGCGGCGGTGCAGACCTGGCGAAGAAGCTCGAGGACGAGGGCTACGACTGGGTCCGCGAGCAGGTCTACGAGACAGCGTAATACGGCTGGAGCCACAACACTACATCATGAGTTCAGATCAAGATCACCTCAAAGAGACCGACACCGAAGCCCGCTTCGAGTTCAAGAAGGAGGAGCGGTCCTCCTTCCAGGCGGAGAAGGGCCTCACCGAGGAGACGATTCGCGTCATCTCGGAAGACAAGGGCGAACCCGAGTGGATGCTGAAGCGGCGACTTCGGGCGCTCGAACAGTTCCAGGAGATGCCGATGCCGACGGACTGGCCCGGCCAGCCCGACCTCTCGGAGGTCGACGTCAACGACATCATCCCGTACATCCGACCCGACGTCGAGACGCGCGAGAGCGTCGACGACTGGACGGATCTGCCCGACGACATCAAGGACACCTTCGACAAACTGGGGATTCCGGAAGCCGAGAAGAACGCCCTCTCGGGTGTCGGCGCCCAGTACGAGTCTGAGGTCGTCTACCAGAACATGCAGGAGCAGTGGGAGGAGAAAGGCGTCATCTTCTGTAACATGGACGAAGCGGTCCAGGAACACGAGGACCTGGTCCGCGAGCACTTCATGACGAAGTGCGTGCCGCCGAGCGACAACAAGTTCGCGGCGCTCCACGGCGCCATCTGGTCCGGGGGATCGTTCGTCTACGTCCCCGAGGACACCACCGTCAACATGCCCGTGCAGGCCTACTTCCGGATGAACTCCGAGGGGATGGGCCAGTTCGAGCACACGCTCATCATCGCCGAGGAAGGGTCCGAAGTCCACTACATCGAGGGCTGTTCCGCGCCGAAGTACTCGGCGTTCAACCTCCACTCCGGCGGTGTCGAGGTGTTCGTCGGCGAGGACGCTCACGTCCAGTACTCGACCGTACAGAACTGGTCGAAGAACACCTACAACCTGAACACGAAGCGTGCGCTCGTCGAGGAAGACGGGCGCATGGAGTGGATTTCGGGGTCGATGGGGTCGAAGGCGACGATGCTGTACCCCTCGACCGTTCTCAAAGGCCGTGGTGCCTCGGACAACCACATCACCATCGCCTTTGCGGGCGAGGGTCAGAATATCGACACCGGCGCGAAGGTCTATCACAACGCGCCGAACACGAAATCGACCATCGAGTCCAAGTCCATCAGCAAGGACGGCGGCCGCACCAATTACAGAGGACTGGTCCACATCGCGGACGGCGCATCCAACTCCTCGACCTCGGTCGAGTGTGACGCGCTGATGTTCGACAACGAATCCACGTCGGACACGATGCCGTACATGGAGATCAACGAGTCGACGGTCGACGTGGCCCACGAGGCTACCGTCGGCAAGATCGGCGACGAGGACGTGTTCTACCTCCAGAGCCGCGGCCTCGACGACGACGACGCCAAGCAGATGATCGTCTCCGGCTTCATCGAGCCGATCACGGAGGAACTGCCCATCGAGTACGCAGTCGAACTCAACCGTCTCGTCGAACTCGAGATGGAGGGGAGTCTCGGATAATTATGAGCACGCAGGTACCAGCCGACCTTTCGGAAGCGACCGTCCACGAGATCGCCAATCGCCGCGACGAGCCGGACTGGCTCCGCGAGACACGGCTCAAGGCGCTCAAGGCCATGGACCGTCTGGAGATGCCCGATGTCATCCAGACGCCCGGCCGGCGGTGGACGAACCTCGACCAGCTCGACTTCGACGAGCTGGCCGACCCGCTGAATCAGGAAGACGTGACCGAGCGCGTCACCGACGAGGGCGTCGAGGTGCTGCCGTTCACCGAAGCGGTGGAGCAGCACCCCGAACTGATGCAGGCCAAGTTCGGCTCCGTTATCGATCCGGAGACGAACTACCTCACCGCGCTGTCGGTGGCGCTGTTCACGACGGGCACGCTCATCTACATCCCCGAGGGCGTCGACGCCGAGGACGTGACCATCCGGACGGAGATGAACTCCCGGTCGCTCTTCAGCCACACGCTCGTCGTCACCGAGAGCTCCTCTTCCGTGACGATCCTCGAACGGATCAGCACCGGCGACGCCGACGCCGATATCGAGGGCGAGCGCTACTACAGCAACCTCGTCGAAGTCGACGCTGGCGAGAACAGCTACGTGCAGTACGGCTCGCTCCAGACACTGGACGAGGACACGTACAACGTGACGATGAAACGCGGTGACGCGAGCGTCTACTCGACCATCAACTGGATCGAGGGCAACATCGGCTCCCAGCTCACCCGATCCGACATCGAGACGGAGCTCAACGGCGACAGCTCCGAGAGCAAGATCGTCGGCGCCTTCTTCGGCCACGACGACCAGCACTTCGACGTGAACGCCCGGGTCTGGCACCAGGCCGAACACACGACGGCCGACCTCGTCACTCGCGGTGTGCTCGACGACCGGGCACGCTCCGTGTACGAGGGCGTCCAGGACGTGGGCCGTGACGCGTGGGACACCAACTCCTACCAGCGCGAGAACACGCTCATGTTGAGCGACGACAGCGAGGCCGACGCCTCGCCGAAGCTCATCATCAACAACCACGACACCGAGGCCTCCCACTCCGCGACGGTCGGGCAGGTCGACCGCGAGGACCTGTTCTACCTGACCTCGCGGACGATCCCCGAGCGGGACGCCCGGAACATGCTCGTGGAGGGCTTCTTCGTGCCCGTCCTCGAAGAGGTCGAGGTCGACGAACTCCGCGAGGATCTCGAAGCGCAGATCGCGGCTCGGCTGCGGGAGTAGCCCCACCGAGGGAACGCCTTAAGTTCCCCTCTCCCCGATTGCACGTATGATCGTCCCGGTCACACGTACTGATGGGTGGTGTTTAATCCGATGAGCGTCAGCCATCGGGTTGGCTCCGACCATCAGCTCGCGCGACTGCTCCAGATCGGCATCGTGCTGGAGGAGGTCGTCGAGGCGCGAGCCCACCACCACTACCAGTCGCTCGACGCCGCCGATCTCGATCCCGAAATCGAGACGCTGCTGTCCGATGCCGCGGCGGAGTCGGCCACACACCGGGAGCGGCTGGAGGCGCTTATCGCCGACCTCGACGCGGAGTCCATCCCGTTCGAGGACATCGAAACGCTCGTCGAAGCGCAGTACGCGAAAACGAAACCCGAAGACTTCGACGGCGTGCTCTACGACCAGCTCTGCAACGAGGAGACGGCGTACAAGTTCTACGACGACCTCGTCTCGGCGATCGAGGCCAGCGACGCGCGATTCTCGGTCGAGCGTGACCGGCTGCTCGACGTATTGCGAGCGATTCGTGAGGAGGAGGCCGAGGGCGTCGAAGAAGTGACGAACGTTATGGAGACACGGGAATGAACACGGCAGACCAGTATCTCAAGGCGATCTACCTGATTCAGGAGATGGAAGACGGGCCGGCGGCGACCGGCGCGCTCGCGGATATGCTCGACGTGAGTCCCGCGAGCGCCAACGAGATGATCGGCAAACTCGAGGCCCGCGATCTGGCGGACCACGAGAAGTACAAGGGCGTTCGCCTCACCGACGAGGGCATCCGCCGCGCCCGCGACGCGCTCCAGACCTACTGCATCATCGAGCGGTTCCTCGCGAACGTCCTCGATGTGGAGGACTTCCGGGGCGAGGCGCGCGAACTGGAGGCCGTCATCGACGACACGGTGGCCGAACGCCTCGACACCATCATCAACCGCAATCCGAACTGCCCTGACTGTTTCGACGCCGAGGCCGACGCCTGTCGCGAACTCGAACTCGAGTGTGAGAAGCTGGCGGATTGACACGACTGCCGGCCCCTGTCGATCGATGCTCGTCGGCAGTACGGCGAGATCGACCGTGACTCGCGATGGTCGCTGTGAGAGGCTGGATTTATACGGGACGCCCGCCGACACGGGAGTGAAGTCCCGTGGTGGTGAGGGGACGGTGCCCCGAGTCTTGCGGGACGAACGAAGTGAAGTCCCGTGGTGTAGTGGCCAATCATCTGGGCCTTTGGAGCCCAGGACGGCGGTTCGAATCCGCCCGGGACTACTCTGCGACGAACCAGCGTGAGGAGCGGATAGTCTACCGGATTCGCGGCCCAGAGAACGAGCGAAGCGAGTTCTCGCGGTTCGAATCC
>Ga0207720_100077_pt1 | contig 102492 bp, 115 predicted proteins | sample A23P2SouthBayCA_2_FD_187751 | JGI IMG/M metagenome (GOLD analysis project Ga0207720, IMG submission 187751) | Aerobic enrichment media microbial communities from Eden Landing Ponds, California, USA - A23 E3 (2) (SPAdes) | ecosystem: Environmental > Aquatic > Marine > Unclassified | place... | reverse complement strand
CCGCCACTCACCGCCGTGAGTGGCGGTCGTGATTCCTTGATCGGCCCTGTATTCGGGATCGATTCCAACCGACAGACGCGAATCTCGTGCACGGATTTCGGGGTATTCGCAGCAGCACATGAGTCTGATTTTATATAGCGACATACAATATAGTCGACACGCTGTCTGATCCTTCTGTGTGGCGTTTACGATACGTCTCGAGCCCGCTACCGCGGAATTCGCTCAGAAAAGCCTCTGTCAGGACTGGTGCTCTCGACTCGAGCTCGGTCAACTGGACCGTCGCTGTTGATGGCGAAACCAGTGGCCGCCACGCTGCTGGACAGCGATACCGTGAGTCACCACCTTGAGTGTGAGACTAGTGTCTACATCGGTCCTACCGCACCCAAACGACAGTGACGAACAGCTGGTCGTTACACGAACTCGGTAACCGTTTCGAACGAATCGGCGGTGATCGCGTCGGCCACCTCGTCGGTGGGGAGATCGTCGGGTACGTGCTGGGGGTACTTGCGGCGGAAGTAGCCCACGACGTTCGTCAGGTCACGCCGGAGGAATTCGTCGGCGTTTTCGTGATCCGTCGGGACCGCCTGCGGCCAGTCGAAGACCGTCACGCCCGCCTCGTTGACGAAGACGTTGTACTCGCTCATGTCCGCATGGACGTATCCGTGCGCGTACGCGCGATCGATTTCTGAGACGAGCAGATCGAGAACCCCAAGCACCTGCTCGTCCTCGAGTCGGGTTCGTGAGAGTTCGACGCCGTCCATCTTTTCCATGACGATGGCGTGGCGATTCTGTCCGATCGGCTGTGGAACCGCGACGTCAGGATAGAGTTCCTCGAGAATGTCGTACTCGCGTTCGGCGGCCTTTCGAGCGGTGTACATCCAGGAGACGTGCTTGTTGTCCGAGGTGTAATCGCGTTCCTTGTGGACTTCCCGGAAGTTCGTATAGCCCTCGCGGTGATATTTCAGGGCCAGCGGCTTGTACGAGCGGACTTCGTAGACGTCGCTTTCCTTGCCGACGCCCAGTGGCGAGCCAAACTCCGTGATCGTGTCCTGTTCGACGAGCGCCCGCAGCGCCAAGGCATCGTAGCCCTCGAACTGCAGCGTATACCCCTCGTACTGAATCGTCTTCTTCTCGATCAATCCACGTTTGAGACAGCGCTCGAGACGGTAATCGACCTCTTCTTCGGTCAAGTTGGCGAACTTCGGGAGCTTTTCCCGCTGGACCCACTCCGAAAAGCGCATCCCCTGTTCGACTCCGGAGAGGAGATAGAAGTCTTCGTCCTCGAGTTCCGGAAGTAACCCGGCGACGTTTCGCACCATAGCGACCGATAGCCGGTCAGTACGTAAAAACGGCGTGACGCGGTCTCCATGCGGCGAGTGAACCCCACTCGCGTACGGCAGGGCACTGTCGAGTCAAGGTGGACTCGCGCCATTCTACCCTATATGCACCACATATTGCTATACGAAAACTGTTGGCGGGCGGAATCGCTTTCCACATCGTCCCCATCTAGTCGACTATGACGACGCTTGCCGATCGGGAGTGGCGGCTGATCCGGGACGAGCCCCGTGCAGGCGCGACGCAGATGGCTCTCGAGGAAATCGCCGCGCGAACGGCACTCGAAGACGATCTACGGACTGTCCGCGTCTACTCGTGGGAGCCAAGCACGCTTTCGCTGGGGTATCGACAGGACGCCGACACCGTCGACTGGGACTTTTGTGAACGCGAAGGGATCGACGTCACGCGTCGTCAGACCGGCGGCGGTGGGATCTACCACGACCGCTATGCCGACATCTCGTATACGATCGTTGCCCCCGCCGACGAGGTGCCGGGCGATCTGATGGACTGTTACGAACTGTTCTGTGAGCCGGTTCTCGAGGCGTTCGACCGAATTGGCATCGACGCGGCCTTCGCATCGGCCGAACAGGCATCGATCTATCAGCCCTCGTGCTACCTGCGCGATATCAATCCGGCACACGACATCGTGGCGTCGGCGGCTGCAGGCGCAGACGCCAAGAAGATCAGCGGGAACGCCCAGTACCGCCAGCGCGATGTCGTCATCCAGCACGGCTCGATCAGTTACGATCTCGAGCCCCGGGCCCACGTTGGCGTCTTCGATACCGATCTCGTGGAATCGACCTTTATCGATCGCGTGACGAGCATTCGTGACGAGACGGGAATCGACCGCGACGCAGCGGTCAATGCGGTCGCGGGAGCGCTGGGTGACTGGGCTGATGCCACCGACTCGACGTGGCGCGACGCCGAGCTCGCAGCCGCTCGCAAACTGGCCGCCCGGAAGTTCGGTAGCGACGCGTGGGTTCGCGATCGCGAAGTGCTCGAGCCCAACGAGAGGTGACACAGACCCGCCGTTCGACCCGCTCCGAAGTACCTATCACGGCCCGGTACTGACGGGAATCCATGACGATGAAGGTCGGCGCACACGTTTCGATCTCTGGCTCGCGTGTCTCCTCCGACGAGGAGACGCCGCCGTACGACGACATCCGCAACGCCGTCTGCCGGCAAGTCAACTTCGGCGGGAACTGCGGCCAGATCTTTACGACGTCGCCGCAAGTCTGGGCCCAGCCCGAGATTTCTGACGAGGCCGCCGACGGCTTTCGTGAGGAAAGCGACGCGAAACTCGAGGGACCGTGGGTGATCCACTCCTCGTATCTGGTCAACCTCTGTACGCCAAAAGAAGATCTCCGCCGGAAGTCGATAGAGAGTATGCAGGCCGAACTCGACGCCGCCGACAAACTCGGCGTGCCGTACGTCAACGTCCACCTCGGCGCGCACACGGGCGCGGGTGTCGAAGGTGGACTGGATAACGCTGCCGACGTCATCGACGATCTCGAGGTGCCAGAAGACGTGCAGATCCTGATCGAATCCGACGCCGGCAGCGGTACCAAACTCGGCGGCGAGTTCGACCATCTCGCGGGAATCATCGACCGTACCGAGACCGATATCGGCATCTGTATCGACACGGCCCACACGCTCGTCGCGGGCAACGACCTCACCACGCCCGAGGCCGTCGACGAGACCGTCGGCCGGTTCGACGACGTGGTCGGCCTGGAGTACCTCGAGTACATCCACCTCAACGACTCGAAACACGACGTGGGAACCCACAAAGACGAACACGCCCTCATCGGCGAGGGCTATATCGGCGAGGACGGCATGAAGGCGATCGTGAACCATCCTGAGTTGCGGGATCTGCCCTTCGCGCTCGAAACCCCAACCGAAGACGGCCGGGGCTTCGCGTGGAACATCCAGAAGGTCAAAGACCTGCGCGACGACGAGTAGGAAGACCGGATCGACTCGTTTTTACTCGAGACGGCGCTACCGTGGGCCGTGCGCGAGTTCTCCGAAGACTACCTCAGCCGGACCCGTGAAGGGATGTGGGACGATTCTCGCGATGCACTCGAGCCACTGGGTCTCGACTCTCGCGACCGGATTCTGGACGTGGGCTGTGGAACGGGCGAGTTGAGCCGCGTCCTCGCCACGGAATCGCCCGGCGAGGTAATCGGCTGTGACGCTGCTCCCGAACTGCTCGCAGCCGCCGCCGAGTACGTCCCCGTCGTCGCCGGCGACGCCTACCAGTTACCGTTTCCTGACGGCGCGTTCGATCTCGTCGTCTGTCAGGCCTTACTGATCAATCTGCCCGAGCCTGCGGCCGCACTGGCTGAGTTCGCCCGCGTCTCGAGAGACCTCGTCGCGGCCGTCGAACCCGACAACGCTGCAGTCGAGGTCCACTCGAGCGTCGACGTCGAAGACGCCCTCGAGCGCCGAGCCCGGCAGGCCTATCTCGACGGTGTCAGGACGGACGTGGCGCTCGGGGCCGACGCCAGCGAGGCGTTCGAGGACGCAGGCCTCGAGGTGCTCGCAACCAGGCGGTACGACCACGTGCGGACGGTCGAACCGCCATACAGCGACGCCGCGTTACGGGCCGCCCGCCGGAAAGCGACCGGCGATGGACTGGCTGATGACCGGACGACGATGCTGTCTGGATCGCTGACCGAACGCGAGTACGATGAGCTCCGAAGAGCGTGGCGCGAGATGGGACGGGACGTAATCGAACAGATGCAGACCCGCGAGTATCGCCGCGAGGAATCAGTGCCGTTTCATGTCACGGTCGGTCGCGTTCCGTAACGCAGCGAGAAGCGCCACTATTGTCTTGTAGTTCTCTCGTCAAGTGGTCGTATGGCCGCGATCGAACTCGAGGGGTTGACGAAAGAGTACGGCGAGGTCCTCGCCAACAACGACGTCACGTTCGATGTCGAGCGCGGCGAGATCTTCGGCTATCTCGGCCCGAACGGGGCGGGGAAAACGACGACGATCCGGACGCTACTGGGCTTGCTGTCACCGACCGCCGGAACGGCGCGGGTGCTGGGTCAGGCAATCACCGACGAGGGACAACTGCTCGAGGCCAAGCGCCGACTTGGCTACCTCCCTGACAATCCGGCGTTCGACGAGACGGCAACCGGCCGAGAAGCCCTCGAGTTGCACGCCTCGATCAAAGGCGACGCGCGAAGCGAGGAGTTACTCGAACTGTTCGATCCGCCACTCGACCGGGAGATCCGGAAGTATTCGCGGGGCAACGTCCAGAAACTCGGCCTCGTCGCGACGTTCATGCACGATCCCGACCTGGTGATCTTGGACGAACCGACCAGCGGCCTCGATCCGCTGTTACAACAGCGATTTAACGAGTTCGTCCGGGCCGAACGGGACCGAGGGCTGACGGTGTTTTTCTCCTCGCACATCTTGAGCGAGGTCCGAAAGCTGTGCGACCGCGTTGGCATCATTCGCGATGGCCGACTCGTTACGGTCGAGCCGGTCGAGTCGTTACTCGATAGAAGCGGCAAGTTCGTCCGTATCCATGCTGCGGAGTCCATCCCGAAACAGGCGTTCGAGATCGATGGCATCCACGGCCTCGAGGCCGATGCCAGCGCGGGGCCAAGCGGCGGGACCGAGTACGTGTTTACGTTTACTGGCGACGTCAACGACCTGCTCGAGCGGCTTCGACAGTACCGACTTCTCGATCTGTCGCTCGAGGAAGCGCCGCTCGAGGAGGTTTTCATGCGGTTTTACGATGGCGAGGAAATGGATAATGACGCTGACAGCGACAGGGAAACTCGTGTGGTTGCCGGGGGAGGGGGTGACGACGATGTTTGAGCTGACACGCTACGACGCCCGCCATCGGGTTCGTGGCAGTCTCTATCTCTCGGTTGGCCTGTCCCTGCTCGCTGCGATGGTTATCTGGGTGTATCCATCGTTCAAGACCGAGGTCGATCTGGATCAGCTCATCGCTGCGTATCCGGAGCCGATCGTGCAGGTGATGGGGGTCCAGACGATGGCGAGTCTTGGCGGCTTTCTCTCGTTCGAACTGTATACGTTCGGGTGGATCATCCTGCTTGGTCTGTATCTGGCCTACAGCACCGCGGGGACGATCGCCGACGACGTCGACCGTGGGCGGATGGACATGCTGTTGTCGCTGCCGATTTCCCGCCGCCGACTGCTCGGCGAGCGCTTTGCCGCGATGGCCGTCCCGATCGTTGGGGCGAACGTCCTGCCACCGATCGTCGTCTCCGTCGGTGCACACCTGATCGACGAACCGCTCGCCGCCACGGACGTCCTCGCGGTTCACCTGCTCTCGATTCCCTATCTGTTTGCCTGTGCGGGCATCGGGCTGCTCGCGTCAGTCGGCTTCGATCGGGCGGGAATCGCCCAGCGTGTCGCTCTCGGCGTCACGTTCGCGCTGTTTCTCTCGGAGTCGCTGTTGACCGGCACCGACGCCGAAGCGGTCGGCGCGATCGCGCCCATGCGCTACTACGATCCAAACGCGATCTTGCTCGAGGGAACGTACAACGTCGCCGACGCGGGAATCCTCGTTGCGATGACCGTCGCCCTCTTCGTCGCTGCCCAGCTGTGGTTTACTCGCGTCGACATCGCGTGACCGCGAGTTCGGGCGGCCGATCACCGGTTACGTGGGTTGGTCGTCCGGGGACAGCGTGTTCTCGATGAGTGTTTTGCTCCCGCGACGGAACCGCTCCGACGCTGCATTCGACGAGATATCGAACTGCGTTCCGAGCTCAGCAAGCGAACACGAGCGCGGGATGTCGAGATACCCCTCGTCGACGGCCGCAACGAGGATTTCGTGTTGTCGATCCGTCAGCCCGAATTGCGACTGCGAGCTGTGATTTGGGTTCCAGTCCTCGTACAGCTGCTTGAGTTCGACGTCGAAGTCACGGCCCGTAAAGAACGCATGGTACTGATCGAGCGTTTCTTCGTCCGGGAGCGCAGCGCGAATGTCCCATCCCTTATCGGTCGCTGTCACATCCTGTAAAATCGCTCCCGTCTCGACAACCGTTGGATAGACGCTAGCGCGACGTCCTTCGGGCGTTAACTCGAGTTGATAGAGCCGTCGCTCGTCGAATTCGACCACTCGCGTCGGCGGCTTGACGGTTGAATCCGCCTCGAGTCCGGCTTCGAACGTACCGAACGCGGGACCGTCCGCCCAGACGAGCAGTTGCTGTGTCCCGTCTCCAATGAGATCCGATCGTTCCCACGTGATCTCTATATCGGGTGCGTGTGCGAGCGCCGTTCGTAGAATAGGATAGTCAATCCGGAATGTCGTGAGCAGCATATCAACGATTGGTGCCGATACGAACCCCGCTCCCTTGCCCGTTTTGGTACGGCCCTAATCAATAATAATTATGAATTACATAAAGGCCGTGAATACTTACGTCACATACCTATCCGACAAACTAGTCCATTATCGGACAATGTCTAACCGGAACGCGGAGGGGAATCAGGGATCTAGCTCGATCGACGCGTGGTTCGACGTTTTGAACCATCCGCGTCGACGAGATCTCTGTCGGTATATGATGCACACGGATGCAGACATCGTAACACACGAGGACCTCGTCGAGTTCATCATCGAGCACGACTCGAGTGTCGCCGATGAGGTGTCCGACCGGCAGGGCGTTGCGATGGAGCTGTGCCACGTTCACCTGCCAAAACTGGACGACCTCGACCCCGTCGATTACGACCGAAAAGGGAAACGCGTATATATCGATTCTGCGGCGTTTGCGGCGCGGCTCGAGGATGTGCGATCGATGATCGAAGACATACTAGAGGTGCGGACTGACTGATACCGACCGCGTCATACGGTCTGCTGTACCGAGTATCCGGTACATCCATGGCAGGGTGTGGTCGCACCGACACTGACTGCTCGCAGTCTGTCTTAGACGACGTCCCCACGGACCGTCACGCCGTCCTGCCGCTCACGCCAGGCATGAAGTTCCTGTGCAGCGTCCGCGGCTTCGTCGCCGTCTAGCCCGAGCATCTCGAGTGCGCGCGACAGCGCCGGCAACGCCAACTCGCCGTCGCGGAGTTTTCGGAACGCGTCGTCGCTTCTGGTCCCATTGGCCCAGAGACAGACCCCGCGGGGATCGAGCAACTGCGTGTAGTCCTCGCGCAGTTGTGCCCCGCGTAGCCGCTGGGTGACGTTGTCCTCGAACGGCGCGTTACAGACCTCGAGGTGGATCGGTTCGTCGTCCTCGAGGAGGTGGGCGGCGAGACATTTCTCGGGAGCGGCGTGGCCGTTGGCGTTGGCCCGGAGATACTGGGGGTGCTCGCGAGCCCAGTCGGCCCGGACGGTCTTGCCGACGCCCGCGATACCATGTGAGTCGCGAAACTGGCTGTCCGGGTCCGCGTCGTCAGCGCTGGCGGTCGCCGCATCGCTGTCGTCGCGCATGAGGATGTCCTTCGTGATGTAGACGTCCAGTCGCTCGACGGGATCGAGCCCTAGCGCCACGTCGCCGACAGCCCACACCTCGCGAACGGGGACCGGCAGCCGCTCGTCTTCGACGGTGTCGACCAGTCGCTCGAGGCGGTTGACTGCCATGTCCCGGGCGAATCCACTCATCGTGCGGTGGTGGGCGCTCGAGTCGCAAAACGGTTTCCCGTCTGTCGACATCGTGCCCGAGCGCGGGCTATCAGTGGCGACGGAGCATCGTGTCGTCGTGGCCGAGGACCGCCCATCTTTCGTCCCAGCGTCGCCTCGCCGGCAGCCATCGTGTCACGCATGCAGATTTTTATCGCCGTCCGATGTACGGACCCGTATGCGACACCGGATCTTCAACGACGACGGCGACGAGGACCTTGTCTTCGTTATGGGCTGGGGCAACCGCTGGACCCACGAAAACGTCAGCTGGCTTCTTGGCCAGCTGACCGAGGCCGGCTATCGTGTCCACGCGTTCGAACTCCCGACGGACATCGACGACTTCAAAGCCGACTGGCTCGAGCCGGTCGCCGAGTACGTCCGCGACCTCGAGACGTACCAGTTGCTCGGCCACAGCGCGGGTGCGCTGATCGCACAGGCGCTCGATGGCGCGGACAACCACGTCTATCTGAGCCCGTGGTGGGGCTACGGTGACGCCTTCCCGGAACCGGTGCTCGAGGCGGTTTCACTGGTCCCAACCGCGTTCCCGTGTCTGCCCGTCACCGAACTGGACCGGGAGGCGATGGGCGAACGGGCGACCGACCACCAGCTCGCGACGCTTCCCTCGTGGGTTTCGCCGGCGTTCGTCCGGGAAACCCGCCGCGCACAGCGGGAGTTGTTGACGATCGACCACGATGCCGTCGTCTTCTGCTCGCTTCGTGATCCCGTCATCGACCTGCGCCCGATCGGCGAGCGCGTCCCCGCCGATCACGTCGTCCTCTACGATGGCGGCCACGAGCTGTTCTCCGCTGGGGCCCGCGATCGGTACGTCGACCTCGTACTCAGCGCGCTCGAGGAGGGGTCCAACGCCGTCGAGGAGCGACCGACGGTTCCGGCTTAAAAGCACACGACCGAGTTCGGCGAGCGCGGCAGCGGCGTCGTTACTGATACCGTGACCGACGAGGATCCGTTCCGGTGCGAGCCCTGCAAACACGTCCGTTGGTGGAACCGGGCGGGCGAGGAGATAGACAGCGAGCCGTTCGTCGCCCGCGAGATACGGGGGTGCCGTACCCAACAGATCGGGGACGTACATCGTCGCGTCCGACCGTCGGTACGCGATTCCTTCGGTCCTGCCAGAGAATGGACTCACTTTACGGAAACGAAACCCTGACGTTCCAATCTCGTCGTCGACGGCCTCAAGAGGCACGTCTCCCGGCAGTTGCTTTGGAAGCCAATCGAGCCACGTCGGGACGAACACGGGACGTCGAAGCGGCGGGAAAACGCCGCTGCGTTACGGGCATGGTATGCCGAGCAGACGACGATGCCTGCACCGTTGCCGACCGTCCGGATCTCTGCATCGATGCCAGGTGCATCGAGTGGATTGAACAACCAGACGCCACCCTCGTCGCCGAGGATGGCGTGACTCGCGCGGCGTCCAGCCTCATCGGGGTGAGCGAGCCAGCCACTGCCGCCATCGAACCTGTCGATCAGCCGGTAGGACGTCGGCTACGACCTGTCATACATCGCCGTGTGCTGTTGTCGTCCTCGCTGTCGAAATCCATTTGGATTGTCATATCTGGCCCCGACGCGGTTGGCTCGAGGGGCTGCTGTGGGGATGCCCAAGAGACGAAACGGACATACGCGTCCGACGGCAACGCTTTCGCGATGGACTGCAATCGGTGTGAGGAGGAGGCGATCATGCACGCCGCCTACTCGGGGGCACACCTCTGTGCGGATCACTTCCGTGAGTCGGTCGAAAAACGGGTCCGTCGACGGGTCCGACGAGACGATCTCGTTCCACACGACGTGACGCCCGAGAACCCACAGACGTGGGTGATCGGCCTCTCCGGGGGCAAAGACAGCGTTGTCCTCACGAAGATTCTCCACGACACCTTCGCTGCGGATCCTCGCATCGAACTCGTCGGGTTGACGATCCACGAGGGAATCGAGGGCTACCGCGATAAGAGTCTCGAGGCCTGCGTGGACCTCACCGACGACCTTGGCATCCGCCACGAAGTCGTCAGCTACGAGGAGGAGTTCGGCGTCCGGATGGACGACGTCGTCGAGGACGACCCCGAAAACATGGCCGCCTGTGCCTACTGTGGCGTCTTTCGGCGCGATCTCCTCTCGAAATACGCCGACGAACTCGAGGCGGATCTTCTACTGACAGGCCACAATCTCGATGACGAGGCCCAGTCGGCGCTGATGAACTTCCTCGAGGGCGACGTCGAACAGATGGCGAAACACTTCGACGCCAGCCTCGGGCCGCTCTCCGAACGGGACGAGCAAGACGAGTTCGTCCCGCGTGCGAAGCCGCTGCGCGACGTTCCCGAAAAAGAAGTCGCCCTCTACGCCCACGTCAACGACCTGCCGGCCCACATTACGGAGTGCCCTCACTCGAGTGAGGCCTACCGCGGCGAGATCCAGCAACTCCTCTACGGGCTCGAGGAGAACCATCCCGGCACGCGCCACTCGATTCTCTCGGGATACGAAGAACTGGCCGGCATCCTCTCCGACGAGTTCAGCGGCGACGACGGGGCCGACCTCCAGGAGTGTGTCGAGTGTGGCTCGACGACCACTCGCGAAGTCTGTCGGAAGTGCTCGTTGCTCGAGTCACTCGTCTGATTCGTCGGCTCGAGGCGGACGAACTGTCTGACACACTTCGTTCGTCCTCCCGTTTCTGTAGACCGCATGCATGGCTCACGCCTGTATACGTTCGTAAACAGGCGTCTTGGCCGGTCGCAAAGACGAGTTCACTACTGGTTTGACTGCCGGTCGGAATCGGTGATACCGAGACGGTGGTCTGAGTCCTGATTGCTGACCACGTAAAAAGCGGAACCGGTGGTGTGTCAGGTACCGCGTGGAGGTTACCGGATCACGTCGACGCCGTTCTGTCGCTCGAGCTCGTTTCGGCCACCGTCGCTGTGTGCGCCGCGTCGGGAGCCGCCGTCTTCGATGTGATTGCTCGCGTCGAAGTCCGTATCGCTCACGCCTTCGATGCTCGCACGGGACTTGTCGGCCTGTTTCTGGGTCGTCGGGCCGAGCACCTGTGCGCTCTGGACGCCGGTCATGATCGCCATGACGCGGACTTTGCCCTTGTAGTTGTCCTGGATGCGGGCTCCCCAGATGACGTTCGCGCTGGCCTCGAGGCGTTCGGTGATGTTGTCGGCGATGCCCTCGGCCTCTTTGAGCGTGAGGTCGGGGCCGCCGGTGATGTGGACGAGTCCGCCGGACGCGCCGCGGTAGTCGACGTCCAACAGCGGGTGGTTCATTGCGTCCTTGACGACTTCGTCGGTCTTGTTCTTGTCCTGGGTCTCGCCGACGAGCATCACCGCGACGCCACCCTGGTTCATGATGGTGGACATGTCGGCGTAGTCCAGGTTGATCAACGAGGGCTGGGTGATGGTCTCCGAGATGCCTTTGACGGTCTCGGCGATGATCTGGTCCATCACCGAGAACGCCTTCCCGATCGGCAGGTTCGGGACGTAATCGAGCAGCCGGTTGTTGTCGAGGACGATGATCGAGTCGGCCTGCTCGCGCAGTTTCTCTAAGCCCTCCTCGGCTTTGACCGTGCGGGCGCGCTCGACGTTAAACGGTGTCGAGACCATGCCGACGACGATCGCACCCTGCTCTTTGGCGATCTTCGAGACGACGGGGGCAGCACCCGTGCCGGTGCCACCACCCATCCCAGCGGTCACGAACACGAGGTCCGCGTCGCCGAGAACCTCTTTGACCGTGCTCTGGGCCATCTCAGTCGCGCGCTCGCCCATCGATGGGTCGCCGCCAGCGCCGAGCCCGTTCGTGAGCGACTTGCCGACGAGGATCTTCGTGTCGGCCTCGATCATCTTGAGGTGCTGTTTGTCCGTGTTGATCGCGACCGTGTCGGCACCGTCGACGCCGATGTTGTACAGTCGGTTGATGGTGTTATTACCGGCACCGCCACAACCAACGATCACGATTCGGGGGTCCCCGAACTCGTCACCGTCCATCGAGGCGTCCATCTCCCGGGCCTCTTCTTCCGCGTTCTCTAAGGCGTCTTGGACGATATCCTGCATCGTTACACCTTCGCCCAGTTGCGTTTGCCGGACTGCTCAGTTGGGCCGTCCGCCTGTTCGTTGATCATATCACGGACGGCCGACCGGATCGCCTCGCTCCGGTTCGGGAACTCGCCCGAGTCGACCAATTGCTCTACTTCCTCGATCTGCTGCTTTGGGATTCGCAGTGTCACACGCTCCATGGTTGTATTCCCCGTTGGGTAAGACGGTGGCGCGCCCCTGTCAGACGCGGCGTGTCTTACGTCCAAACCGCCCGTAGTCGGGCGATTTTCCGTCTTGTCGACGGCTGTAAGACAATCCGTCTTACGCGAATAAGTCGATGTTTGTCTTGGACAATAAAGTTTTCGCTGGTCGTGATTTTCAGCGTCTTACACTGATCAGTATTGCGTACTGTCAGACTCGAGAACATCCGCTGCGGGCGTCCGACGCCCGCAGCTGGGACAGAACGACCAGTCGGACCGAATCTCGTCGCCACACTCACAGAACAATCGCCGCGACGCCTTTTCGCCGCAATTGGGACAGTAGACGTGGTCGCCCTCGAGGGGGTTGCCACACTGGCTGCACTGCACCTCGTCGTCCCGTGGCTGGGACGCTGTCGGTTCGTGTGACTGTGCCGATCGCTGCTCGTCATCCGCTGTCTCACGCGTCCGGTTGACGTCAACCGCGTCTAGTTCGTCCACCGCGTCTGTCGAACCGTCAAGCGAGATCGAGATGGTGACATCGTGTGGCGATGTCGATCCGCGCGCTCGCGTGCTCGCGCGATCCACCTCCTGCAATCGCGCATCGAGTCGCTCGTCGACGCGATCGCGCACGAGATCGTCGATCGCACCCGCGTGTGTCCGTTCCGTATCGGAGCGTGCGTCGTTGCTCCGAGTCACCTCGTCCTCGAGATATGCGCGAAGCGCTTCCCGCATGGCTTCGCTTTTCGAGGTCTCGAGCGCCTCGAGTTGCGCGACGAGGTCGTCGTCGGCACGGAACGTGATCTTGCTCATCGGTGAATTGCTCTCGTCTTATCACGCCATCTATATCAATCATGGTGCTACTGACGGAAACTGATACGTTCTCACCGTCTCGAATAATAACCCTTATGTGCACTACGGCGGCTACGTTTGAGTGCGAAGTGCCCGCCCTTAGCTCAGACTGGTAGAGCAGTCGACTGTAGATCGACTTGTCCCCCGTTCAAATCGGGGAGGGCGGACTTCCTTTCTCGTCGATTCGCAGCAGACATCGAAGAGCCCGCCGTCCTGCGATTTCATCCCGCTCGAGACGGCCAAGAAGTTGGAGTGGACCAAGAGTCTTGTTGGAGGGCTGTGCCTGCTGGCGATTTCCATAGCAGAGACCTGAAACGTGCATCGTCGCTGTCCGTACTGCCGTGACCGTATGACAGGAAGCTATCGACCGGCGGACGCCCCCGTCGCATTTGTGAGGGGCCCACACGATCTGGTGATGTTCTCAACCAAACGAGCACCGTGTGAACTCCCCCGGCCTACTTGCCGCCGTTGGCAGCTCCTTGAGGGCGGGGGCTTGGCACCCTCACCGCTATACCGCTATAACCCACTGATCGCAAGCTCGTTGCCGTCCACGAGGGAAGACGCTTTAACGAGAGTGGTGAGCGGAGACGTCGGTTCGTCGGCGGCAGGTTGACCGATCGTGTTGTATATTCGTCATATGATAGCTTTATATCAGTGCTTGGCGTGTATTCCTGCGATCATGGCAACAGCAAAAGTCCACCAGATTCAGGTTTCTGACATGATGTGCAACGGCTGTGAAGACACGATACAGCACGAACTACGCCACGCCGACGGCGTCACGCGCGTCAGCGCAAACCACATCGAGGGAACAGTCGAAATTGAGGGTGACGATACTCTCGACCTCCCGAAACTCACCGACACAATCAACGACCTCGGGTTCACCGCTACGTAATCGCACACGGTCACTCTCGTTTTTTCGGTCGGTGCTGTGATACGGACTCCTGTCAGTCAGTGCCAGTGGGACCGCAACCCGCACTGCGATCCAATCGGGACATCGGTACAGCAGACCGTATGACAGGAGTTCGTCTCAGGCCGTCTGGCGTTGGCCGGTTCACTTGCGGTAAATAGGAGTCGCGGTTGACGTCCTCACCCAGTTCTGAACGCAGGGCTCGAGTACGGTTCGGGTGCGCGAATCGATCACAATTCCGTGACTTACTATCGTGCCAACCTGTACGTGCCCGTTTCAGTCGCCGGCCAGCCGACAAGCCGTCCCTACCGCTCTGCTGTCGCTCGAGCCCCGCGACAGCCACATGACTGGCCTGACAGTCGTTGAACACCGTCTATTGTGTCCAGTTGTCTGTCTGCAACGGCGAGTAACAGCCGTCTTGCGTGGGTAAACCGGGTCGAAACAATGAGTCGGTGTGCCGTTGGCCTGTCGTGAGACCCCGTGAGGATGTTCAACCGATCAGCGCAGGATTCGCGGTCGTCGGCAATCGAAGCGGACAGCCGCGAATCGACGACGGCCGTTCGCCTCGAGGGTGTCACCCACCAGTACGGATCGGGTGGTGGTCGGCTTCGCTCGAGCGACGAGCGAACGGTGACCGCACTCCGGGACGTGTCGTTCGACGTGCCGATGGGGTCCATCCTCGGGCTTGAGGGGCCAAGCGGGAGTGGGAAATCGACGATACTACACGCGGTCGCCGGGCTGTTGGTCCCGACCGACGGCAACGTACTGCTGTGCGGGACCGATCTCACGGCGCTGTCCGACGCGGAGCGAACCCGGATGCGGCGGCGTCACATCGGGATCGTCTTCCAGCGGTTCCATCTCCTGCCGTCGCTGTCGGCCCGCGCGAACGTCGCATTGCCGCTCGTGCAGGCGGGTATCTCACGATCCGATCGGCGAGCGCGTGCGACGGCGCTGCTCGAGGCAGTCGGACTGGGCGATCGTAGCACGCACTTGCCCGGCGAACTCAGCGGCGGTGAGCGCCAGCGCGTCGCGATCGCACGGGCGCTGTCGACGGATCCGGACGTGATCGTCGCCGACGAGCCGACGGGCGAGCTCGACACGGCGACCGGGGCGGACGTCCTCGAACTGTTGACTGATATCGGCCGCGATCGGGCGGTGGTGGTCGCCTCGCACGACGCGACCACGCTGTCGGTCGCCGATCGCGTCATCACGCTTCGTGACGGTCAGGTGGACGATGTCCGATGAGACCGACGACCTGCCCGACGGCCTCGAGACGCGACGACGCAGGCGGTGGACTGGACTGTTCTCCCTGACGGTCTCGCGGTGGTGGCAGCGAGCGACGGGGACGACGGCGGGTCGGATCGTCTCGACTGTTGCCGCCGTCGCGCTGACGATCGCGTTCCTGTTAGTCGTGACGGGGATCGCGCTGTCGCTGGCCGACGGCGGCGTGACGACGACGGACGACGCGACTGTCCACATTACGCCGGAAGCACAGCAGACGTTGTCGTCCGTCGACGGGGTTGAGGGACCGCGGCTCGGGAAGACCAACGAGCGAGCCAGCACGATCCGCGCACATGACGGCGTCGCACACGCCTCGCCGGTGCTAATCGAGGTGGGCCGCCTCGAGGCAGGCGGCGACCCACAGACCGTTCAACTCGTCGGTGTCGTTCCGGACGGCGAGTCGCGGACCGTTTCGGGGCTGTCGACAGATGCCCTCGAGGACGGTGACCCCCACTATGCGAACGGCTCGTATGATGGCCCACGAACTGGCGGGATCGTGCTCTCTCGGATCGCTGCTGACCGGCTCGGTGCCTCCGCTGGTGACGACCTGACCGTTTCGACCTCGCCGAGACGCGCGACCAACTTTTCAGTGACTGCGGTCTCCGAGACCGACGGCGGTGCGCCGGTCGCGCTCGTCCACGCCAGCGAACTGCAGTCGTTGTCCGGGGCTGCCGACGGCGAACTCGCCGACAGGATGGTGATCTGGGGCGAACCCGACGCCGCGCGGTCGGCTGCTGCCGACGCGTACCCGGACGCGTCGGTTGCGGTCACCGACACGGCCGATCCCACCGCACTGTTCGATGACGGGCTGGCGTTTGCGACCAGCGTGATCGCGCTGGTGGTCGGCGTGACGATCTGTGCGTCGTTCGTCGCGACGACGATGGGAATGACGGTCGATGAGGACCGGCGTACCCTCGCCGTCCTCGAGTCGGTCGGCGTCCCCGCGCGGGGCCGGCTCGCCGTAATCGCGATTTCGACGGGGATCACGACGCTCGTCGGGTCGGTCGTAGGCGTCGGGCTCGGCGCGGCGGGGATCGCCGGCGTCAACGCGGTCGCCAGCGCGACCGTCGCGCCGGGGGCGGTCGCACAGTTCCATCCGCTGTTCGTCCCCTACGGGATCGCCGTCGCCGTGCTGGCAGGCATCGTTGCCGTCCCCTACCCGCTTGCGGTGGCCGCACGAACGTCCGTGCTGGCGGAGGTGGGCCGATGAGCGTGAGGCGTGCAGTCGTTCGGCTGCGAGCCGTCGTCGGACTGGCACTCGCACAGCTCCGGCGCTCGCCCGGACGGACCGCGCTGACCGTGCTCGCGGTCACGCTGGCGGTACTCTCGGTGACGGTGCTTGCGAGCCTCGGTGTGGGCGTCGTCGAGAAAGGCGAACAGGGGCTGGACAACGCCGATCGAGACATCTGGATCTCGCGATCACCCGTCGATCCAGCAGCCAGCGGGACGGAGAACCCAATCGTCGGCGCACATGGCGTCGCGGCCGACCTCACCGCACGAGATGACATCACCTCTGCCTCTCCGATTGCGATGTACGACGTCTACGTGGGCTCGAGTCCGTCCGACCTCGAGCGCCGGCCTGCGGTTGGTGTCCCGGAGACTCACGACAGATTTGACTTTCAGGCCGGGCATGGATTCGATCTCACCGAAGGGGCTGCTACCAGTCCGCCGCCCGACGATCCCCAGCGTCGCGAACTCGTGCTCGATCCGCGGGTTGCCGACGCGCTCGGTGTCGGAGTCGGCGACACGGTCTACATCGGAACGAGCCGGCAGACTGCGACAGCAAACGAGTTCACTGTCATCGGCATCTCCGACTACTACTCGCAGTATATGGGCTCGCCGACGCTGACGGTCCCGCTTGGCGATCTGCAGGCCGTCGCCGGGACGTCGGGCACCGACCGGGCGACGTTCGTCACTGCCGACGTAGCCGACGACGCCGATCACGACGCTGTCGCGGCCGATATCGGCGAGGAGTATCCCGAGTACGACGTTCGGACCAGCGACAGCCAGGTACAGTCGATGCTCGGGGAACGCACGGCCGTCCTCGCAAGCGGCGCGACGCTGGTCGGCTTGGCCGTCCTCGGTGGCATCATCCTGACCGCGAATCTGTTCGCACTCGTGGCTCACCAGCAACGCGCGGAACTCGCGGCGTTGCGGGCGGTCGGCCTCTCGCGTGGCTTGCTCGCTGGCACGATCGGCACGCAGGGGCTCGTCATCGGCCTGCTCGGTGGCGTCCTTGCCGTCGCGGCGACGCCACTGGCCGTGCTCGGCTTGAACCGCTTCTCGGCCTCGGTTCTCGGCTTCGAGCGCCTCCTGCAGACGCCACCCGAAATCTACGCTGGCGGGTTCGCGCTCGCGCTCGTCGCCGGCACCATCGTCGCGATCGTCGCTGGCTGGCGGGCCGGCCGCTACGCCCGGATCGAACATCTCGAGGCCTGACACAGCCGGTTGGATCCGTCATAGACACCTGTGCTCGAGCGAGCGAGTCCGCTCGAGTCCGTTCCGGTGCTGGCTTTTGCACGCCAAACCGACTTGTCACCCGAGCCCGTATCGGTCGTGATGCGACTTCGACAATCCGATCGCGAGCGATCGAACCCCGCCGAGACGGAGTCGACGGCCGGCACGTCGTCCGTGAGCCAACTCGTCAAACACCTTCTGACTGCTGTTGGCGTGCTCGCGTTCACCTACGCCGTGTTACGCGTGCTCGGCCGGCGGGACGACGTGCCGGTCCAGTCCATCGACGAGGTGCAAGACGAGATCGCAGACACCGTCTCCGACGAGCTCCCGCTCGCGACGATACAGGATCGAACCAGCGACACCGTTCCTGACAGTAGTACGGATGGTCCGCGAAACGAGGCGGCCGAGAGCGGTACCGATCTCGAGCCGTCGACCGACAGCGCGGACGCCGAGCGCGACGACCCCGCCGAACCGGGGGACGAGGGTGGTGGCGACGTGCTCGACGAGTCGGAGACGCGTGCCGACTACACCGACGACCGCTCGGACGCGGAAATCGCAGAACGCGCCGAACCCGACGTACAGGACGAGCCGGCCGAACCGGGCGAGATGGCAGTCGACGAGGACATCGCAACGAATCTCACCGACGACGACACCGACGCTGAGACGGAACCGGACGGCGAGGCCGACGCCGACGACGACTCCGAGGAGTGAGCCGCCCTCGAGTTCACCGGAAACGTGGCCCTTATGCGCCGTTCGTCCCTACCGTGGCTCTATGACTGACGGGGACGTCGCGGCGTTTACCCACCTCGGCGAGACGGTTCGCGGGGCGCTCTCCGAACGCGGCTTCTCGCAGCCGACAGCACCGCAGCGACTGGCGATCCCGCCGCTTGCGGCCGGCGAGAACACGCTCGTGATCGCACCTACCGGCAGCGGCAAGACCGAGACGGCGATGTTGCCGGTCTTTGATCATCTGGTCGCCGGTGAAGGGGCCCCCGAGGGCTTCGGCGCGCTCTATATCACGCCGCTGCGGGCGCTCAACCGCGATATGCGCGAGCGCCTCGAGTGGTGGGGCGACTATCTCGACCTCGTTGTCGACGTTCGCCACGGCGATACGACCCAGTACCAGCGGGGCAAACAGGCAGAGAACCCGCCGGATGTGCTGATCACGACTCCCGAGACCGTTCAGGCGATGCTTACCGGCGAGCGTCTGCGCGAGGCTCTAGCGGACCTCTCCCACGTCGTGATCGACGAGGTTCACGAACTCGCCGCCTCGAAACGAGGAGCACAGCTTTCGATCGCCCTCGAGCGGCTTCGGGACCTCGCGGGGCCGTTCCAGCGGATCGGGCTTTCGGCGACCGTCGGCGACCCCACGGAAGTCGGCCAGTTTTTGACTGGCGGCCGCCCTTGCGAGATTCGCGAGATCGACGTGGGGAGTAATGTCGACGTAACGGTTCGTGAGCCCGAGATTACCGAGGCAGACGAGCGGTTAGCGGGGGAGCTCATGACCGAACCCGACACGGCCAGTCACGTCCGGCTGATCCGTGACCTCGTCGCCGACCACGAGTCAACACTGATCTTCGTCAACACGCGCCAGACCGCGGAGGCGCTCGGCTCGCGATTCAAGGAACTCGAGTTGCCGATCGGCGTCCACCACGGCTCGCTCTCGAAGGAGGCACGCATCGACGTCGAAGACCGGTTCAAGGCCGGCGAACTCGACGGCCTGCTGTGTACGTCCTCGATGGAACTGGGCATCGACGTCGGACAGGTCGATCACGTGATCCAGTACAAGAGTCCCCGACAGGTCACGCGGCTCCTCCAGCGGATCGGTCGCGCGGGCCACCGGCAAGACGCGGTCTCGAGCGGGACGATCGTTACGACCCGCCCCGACGATACGTTCGAGGCGCTGTCGATCGCCCGCCGGGCCCGCGACGGCGAGGTCGAACCGGCGGCGATCCACGAGGGGAGTCTGGACGTCGTCGCGAATCAGTTGCCCGCGATCGTCCAGAGTCGCGGCGATACGCCGGTTGATGACGCTGTTCAGACTGTCACGCGGGCGTATCCGTTTCGGACGGTTTCCGAAGCGACGATCCGCGAGATCATCTCAGAACTGGACCGGAATCGAATCCTGTGGTTCGACGAGGGCGAGGACCGGATCGAGACCACCGGCGGCACCTGGCAGTACGTCTACGCCAATCTCTCGATGATCCCCGACGAGGAGACCTACGAAGTCCACGACATCGCTTCGGGGGGCCAGATCGGAACCTTAGACGAGCGGTTCGTCGTCAACTTCGCCCAACCCGGCGAGGTGTTCATCCAGCGCGGCGAAATGTGGCGGATCGCCGAGATCGACGACGAGGAGGCCCGGGTCAAAGTCAGCCCGATCGAAGATCCTGCCGGCGAGGTGCCGTCGTGGATCGGCCAAGAGATTCCCGTCCCCGCCGCGGTCGCTGGCGAGGTCGGCGAGATTCGAGCCGTCGCCGAGCCACAACTCGAGGACGGCGCTGACGCCGCGGCAGTCGGCCGTGAACTCGCCGGCCGGTATCCGGCCGACGAGTACACGCTCACCGAGGCCTGCATGCAACTCGAGCGGCAGGTCGAGAGCGAGTCGCCGATGCCGACGGCCGATCGGCTCGTCCTCGAGCGTCAGGGCCGGACGATCGTCCTCAACGCGCCCTTCGGCCACATGGCAAACGAGACGCTCGGCCGGCTGCTCTCTGCCCTGTTAGGTCAGCAGGCCGGTTCGTCGGTCGGCCTCGAGACCGACCCCTACCGGATCGAACTCGAGGTACCGACGTCGATCGCAACCAGCGACGTACTCGCGGTGTTAGAGGAGACCGATCCCGACCACGTCGAGGCGATCGTCGAACTCGGGCTCAAGCGCTCGGACACGCTCGCGTTTCGGCTCGCACAGGTCTCGGCGAAGTTCGGCGCGCTCAAACGCTGGCAGAATACGGGATCGGGTCGCATCTCAAACGATCGGTTACTGGCAGCGCTCGAGGACACCCCGATGTACGAGGAGGCGATCCGGGAGGTGTTCCACGAGGATCTGGACGTCGACCGCGCGAGTGCAGTGCTCGAGACGATTCAATCGGGTGAGCTCGAGGTGGTGACTCACCGCGGCCGCACGCCGGTCGGACAGGGTGGCCGGTCGTCGGGTGGCAAGGAACTGCTTGCACCCGAGAACGCCGACGCGAGCGTCATCGAGACGGTCAAAGAGCGGATCCAGGACGATCGCGTCATCCTGCTGTGTACCCACTGTACGGAGTGGAAGGTGAAGACGAAGGTCAAGCGGGTCGCCGACCAGCCCGAATGTCCCGCGTGTGGCTCGACCCGGATTGCGTCGCTGAACCCGTGGGCCGACGAGGTCGTTCAGGCAGTTCGAGCCCAGGAGAAAGACGACGAGCAACGGAATCTGACCGAGCGTGCGTTTCGGGCTGCGAGCCTCGTCCAGAGCCACGGTAAACAGGCCGTGATCGCGATGGCTGCTCGCGGTGTCGGCCCACACAACGCCGCTCAGATTATCAACAAGCTCCGCGAGGACGAGGCCGAGTTTTACCGCGATATTCTCTCGAAAGAACGGGAGTACGCCCGAACCCAGTCGTTCTGGGAGTGACCGCTCATTGGATGACGAACGAATCTTCCATCTCCGTGGGCGTGATCACCTCGAGATCGCCAGCGGATTCTAATTCGTTTACGTAGCTGACCGTTTCTCGGAGCACCGACTGGGAACTTCCGTCGAGTCGGGTGAAGGTTAGCGACGTGATGCCGCCTAGCTGGGCGGTGAGATCGAGCGCCGTCCGCGCCTCCTCGGCACTGAGACCGGTCACCCGCGAGCACAGCTGTGGATTCATGGCGGAACCTTGTGACGGGTAGCGCCCGGCGAACGCGAGGCTGTGGTTTTCCGAGACGGCCTCGAGGACCGCCCCGTTGTACTGACCGACCGGATACGAAAAGTAGCGTGCACCGTCCTCGTAGCCGTTGTCCTCGAGCCACGCTTTCGCATCGCTGACCTCCGTTGCCGGGTCACGACCCGAGAGGGTGGTGAGATTCTGGCCGTGCATCGAATGGCTCCCGATCGTCCAGCCGGCGTCGGACAGCTCCGCGAGCTGGTCGGTGAGGAGATGTTCGCCCGTCGCGCTTTCGTCCTCGCGAACCCGACTTGGGACGATAAACGCCACCCCAGGATAGTCGTACTCGTCGAGAATCGGGAATCCGTGCGTGTAGATGGACTCATGGCCGCCATCGAAGTGTATCATGACCTTGCCGACGTCCGGTGTCGGGGCGAATCGGAGGTCGTCGATCCAGACCGACCCCTTGTCGTCGTCGGCAGTCCAGCGGATGATCTGAACCTGGGTGATCGCGCTCAGATCGGGCTCGCCGTCGACAGTGTCGACGCCGAAATTATTGTGGACGAGCGGCGTATCGCTGTGCATTCGCTGCCTGAAGACCATCCGATTCTCGTCCTCGTCGAGCAACTGGATGACCATGTCGGCCTCGTGTTCCGTGGCCATCGCCATGGTCGGCCGCACGCCCGTGAAATCCCGTGGCTCGTCTAGTTCTCGGACGATCCGGAACTGGTTGTCAGACCCTGACTCGAGCCGTGCGGACTGCGAGCCGGCGTATGAACGCTCTTGATCGGCCGTGAGCGTCCCGAGTGGGACGTCCCACGCGTCCAAGTTTTCGAAGTCGTCAAACAACTGGGCCGTCGGCTGGTCAGAGTCGGGGCCGTCGTCCGATTCTTCGGACATCGAACAGCCGGCAAGAGCAGCTACGAGAGCGGCGCTGAGATACGTTCGTCGTTTCATTGCTGGCGACCGCTTGCGCCACGGTGCGGTATATTGTTATTCTCGGTTGTCAACGACATATTATACGTCATAGCGTCGGGAAAACCTGGGTCAGAGATGGGGAGGCTCCCTGAATGCCGGGAACGAACCGACCCCGGTGCTCGGACGCCGACATCCGGCATAGCCCTCGAATACGCAGTTTACAGGGCCGCCGTATCAGTCGCCGAGCCCGGACTGACTGCGAGCGACGAAACCCAGATCTCGTAACCCACACCGTACAATCGCTGTAGGTCTGGACTGTTGTGTCCCGTGGACGTCGGTGTGAGCGCTCGAGATCCGCCGAGACTAGGTATCGATCCGTAACGGCCATACGGGTCGCTCTCGTCGGCTCCGGTATGAAATTCGCGCCGGGGGCCTGGAAGTATGCTATCGTGCCCCTGCTTGCTGCGCCGTTTGCGCTCCTCTATAGCGTCACTGTCGGACTCGTCGCGTTTGCGCTTGGCGCGGGGACGCTCGCGTTCTTTCGCGATCCGGAGCGCACGCCACCGCCGACCGGTGTCGTCTCGCCGGCCGACGGAACCGTTTCCGTCCTCCGCGAGGAAGGCGATCGGGTCCGACTGGGCGTTTTCATGAACGTCTGGCACGTCCACGTCGTTCGCGCGCCGTTCGCGGGCCACGTCACCGACGTCGAGCACGTCCCCGGCGCGAACCGACCCGCGTTCTCGAAAGAATCCGACCGAAACGAACGCGTCCACGTCCGTCTGGCGTCGGACTCCCCGAACCTCCCTTCGGAACCTGACGAGGCAGCGACGACCGGAGACGACACTGTAACGGCGATCGACGGACCGGACCACGATGCCGAGGTCACGCTGATCGCCGGCGCGTTCGCCCGTCGTATCCATCCCTACGCCGACCCCGGCGACGACGTCGCACGCGGGGACCGCATCGGCCACATCGCCTTTGGCAGCCGCGTCGACCTGCTCTTTCCGCCGACGGTCGACCGTGAGGACATCGCCGTCGACGTCGGGGACTCGATGACCGCCGGAGAAACAGTCGTGCTCGAGTCGTCACCCCGCCCGCTGGCCGATCGGTCCGGCCACGGATCATGACCTCATCGCCCACGCTCCCGTCTTCATCCGAGATCCGCTATTCCGGCTGCCAGCCGACTGTTTCGGTCGATAAACGACCCGTTCAGTGTGGCTGATTCCGGTGAATCCGCCGTAACCGATCGAAACTGTCGAGTTGCTATTTGCTCCGAGCGGACAAACGAGATGCCACTGAGACCGATGGCCAGTCCACCGTCTCTCTCTGACCAACCGTCCGCTGGCTCGAGTTCGACGACAGAGTCCCCTGACGACGCTCATGGCGTCTTCGGGCGAGTAACGCTGGGACTCGTCACCTCGATCCGCGCTGTCGGGTTCTGGACAGCTATCGCCATGCCGTTTCTCTATTTGCCCCTGCTTGCGACCGGGCTGTCGTCTTCGTTCGACGGCATCCTATTCGTCTGTCTGCTCGTCGGGAACCTCCTCGCGTTGTACGTCGGCCATCCCCATCACCAGTAGGCCCGCGCCAGACCGACTTCGGCAGCAGTTGTGAACGTGCGACGCTGAGTTATACGGACTCCTGTCGGTCAGTGCCGGCTGGCCGCGACCCGCACTGCGGTCCCACCGGGAACTCGGCACGGCAGCCCGGATACAGCTACTAGAGGAGTTCCCGACGAATCGCCCGTCGCTTGACGAGGACGAAGCCGACCGCGATGAGCCCGAAGCCGACAATCGTCACGGTCTCGATGGCTTCGTCGAGATAGAGCCAGCCAACGATGGCGGTCACGATCGGAGCCACGTACGAGACCATATTAATCTCGACAGCGCCCAGTCGCTCGAGCAGGTCGAAGTAGATGAGAAAGCCGACCGCGCTCGCGCCGAGTGCGAGGGCGGCGAGCGCGCCGATCGCCTCCGGATGGATCCATGCGGCCGGCTCGAGCGGTTCGCCGATCGCGAGGCTCACGAAATGGAGAACGACTGCGCCCCCGAGCATCGACCAGGCTTCCATCGTCTCGATCGGCAGTGCGGTCTCGAGACGGCGGGTGAGGACGCTGCCGAGTGCGAACGCCGCTGCCGCACAGAAGACGAGCCCTTTCGACACGGCGTCGGCTGCAAGCAGATTCGACGGGTCCGGCTGGACGATCACCGCGACGCCGGCGAGTCCGACGAGGACGCCGACCACGCCGGCTGGCGAGAGAGCGTCGGTTGGAACAAGCAGCCGCGCGAAGCCAGTACTCAATACCGGTGAGAGACTCACCAGAATGGCTGCGGTGGCTGCCGGCGTGCGCTGCTGGCCGACGAACAGGAACGCGTGATAGGCCGCGATCAATAGGACGGCACCGACGGCGACCTGTCCCCACTCGGCTCGGTCACGAGGCCGCCACGGCTCGACGGCCACCGCTGCATAGCCAAGCATCACGACACCAGCAATATCGTAGCGAAACGCCGCAAACAGAAGCGGCGGAAAATACGAAAGCCCTGCACTGATCGCGACGAACGCACCGCCCCACAGCGTCGCGAGCGTCACGAATAGCCCGAGATTCCGATACCGGTTCACAGCGGCTCTCTCGGGTGAGCCACCCTTTGCATTTCGATTCGGACCACCCGGACCACGACTCGAGCGTGAGACTGCCCCGTCAGCGTGCGGTAGAGCGCGCCACGGCGGTCACCACTGCAGCACTGCAGTTCCGTCGGTGGCAGACTGTGTCCCGCCGCTTAGAGTGGCGGCCGCCCGCGGAGCTCGGGTTCGTCCTCCGTCGTCCGGAACTGCTCGAGTAAGGGTTTGATGTCGTCGAACCCCTCCGCCAGGACGATGTCGCCGCTGCGGAGGTCATACTCGATGATATCGTAATCCGCGAGCCGCGGCAGGTGGTTGTGGACGAGGCTGACGTAGACGCGCTGTCGGGTCTCCTTGTCGAGTGCGTGGGCGCTGACATCCAGTTCCCAGGCGGCGATCTGGTCGACGAGGTCCTCGAGGTTAGCGGTCCGGTTGTCCGCTAACTCATAGAGGAGAAACCGCCGCTCGGATTCGGCAAGCAGGGCACAGGCCGCTTCCATCCGACTGGCGTTCGTCTGGCTCATACACCGACCATGTACCGAGTGGTATTACACCTACTGCCAACACAGATTGGGTCCCACCCGATCGACGATCGCAACCTAAGTCGAGACCTGTCGAATGCGACCGGTTCACTGCCTACTACTGCCAATTTCATCGCTCTGGTTAGTGCAGACGACTGTTCACGTCGGGAGTGTGCATAACCTATCGGTAGCACTGACAATCACTGCAGATTGATTCGATGATGGCTCTGCGATCGGTATTCGCGCCGGTTTGGGTGGGACGACTGCCCGTTCTGGAATCGACTATGGATCTCCCGAGACGTACTGTGTCATATGTTATCTCAGACGACATACCTAAGTAGTGGACCGACATACTCGGTTGTATGGCCGCTCACGGCCGGTCTGCACTGCGGGACCTGTTCGACGAGTCGCCCACGCCCCACATTGCCCATCCCCCTCGGACCCACCATCGTGATTTCTACGTCGCTACCGATGGGTCCTTCCGGGAGTCGGGCGGTGGACTGGGCGCTGTTATCGAAACGCGCGACGGCACCCGCGTCGCACGCGTCGCGACAACGGACACGCCGCCGGACAACAACGTCGCCGAGTATCGGGCGCTCCATCTCGGGCTGGACGTCCTCGCTGCGCGAGCACCACGAGACGCCGCCGTCGGCGTTCTCATCGACCACGACGCGCTCGCCAGCAACGTCAACAACGCCATCCTTGCGACCCAACACCCCGACGGAAAATCACCCCGACCGATCTCCGTCCCGGCCGCGACCCGGTATCACTGGCGAGGCATTCAGGCCCGTCTCTGCGGGTTCGACGAGGTCCGGGCCGCTCGCATCGACAGTGATCAAAACCCCGCACATCCGCTCGCGAACGCGCCCAAGCAGTATCGACACGTCAATCGGAAACCCGAACGATGTGTCCTCCCCGAGACGCCGGAGCCGACTGCTTCCACCGAGTTTCCACCGCCGTCTCGTGCCGACCGCAACGGCGGTAGCGGCGGTCGTGCCTCGGACTAAGCCCGAGACGGAAATCGTGTGACCGGCGACGAAGGCCGGCCCGAACCGTCATCGTTTTCTCACCGCTCGAGCAATCCCTCGCCGATGAGTCTCCGCGTCGCGGTCGCCGCCCCGTTCATCCAGCACGGCACGCGTCGCCTCAAGGAAAACGAGTTCGTCGTCGCTCTCTCGCTCGACCGTGACTGGTTCTCTCCCGATCAATCGAAGCGACTGATCGACGTCGCTACGAAAGAGGGGCTACTCGAGCGAACCGACGACGGTCTCGCAGTGACCTTCGATCCAGCCGCGGTGACGGTGCCCGAGGAGTTCACGCCCGAGGAGGACCTCCTCCGGGAGCGGTCGGCATTCGAACGCGTCCTCGACTCGCTGGTCGCCGAAGGGATGGAAAAACACGAGGCCGTCGGCGCGATCAACACGCTTCAGGGGGAACTCGGCCTGACGATCGAGGCCGCCGCGGTCGTCTACGCCCGCCGCGAAGGCTTCGCGGTCGACGACCTCGTCCCGATCGCCCGTGAAGCCGTCCGTGACACCGAAGACAGTTAGTCCCGACGGCCTGAGCCAACGCGTATGGTTGAGGATCGGATCACCGACGGCCGACGGATCGCCGAACTGCTCTCGAGCGAACTCGACGGCCGCGAGGACGGGGACCTCGCAGCCGTTGCCGTGACCAACGCCGACCGCGATGTCGAGCCGACGGCCGAGGGCGCGCGTGCCTACGACGTCACTTGCACCGACGAGCGAATCGCCCGCGTGTTCGTCCACGAGGACCGGGCACACCTCGAGTTCGAAGCGGGCCAGGATATCGCGGCCGATACCGCGACAGACGTCGATCTCCGGGCACGACCGAAGGCGACGACACCCCCGCGAACGCTCGTTTTCGTCGAGAGCGGCGCGGAAGTCAAGCGAGCGACGGACGTGGTTCAGGCTGTGAGCCGATCGCTCTGAGAACGCTGGCGGGTAGAATCGGGTCGCCCAGCAGAACGTAGCGGTGTGCGTATCACCGTGGCATGAATTCCCTCGAATCGGTCAGTGCGGGTTTCCGCCGTTACATACCGTTCACGAGCGCTCTCAGGAACAGTGCGTTGTCCACTGTTCTTGGAACCCATCCACGATCGTCACCTGCGCTCGCTGCCCTTCGCGTTCGCAGGTGATGACGTCACTGCCGATGATCGATTCATTGTCGCCCGCTTCAACGACGTATCCCCACGTATTACCCGGTTTCCACGCTTCAATCGTGGTTGTCGTGTCACCGGTCGGGCGAACTGTAAGCTGGCGACTTCGGACCTCCTTTTCTGCCAGTGTTACGTTATGATACGTGGCACCGCTCTGTAAGTCAGCAAGTCCGACGTATCTGCGGTCACCAGCTTTTGTTGTTGCTTGGAACGTCACGTCAGTCGGAGAGTCAGCGTTCGGGGCTGTAAAGACCGTGAGCTGATACCGTGTTTCGTCTTGATTTTCGACCGTTAGCGTCGGTGGTTCGTCGGGCGAGAGAACAGTCCATCCAACGAGGATGGTTGAGAGGACGATGAGGATGGTGAGGGATACTCGAGGACGCAACATTGGTTGGTTGAGTAGTTAATTTCAAAACTCCTATAAAAAGAGGGTGATTCCATCACTACTTTCGCCGGCATGCTCGAGTCGCCGATCGGAACGTGGAGTCAGCCTCGAGCCCGATCGGACGACTACGTCTCACTCGAGGTCTGCAACGAGTTCCGGAACCGCCGTCGCGACTTGTGCCTGCTCGACGTGTGCGACGGCGCGGGGATCAGGATCAGGGCCGTCCTCGAGTAACACCTGTACCGCGGCCAGCCCGGCCTCGGTCGCGCCCCGAACGTCGGCGTCGACCTCGTCGCCGACGTAGACCGCTTCGGTGGGCGCGACACGCAGTTCGTCAGTGATCGCCTCGAACGCACGGGGATCGGGTTTTCCGGCCTCGAGTTCGCCAGTGACGACGGCGGCGTCGAAGGCCTCCTCCCAGCCCAGCGTCTCGAGTTTGTCTCGCTGGGCGCGAACGGGGCCGTTCGTGAGCAGGCCGACCTGATACTCGCCGCGTAAGTCCGCGAGCATAGCTTCGACGCCGGGCAGGGGCTCGAGGGCGTCGGCGATCGTCTCGCGATACGCTGTCGCGACGGCAGCCGGGTCGGCGTCGCTGTCGGTATTCTCGAGGAGGTCGGCGAAAATGGGTTCACGCGTCTCGGTGGTGAGGTTCCGCCGGTGGGCTGCGAGATACGCCTCACGCGACAGTGACGGCGCACCGGTGATGGTCGTCGCCTCCTCAAGGATGGTCGCCCGATCCCGCTGAGGAACGGCGAGCGTGTAATCGAGATCGAAGACGACCGCCTGTGGCATAGGCGTGATAGCGGGCTCGAGACGGTTGAAACTTTCCGTTTTGGGAGTGCAGTGTCAGCCATACGGTCTGCTGTCCCGATGTCCCGGCGCACCCGCATGACGGGTCACGGGTGCGCCGGCACTGACTTCCAGTAGTCCGTCTCAATCGTTCGCCCGACCAGTGTAGCCACGTCCCCGCTCGAGGAGCGAGACGGCGATGGGTTCGAGCCGGCTCGAGTGCTGCATAAGCGACGTCCCGAGGACGCTCATGACGAGGACGTAGCCGACGGCGACGGCATAGATCATCTCCGCCGTCTCGGTTGGTAGCCCGCTGCCGGCACCGGTGAGCGCGAGGCTCGCGATGATCAGCGAGAACTCGCCGCGTGTGGCCATGCCAAGCCCGACGCGCAGCGACCGGCGGTCGTCGAGGTCGTAGATCCGCCCGCCGAGGTAGCCGCTGACGAGCTTTGTCGGCGTCGTCACGATCACGGCGGCGACGATGATCGCGACGACCGAGAGCGTAAACAGCCCCGGATCAGTGACGAGCCCGATCCAGAAGAAAAAGATCGCCGCGAAGGCGTCCCGAAGCGGCTCGAGCAGTTGCTCTAAGTCGTGGACGTGATCGGTCCCGGAGAAGGCCATGCCGACAAAGAAGGCAGCGACGGCCTCGCTGACGCCCAGCGCGAGCGCGATGCCGGCGACGAGGATCGTCACGCCAAGCGCTCGGACGACGACGAACTCGTTGGTGTCAGCATCGAGAAAGCGCTGGAAGAAGTCGGTCCCGTACGTGACCAGCGCGAGCAGTGCGAGGATAACGCCGATCGCGATCGCGATCTGGCCCGCAGCTGCCCCGAGATCGCCGCTGCCGAGGACGAGTGCGGAGACGATCGCTAGGTAGACGGCGATAAACAGGTCCTCATAGACCAGCGTCCCCAGCATTGGTTCTGACTCGGCGTTGGCGATCCAGCCCAGATCGATGAGCGACTTCGTGATGATCGCGCTCGAGGAGATGTAGACGACGCCGGCGGTCAGCACGGCCGCGAGGACGTCGCTGAAGACGAGGTAGCCAAACAGCAGCCCGATTCCGAAGTTGAGAGCGAGGTCTATCGTGCCCGCCTTGCCGATCCGATCTTTGCTCGCGAGTAGCCGATCCAGATTGAACTCCAGTCCCAAGAAGAACAACAGGAGGACGATCCCGATTTCCGCGCCGACGACGACGAAGTCGGTATCGCCGAGTGCGACCCCGCCGAGTGCCGCCAGAAGGTCGACGCCAGCGACCGTCACCTCGGGGATGACGAGCGAGACCCTGCCGACGGCAACCTCGCTGCCAGCGAGGTCGGGGAGTTTGCCGAGGACGTTCGATCCCAGTATCATCCCGGTGACGATGTACAGCGGGATGACGGACTGATTGATTCGATTCGCAACGACCCCGGCGAGTGCAACCGCTGCAAAGAGCACACCCACGTCGACGAGTGCCGTCTCAGTTGCCACTAGGGGTCACCTCCGACGAACACATCGGTTTCGATCACTCCTCGAGTTCGTCGCCGAGCAACTCTTCGAACCGGTTACAGTCCTCGCTGTCGCCGATGACGACTACCGTGTCGTCGATCTCGAGGACCGTCCCCGGCGTCGGCGGTGAGATCAGTTCATCGCCACGCTGGATGGCGACAATCGAGACACCCGTTCGATCACGGATGTTCGCTTCGGCGAGGCTCTGGCCGGCGATTTCAGCCGACGCCGTGACGGTGTACCACTCGAGGTAGGTCTCGTCGGAGAGCATCGTCTCGACTGCCTCAGCCTGGACTGGCTGGAAGTACGCTCCCTCCAGGATCGTGCCGATCTTCCGGGCGAGCCGATCCGAGACCTCGAACAGTTTGTCGCCGTCGGCGTCCGCGTCCGGCTTCAGGTAGACCTCCCGTTTCCCTGTGTTATGTGTCACGATGACGAGCCGTTCGCTGCCGTCGAGTTCGACCTCGAATTTCTTCCCGACGCCGGGGAGGTCGCTCTCGTAGATGGTCATATGATAAAGAGCGGAACGTGTGGCCATAAATGGCATGACCCGGTGACCGGGTTACTCGTGGCCGGAAACAGGATGGCCACCGCCATTACTCAGCGAGCCCTTCGATGAGGAACGTCGCGGAGGCGAGGTTCGTCGCCAGCGCCGTATCCCGAACGTCACAGATCCGCAACAGCGCCGAGATATCCGGCTCGTGGGGTTGTGCCCGCAACGGGTCGCGAAGGAAGACGACGCCATCGAGGTCCCCCGCTGCGACCTCGGCACCGATCATCAGGTCCCCGCCGTGCGGACCGGACTCCATGCGCTCGATTTCGAGGGCAGTTTCCTCGAGCAGCCGTTTCCCCGTCGTTCCCGTCGCGATCAACTGGTACGCTCGAAGCTGTGATTCGTGGGTCTGTGCGAATTCGATGAGGTCCGGCTTCTTCCGATCGTGGGCGATCAGCGCGATGCGCGTCATACCGGCCCATCCACCCCGCGAAAAATAAGCGCTGGCTCCGGCAGCACTCCCGGCTCGAGCGACCCTCTCACCCGTGATGGACTCCGCGGCGGGTCAGAACTCCTCGACGTGCGGCCAGAGGTCGACAGGGGAGTCCGAGATAGCGATCCGAACGAGCAACACGACCCGGGAGAAGCCACTCCCTGACGACTGTCGGGCTGTGACCACCGTCACCGTCGCGACGGCGATTGCAAAGCTCTCCGTTTCCGTTACCGTCGACGGCCGCACGGTTCGAACCGTCGATCAGGCCGACACCGATACGGGTCTCTCCCCGCTCCCGAATCCGATCGAAGCAGACGGATAAGTGTCGACAGTCTCGATAACGGACGCCAGCGTGACCCCCACCTGACACGACATCGCGGGGAGATCACACCGCATTGGTACTCAAGACGGACACTTTTGCCACCAAATCCCGTGAAACTGCGTATGGGTGTTTTGCGCGGCCGTGACGGTACGCGGCTCGTCTGGACCGGACTTGGGCTAGTCATCGCGGCGCTGATCGGACTCGCCCTCTTTCGCTATGTCGGGACGCTGCTCTTTGCGATTTTCGTCTATTACGCGACGCGGCCGCTCTACCGCTGGCTCGATCGCTATCTCGAGCATCCGAACGTGACCGCGACGGTCACGATACTGTTCGTCGTCATCCCGATGGTTGCCGTCATCGGCTACGCAGGCGTCGTCGCGCTCGGGGAACTCGATCGGCTTCTTGCCACGAGCAGCCTCGAGACGTATCGGTCGGTCTTCCAGCCGTACCTGCGATTGGCCCGGGAAGGACACATCGGCCGCCTACGAGCGGTGCTCGGGGACGGAATGGGTGGGTCGGTCGCGGGGACGCTGGCGCAGAGCTTGCCGAGCGCTCTCACTCGCCTCTCGTCGATCGCCGGCTTCCTCTTCTCGGTCCTCGCGCGGTTCTTTCTCATGCTCACGTTCCTCTTCTATCTCCTGCGAGACGATCACAAACTGCGGCGCTGGTTCTACGACAGTGTCGACCATGACGAGGGGATCGTCGAGTACACGACCGCTGTCGATAGCGACCTCGAGACGGTGTTCGTCAGCAATCTTGCGGTGATCGCGGTCGCGGCCGGTGTTGCCACCGCGACGTACGTCGGCCTCAACGTCCTCGCCTCGAGCGGGTCCGTCGTCGCAACGCCGGTATTGCTCTCGTTGCTCATCGGGATCGGGACGCTGATCCCGGCGGTCGGAATGAAGATCGTCTACGTTCCGTACGGACTGCTCTTGTTGGGGCTTACCGTGACGACGGCGACGCCACTGTGGCATCCGATTGCCTTCTTCCCCGTCACGTTCGTCGTCGTCGACACCATTCCCGACTTCTTCGCCCGGTCATTTCTGTCCGCACGAAGTGGCGTCCACATGGGGCTAGTTCTTCTGGGCTACTTTCTCGGGACGCTCGCGTTCGGCTGGTATGGCCTGTTTCTCGGCCCGATCGTCGTCGTCCTCGCGGTTCACTTCGCCGACGAAATCTTCCCCGGCCTCGTGGACGATCTACTCGTGAGCTAATTGCGCCCCGTCCACGATCGGCCGTTCGTTGTCGCTCGAGCCACGGTGAGCACACCCCGACATCGCGCAGACGAACGTTTTTCGTCGGTGCAGCGTCGATCCACGACGGATGACCGAATGCAGCGCACACCACGTCGGTATCACCGTCACCGATCTCGAAAAGACGCTCGCGTTCTATCAGGACGTGCTCGATCTCCCGGTTGCAAATCGGTTCAGCGTCGGTGGCGAGGCGTTTTCCGACGCTGTCGGAGTCGAGGGTGCAAGCGCCGACTTCGCCCATCTCGAGGCCGACGGCGTTCGGATCGAACTCGTCGAATACGACCCCGAAGGGGCGGACGTGTCGGCGTCGGATCTCAACCAACCGGGGGCGACACACATTGGCCTCTCGGTCGACGACCTCGAGTCATTCGCCGCGTCACTTCCCGACGACGTGCCGACGATCAGCGGGCCACAGACCACCGAAAGCGGCACCACGCTCATGTTTTTGCGCGATCCAGAGGGGAACCTGATCGAAATCCTCGAGGCGTAAACCGGCGACTACACTGCCCGTTTCGAGTCGACCGGCAGTCTCCGGGTGACCCGCAGATAGCAACCTTTTCGACCGTCCCGACGCCAGTTCCGGCATGAACTTCTTCGACCGCTTGCACGACCGCATCCGAACGGTCGGCAGCGTCGTCTCCGTCGGCCTCGATCCCGACCCGTCGCGCATTCCTGACCACCTCCAGGAACACGACCTCCCTCGCTGGGCGTTCAACCGACGTATCATCGACGCGACCCACGAACACGCCGCCGTCTACAAGCCGAACGCGGCCTTCTACGAGGATCCCGACGGCTGGCGCGCACTCGAGGAGACCATCGCCTACGCCCACGGCAAGGACGTGCCCGTCCTGCTGGACGCCAAGCGAGCCGACATCGGGAACACGACCCGACAGTACGCCCAGATGCTCGAGACAGTCGATGCGATCACCGTCAATCCCTACATGGGCCGGGACTCGCTGCAGCCGTTTCTCGCCGATGAGGAGTCGGGCGTTTTCATCCTCTGTCGGACGTCGAACCCCGGCGGAGCCGACCTGCAAGATCTGACACTCGAGACGGGCGAACCGCTCTACGAGCGCGTCGCCGCGCTCGCCGACCTCTGGAACGAAAACGACAACGTCGGACTCGTCGTGGGTGCGACGAAACCGGACGAACTCGCGGAACTCCGCGAGCAGGTTCCCGACCTCCCCTTCCTCGTACCCGGCATCGGGGCACAGGGCGGCGACGCCGAGGCGGCCGTCGAGTACGGGCTGGCAGACGGTGTTGGACTCGTCAACTCCTCGCGCGGGATCATCTTCGCGGGCGAAGACGAAGGTGAGGACTTCGCCAGTGCCAGCAGTCAGGCTGCAAAGCGCCTCAAAAAGCGGCTCAACCAGTATCGAGAGTAACGGACGCAAGTAGCTACCGTCTGCTCGATCACGCTCAAAACCGGTTAATATCCACGTCGTCGTGCTGTCCCGGCCGGGCCTGTGCAGCGCAGTCGGCACACAGCCCCAGTTCGTCGTCGTAGTGGATCTCGCAGACGAGCGTCCCGCAGTTGGGACACCGGTGCTGAGCGGGGTGCGATTCGCAGATTTGACAGAGGCCGCTGACGCTCATACTCCGAGAAACGCACTCGAGGTGCTTGAAACCGGGCCCGGCACGGGCGATCGACCGTCGGTCCCAGTTTGGTAGCTCCACTGTGTCATATAGTGCCAATCTACGGGAAGCCTTTTGCCATGTGGCCAACTACCAGGGGGTATGAGCCGTGACCGGGCTCTCCTCGAGCGAGCCCTGGACCGTGGCGAACAGGACGGTGGCAACGTCGAATTCAAGGAACGACTGTCACGAGACGTCCACCTCGAGGGTGGACGACGGGAGAGTCTGGCTGCGCAACTGCGACACCGTTTGCTCTCGGGCGACGGTGAGGCGACCTACGTGGTCGGCGTCACCGACGACGGCGGCCTCGCTGGCATCGATCCTGACACCTTCTCCGAGACGATGGACGTCCTCTCATTGCTGGCCGAAGAGGCCGACGCACACATCGAAGACGTCCAGACGTGGGGGATCAATGGGGTTTCGGACTCGCTCGAGTCCGACACAGATCGGCCATCGAAGACGGCCGAGCGTGGCCTGGTCGGTGTCGCGCAGGTACGGGAGGGTGGCGTCCTCGAGACCGACGACGAACACGTCGTCGTGGGGACGGCGGGCCACGTCGACCACGGGAAAAGTACGCTCGTGGGCTCGCTCGTGACGGGCAAAGCTGACGACGGCGACGGGGCGACGCGAGCGTTCCTCGACGTCCAACCTCACGAGGTCGAACGCGGCCTCTCGGCCGATCTGTCCTACGCGGTCTACGGCTTCGACGAGGAAGGACCGGTCAGAGTTCGAAATCCGAATCGCAAGGCAGACCGCGCCGAAGTCGTCCAGGAGGCAGACCGACTCGTCTCGTTCGTCGACACCGTCGGCCACGAACCGTGGCTCCGAACGACGATCCGCGGACTCGTCGGCCAAAAACTCGACTACGGCCTGCTGGTCGTCGCCGCCGACGATGGCCCGACGCGGACGACGCGTGAACACCTCGGTGTATTGCTCGCAACCGAGCTCCCGACGATCGTCGCGATCACGAAAACCGACGCCGTCGATGCCGAACGCGTCGAGGAGGTCGAACGCGAGGTCGAGCGACTCCTCCGTGACGTCGATAAGTCGCCGCTGCGGGTCAGCCGTCACGGCGTCGACGCCGCCGTCGAGGAGATCAGCGAACGCGTCGTCCCCATCGTCGAGACCAGCGCGATCACGATGGACGGTCTCGAGACGCTCGACGAACTGTTCGACCGGCTCCCCAAGACATCCCAGGACACCGGCGAGTTCCGGATGTACGTCGACCGCAGCTACTCGGTGACCGGCGTCGGTGCGGTCGCCTCGGGCACCGTAATGGCCGGTGAGGTCGAAGCCGGCGACGAACTCCTGATCGGTCCCATGCCTGACGGCCGCTTCCAGGAGGTCGAGGTCCGCTCGATCGAGATGCACTACCACCGAGTCGATCAGGCACAGGCGGGCCGAATCGTCGGCATCGCGCTAAAAGGGATCAAAGAAAGCGCCATCGAGCGCGGCATGGTCCTGTTGCCTCGAGATGCCGACCCCGATCCGGTCCGAGAGTTCGAAGCCGAAGTGATGGTGCTCAACCATCCCACCCGCATCGGCGAGGGCTACGAACCAGTGGTCCACCTCGAGACGATCGGCGAGGCTGCCGTCTTCCACCCGGAGAACGGCCGCCTCCTGCCTGGTGATACGGGCACGACCACTGTCGAGTTCAAGTTCCGCCCCTATCTCGTCGAAGAGGGTCAGAAGTTCGTCTTCCGCGAGGGTCGCAGCAAGGGCGTCGGGACGGTCACCGACGTCTCTCCGATGAAGTGACTGCCAAGAGCGGCGGTCACCGGCTGTCCGCGTGATCGCGTCGATCACCCGTCCGGATTTGCTCCGTAAACCGTATACATTAGACGGGGCTAAACAACGACATGGCTGGCGGCATCACCACTACTGTCGGCTGGCTGTCACCGACACTGTTCGATGAGCTGTCCACTCGAACAGTTGTTGGGCTAGTTGTCCGACAGTATGAACGACCGCGCGCTCTCACCGCGCTCGAGCCATGACCGGCTGGCTCGAGATCCTCGTCGTCGCGTTCGTCCTCCAGTTGTCGGTGCTGCCTGGCGAGAAGGTGCAGTTCATTATCGCTGGCCTCTCGACACAGTACGACCCACGGATCGTCGTCGCCGCTGCAGGGAGCGCCTTTGCCGGGTGGACGGCCCTCGAGATCCTCTTCGGTGCGGCGATCAGGGGCGTACTGCCGCCGATCTATCTCGACGCGATCACGGCAGGGCTGTTCCTGCTCTTTGCGGTGTTGCTCATCAGGTCGGCACCCGAGACGAGCGCTCAGTCAGTCGCGACCAACGGCGGGACGGTGATGGGCGACGTACTGGACATCTCGCTTTTCGGGTACGATATCCCGCCGTATCTCCGCGGGTTCGTCCCGATCTTCGCGCTGATGGCCGTCGGGGAGTTCGGTGACAAGACCCAGCTCGTCACGATCGGACTCGCAGTCAAGTATGGAGCCAATCCCGCGATCTGGGCCGGTGAAATGCTCGCGATCATTCCCGTGAGCGCAGTCAACGCGTATTTCTTCCACCGATTCTCGCATCGTTTCGATGCCCGACTGGCCCACTTCGCCGGCGCGGCGCTGTTTCTCTTCTTCGGGCTCGACACGGTCTTGCAGATCCTGACCGGCTTCTCGATCTGGGAGACGATCGTCGACGGGATCGCGACCGTGATTCTCGGTCTCGTCTAACCCGCGCCGCCGGCAGAACGAAACCAAAGTTGGTATGTCCGCCTCGGTTCCTGGGCTAGGGTAAGATGGTACAGACGAGCGTTATCGGTTGTGGTAACATGGGGAGCGCCCTGATCACGGGCCTCCATCGGTCGGGAAATCACACGGTGACCGCGTGTGACCTCGATCCCGACGCACTCGAGGCGGTCGCCGACTACGTCGACCACACGACGACGGACGTCGCCGAGGCGGCCGAAGCCGACGTTGTCGTCGTCGCGGTGAAACCGGACATCGTCGGGGCGGTCCTGAACGATCTCGACCTTTCGTCGGAGCAGACGCTAGTCTCTATTGCTGCAGGCGTCTCCACCGACTACGTCAGTGCGCGAACCGACGCAAACGTCGTCCGGATCATGCCGAACCTCGCGGCCGAAACCGGAAACATGGCTGCGGCCGTCACCGGCGACGACGTTCCCGACGAGGTCCGAACGCTGCTCGACGACGTCGGCGAGTTCGCCGAGGTCGACGAGAGTCAGATGGACATCGCGACCGCCGTCAACGGAAGCGGCCCCGCCTTCGTCTTCTATCTCATTCAGGCGATGAAAGAGGCGGGCATCGAGGGTGGTCTCGAGCCTGACGACGCCGAGACGCTGGCCGCACAGACGTTCAAGGGCGCTGCCGAGACGGTCCTCCGTTCGGACGAGAACCTCGACGATCTGATTGACGCCGTTTGCTCGCCCAACGGAACGACCATCGAAGGGATGGAAATCCTCTGGGACAGCAACGCCAGTGAAGACGTCGCCGCGGCGGTGAACGCGGCCGAAGAACGCTCGGCGGAACTCGCTGGAGAGGTCACCGATGAGTAAGGGACTCGAGGACGCGGCCGTCGACGAAGCCCGACAGCTCGCAGCTGACGCCGATCGCGTGATCGTCAAGGCCGGGACGAACTCTCTGACCGACGACGAATCGAATCTCGACGACGAGAAACTCGACAAACTCGTTGACGACCTCGAGGACCTCCTCTCGCGGGACAAACAGGTCATCCTCGTCTCCTCTGGTGCGGTCGGTGCCGGCACGGGCCGGATCGAGCAATCGAGCGGGACCGTCGAGGAAACACAGGCGCTGTCGACTGTCGGCCAGAGCCACCTCATGCACCGCTACACCGAGAGCTTCGCCCGCTACGACCGGAAGGTCGCCCAGCTCCTGTTGACCCAGCACGACCTCGAGAATCCTGAGCGCTTTACGAACCTCCGGAACACGATCGAGACGCTGTTGGACTGGGGTGTTGTCCCGATCATCAACGAGAACGACGCGGTCGCCACCGAGGAGATCCGAATCGGCGACAACGACATGCTCTCGTCAGCGGCAGCGATCGGCGTCGACGCCGACCTGCTGGTCACGCTGACCGACGTCGGCGGCGTCTACACCGGCAACCCGAAACGCGACGACGACGCCGAACGGATCGAGGCCGTCGGGGCCAACTACGACCAGGTCCAGGAGATCATCTCCGAGACCACCTCTGAGGGGTTCGGCGGCATCCAGACCAAAGTCGAGGGCGCACGCGATGTCAGCGAACACAGCACCCCGGCGGTCATCGCGAAATCCACCGAGCCCGATGTCCTCGAGAAGATCGCTACTGCCAAACCCGTGGGAACCATATTCATCCCCATCAACGGTGTGAGCGATGACTGAGACCGATATCGAACGCGACGTCGAGGAGGCACAGACCGCGGCCCTAGAGCTTGCGAAACGCTCCGACGAGGACCGCAGCGCGGCACTCCACGAGATCGCCGACGCGCTCGAGGCCCGAACTGACGAGATCCTCGCGGAAAACGAGAAAGACGTCGAAGAAGGCGAGCGGCTGCTCGAGGACGGCGAGTACACACAGGCGCTCGTCGACCGACTCAAACTCTCCGAATCCAAGATCGAGGACATCGCCGAGATGGTCCGCAGCGTCGCCGGCCAGGACGACCCGCTCGGCAAGACGCTCTCGGCCCGCGAACTTGACGACGATCTCGAACTCTACAAGGTCGCCGTGCCGATCGGCGTCGTCGGGACTGTCTTCGAGTCCCGGCCCGACGCACTCGTCCAGATCGCCGCGCTCGGCCTGAAATCCGGCAACGCCGTGATCCTGAAAGGCGGCAGCGAGGCGCTGCACTCCAACCGAATCCTCTTCGAGATCATCGAGGAGGCCGCCGCCGAAGCCGGCATCCCCGACGGCTGGGCCCAGCACATCGAGGCCCGCGAGGACGTCACCGCCTTGCTCGAGATGGACGACGCAATCGACCTGCTGATGCCCCGGGGCAGCTCCAAGTTCGTCAGCTACATCCAAGACAACACGAGCATCCCCGTGCTCGGCCACACAGAAGGGATCTGCCACGTCTACGTCGACGACGCGGCCGACCTCTCGATGGCCGAGGACATCGCCTACGACGCCAAAGTCCAGTATCCGGCGGTCTGTAACGCCGTCGAGACGCTGCTGGTCCACGAAGACGTCGCCGACGAGTTCCTCCCCGCGATCGCCGACCGCTACGAGACCGCCGGCGTCGAGATTCGCGGCGACGAAGCCACCCGCGAGATCATCGACGCCGAAGCCGCGACCGACGCCGACTGGGACACCGAGTACGGCGACCTGATCGTCTCGATCAAAGTCGTCGACTCGCTTACGGCCGCGATCGACCACATCACGGTCCACAGCTCGAAACACACCGAGTCGATCGTGACCGACGACACAGACCGCGCGAGCACATTCATGCGCAGCCTCGACTCCGCAAGCGTCTTCCACAACGCCTCGACCCGCTTTGCCGATGGCTACCGCTACGGGCTCGGTGCCGAAGTCGGCATCAGCACGGGCAAGATCCACGCCCGCGGCCCCGTCGGCCTCGAGGGGCTGACGACCTACAAGTACCACCTCGAGGGCGACGGCCAGCTCGTGGCCACCTACGCCGGTGAGGACGCGAAACCGTTCACCCACGAGGAGTTCGACGGCGAGTGGACGCCTGGCCGGCTCTCTGACGAGTAGAATTCGTCGTTTTCGTCTCGCTTCTTCTCTGTCTCCGGATCCCGCGCCCACGCGGGCGCGAAGTCACAAAAGTATTCTATACGCGACCTCGAGCACCTCAGAGACCGAAGGAGTCGACGAGCAGCTGCTCGTCCGTCTCGCCGTAGACGTACGTCGGCCCGCCAATCACGTCGATCGTCACTGTCGCGGGCGCGAAGAGATCCGACGGGACTTCCGAGAACTCCCAGTCGAGGTCGTCGAAGACTTCGCCGAACGGGCGGCCGTGGTCCTCGGCGGCGGTCGACGGTACCGAATCGAAGATATCAGCGTCCTCTCGGACGGTGAGGTGGGCACGCCCACCGTAGGCGATCGCATCGTTCGTTCGCGCGATGGCCGTCCGTTCGTCGCTCGCGACGGGTGCAACCGGGGCGCGACCAGTTGCCGAGACGATGTCGAGCGGATCGTATCCCAGCTCGGCGAGCCGGAAGGTGGCGAGTTCAGCAGTGCGGGCGGCGTTCGTGATGCTGCCGACGAGGCTGGCGGTTCGGTACGCGAGCAAGAAGACACTACTCGTTTCGACCTCGGCGAGGTCGGCGACCTGCTCGGCCGCGGCCTCGGTCGGCTCGAGTTCGGTTTCGACCGCCAGCGCCGTCAGATCGAACGCATCGGTGTAGCCGACGCGGCGGAACTCCTCTTCTTCTGCGACGAGCGCGCGGGCGGGCCCGCTTCCAAGCCCCTCGAAATCCTCGGTTGTCAGCTCCCAGCCGGCCTTCTGGGAACACAACAGCGAGAGTGCGGGCTGGTCGGTCGACAGTTCCACGTAGGGGATCGAGGCGTCGCCGAGTTCGCCCAGTTCGTAGCTCGGCGTCGCCATCCCCGCCGTTTGGATCTCGGTCAGTAACAGGCCGGCTTCGATCCCGCCATCGAACTCGAGGCCGAAGTCGAGTACCGTTGCGTCGTTTGCGAGGTCGTAGCCGCCGATATTCAGCTCCTCGGCGTAGTCGAGGGCCTCGTCGACCAGCTCGATCGCCATCCGATTGAGACTTTCCATGCGACGGGCTTCAGCCTCCGTGGTAAAACCGTTTGTCAGTCCGGACTGCTGGCGGCATACCCGATGCGGTGCCGTGTCGCAGCTCGCTACTCGTCGACACTGTATCCCGCATTCTCGACCGTCTTCGCCAGCGCCCTCGCGTCGACCGTCGACGCGTCGTGTTCGACTCGTATCTCGTCGAGTTCGGGGTCCGTGCGGGCGGATACGACTCCTTCGAGAGACTCGAGCGCGGTCGTCACGGTTCGTTCGTTGTCGGCACCGGACAGATCCCTGACTGTGAGCGTCGTCTGTTCCATATCTGACCCAGTCGCTCTGCTGGGTTGCGTGTTGAGCCGTCTGTTCCAAGCACCCGCCGGTGTGCGCTGTTCGGGGAGGGGATCACTCTTTACGGCTCTGGGCTGGCCGACCGAGCTGGTCTTCGACGACCGTGACCTTCTCCGCAGCGTCGATATCACGTGTCCGCTTATCGTCGATCTTTAGGACTGTGCTTACGCGGTCGGCGTCGACCGCGTCGTGGGCCGCCTGTGCGGCCGCAAAGAGCTCGTCCGTCGTCTCAGCTTCGATCACCGTCCCCATCGGGTTCGTCTCGTAGCTGACGTCGTAGTCCTCGAGTGCGTCGACCGCCTTCGCGACCTCGCTGGCCATACTGTCTTCGATCACCGGTGCAACGCTCAGGAGTGCAACTACCGTCATACGCATCGCTAACGGCCGGTGGTGACCTAAAGCCGTGCCTTCCAGAGTCACTGATCTGGGGGGACTGGCGGCAACACTGTGTGGCGTGGAAAAACGATCAGGGCGTGGTCGGCGTTCGAGGTGTCCCCGTCGGTGGATAGATGATCACGTCGCCGTTCGCGTAGACGTACACCTCGTGTTCGAGCGCGGTGAACGCGACGTGGCCGCCCGTCCGTTTGGTCCCATCCGCTTTCGAGGCGAAGATGCGCTCGAGTGCGTCCGGGTCGACGCTATCGTACAGGGAGAACTCTCCCTGCGAGACGTCGGTGTCCGCGATCGACGCCAGCGCGTGGACGATCGTCGTGGTGATCGTCGCCGTCCCGTCCGTGTCGTGGTGGAAGACGTAGCGGTCATTAGGCTGGTCGTACTGGAGGTCGGTCGTGCCGTCCGCAGGTGAGAAGTCCGTCTGCATTGCTAGATCTGATCGTTCGATCGTGCACTGTCCAGTACCCTCTCTTAGTATAAAAGTCACTCGCAGCCGTTAACAGTACGCAAACGTGATATACACTCCTGTCTGAATGCTGTGCGTGACGACCACGCGGTGTCTATCGAGCGCGCCCGCACGCTGACGCGACGCTACTCGCCATCGACGACCGCGACGGCTATCGCCGCTTGCCACGGCCACCCCTGACTTTATCGACAGACAGACCCAATCGAGGGTATGGCATCCGACACAGCAGCCGCCCTCAGCACGGACCTCGAGACACTCGAGGACGATCTCCCCGCTACAGTCGACGATGGAGCGATCGATCGCATGCGCTTCGTCGCGCACACACTCGACGAGGGGATTCGAATCCCTGGAACGGACGCTCGAGTCGGTCTCGATCCGATCGTCGGCATCCTCCCGGGAGCTGGCGACACCGCGGCCGCAGTCGTCTCGCTGTATCTCGTCGTCGAAGCCGCTCGTATGGGGGTCTCTCGATCGACGCTGCTTCGCATGCTTGCGAACGTCGGCGTCGACGCCGTTGCCGGCTCCGTCCCCGTTCTCGGTGTGCTCTTTGACTCGTTCTGGAAGGCTAACGCGTGGAACCTCGAATTGGCGCTCGAGGATCTCGCTGCGGAACACAACTAGCCGGAACGCCGCTTGGACGCCAGCCACGCTCTTCGAGTATTCGTTGATGAGACACACGGCTCAGCGGGGGTTTGAACCACGTCCAGACGCGCTCGGTTCACTGTGTGCGTCTGGCCTCATTCAAATCCAGAATGATTCTGTCGCTCACGAATTTGTTCGCGACAGAAATGCGCTGGCTGGGATTTGAACCCAGGTTGTGACCATGGCAAGGTCACGTGATACCACTACACTACCAGCGCCCTCGACTGGCCTCGGTCAGCCAGGTTATCTCGAGTGCAAGTAGACAAATGTGCCATACCTATTTATAACTGACGAACATCGAAACAGAACGTTCGCCAACAAATCAATCAAGTACATGGGGGATTCGGTTGCCGGTGGCTCGAGGTTACTGAGCGATACTTAATTTGTCGCGCGCCCGCGAACCGACCGACATGATCGTTTGAAGAAGTTCGTTCAGAGACGTACGCTGGCTGGGATTTGAACTACGCCTGCGAACCTGCTCGTGGTTCGAGAGAGCAAAGCTCTCTCGTCATCACGAAACGGCGGAGCCGTTTCGAACGACTTCGCTCGCAGAACCGCAGTCTAATTCAACTCCAGACCGATTTTCTGAATTCAGTGCGTGCTCGCGACACGCTACCGCGGTCGCTCGCGGGATTGGATTTAGAGAAATGCGCTGGCTGGGATTTGAACCCAGGTTGTGACCATGGCAAGGTCACGTGATACCACTACACTACCAGCGCCCTGCTGCACTCATACCTACTGCCGGATGGATGTATAAGGGTTGCGAATCGTCCGTCATTCGCCATGGTTCGGCATGCCGATTTTCGACCGCGAGGCAGCGACCGTCTATCAGAAGTCAGTAATATAATCCGCATTCGACAGTAGCTGTCTGTGACCAGTTACCGAACGTGAGTGTGTTCCCGTTCGGCACGAATTCGCGGGTGTGAGCGGTTGTCAGCCGGAATCGAATCCGCTATCCTTTTAAGACCCTCTCCGCAATACATCGCTACAGTCTAGTGACGCGGCGCCGAAGCGTCTCGGCATGACCATCAGCGTACTCGTGCCGTCGTCGCTCACCCGGGAAGCCGAGGACAAACGCGAGGCAACTCGCAAACTCGGATACGTCGCCCGCGCGGCGACGATCTTCCGGGCCGATCGTCTCATCGTCTATCCCGATCGGGATGGCGAAACGGGTCGATTCGACGGCGGGTTCGTCGCTACCGTCTTACGGTACGCCGCAACGCCCCCATACCTCCGCAACGAGGTCTGGGGGATGCGGGACGAACTGGAGTACGCGGGGGTCTTGCCGCCGCTCCGCGCGGTGTCACAGACCGGCTCCGAATCGAACGGTTCGGGGTCGTCAAGACAAGGGATCGTGACCGAGGTCGGACCTGAAGGGCGCGTCCGGGTCAATTGCGGACTGCAACACCCGATCTCCCTCAACACGCCTCCTGACATGGAGGCCGAGGAGGGAGAGCGCGTAACCGTCAGGATCTCTTCGCGACGACCGGTCCGGGCGAAGCTCGTCGACGAGCCCCTTCCGGGGCTTTCGATCGAGCGGACGGACCTTTCGGCAGCACTCGGCCGTGAGGACGCTGGCGTCTGTATCGCCGCCTCCCGATTCGGTGAAGAACTCACCGTCGGGCGGCTCGAGACGCTGGCCGGCCGTGTCGAGGACGACGGGATGACCGTCGCCTTTGGCGCGCCCGAACGAGGGTTGCCGGATATCCTCGGAATCGAGGCATCCGCTGTCGGGGCTGTCCAGGAGACAGCCACGGACGGGGATGACGGAGTCGAACCCACTGCCGATCCGGGGTTCGACCTCTGGCTAAACACGGTTCCGAACCAGGGAAGCGAGGTCGTGCGAACGGAGGAGGCTCTGTTCGCCACCCTCGCTCCCCTCTCACTCAGAGAGTGATTGCATGCCACAAGCAAATAGACCACGCAAAGGCTCACTCGGGTTCGGCCCACGAAAGCGTGCGACCAGCGAGGTCCCACGGTTCAATTCGTGGCCGGACGACGACGGACAGCCGACGCTTCAGGGGTTCGCGGGCTACAAGGCCGGCATGACCCACGTCGTCATGGTCGACGATAAATCGAATTCGCCGACCGAAGGGATGGAACAGACCGTCCCTGTGACGATCGTGGAGACGCCGCCGATGCGCGCCGTGTCCCTGCGAGCGTACGAAGACACGCCGTACGGTATGAAGCCGCTGACTGAGGTCTGGACCGACGAGTTCGTTCCCGAACTCGATCGCGTGCTGGACCTTCCCGGTGACGATTACGACGCCGACGCTGCCACGGACGAGCTCCGTGGCCTCCACGAGGAGGGCCGCGTCGACGACGTTCGCGTCATCACCCACACGGTACCGTCGGAGGTTCCCTCGGTACCGAAGAAGAAACCGGACGTGATGGAAACGCGCGTCGGCGGCGGTTCCGTCGACGAACGCGTCGACTTCGCCCTCGAGTTGCTCGAGGACGGTGGCGAACACGTCATGAACGATGTGTTCCGCGCCGGCGAGTACGTCGACGCAAGCGGCGTCACGAAAGGGAAAGGGACCCAGGGTCCCGTCAAGCGATGGGGCGTCCAGAAACGCAAGGGCAAACACGCCCGGCAGGGCTGGCGTCGCCGCATCGGCAACCTCGGCCCCTGGAACCCATCCCGCGTCCGCTCGACGGTCCCCCAGCAGGGCCAGACCGGCTACCACCAGCGGACGGAACTGAACAAGCGCCTCGTCGACATCGGCGACGGTGCCGACGCGACGGTCGACGGCGGCTTCGTCAACTACGGCGAAGTCGACGGCCCGCACGCGTTAATCAAGGGCTCGCTCCCCGGGCCACAGCAGCGTCTCGTACGCTTCCGCCCGGCGATCCGACCCGGAGACCAGCCGCGCCTCGATCCCGAGGTGCGCTACGTCTCCACCGCATCCAACCAGGGATAACACATGGACGCAACAGTACGAAACCTGGACGGCTCAGACGCGGGCACGGTCGAACTCCCGGCGGTCTTCGAGACCACGTACCGCCCGGACTTGATCGGCCGCGCCGTGCGTGCCGCACAGGCCAACCGAAAACAGGACTACGGTGCCGACGAGTTCGCCGGCCTCCGAACGCCGGCCGAATCGTTCGGTAGCGGCCGGGGCATGGCTCACGTCCCACGACAGGAGGGTCGCGGTCGACGCGTTCCCCAGACCATCAAAGGACGCAAGGCCCACCCGCCGAAAGCCGAAAAGGACCAGTCCGAATCGATCAACACGAAAGCAAAGAAACTGGCCGTCCGCAGCGCCATCGCTGCGACGACCGACGCCGAACTCGTCGCCGAACGTGGCCACGAGTTCGACGACAACGCCGAGATCCCGGTTGTCGTCTCTGACGAGTTCGAGGACCTCAACAAGACGCGAGAGGTCGTCGAGTTCCTCGAGGCAGCCGGCCTCGCGGATGACATCGAACGCGCCGACGAGGGTCGCAGCGTCCGCTCCGGTCAGGGGAAAGCCCGTGGCCGCAAGTACAAGACGCCGACGTCGATCCTCTTTGTCACCTCGAGCGAGACCGGCCCGTCCCGTGCAGCCCGCAACCTTGCGGGTGCCGACGTGACGACCGCCGCCGAGGTCAACGCGGAGGATCTCGCGCCCGGCGCACAGCCCGGACGGCTCACCGTCTGGACCGAGAGCGCACTCGAGGAGGTGGCTGACCGATGAGCTCGATCATCGAACACCCACTCGTGACCGAGAAAGCGATGGACGACATGGACTTCGAGAACAAGCTCCAGTTCATCGTCAACCCGGACGCGACCAAGCCCGAAATCCGGGACGAGGTCGAAGAGCGCTTCGAGATCTCGGTCGAGAACGTGAACACGCAGGTTACGATGAACGGCAAGAAGAAAGCGGTCGTCCGCCTCTCCGAGGACGACGACGCACAGGAAGTCGCTTCGCGAATCGGGGTGTTCTGAGCATGGGACGACGCATTCAAGGACAACGACGCGGTCGCGGGACCTCCACATTCCGTGCCCCGTCGCACCGGTACAAGGCGAAGCTCGACCACAAGAAAGAGGAAGACGACGACGTCGTGCGCGGGACGGTCGTGGACATCGAACACGACCCCGCCCGATCCGCACCGGTTGCCGCCGTCGAATTCGACGACGGCGATCAGCGACTGATCCTCGCACCCGAGGGTATCACCGTCGGCGAGGAGCTGCAGGTCGGCGTTTCCGCAGAGATCAAGCCCGGCAACACGCTCCCGCTCGCGGAGATCCCCGAAGGGGTGCCGGTCTGTAACGTCGAAGCGAACCCCGGTGACGGCGGTCGATTCGCCCGCGCCTCGGGGACCAACGCAGACCTCATCACTCACGACCGCAACGCTGCGGTCGTCCAACTTCCAAGCGGCGAGGTCAAGCGCCTCGATCCGCAGTGTCGTGCCACCATCGGCGTTGTCGCCGGTGGCGGTCGCACGGAGAAGCCGATGGTCAAGGCAGGGAACAAGTACCACAAGATGAAGGCCCGGGGCACCAAGTGGCCTCGCGTCCGTGGTGTGGCGATGAACGCCGTCGACCACCCGTTCGGTGGCGGTGGCCGCCAGCACCCCGGCAAACCCAAGTCCGTCTCGCGGGACGCCCCGCCGGGACGGAAGGTCGGTGACATCTCGTCCCGACGCACCGGTCGAGGTGGCAACAAATGAGTCAGGAGTACCGAACCGGCCGTGAAGGTGAGTTCACCTACCGCGGCTACACGGTCGAGGAGCTGCAGGACATGGAGCTCGACGAGGTCGTGGAACTGCTGCCCGCACGACAGCGGCGAAGTATCGAACGCGGTCTCTCCGTCGAGAAGCAGAAGCTGCTCGAGGAGGTCCGCAATGCGGACGAGGAAGAGACGGCGAACGCGCCGATCCGAACGCACCTGCGGGATATGCCGATCCTGCCGGAGTTCGTTGGTCTGACCTTCGAGGTCTACAACGGACAGTCGTTCGAGCGCGTCCGCGTCGAGCCCGAAATGATCGGCCACTACCTCGGCGAGTTCCGGCTCACCCGGACCTCCGTCGAGCACGGTCAGGCCGGTATCGGCGCGACCCGATCGTCGAAGTTCGTCCCACTGAAGTGATCCACGCATGGGAATCAACTACTCAGTCGACGCCGATCCCGACACGACGGCGAAAGCCATGCTTCGGGAGCGGCAGATGAGCCACAAGCACAGCAAGGAGGTCGCCCGCGAGATCAAAGGCCGCACTGTTGCGGATGCGCAGGCGTACCTTCAGGACGTCATCGACGAAGTCCAGTCGGTTCCGTTCAAGTCCCACAACGCCGGCGCGGGGCACCGCTCCGACGTCGACGGCTGGGACGCTGGCAAGTACCCGGAGAAGGTCTCCGGGGAGTTCCTCGACCTGCTCGAGAACGTCGAAGCCAACGCGGACAGTCAGGGCTTCGACGGTGCGTCCATGGAGATCGCCCACGTCGCCGCCCACAAGGTCGGCGAGTCCGTGGGCCGCAAGCCCCGCGCGATGGGGCGGGCGTCCTCCTGGAACACGCCGCAGGTCGACGTCGAGATCATCGTCGAAGAAGTCGACGAGGACGAAGCAGGTGATAGCTAATGGCTGACGAACACCAATTCATCGAGAACGGCCTCCAGCGGTCTCAGATCGACGAGTTCTTCCAGGAAGAACTCGGCCGCGCAGGCTACGGTGGTATGGACGTCGCCAAGACGCCGATGGGAACCCAGATCGTCCTCAAGGCCGAAAAGCCCGGGATGGTCATCGGCAAAGGTGGCGAGAACATCCGGAAGGTCACGACGGCCCTCGAAGAGCGATTCAACCTCGAGGACCCCCAGATCGACGTGCAGGAAGTCGAGGAACCCGACCTGAACGCACGGATCGTCGCCGACCGACTGGCCAACGCCCTCGAGCGTGGCTGGTACTTCCGGAAGGCCGGTCACACGACGATCGACCGGATCATGGAAGCCGGCGCACTCGGCGCGGAGATCGTCCTTTCCGGGAAGGTCACCGGTGCCCGATCGCGCGTCGAGAAGTTCAACCGTGGCTACATCAAGCACAACGGCGAACCCGCCGAAGAGGTCGTCGACCACGGTCAGGGCGTCGCGGTGATGAAACTCGGCACCATCGGTGTCGACGTCAAGATCATCCCGCCAGGAGCTGAGCTCCCCGACGACTTCCAGATCAACGAGGATCTCGACCCCGAAGAGCTCGTCCCCGATGCCGTCGAGGCCAACGAGGCCGAAGGCGTCGAGGAGCTCCTCGAGGGCGAACCCGAGGAAGCCGAGGCCGCCGAAGCTGGTGCCGAGGCTGCAGCTGAGGAGGCTGCCGAGACCGTCGACGAAGACGTCGTCGAAGAGGTCATCGAAGAGGAAGTCGAGGCCGACGAGGAGTTCGAAGAGGTCGAAGTCCCCGGCGGCGACGAAGACGTCGAAGAAGAGCTCGACGAGCTCGAGGAAGACGTCGAAGCGGAAGCCGAAGAGCTTGTCGAGGAGATGGAAGCGGACGACGACGACGAGGGAGGTGACGCCTGATGGCGATCCTCCACGTCGAAGAGATCCGTGACATGACGCCCGCCGAACGGGCAGAAGAACTCGACGAACTCGAGACGGAACTGCTGAACCAGAAGTCCGTCCTCGCAGCCGGTGGTGCCCCGGAGAACCCGGGCCGCATCGGCGAACTAAGCCGCACCATCGCGCGGATCAAGACGATCCAGCGCGAGGAAGGCGATCTCGAGGACGAAGCATAAGACAACAATGGCACTGACACCCGAGACTCTGCCGCGACACGAACTCAACGGCCTGCCCGTACGCGTCGTCGAAAGCGACGACGCCTCGCGGGTCGGTCTGGAGGGACGGGTCGTCATCGAGACGACCAACACCCTCTCGGTAGAAGTTCGTGAAGACGGCGAGTCACGGGTGGTGATGGTGCCAAAGTCGGGCTCGACGTTCGAGTTCGCGATCACAGATGACGCCGCCGACTTCGCGAAGGAGTCGGGGACCATGTCCAAACTGGCCGACACTCAACCTGCAGCGACCGAGCAATCGGACGCCGCAGACGGCGCTGGCGAGGATGTGGCCTACGTTACGGTCGATGGATCGCGGCTGCTCTCACGACCCGCCCGACGCACGGAAACGAATGGTGACTCACCATGGCAATAGGACTAGACGTTGAAACCCCTCCGGAACCAGAAAACCCGGAGGAATACGACTACGAGAAGTGTCCGTTCTACGGCGACCTCGCCGTTCGAGGCCAGGTCCTCGAAGGTACCGTCGTCTCGACGGACATGGACAAGACCGTAGTCGTCGAGCGAGAGTACGACGTGGCGGTTCCGAAATACGACCGCCAGATGAAACGTCGCTCGCGCATCCCGGCTCACGTGCCGGGCGTGCTCGAGCCGCTCTCGGTCGGTGACACGGTCAAGATCGCAGAGACCCGACCACTGTCGAAGACGAAATCGCACGTGGTCGTCGAAGTAACCGAAGAAGCAACCGCAGAGGACGTCGCCGAGCTGACGGGTCAGGCCGAGCCTGAGCCGGAACTCTCGGCTGAGGACCTCGCCGCGGACGAGGGTGATCAGTGATGGAGGCAATGAAAGCTGACGTCACGCAGGGCCTGAAGAAAGGCTCCCTGGTCACGTGTGCCGACAACACCGGCGCGCGTGAACTGAAGGTCATCAGCGTCTCGGGCTACCACGGCACCAAAAGCCGCCAGCCGAAGGCAGGCATCGGTGACAAAGTGACCGTCTCGGTCACGAAGGGTACCCCCGAGATGCGCCGTCAGGTCCTCGAGGCCGTCGTCGTCCGCCAGCGGAAGTCGATCCGCCGGCCCGACGGCACCCGACTCAAGTTCGAGGACAACGCGGCGGTTATCATCGACGAGAACGAAGAGCCCCGCGGGACGGAGATCAAGGGGCCGATCGCCCGCGAAGTCGCAGAACGCTTCGGAGCAATCGCCAGCACGGCGACGATGATCGTATAGATATGACGGAACAACCACACAAACAGCGAACGCAGACGCGAAACGCGCCGCTGCACAAGCGACAGAAGCAGCTGCACGCGACGCTGTCCGACGAGCTTCGCGAGGAGTACGACACTCGACGCACCCGCGTCAACGCGGGCGACACCGTCGAGGTCATGCGTGGCGACCACGCCGGCGAGGAAGGCGAGGTCATCCGCGCCATCCTCGAGGACGGCACGATCCACGTCGAGGACGTCACCATCGAGACGGCCGACGGCGAGGAAGTGCCCCGGCCGCTCGACCCCTCGAACGTCCGTATTACGGAGCTCGACCTCGAGGACGAGCGTCGCGAGGCGCGACTCGAAGGTGATAACGAATGACGAAACACCAGAAGCGACTATCGGTACCGAAATCCTGGCCGGTCGAGCGAAAGACCGAGACCTTCACGGTGAAAGCCGGTGCCGGCCCGCACGGCCAAGACGGCGTGCCGCTCGTCGTCCTCCTGCGGGACGTGCTCGGCTACGTGGACTCGCGCAAGGAAGCGCGCTACGCGCTCTCGGAGGATGCGATCCTCATCAACGGGGATGCGATCAACGACGAACAGCGCCCGATCGGCATGTTCGACATCGTTGCCTTCCCCGGACGCGAGGAGTACTACCGTGTCTTCCCCGATGAGGGCGGTCGACTCGCACTGACCGCGATCGACGAGGACGCTGCCCAGAGCCGCCTCGGCAAGATCGAGGGCAAACAGCAGGTCCCCGGCGGGCAGACCCAACTAACGCTGCACGACGGGACGAACGTCCTCGTCGAGGACGACGAGTACAACGCGCGCGACTCGATCGTCGTCGACAACGACGACAAATCGATCGTCGCCCACTTCCCCTACGAGGAGGGCGCACTCGTGACGGCCGTTCGTGGCAACCACGGCGGCAAGATCGGCGAAGTCGACGCGATCGACATCACGCCCGGCAGCGGCTCGAACACCGTCGGTGTCTCGACGGACGACGGTGGCTTCGAAACGATCGAAGAGTACGTCGTCGTCATCGACGAGAACTTCACGGGTGATGATGAATGAGCGAAGCTGAGGCAGGCGAGTTCCACAAGATGCGCGAACCGCGCGTCGAGAAGGTCGTCGTCCACATGGGCGTCGGCCAGGGTGGTCGCGAACTCGGCAAAGCAGAAGACATCATCGAGGAGGTCACGGGTCAGGAGAGCGTCCGGACCCAGGCGAAAAAGACCGAACCCGACTTCGGCATCCGTCAGGGCGACCCGATCGGCACGAAGGTTACCCTTCGTGGCGACGACGCCTCCGACTTCCTCGAGAAAGCGCTGCCGCTCGCGGACATCTCCGCGACGCAGTTCGACGACACCGGCAACTTCAGCTTCGGTGTCGAAGAACACACCGACTTCCCGAGCCAGGAGTACGACCCGAACGTCGGGATCTACGGGCTGGACGTCACCGTCAACCTGGTGCGTCCGGGCTACCGCATCGCCAAGCGCGACAAGGCAACCCGCTCGATCCCCTCGAGCCACCGACTGACCCACGAGGACGCCATCGCGTTCCTCGAGGCGAACTTCGACGTCAGCGTGGAGGCCCCAGACGATGAGTGAAAGCGAAACCGAAAACGACCAGACGGGCGAGCACGCCGCAAAGCGGACGGGACAGATCGAGTCCTGTCAGCGCTGTGGCCGCGAGCAGGGACTGGTCGGCAAGTACGACATCAACCTGTGCCGACAGTGCTTCCGCGAGATCGCCCGCGACATGGGATTCAAGAAGTATCGATAACATGACTGGAAACGATCCACTCAGCAACGCGCTCTCGGGACTCGACAACGCCGAGAGTGTGGGTCATCTCACCCACGAGGTAACGCCCGCCTCGAACGAGATCGGCAGCGTGCTCGAGGTCTTCTACGACCGCGGGTACATCGACGGCTTCGAGTACGTCGATGACGGCAAAGCCGGTCAGTTCGAGGTCGAACTGAAAGGAGCGATCAACGAGTGCGGCCCTATCAAGCCCCGCTATGCCGTTGGCGCTGAAGACTTCGAGAAGTGGGAGAAGCGCTATCTCCCCGCTCGAGACTTCGGTGCGCTCGTCGTCACGACGAGCAGTGGCATCATGAGCCACTACGAGGCACGCGAGCAGGGTATTGGGGGCCAGGTGATCGCATACGTCTACTAACCATGCGAGTCGAACTGGAAATCCCCGAAAACGTAACCGTCGAGGTCGATCGATTCGACGTGACCGTCGAAGGTCCGGAAGGCAGCGTCACCCGCCGCCTCTGGTACCCCGACGTGACCGTCGAAGCCGACGACGACCTGGTGGTCATCGAAAGCGACGCCGAGGACGCGAAGACGAACTCGACCGTCGGCACCTTCGAGAGCCACATTAGCAACGCCGTCCACGGCGTGACTGAGGGCTGGGAGTACGAGATGGAGGTCTTTTACTCTCACTTCCCGATGCAGGTCCGCGTGGAAGGCGACGAAGTCGTCATCGAGAACTTCCTCGGCGAAAAGGCACCGCGACGCACGACTATCCACGGTGAAACCGATGTCACCGTCGACGACGAGCAACTCGTCCTGTCCGGCCCCAGCAAGGAAGACGTCGGACAGACAGCGGCCGACATCGAGCAGCTGACGAAGGTCAGCGGCAAGGACACCCGTGTCTTCCAAGACGGGGTCTACATCACCAACAAACCCGCCAAAGGAGGTGTCTGATAGATGGCAGACGAGAACGACGAACCACAGGAACTCGAGGACATTAGCGGCGTCGGCGAGAGCAAGGCTGAGGCCCTGCGCGAAGCCGGCTTCGAGTCCATCGAGGACGTCAAGGAGGCCGACCAGGACGACCTGGCCGAGGCCGACGGCATCGGCAACGCACTCGCCGCTCGTATCAAAGCCGACGTCGGTGACCTCGAGGTCACCGAGGAGACGGAGGCCGAGATCGAAGACGAAGGCGTCGAAGAAGAAGCCGAGCCGGAAGAAGAAGTCGAGACGGAACTGCAACCCCGCGGGCTGACCGAGAAGACGCCCGAACTCTCCGAGGACGAGGAACGACTCCTCAACCGACGCAAGAGCGAAGGGAAGCCGCAGTTCAACCGGCAGGACTACCACAAGAAAAAGCGGACGCCGGAATCCTGGCGTCGACCCCGCGGGACGCTGTCCAAGCAACGCCGCGGTGTCAAGGGCAAGGGCCCGAAGGTCCAGGCCGGCTACCGCACGCCGGAGGCCGTTCGGGGCAAACACCCCAGCGGCTTCGAGGAAGTCTACGTCGAGAACCTCGACGATCTCGAGGGTGTCGACGGCGATCGCGAGGCCGTTCGGATCGCGTCGGCCGTTGGCGCGCGCAAGCGCGAACGCATCGAAGAGGAAGCCGAGGAACAGGGCGTCCGCGTCCTGAACCCGACCTACGAGGAAGTCGAGGTGGAAGCAGATGACTGATCTCTCCGCACAGAAGCGACTGGCAGCCGACGTCCTCGACGTCGGAGAGAACCGCGTCTGGCTCGACCCCGAGGCCCAGGGCGACATCGCCGAAGCGATCACCCGCGACGAGATCCGCGAACTCGTCGACGACGGTCGCATTCAGGCCGACGAACCCTCGGGCAACTCCCGTGGCCGTGCCCGCGAGCGCAACGCAAAGCGTTCCTACGGCCACCAGAAAGGCCACGGCAAGCGCCGCGGCAAGAAGGGCGCACGCCAGAACGAGAAAGAGGACTGGCAGAACAAGATCCGCGCACAGCGACGGAAACTACGCGAACTCCGCGACAAGGGCGAGCTGACGCCCACGCAGTACCGCGAGCTTTACAAGAAGGCTGGCGGTGGGGAGTTCCGTAGCGTCCGGTACCTGTTGAACTACATTGACGACAACTACGGTGACCAATAATGGCGACAGGACCACGATACAAAGTGCCGATGCGGCGTCGCCGTGAGGTCCGGACGGACTACCACCAGAGGTTGCGCCTGCTGAAATCGGGTAAGCCCCGCCTCGTCGCTCGCAAGAGCAACAAGCACACTACGGCGCAGCTGATCACTCCCGGACCTCAGGGAGACGAGACGCTCGCAAGCGCACACTCGAGCGATCTGGCGGAGTACGGCTGGGAAGCACCCACGAGCAACATTTCCGCGGCGTACCTGACCGGCCTGCTGGCCGGCACACGGGCCGTCGAGGCGGGTCTCGAGGAGGCAGTCCTCGACATCGGCCTCAACACGGCCACGCCCGGCAACAAGGTGTTCGCAGTCCAGGAAGGCGCAATCGACGCCGGCCTCGAGATTCCGCACAACGATAGCGTACTCGCAGACTGGTCGCGCACTCGCGGCGAGCACATTGCGGAGTACGCCGAACAGCTCGACGAGCCGCTGTACAGCGGTGACTTCGACGCAACCGAGCTCCCAGAACACTTCGACGAGGTACGAGAGGCGATTCTCGAATGAGCGCAAACGACTACAACGACGGCGGTTGGCAGCCCGTCACCCGTCTCGGCCGGATGGTCCAGGAGGGCGAAATCGAGGACATGGAGACCGCCCTCAACTCGGGACTTCCGCTGAAGGAACCCGAACTCGTCGACCAGCTCCTCCCCGGACTGGAAGACGAGGTGCTGGACATCAACATGGTCCAGCGGATGACCGACTCCGGACGACGCGTGAAGTTCCGTTGCGTCGTCGCTGTCGGTAACCGCGACGGCTTTATCGGCTACGCCGAGGGTCGAGACGACCAGGTCGGGTCTGCCATCCAAAAGGCGATCGGTATCGCAAAGCTGAACATGATCAAAGTGCCCCGCGGCTCGGGCTCCTGGGAGGACCGCTCGGACCGGCCCCACTCACTGACCCGACGGACGACCGGCAAGGCCGGCTCCGTCGAGGTCGAGGTCATCCCCGCCCCCGAAGGGCTGGGACTGGCCGCCAGTGACACCGTCCGTCACGTCCTCGAATTGGCCGGCATCGAAAACGCCTGGACCAAGAGCCACGGCAACACCCGGACGACGGTCAACCTGGCGAAGGCGACGTTCAACGCACTCGAGAACGCCTCGCAGTCGCGCCAGCCACGCCGAAACGTCGGTGAGGAACGTGAGGTGGCCGATCAATGAAAGCGATCGTTCAGGTTCGCGGCGAAGTGAACCGACAGGAAGACGTCCAGGACACCCTGGAGATGCTCAACATCCACAGCGTCAACCACTGTGCGCTCGTCCCCGAGACCGACGCGTACAACGGGATGGTCGCCAAGGTCAACGACTACGTTGCCCACGGCGAACCCGACGCCGACGTGCTCGAGACGCTGCTTGCAAAGCGTGCCGAGCCCCTCGAGGGTAAGCAGGCAGACGTCGACGAGGAGTGGCTCGCCGACAACACCGACTACGACGACTTCGGTGCGCTGGCCGAGGCGCTGCTCGCCGAGGAGACGACGCTGCGCGACGAAGGACTGTCGCCGACGCTTCGACTCCACCCGCCACGTGGCGGCCACGAAGGTATCAAGAAACCGACGGCCGAGGGCGGCCAACTCGGAAAGCATACAACGGGAGAGATTAACGACCTCCTAGAATCGATGCGATAACCATGACGAGCAAAAAACGACGCCAGCGCGGCTCGCGAACCCACAGCGGTGGCAGCCACAAGAACCGACGTGGCGCAGGTCACCGTGGTGGCCGCGGCCGTGCCGGGCGGAGCAAACACGAGTTCCACAACTACGAACCGAAGGGCAAACACGGCTTCCAGCGACCGCAGGACATCCGTGAGGACGTCCTCGAGATCGACGTCCAGAAGCTCGACGAGGACGCCATCCTCTACGTCGCTGATGACCTCGCCGAGGAGACTGGCGACGGCTACGAACTCGACGCACGCGATATCGTCGAGGACGGCCACGAGGCCGACGTCGTCAAGGTCCTTGGCTCGGGACAGGTCCGCAACCAGCTGACGGTCACCGCGGACGCCTTCTCGGATGCAGCCGAGGAGAAGCTCGAGGCCGCCGGCGGTGAGGCGGTTCTCTCCGAGCGCGGCGAGGAACGAGCGGCCGAAGACGCTGACGCCGAACAGGACGAGGAATAACTATGGGATGGAAGGAAGCCGCTGAACCGGTCCTGACGAGGATGCCAGCAGTTCGCCGTCCGGAAGGGCACGTCCCCTTCAAAGAGAAGCTGATGTGGACGGCCGGCATCCTCATGTTGTATTTCTTCCTGACGAACATCACGCTGCTCGGCGTGCAGACGGGCCAGGGTGGCGACCTCTTCGGGCAGTTCCGCGCGATCCTCGCGGGCTCTCAGGGGTCGGTGCTGCAGGTCGGTATCGGACCGATCGTCACCGCGAGCATCGTCTTGCAGTTGCTTGGCGGTGCAAACCTGCTCGGGCTCGATACGGACGATCCGCGTGATCAGGTCCTCTACCAGGGCCTGCAGAAGTTGCTGGTCGTCGTGATGGTTGCGTTGACCGCGCTCCCGATGGTGTTCGCCGGCGGCTTCCTGCCAGCCCAGCCATCGCTGCAACTCGGTGGACTTGCCCTCGAACAGACACAGGTCCAGTTGCTCATCTTCGCCCAAATCTTCGTTGGCGGGATCCTCATCCTCTATATGGACGAGGTCGTCAGCAAGTGGGGAGTTGGCAGCGGGATCGGCCTGTTCATCATCGCCGGCGTGAGCCAGCGACTGGTCGCTGGACTCATCCAGCCCACGACTGGCGGGTTCTTCTTCGACTGGTACCGCATTCTAACCGGGCAGGTCGAAGTTGGCTCGCTCGTCTCGGGTGCCGGTCTGCAGACGCTGTTGATCGGCGACGGACACATCATCGCGTTGCTGACGACGCTGCTGATCTTCGGGATCGTCGTCTACGCGGAGTCGGTCCGCGTCGAGATCCCGCTGAGCCACGCCCGCGTCAAGGGCGCACGCGGTCGCTTCCCCGTGAAGCTCATCTACGCGAGCGTCCTGCCGATGATCCTCGTTCGCGCAGTGCAGGCGAACGTCCAGTTCATGGGTCAGATCCTGAACCGGCAGTGGGCCGGGATGCCTGGCTGGCTCGGCTCCTATTCGGGAGGCCAGCCGGACGGCGGGTTCTTCTACTACGTGTCGCCGATCTACTCGCCACAGGACTGGATGTGGTGGACGGCGAACGTCTCCCAGGAGTGGTGGCAGGTGATGATCCGGATCGGCATCGACGTCACGTTCATGGTCGTCGGTGGCGCGATCTTCGCCATCTTCTGGGTCGAGACGACGGACATGGGTCCTGAGTCGACGGCAAAACAGATCCAGAACTCCGGGATGCAGATTCCCGGCTTCCGACAGAACGTCGGCGTCATCGAGAAGGTCATGGAGCGGTACATTCCGCAGGTGACCGTCATCGGTGGCGCGCTGGTCGGTCTGCTGGCCGTCTGGGCGAACATGCTCGGCACCATCGGTTCCGTCTCCGGAACGGGGCTGCTGCTGGCTGTCTCCATCACGTACAAGCTCTACGAGGAGATCGCCGAAGAGCAGCTCATGGAGATGCACCCGATGATGCGCCAGATGTTCGGCAACGAGTAACCGCGTTCTCGCCGGTGCGGTTTTTCGTTCTTTTTGTCACCCGTGAGCGACTGCATTCCGTCGATACTGTTTCGGCGTCGCCACCCTTGCTACACTATGGACGTGGGCACGGAGAGGGTTTCATTGACTATTGATTGAAACGATCGACAGTCACTGTGTTCACTCCGAAAGCCGATGCAGTCTGTTGCTCTCGTGGACGGCTGCATATGCATGGGCCCACTTGCAGCGAGTCGGTCTCGAGCTGGCGGTGTCGGATAGCAGCCGTGGCTGTGATGTCGCCCTTGACGAAATGTGGTTCGTTGAGACTACCGGATAAGAGTCAGAGCATACTCGATCGCGTCCCGACGGCCATCGCCGTCGGCGACAGCGTCTCGAGTGCGATCGACATCTAAATCTGTTGGTCCGTAGACGTGGATGATCGACAGCGTGATCAACACGAGAGTAGGTCCTGACTATCAGCGTCCGGCAGATCGCACGATGGCTGTGCGACCGGTGTGTAGTGACATCCCATGACTGATATAAAAGAACGGGAACGGACCAATATGACATGATTTATTCGTACTCATATAGTATCTGGACGAGCTAACGATAGAAAAAAGGTCGATGATAACAACAACAGTGTGATGAGGGGTGACAAACGAACCGGATGAACCGCAGTCAAACGATCGGAGACTGCCGGCACGTGGTGCAGACTCGGCCGGGCGGTTTCCAAATAGATAAGTGCACCCAGAAACCATCGTCCGACGTATAACTGGCCTTCAAAAGAGATGAATACAATTTACAGCGCACTCATTGCCCCGATGCAGCAGACCCGCGTTGACGTGTTCGAGAGTATCTTCACGGTATTTCTCGGACTCGGAACGCTCGTCGGCATCGTCGTAGTCGCGTACACCTTGTACAACGCGTACAAGTATCGTGACAGCGACACGGCTGACGATGACAAGGATCGGCCGTCACTCGGGGAGTTACCGACAGGCGGAAAGGGCGGAAAAAAACTGTTTCTCTCGTTCGGCATCAGCGCCGTCATCGTCATTTCGCTGGTGATCTGGACGTACACGATGCTTCTGTACGTCGAAGATCCCAGTGCCGATGACGGTGGCCAGCAAGAAGCGCTGGAAGTCGATGTGACCGGCGAGGGATTCGCATGGTTCTTCGAGTACGACAACGGGATCGAATCGACGAGTACGCTTCGCGTCCCAGCTGATCAACGAGTTTGGGTCCAAGTAACCTCCGGTGACGTCTGGCATACGTTTGGCATACCCGATCAACGGGTGAAAGCCGACGCGATTCCGGGCGAAGTCGACGAGAGTTGGTTCGAAGCCGAAGAACCCGGCGAGTACAACATCAAGTGTTTCGAACTTTGTGGTGAAGCCCATACCTCGATGGTGGGGACACTCAATGTCATGCCGTCCGACGAGTTCGACTCGTGGATGGACGACCAGCTGACGATGGAGTTCGAGATGGTTGACGGCAACGAGTCCCCCGTGACGGACGGCTACGAGATGACGCTCGAAGGCCAGGAAACTGACTTCGAGCGTACGTACACCGCCGACGACTTCGACGAGAATGGAACGATCACCATCAACGATGTCGACCACGGTGGCAACTACAACGTGACGATCACGTCGACCGACGGTCAGTTCGAAACTGTCGAAGAGCAGTTCGACATGACTGGCCCGGTCAGCGAGACCTACACGCTCGAGATGAACGCAACGGAAAGTGATGCTACTGCAAGCGGTACGAACGACGGAGGTGACGCCTGATGAGTGATCTTCCGCCGATGCGGTCGGTCAAGCGATGGTTGGTGACGACCAACCACAAGGACGTCGGGATTCTGTACCTCGCGACGTCCCTGTTCTTCCTGATCTTCGGCGGCGTCCTCGCGTTGCTATTCCGAGCCCATCTGTGGGAATCGGGTGGCCTGATGCTCGGTGGCGAGACGCTGCTGACGAACGATCAGTACTACCAGTCGGTGACGGGCCATGGGCTGATAATGGTCTTCTGGTTCCTCTCACCGATCGCATCCGGCTTCGCGAACTACTTCGTCCCGCTTCAGATCGGGGCGAAAGACCTCGCGTTCCCACGACTGAACGCCCTGAGTTACTGGTTCTACCTGTTCTCGGGGATTCTGTTCATCATCTCGTTCTTCCAGGGTGGGTCGTTCTCCGGCGGCTGGACGATGTACGCCCCGCTGAACGTGCCCATGTACACCTCGGTGATGGAAGCAACGGCAGGTGGTAACGCCGCAATCCTCGGCGTGGTCCTGTTTTGCTTCTCGGTCACGATCGGGACGGTGAACTTCCTGACGACGATGCACCGCTCCCGTGCCGAGGGCATGGGGATGTGGAACCTGCCGATGTTCTCCTGGTCGTGGCTACTGACGGCCTGGATGATGCTGTTCGCGTTCGCCGCGCTGCTCGCTGCAGTGATGCTGCAGTCGATCGACCGACTGTTCCTCACGCAGTACTTCGCAACCAACGAGGGCTCGAGCCTCCTGTGGGCGCACATCTTCTGGTTCTTCGGTCACCCAGAGGTGTACATCGTCTTCTTCCCCGCGCTGGGGGTCATGTTCGAGATCTTCCAGACGTTCACCGGACGGCGACTGGTCGGCCGCAAGTGGGTCATGATCGCGATGGTCCTCGTTGCGGTCCAGTCGTTCCTCGTCTGGATGCACCACATGTTCCTGTCGACGATCAACCTCCCGATCAAGACGCTGTTCATGGCGACGACGATCGGGATCTCGTTGCCCTTCGACCTAATGGTGTTCGCGATGATCTACACCATGATCAAGGGCCGCATCCGGTTTACAACGCCGTTCCTGTTCTCGCTGGGGGCACTGCTGTTGTTCATCCTCGGCGGGATTACCGGTGTCTTCCTGGGTGCCGTCGTGCTTGACTACGAGTTCCGTGGCACCTACTGGGTCGTCGCGCACTTCCACTACGTGATGGTCTCCGGTGTCACCGCGCTGATCGGCGGCCTCTACTACTGGTGGCCAAAGATCTCCGGCAAGATGTACTCCGAACGACTCGGGAAACTCAGCTTCGCCGTGTACTTCTTCGGCTTTAATCTGCTGTACTTCCCGATGTTCCTTACCTGGGAGACGCCCCGACGTATCTTCCACTACAACGAAAGCGCACAGATCTACCACCAGCTCGCAACTGCCGGCGCGTTCGTTCTCGGACTCGGCTTCCTGCTCGTGTTCGTGACGCTCGCAAAGAGCTTCATCTCGGGTCCCGACGCACCCGACAACCCGTGGACCCACTCGCGAACCGCCGAATGGGCGATTCCCTCGCCCCCACCGCTCGAGAACTGGCCGGACCGGCCAAGCTACGCCAGTGGCAGCCTCGAGTTCGTCGACGACACCCCGACCGCAACCGACGGTGGTATCGCACAGGGTGCGACTGCGACGGCCACAGCGAGCCACGAAGAAGAACACGCCGACCACGCCAGCATCTGGCCGTTCGGCATCGGCGTCGCGACGTTCACGTTCTTCCTCGGTCTCAGCGGACTGACGCCGTACGTCTACGACTTCGTCCAGTCTAACATCCACAGCGGTGACTTCGTAACTCTGGCCGAGGCACCGCCCAAGAGCGTCGTCTACCCAGCCCTGACCGGACTGGGGATCGTCCTGCTCGGAATCACGCTGTTCCAGTTCGGCCGCGAGCAGTTCGAGGCACCTGAGATGGAGGTTGCCGAGCGCTGGCCGTTCGGCGGCATCAACAACGAGAAGCTGGGTGTCTGGTTCTTCCTGGCATCCGACGTCGTCGTCTTCGGTGCAGCGATCGGTGCCTTCGTCTTCATGCGCCTCAACATGGGCTGGAACAACTGGGAACTCGCGTCGATCACCGAAGCAGGATTGTTCAACACTTACGTCCTGTTGACCTCGAGTTTCGCGGTCGTCATCGCACACGTGATGGCAGAACGCGGGAACAAGAAAGGGCTACTCGGCGCGCTCACCACGACAGTCCTGCTTGGCTTCGTGTTCATGGGCGTCAAGGGCTTCGAGTACACCAGCAAGTTCGCTGACGGTCACTACTGGTTCAGTGGCCTCGAGTACTCGATCTACTTCGTGACGACCGGCCTACACGCACTACACGTCATCCTCGGGCTCCTGATCGCCCTGTTCATGATCTACCGCGTCGTGACCGTCGACGCCTATCTCGAGGATCACATGCCAGTCGAGTACTTCGGACTCTACTGGCACTTCGTCGACATCGTGTGGGTCTTCCTGTTCCCACTGTTCTACCTGATGTAGCGGCCCGCCGCTACACAGGCTATCTTTCGTTTTTCTCACTGCGTTTCTACTCTGTACACGCCGGACAGCGGCAGGATCCTTGATGACTCCTGTGACTGTGTCGTGAGCGTCCCTGACTGGACTGCAGCGTTGCAGACCCATATCCAGGGACCGACACGACACTCCTATCGCAGTGTATCAGCTCGATCTAATCGGGAACGCATACTGCTGGATATACGGGTTACACGTCGATCGAACGCGAGACGTAGCCGCTAGCGGTGTCGCTGCGAGTGCTGTAAGCTGACTCGTCGGACGAGTCCGACGGCAACAGGCGTCGAAACACGATCGACCCCTCTCTGACTGGTGTCCGACAGTATCATACTGGGCGACAGTCGGTGCTGTGTCCGAGCGAACGAGGTGCCATCGGACACCGAGCGACAGATCAGAACAGCCACTGCGTCCTCGACAGACGTCTTCTCGTCTGAGAGACGCCACGGACAACAAATCAGTCGGCTATCGACTAACCGGACCAGACCAGCGCGTAAATGAACGTAAATAAGAAGTAGACCAGAAACACGGAGACGGCCGCCTTGAAGTGAAACGTGAACAGCTCGTACTCCTCGTCGCCGAGTTCCTCCTCGAATACCTCGCGTTCGTCGTCGGAGCAGACCTCGGCGTGCTCGACGCCGATGTGGAACGTCGCGTATCGCTCGGATCGAAACGGCCGCCCACAGTACGGGCAGGTTGCGGCGGGCGTTTCGTCCGGTGGCACCTCGTACTCCCGCTCGAGCGTTCGGTCAGTCACCATTCGATCGGCAGTTACAGGACCGCGAGGAAGTGTTTGCCGGTTCGGCGCGCCGATCGAACACGCGGCGACGACCGCTGTCGGAACGGGCGAACGCGTGTCGGTTCCGGCTCAGTTCGGGACGTACGGCGGGCTCATCGTTCCTTGCGAGACGAGATAGAGGCTCGCCATCGTGAAAACGATCATGACGACGATGAGCGGGTACTGGCTTCTGATCGCCTGAAGTTTGCCGGGGAAGAGTTCGAACGAGACGGTATGTGAGACCCACACTGCGAGGATGTGGCCGACCAGAATGCCGGCGATTTCGATGTACCCGAACCAGCCCGGCACTACGTACTGGGTTGGGTTCGGTGGCGGGGAAAGCGGCGACGCGAGCGCACCGGCGAGCGCCGGCCACAGCGAGATCGCAAAGGCGATGTAGTGAGCGAAGTGGTAGCCGGCCGCGATCGCAAGCAGTGGCGCAGCAAACCGAAGCCCGAGATACTCACGGGAGAGATACGTCTCGGCCCGCTCGCGGGTTCGGTCGATCGCGATCCAGTACACCTTCCAGAACAGGGCGAATCCACCAACGAGCAGGAACAGATAGACGAGCACTGGCGGCACACCGAGTCCGACGAGCGCTTCAACGGTCCCGACTCCAGCCGGCGTGACGATGAACCCACTGTAGGTCAGCTCCCAGACCAGCGCGAGCACGAAAGCCACGAGGGAGGTATCAGTGATCACGTCGTCTTCGCCCAGTTTCGACCCGGGATAGCGCAACTCGACCCCATCATCAGTCCGCTGGATCGGCGCGACGGCGCTGTAGAGTCGAAACCACAGCGAAAGCGGATCACCGCGTCGGAACCACGTTTCCGGCGAGAACATAACTGCACTCGAGATGGTAAACAGCGAATACATGACGAGCATCAGCGCCAGCACGGTCGTCGAGGTAGTCAGTGGAGCGACGACCTCGAGCCAGACGAACGTCAACAGCGCCACGACGGCGGGCCAGGAGCCAAAGGCCGACGGGTACGTTTCGAAGTCGTTGGGAAGCGCTGCAGCGATGCGTCGCCATGGGTTGAGCGCCGGCCATGGGTTGCCGACGGTATATGCAAAGATCGTCAGTAGCGCCCGCCCACCGACGAACGTTGCCAGCACAGTCACGCTGACCAGCCCGATAGCTGGGCCGACGAATCCAGCAACGAGGATGATCGCAAGCCCAAGCAGACCGATCGCACCGAACAACAGCGAGCTCCCGGTACGGAGGCGATCGATAGTCGCCTCGAGTGTGCGATCGTGGTAGGTTCCGATCATGTCGCGGTCGGTGACGAGCATGGTCAACAGTGCTGATGCGCCGACGGCACCGCCGCCAGTTGCGAGGTACAGCCACGTTGGGATGGTTACATCACCACTGCCGTCCATGAGACCAGAGGCGGTCATACTCGCGGCGACGACACCGCTGCCCACAACGAGTGTTACGAGCGCGAACACGACCCCGATACCGGCTCGGCGAACCAAAGCCGAACGTCTACTCATTGTCGGCAATTCGAACCGGTGTTCCATCTACGTGTCGCTTCTGTGGAGTCACGGACGGATCCGCGTTCGTGCCGGATGGTTCCAAGCGGTCGTATGAGGAAGCTATAAGTATTCGTCTCTCACATTCCCCACCAATGGCGAGTGTTCGGAACTACGCATTGATTTACGTGGCACTGGTACTGCTGGCTACGGGGAAGTTCGTCTTCTTCCACTTCGACTTCTTCACCTACACGATGGCAGTAGGTGGCACGCTGGTGCTGGCAGCTATCAAGGTCGGACTGATCGCGGGGTATTTCCAGCACCTCAAATACGAGCCACGGTCGGTCACCTACACGATGGCCGTTTCGGCGTTTATGGTCGTCCTGCTCACCCTCGCAGCAGGCTATTCGATCCAGTAACGCACCGCGACCATCGGCTGACTGCCGACCTGTTCTCACCTCGTCGATCGATATTCACCGGCCAACGAACTGCAGTCTCATGACGCGGTTGCGATCTGTTTCTCGAAGCGACGTCGCTGTTTGAGCACTCGCCACGTCTCGAGTAAACCGGAACGCGTAGCCGGGATGCACCTGCCAATACAAACTAAAACGAGTTATAGATCGATCGCACAGCGGTCGTACGGTACGATCGGTGTATAACTCGCGTCAGTTGGAACGACGACCAAGTGCTTACACGTCGACGAGCCAGACACGAACCGTCGACGGGAGGTCATACACCTCGAGAAAGACGTCGTCGATGAACTGGGCGATCCGGTTTGCATCCGCCTTCGCGCTGACCCGAACGTTGATCCCAGCAGCATCTTCGGGCCGCGTCAGGTCGTCGATTTTGAACGCCGGAAAGTCCTCGAGCAGGTCTTTCAGCGCCTCGAGTTCCGCGTCGGTACAGTCGAGATTGACTGTTCCATCACCGAACTGAATCCACGGCACGCCCAACTCCGCGGCGGACTGTTCGGCTGTGTCATCGCGTTCCTCGGAGACGGTGTCGTCTGCCTCGAGCGTCAGAAATCCGCTGGCACGCTCGCGATGGGCGGTAATCGCGTCGACGTACAGTTTCCGCCGCTCGACGGGTGTAGACGCGTCGAAGCGAGTCATACCGAATAGACGTGCTCGATTCTTTAAGCCTTTATGTGATGGGCATGAACGGTGCCATATGGCACAGCCACGAATCCTGATCCTGGGTGCACCCGGGGCAGGAAAGGGGACCCAGAGCGCAAAGATCATCGAGGAGTTCGACGTCGATCACATCACCACCGGCGACGCGCTTCGGAACAACAAGGAGATGGACATCTCCGATATGGACACCGAGTACGACACGCCGGGTGAATACATGGATCAGGGCGAGCTCGTCCCCGACGAGGTCGTCAACGCCATCGTCGACGAGGCACTCAGCCAGGCCGACGGCTTCGTTCTCGACGGCTATCCGCGTAACTTAGACCAGGCCGAGGAACTCGAGGGCATGACCGACCTGGATCTCGCACTGTACCTCGAGGTCGGCGAAGAGGAACTCGTCCACCGCCTGACGGGCCGCCGGATGGACCCCGAGACGGGCGACATCTACCACGTCGAGTATAACCCGCCGGAGGACCCCGAAGTCGAGGAGCGACTCGTCCAGCGTGACGACGACACCGAGGAGACGGTCCGCGAACGGCTGTCCGTCTTCCACGAAAACACTGAACCGGTCATTGAGTACTACGACGAGCAGGGCGACTTAGAGCGCGTCGACGGCGAGCAGGCACCCGACGAGGTCTGGGAAGACGTGAAGGCGACGATCGAGGACGCGGTGTGATGTCGTTCCGAAAGTAGCAATCCGGTTCTCGAATCCACATCGACCCAAACATATAAGTATTGGATGAATGTGAAAGTATAATCCAACCAACCAGAAATATGAGAAATTTACATTAGAATAGCCACATTAGTGTGTTTATTCATAAATCACACAATAGTTAGCTGTTTTCAACTTTCACTTCGTGCTTTATAATATTAAGATATGTTAATTCTGGTGGATGAACTTCCCCATCAGATAGTTCTGGTTCAAGATTATTTAATTCGGGATCATATTGTATCGCGGAATGACCCCCTGGAACACCTCCTGCACCGCCAGTGCTAACCTTCAGTGGACCTCCGATAATGGATCCATACACTCCACTACCTCCAGTACCTCCACCAACACACACATCCACTTCGCATGAGTGACCTCCAGGGCCGTCTTCTGTTGTTGGGTTCTGACCACCGTTCCACGCTGCTCTCGAACGTGGTGCATAAACAACACCTTCAAAATCTGACTGGATGATGCCGACCAGCATCTCTGATGTGCCGTATATTTGCATCTGCGACGGTTTCCCACCAGTATCAACATTAGAACCAATAACTGAGAGATTGCCAGTAGAATAGATTTTGAGTGAGTTATCACTATCTCCATTAATATTAATATCGTTTCTTATTTTAATATCGCCATCAACTATAACTGTGACATCGCCATCATCAAGATTCACTGTAAGGTCATTACCGTCTACATTGAATCCACTATCTGCATAATATGTTTCTCCGTTATCAAGTCTTGTTTTCCCGCTTGGAGAATCATAACTCTCATCACTATTTATTTTTGATTTAATTATTGGATTGATGTCGGGCAAACTTTCATAATTTCCTTCTTCTTCTGCACAATTAACACTCCCTGAAGCAGCTACTGGACCCCCTTGTATTGCATCTCCACTTGGACAGTGACCACTGATATCACCACCACCAGCATAGACGACACGAGAAAAATCAGTATCTATTTCTTCGATTCCAAGATGTACCTCCACAAAGCCATGAGTAGAGTTAATACGACCATAGTCCTGAATTGCGTTTCTGCCAGCTTGTTGCTCAAAATACTCTTTCCACCCTAAGTAATATGGACTTTCGATATGAATTTTCACAACATCATTTTCAATTGGTTCAGTATTTCCTGTGAGTGGGGTGTCATCATATTTGACTGTCACTTCACCAGACAATCTGTTTTCTCTATTAGCTACCTCTACTATCGGAAATGTGAAAGTTTTATCTTCATAATAGAGTGGTGGTGCTGATACGACCTGAGTTTTATTCATGGTCTCACGGAAGACGGCACCACCTTGGTATGCAATCCTTGTGCCATCATCTCCTTCATACTCAATGGTTCCGAGATGTATTGTTTCACTTATGTTGCCTCCTTCAACTGTCATTGTGCTCGTGTTCGTCATCACGACAGCACCATGTTTACCCGAATTGAGAGATAGCTCGGTTGTGTCATGAGTCTGGGCCGTCGTCGTCATCGCCTGACTCAATTCAACAAACGAGTGTTCAACATGTTTGTTCTCCGCCTGTTGTTCTGCATCGATCATTCTATCCTCAGCAACGAGAAGGATACCGACGCTGACCGTCGTCACCATCCCGATCAACAGCACGAGGCCAAGTATCGCAGACACCCCTCTTTCCGACGGCATCGCTGTGCCGTCATTGCGTCCCAAAGTCATTTCGATCATCCAGTAATTCGGAGATCCATATAATAAAAGGTCCGACCGATCAAACAGTTCATATTGGCTGAAAAATACCGAATAGTATATCTATCCGGACTCGAGCGGTCGACGACAGTCTCGGCCTTGTGGATACTGTGACTACCGAAGAAAAACACTTGTATACCGGACGACGCCTAGCTTTGGGCAGATGACGCGTACAGCCGAGAAGATCGACGCCCTCGTCCGTGAGGATTCCTCGATGGCGGATGCGCTCGAGGCAATCCGCGAGGAAGCCGACAAGAACGGCGGCGAGGTCCAGTGGGCCGACGTCAGCGACGAGCTGACGAGCGGCCAGTGGGGGCGGCTGATCGAGAAAGGCGTATTAGTCGACGGCGACGAGGGGTTCAAGATCGCTGATCGTGAGGCCTACGACCGGGCCCTCGATGGAAACGGTGACGGTGGCGGGAGCAGTGCCGTGGCCAGCGCCGACGTCGATATCGACGACGAGGAGTCGAGCTGGTCGCAGTGGGACAAGCTGGCTGGGGTCGGTGCGCTTCTGTTGATGCCCGGCTACTGGTTTGACTCGATTCGAAACGTCGTGGGTGGAACGATAGACATCGTTCTCGGACCGCTCGACGCGGCGTTGCCCTTCTATGCCGTGATCCTCTCCGTGGCACTGATCACTGGCCTGTACTCGTCGCTGCTGCAGGCGAACCTGATGAACACGGAGGTCATGGGCAAGTACCAAGAGCGGATGAAAGCCGTCCAGGAAGAGCAAAAAGACCTTCGCAAGCGCAAGAAAGAAGCCGAGGAACGCGGCGCAAGCGAGGCCGAAATCGAACGGCTCGAGAACGAACTCGAGCAGGTCCGCGAAGAGCAGATGGAGGCCATGGCGGACAACCTCGGGATGTTCAAAGAGCAGTTCCGCCCGATGGTCTGGATCATGCTGTTGACGATCCCACTGTTCCTCTGGATGTACTGGAAGATCCAGTCGGTCGGTCTCAGCGGCGCGGAAGCGACGGCCGTCTTGCCGATCGTCGGCGCGACCGACTGGCAGGCGGGGCTGGTGGGTCCGATGCCGGCCTGGATCGTCTGGTACTTCCTGTGCTCGATGGGCTTCTCCCAGATCCTGCGCAAGTCACTGAACATCGACATGTCGCCGACGGGTACCTGACCGCCCGGCTCCCTCGACCATCACGACGCGTCGCCGGTTCGACCACTTGTAAACTGTCGTGTGTGGCCGCTATCGGCGGTCGGGCTCGCGGATTCAAAACCCATTTTACCCGCCCGCTCGCAGATCGATTATGTTACTCACCGTCTCCGGCCCGCCGGGCAGCGGGAAGAGCACGACTGCCGAGTTGCTCGCCGACGCCTTCGAACTTGACCACGTCAGCGGCGGTGACATCTTCCGGGAACTGGCCGACGAACGCGGCTACACCCCCCTCGAGTTCAATAAACTCGCTGAGGAAAACGACGAGATCGATCGCGATCTCGACCGCCGGCTGCGCGAGATCGCCGTCGAGGAAGACGATCTGGTGCTCGAGTCCAGACTCGCCGGCTGGTTGGCTGCCAAGCAGGCTGATTTCCGCTTCTGGCTGGACGCCCCACCACAGGTTCGTGGTGAGCGTATCGCCGAACGCGAAGGGAAAGACCCCGCCCGTGCAACCGAGGAAACGACGGCCCGTGAGGCCAGCGAGGCCCAGCGCTACGAGGAGTACTACGGGATCGATATCCGCGATCTGACGATCTACGATCTCTCGGTGAACACGGCCCGTTGGGAGCCCGAGGCGGTTCTCGATATGCTCGTCACCGCCGTCGAACGCTACGACGCCGACGGTGACGAAGGGAAAGCACCCGTCGACACTACCTACGAGTTCTAATGCCGCTTCGTGGTCCACCCGAGGAACGTTCGCCCACCGAGTTGCTCACCTTCGGCGTCGTCAACCTCGACAAACCGCCGGGGCCGTCCTCACATCAGGTTAGCGGCTGGCTGCGCGACGCCGTCGATGAGACGCTCGGCCAACGCGGTCGCGACGTCACCATCGACCGCGCCGCCCACGCGGGGACGCTCGATCCCAAAGTAACCGGCTGTCTTCCGATCATGCTCGGCGATGCGACCCGCCTCGCGCCAGTCTTTCTCGAGGGTGCCAAAGAGTACGTTGCCGTCCTCGAGTGTCACGCGCCGGTGCCGGCTGACGCCGAATCGGTCGTCGCCGAGTTCGAGGGGCCGATCTACCAGAAGCCCCCGCGCAAGAGCGCCGTCTCTCGCCGCCTGCGCGTTCGCGAGATTTACGACCTCGAAGTGCTCGAGGCCGAAGAACGACGCCTTCTCGTGCGAATCCGCTGTGAGAGCGGCACCTACGTCCGCAAGCTGTGTCACGACCTGGGACTGGCACTTGGCACCGGCGGTCACATGGGACATCTCCGTCGGACGATGACGGAGCCGTTCGACGACCGAACGCTCCACAGCGCGCACGACTTCCTCGATGCGCTGGCGTTCTGGCTCGAGGACGATGATCCTGACCCGCTGTACGAGGTCGTCGACCCTGCCGAACGGATCCTCGAGGGGATTCCCAGTGTCGTGATCGCCGAAAGCGCCGCCCGCGAAGTAGCTGAGGGCGCACCGGTCTACGCGCCGGGTGTCCTCGACGCCGACGACGATATCGAGCGCGACTCGCTCGTTGCCTGTTACACGCCAAACGGCGCGGCGGTCTGTCTCGGTACGTTCGTCGGGGACCTCGAGGCCGACAGCGGCCTCGCCGTTGACCTCGAGCGCGTGCTGGTCTGAGGTCGGCTGTGGGTTCGAAACCGGGTGACACACCTCCGGTGAAACGACACCCTTAAACGGCAGACGCCCATCGATCCAAGTACGGGACCGTGGGGTAGTGGTATCCTCTGCGGATGGGGTCCGTAGGACCCGAGTTCAATTCTCGGCGGTCCCATTTTCACGCTGTATCGAACGGAGAGCGATGCGGCTACTGTGCCGAGGAGTGAAAATGGACCACGGCACGTTCTCTCAGCGGTGAACTTGTGACTGAATTACCATTTTTACGAAGCGATATCAAGTGGAGCCGTCCGTGTGGTCATGATTACCCTCGATACGGAGCGTCGTTTATGATACGGAACGAGGTGTTACTACAGGGACAGCTGTTGTCTCTTCGTATTCTATAGTGTTAAGAAGTTATAACGTCCTGTCAACGCGAGTAGTGACGCTCAGAGTCGACACTGAAAGCAGCGTTACAACCGACGAATAAGGGATCAAGATCGAGTGGGGAGAGTTCCGAATCGGTTCACACTACCGTTTTGTCCGCCTCTGTAACTGACGTGTGATCTGTGACGTCCACGTCTCCCGTCTCGTCGATCGAGACCATGTAACCGTTGTACGCGAATTTGACCGTGGAGGGGACCTTCTTGCTATCGGCCGACTGGAATAGTGAGTCAAGTGCATCCGTGTCAATAGCGTAGTGAAGCGGCGGCCGAAGTTCTTCCGGCGAAACCCCTTCTCGTTTGGCGATTTCCTCGACAACCGTGAGGCTAATTGAGTGAGTGCTTTGCACAATCACCGCTGCCAGGTACCGATATATAAAATCGCCCGTTCCTCTAATGACGTGCGTCAGACAACCCACTGTGAGCAATTTTTCATAGGTAATTTCATAATCCGGGATTCTATGACTGTTGGTTATCAGTTCACGGTAATCAGAGATTGAAGTGGTAAGTCAGTGATAAGAATTGTGCCGATTCTCCGTTCCTGAGTCGAGCGGACGGCCGTGGATCCAGTAAGTCGGTGATCAACGGTTCGAAGGTACTCATAGCCGAGATCGACAGTCGCGGTCGAGACCGTCGAGTTTCGCTTTCATTTTCACTGCACTGTCCAAACGCTCTTACACGCCGGTCCCGGAGACGACGATAATGGACGGGGACGAGCGCCTCGAGCTGCCGGTTGCCGACGATTCGCTGCCGTTCGATCCGGCTGCCGTCACGATCAGAGATGGTGATGTCTTCGACTCTCTCGAGCCGGCAGTCCAAGAATGGTGGCTCGAGGAATTCGGCGAGTTCGTCCCCGAAAATGAAGGGTTCTTCACGCCGCCACAGCGGGGTGCGATCCCGAAAATCGACGCGGGGACGAACACGTTGGTCTGTGCACCGACGGGGAGCGGCAAGACGATGTCGTCGTTTCTCTCGATTATCAACTCGCTATACCGGCGGGAACGAGATGCTGACGACGTCGACGGGCAGCGCCCGTCTGCCCGGGAGACGGCGTCTCCCGCTGGCCTCGAGAACTCGGTGTACTGCCTCTACATCTCGCCGCTGAAATCCCTCGCGAACGATATTCACCGCAATCTCGAGGTGCCACTCGAAGGTATCGAGGAGATCGCGGCCGAGCGCGACGACGCGTCGATGGGCGAGATCCGCCACGCGATCCGCCACGGCGATACCGACTCTAGCGACCGCCAGCGGATGCTCGAGGAGACGCCCCACATCCTCAATACGACGCCGGAGACACTCGCGATCTTGCTCAACTCGCCCAAGTTCCGCGAGAAACTCCGCACCGTCGAGTACGTCATCGTCGACGAGATTCACTCGCTGGCGGCGAGCAAGCGGGGAACCCATCTTGCGGTGAGTCTCGAGCGGCTCGAGTCGCTGGCAACGGGTGAGATCACGCGCATCGGCTGTTCGGCGACGATCGAGCCGCTGTCCCGGGTCGCGGAGTTTCTGGTGGGCCGCGACGAGCCGGGTGGTGGGCCGCGTGACTACGAGATCGTCGACGCCCGCTTTGCTCGCGAGTTCGACCTGCAACTCGAGTGTCCGACCGCCGATCTGATCAACACGTCCCGCGAGGTCGTCCAGGAGCGGTTCTACCGGCAACTCCACGATCACATTCAGGACCACACGAACACCCTTGTATTCACCAACACGCGCTCGGGCGCGGAGCGAGTCCTCCACAACCTCCGGGAACGCTTCGACGCTTACGACGAGGCCAACTCGGCCTGTCACCACGGGAGCCTCTCAAAGGAGGTCCGCCAGGGCGTCGAGGGGCGGCTAAAAGACGGCGATCTCGAGGTCGTCACCACCTCGACGAGCCTCGAGCTGGGAATCGACATGCCACATATCGATCTCGTGGTGCAGGTCGGCTCGCCCAAAAGCGTCGCCGCCCTGCTCCAGCGGGTCGGCCGGGCAGGCCACCGCGTCGGCCAAACGGTGACAGGACGGGTGATCGCGCTCGACCGGGACGAACTCATCGAGTGTGCGGTCATGCTCAAGACAGCTACGGAGGGGTTCGTCGATTCGGTGTCGATCCCCGAGAACGCTCAGGACGTGGCTGCCCAGCACGTCTACGGGATGGCCATCGCCGAGATCCGGCCTGAATCCGAACTGAAAGGAATCTTGCGGCGGGCGTATCCCTACCGGAACTACTCGACCGAGGAGTACGAGTCGCTCATGCGATATCTCACCGCCGAGTACGCCGGTCTCGAGGACAAGAACGTCTATGCGAAGGTCTGGCGCGACGAAAACGACCCGCCGGACGGCGAGCACCACCACGACGCGTACCCGGTCGGCGAGCCGCTGATCGGCAAACGTGGCCGACTCGCGCGGGTCATCTACATGACCAACATCGGGACGATCCCCGACTCGTTTACCTGTGACGTCCACACGCGGGCGAGCGACGAGTGGGTCGGCCAGCTAGACGAGGGGTATCTCGATACCTTGGAGAAAGGGGATGTCTTCGTGCTTGGCGGAGACCACTTCGAGTACCGCTACCGGCGTGGCTCGAAGGTCTACGTCGATCGCACGAGCGCCCGGCCGACCGTCCCCTCGTGGTACTCCGAGCGGTTGCCCCTCTCGTATGACCTGGGCCGCGAGATCATCGCCTTTCAGCGCGACCTCCTCGAGCGCTATGACGCGGGTGGGCCGCCGCGCGTTCGCGCATGGCTCCGGAAGCTTCCGCTGGACGACGACAGCGTCCGTGCGATCGCCCGGCTATTCGACCACCAAGTGCAGTACGCGGGCACGGAGAGCGTGAGCACGCCTGACCGGCTCGCGATCGAGGTCGTCCGCGACCGCGAGGAGTACGAACGCCACTACTACGTCCGCTCGAACTACGGCCGGAAAGTCAACGACGGCCTCTCCCGCCTGCTGGCCTATCGCTGTGCCCAGGAAGCGACGGCAAACGTCCGCGTCGCAGTCGCGGACAACGGCTTTGTCCTCTCGATGCCGCTCAACCGGAAAGTCGATCTCGAGGGGATCGTCGCCGACCTCGAGGCCGGCGATGTCCGCGCGGATCTCCGGGCGGCGCTGTCGGGGACCGACCTGCTCCAGCGCTATTTCCGGATCAACGCGACCCGCTCGCTGATGATCCTCAAACGCTACAAGGGCTACGAGAAATCCGCCAGCGAACAGCAGGTCTCGAGCGAGATGTTGCTCGGGTTTGCCGAAGATCTCGAGCAGTTCGCCGTAATTGAGGAAACGTATCGCGAAATCTTGGAGGACAAATTGAACGTCGCCGAGATCGAGGCCATCGTCGACGCGATCGATAAGGGCGAGCTTGACTGCTCGCGACAGCTTCTCGACTCGCCGACGCCACGGGCGTTCGGACTCGCAACGCTGTCGGCCAGCGACGTCGTCCTCGCCGAGGACGAGAGCGCTGCACTCCAGTCGTTTCACGAACACGTCCTCGAGGAGATCGGCGAGGAGTCGCTGGCGGGACTCTCGACGACTCGAGACGCCGACTCGCATAGCCGGTGACGTCACTGCATGCGAACGCACGACGGCCGTCCGATCGATCTAATATCAATCTATATCAGGGCCGCCACGACAGTTGCATTAGCATGAGCAGCGATCCACCGAATTGGGATTTTAAAGATCGGGATATCGCGATTCTCACCGAGCTTGCCGACGATCCACAGCTCTCCTCGCGGGAGCTCACCACGGTCCTCGAGGACAAGTACGACATCGACGTCTCCCACGTCACCGTCAGCGAGTCGATCCGACGGATGCGCGACGAGGGGGTTTTCCGCGAGGCGATCATCCCCAACGAGGAATATTATATCTTTGCGCTGTTCGAGTTCAAGTTCAATACCGAACACTTCGCCGACCACTGGCGGGCCGCGATGGAGGATATCCGAGCGGACAAACATACCCTGTTTTTCTTCCTCGCCGATGGGGAGTACCAGTGGAAGACGATCATGATGTTTCGCGACCGGCAGGAAGTTCCCAAGTGGATCCACGACTGCTACTCGAAACACGGCAAGGTCATCGAGAACGTTCGAAACTCGGCGGTTCATAACGTCCTCAAGTTCCAAACTGATCCCCAGATCTACGAGGACCTCGGCAAGGAACGCAGCGAGCGGTGACGTCCCGTTCTATCGCGGTTCGACTCCGTGTGCGATAGCGGCTCGTCACCGTCGATGAGACGTTTCGTTCGTTCGGCGAGCGCCGATTTTGTCATGCTGTATCCGGTCGCTCTTCATCGAGGATCTCGAGCACCTCTTCGGGTGTGTCAATACGATAGGAGACGGCGGGACCATCGGCAGCGCCGAACGCCACACCACACATGCCAACCGCGGCGGCCCCTCTCACGTCGTGTGTGTACCGATCACCGATCATCAGCGATCGTCCCGGTTCGGCGTCGGCTTTCTCGAGGGCTGTCTCGAAGATGGCCGGGTCGGGCTTGGTCCGACCGACTTCTTCGGAAGTGGTCATCGAGTCGAGGTGCTCACAGACGCCGAACCCCTCGAGTATGGCACGCCCCTCCGCGTCGTCGATATCGCTGACAACGCCGACGTGGACGTCCCGGTCGGCCAGTCGCGCGATCGTCTCAGGTGCACCCGAGATCGGCTCGAGTGACGACCGGATAACGTCGTCGACGTGTGGGTGCCACTCGTCTCGGGGCACTTCCTCGCCGACGATCGCCTCGATACCGCGGTGATAGGCCTCGCGAGCAGCGCGGAACTCGGTCCCATCACGCTCACGAAAATACTCCCCGACGGCCGTCTGCCACGTGTCGATGGCCGCCTCGAGTGTCGTCTCGATGCCGTGGTGCTCGAGGAGGCGTGCGACGAACTCGGCGTGGGCTTGCTGGACGGAGTCGAGCGCAAGGATGACGCCACCGATGTCCCAGAAGACGGCCTCCCAGCCGTCGGTCGATTCGCAGCCACTCATCGGTCTCTGACAGCAACCGCGAGCCACTTAACGATATGTTCTCACACAGGTACTGCTAGCTGGGGTTTGCAAGTGAAACGACATCTAGTAACAAATTACCTCCTTGTCGTACCCTGCTTTATTCTTCGTACGGCTGGATGACGACGAACCCGTCCGAGCCAGTAAATTCCATCTGAATACTTTCTCCGGAGGTTTGACCGATCTCGATCGTTTTATTGGTCGCAAACGACGGCGAGAGATTGGTACTCCAGGCGACGGTCGCGTCCGGGTCCGTGACCACTGGCGGCGTCATCACCAGTGGATCGCCGTGCGTCGAGATCGCAACCGAACCGGGACCAGTGAGATAGACGTTCGTCAGGCCCCCGGCAGCGACTTCTGAGAGGCTGCTAATCGTGTTGATCTCGTAGTCGATCGTTGATTCGAACGCGAGCACGTCGGTACCGTTGACCGAAATCGACTGGTCCGCGTCGAGTTCGAGGAGTTGGACTTTCTTTCCCTGATCGGCGACGTAGAGATGCCCCTCCCCTTCGGCTTCCATCACCGGTGTCCCTTCGCTGGACACCGCATCCTTGACGAACCCGGTCAATCCACCTTCGGCGGACGACTTTCCGGTGAACGTCAACTCGCCGGTGTACCCGATCATCGAGCCGGCTTTTACCATTACCGTTCCATCGACGGCGATGTCGAGCAGTCGTTTATTTGCTTTTTCGAAGCCGCTGTGATCTGCTTCTGGTTCGTTCGAGTGTACGAACTCTTCTAAGTCCATAATGACAGTCCATTAATTTGTACAGTGATTTGAATGTTTCCTCGAGTTTCATCGCTATCGGACTGGTTAGAAGCTGGTATCCGGGATGGGTGTGCTGAGATAAACGGGAGACAGCTCGTCTCCGGTTTCCATACAGCCAAAAGGCAGTACGCCAACTGTGTATGACGATGACTGACAGAGATGTCCACCTTCCCGTCGCCGCACAGCCGACGATCGACTCGATCGTCGACTATACGCAGGCGGCTGAAGACGCCGGCTACGACTGTGCATGGCTCCCCGAGACGTGGGGTCGCGACGCCGTCACCGTCCTTTCGGCGATGGCCGAGCGAACGGAGTCGATCGATGTCGGCTCGAGCATTCTCAATACCTACTCGCGGTCGCCGACCTTGCTGGGTCAGACGGCGGCAACACTTCAGGAACTCTCCGAGGGTCGGTTCCGGCTGGGACTCGGTCCGAGTGGCCCTGTCGTGATCGAAAACTGGCACGGGATGACGTACGGCAACCCGCTTAAACGGACCCGTGAGACGGTCGAAATCGTCCGACAGGTCCTCTCTGGCGATCCAGTCGACTACGACGGCGACGACTTCGAGCTGTCGGGGTTTCGCCTGCGCTGTGACCCACCGGAAACGCCCCCACCGATCGAGGTCACCGGCATGGGACCCAAGGCGGTCGAACTCGCGGGTCGCTTTGCCGACGGCTGGCACGGTATCATGCTCACGCCCGAGGGGATCGAAACCCGACTCGAGGACATCGAACGCGGTGCTGCCCTCGGCGATCGCGACCCTGATGACGTCCGGATCACAGCCGGCGTCACCTGCTGTGTGCTGGACGATCCCCAAGAAGCCCGCGCGCTCGCCCGCCAGCACGTCGCCTTCTATATCGGCGGGATGGGGACGTTCTACCGCGACTCCCTCGAGCGCCAGGGCTACGACGAGGCAGCTGACATTTACGACGCTTGGCAGGCTGGCGACCGCGAGCGCGCGCTTGAGCTCGTCGACGAGGACATTCTCGACGATCTCTGTGCGGTCGGCGATGTGGAGACGGCTCGTGAGCAACTCGCACGTTACGAGGCGATCGACGGGCTCGACGCCATCGCAGTCAGCTTCCCGCGTGGTGCCGACGAGGAGGGGATTCGCCGGACGATGGACGCGGTCGCACCCAAAGCCTGACCATTCGAGTGGTATCGCAAGGGTTCGCCATGACCGTGACGGGAGCGGGACCGACGAACTCGAGTTCTTCGACAGCTACAAGCCGCGCATCGACCCAGTTCGTGGTATGCCCGGCAAGGTGAGTCCGGACGACCTGCTCACGCACGTCTTTCAGCGAACGGGGGCGACCGAGACCGACGAGACGGTATTACAGGGCCCGGCCGAGGGCGAGGACGCCGCCGCGATCGACTGGCCCGACGGCGAGGGAACGCTCGTGGTCAGCTCCGATCCGATTTCGCTGGCCGCCTCGCAGGTCGGCCAACTCGGCATCGCCGTCGCCACTAACGACATCGCCGTCTCGGGGGCCGACCCGCGCTGGCTGACCGCCGTCGTGTTGCTCCCGACCGGCGTCGACACGGACGTCCTCGAGGAAATCTCTCGTGACCTCGACGCCGCAGCGCGTGAACTCGGCGCGTCGATCGTCGGTGGTCACTCGGAGTACGTCGATCAACTCGAGCGGCCGCTGCTCTCGTTGACGGCGATGGGAGCGACCGAGCGGTACGTTCCGACCAGCGGAGCCGAGCCAGGCGATGCCGTCGTCCTCACCAAGGCGGCGGGCATCGAGGGGTCGGCCATCCTCGCGGCGGATTTCGGCGACGACCTCGATGTCGCTCCTGAAATCCGTGAGCGCGCTGCGGGCTATCTCGAGGAGATCAGCGTTGTTCCCGAGGCCCAAATCGTCCGCGAGTACGCGACGGCGATGCACGACCCCACAGAAGGCGGCGTCACGTCGGGCTTGCTCGAGGTGGCCCGCGCCTCGGACGTCCAGCTCGAGGTGGCTCGCGATGCCGTTCCGGTCCGTAAGCCGACGGCGACGCTGTGTGCTGCCGCCGGCGTCGATCCCTTGCGGATCTTCGGCTCCGGCGCGTTGCTCGCGACAGTTCCCGAGGACGCGCTCGAGGCGTGTCTTGCCGATCTCGAGGATGCGGGACTCGAGGCTGCGGCGATCGGCACCGTCGGCGCGCTCGAGGGTGACAAACCAGAACTCGTCCTCGACGGTGAGTCGATTACGGAGCCGATCGAGGACGAGCTGTATCCACTCTGGGAGCAGGCGGATCGCGAGGAGTGACGGCTCGGGCAAGCGAGTCCCGAGCGCGTCGACGACAATCAGACCGTATGAGAGGAGGCCGTCTCAGTCGAGTCGGACGGCCGTGCCGTAGGCGATGACTTCCGAGCCGCCGTTTGCGATTTCGGAACTCTCGAGTCGGACGTTGACGACGGCGTCGGCACCCATCGACTCGGCGTCCGCGACCATGCGTGACATCGCCTCGTCGCGCGCGTCGGTCAGCAGTTCCGAGTAGGCTTTGAGCTCACCGCCGGTGATATTACGGATCGACTGTGTGATATCGCGGCCGACGTTTCGCGCTTTGACCGTATTTCCGCGTGCGATGCCAAGCGATTCGTGAACCTCGCGGCCGGGGACCGTTTCAGTGGTGACGAGTTCCATGTATCATCATATAGGGCTGCTAACAATAAGTATTGGTTCGATAGCGTGATCGTCTGCGTGATATTGGACACCAGCGAATCGACGGCGCTACCACCCACCGTCAGACGACGCTCACCGCGACTCGAGTGCATCGACCTCGAGTCGGCCGACAGCGGCCGGCGCGCGGAGGATGCTGGCAACGAGAATCGCGTAGAGCACGACTAGGAGGGGTTCGACCGCTTCGACGGCCGATTCAGCGGCTTGGACGGCGGCCACGAATCCCCCACCGACGAGGAGAAGGACGAGTCCCTCGAGCCGGGAACGCAGTTCTGGCAGGGCCGAAAGCCGTCGCGAGCCCAGCAGGCCGCCGATCGAGCCGCCGAGACCAAGCAACGAGTCGGTCGTCCCGCCGGCGATGACGACTGCGGGAACCGAGAGGACGAACGCGACCGCGAAGCCGATCGTCGGATCGCCACCCGTGAGCTGGTCCATGGCGACGACGAACGCGATCCCGAGGACCGCACCGACGATCACGTCGCCGAGATAGTGGACACCGAGAACAACCCGCGAAAGCGAGACGAGGACGACGAGCGTCCCGGCGGCCAGCAGTGCCCGTCGGTCCCGAGTCCGGTCGTACGCAGAGACGAGACCGCCATAGACGACGGCCGCGGCGAAGGCGTGCCCGCTCGGGAAGCCGTAGCCGGTGCGTTCGTCCTCGAGTGCAACGAGCATGGCATCTGCTGGCGGCCGCGGCAGCGCAAACAGCGTCTTCAGCGAGAGCATGAGCGCCAGTCCGGCGACCGCATAACTGATCACGAGCGCGCTTCGGCGACGGCTCGACCACCAGAACAATACTGCGAGCAGGAACATGAGTGCGGTCGTTCCGCCAAGTTCGGTGATGAAGACGACGATTTCTGCGTACTCGGCGGTGACGACATCTCGGACGAGCGCACTCTGCTCCTCGAGTCGCATGTCATCGGTCGTTACGCTCAGCGGAAAATAACTGTCGGAGTTTCATGCCGTCCAGACACGTTACCGTCGTGCCCATGCGAGCATTCGCTCGTAGACCGGATCGGACGCAAGTGCCTGCGCGTCGCCGACCAGCACGAGCGCGCGTTTGGGCCGGGTCAACGCGACGTTGATCCGGCGATAATCCTCGAAGATCGGCCCCTCTAACGTGTCGGTCGCGGTAAAGGAGACGATGATAACCTCTTGACTCGAGCCCTGAAAGCGGTCGACGGTGTCGACGGCGACGTCGTCAGGGACGTGGGTCGAGATTTCCGAGACCTGCGCACGGAAGGGTGCGATGACACCGATATCGGAGCGCTCGAGCCCAGCGTCCTCATACGCCACGATTAGATCGGCGATCCGGGCGGCTTCCTTGCTGTCGGTGTACCGGCTTCGATCACCTTCGACGCCGACGAACGTGACTGGATCCTGTAACGTTGCGGGCAGCGCCTCACTGGAGACGCCCTCGAGATCGTCGAGTGTCCGACTCGCGACCGACGATGTCGCGGGACGAAGCTGGCCGTCGTAGAATTCGGTGGAGGCAAATGCCTGAATGCGCTGGTTCATCCGGTACTGACGGTCGAGCATGACGCCGGCATCGGGATACAGATCGACGAGCCGTTCAAATAGCGACTCGGTGAGGTCGTTTTCGGCCCGCACCACGGGCGGCAACTGCTCGTGGTCGCCGACGAGGACGAACCGCTCGGCCAGATTGATCGCCGCACAGGTTCCCGGCTCGGTGAGCTGGGCAGCCTCGTCGACCAGCGCCACGTCGAAGGCCTGCTCTTTCATCACCCGCGAGCCACAGGTCGCGGTCGTCGCCGCCACGACCTGTGCGTTCTGCAGTTTCGCGACGCGGTCGTCGGGATCGCCCGCGCGCTCGAGCCGATACGGTTCCATGTCCTCACGAACGCCACTTTCGGAGCCGACGCGGACGACCCGGTCGTTGTCGATCACGTCAGTCAATTGCTCGAGGGTGGCCTCGAGTGCGTTGTCGACGGCACGATTCGTAAAGGCCGACAGCAGGACGCGCTCGCCGCGCTCGACCATCGCACGGATGGCCTGGGAGATGGTGTATGTCTTGCCGGTACCCGGCGGGCCGTGGATCAGCGCACAGTCCTGCGCGCCGACGGCTTTCGTCACAGCCTCGTTCTGTGCGTCGTTGTTGTCGATGAACGTCTCGTCGACGTTTTCGAACTCAGGTTCCGCGCGCCCGAACAGGATATCCTTGCGTCGCTCGTCGCCTTTCAAGAGCGCGTCGTGCATCGCGACGAGCAGTCGGTCGGTCGTCAGTTCGGAGGGATAGACATCGAGTCGCGTGACGTCGACCGGCTCGTCCGCCGTGAGGACGACCTCGTCGTCTAATCGTTCGATCCGTGCCAACTCGGAGTCGCCCCGAACCGGGTGGCCGTCGCTGGCAAGGACGAGGTCGCCCTCGCGGAGCTTCGACGTCGCCCCGCCCTCGCGGCGCGCTCTGAGTTCCCAGCGGCCACCCTCGAGCGGCCGTTTTTCGACGAACTCGAGGTCGATCAGCGCGCGATCGTCGTCGGCTCGTTCCTCGGCGCTCTGCTCCCAGAGCTTGGCGTACTCGCGGTGGACTTCGCGGCGTTCTTCCTCGATCGCCCGATAGAAGCGCTCGAAGTACTCGCGTTCTTCCTCGGGCAGCGGTTGGCCGATCTGGCCGGCCTTGGATTCCTGATCGAGTCGGCCGGAGACGACCATACAGGTATCCTGCTCGAAACAGTATTCGCACTTCGCGTCGGCCTCGTAGCCCGTCGGGATGTCGCCTGACATTTCCATCGCTGCGATCTCGTTGCGCAGGCGGACGACGTATTTCAGGAGCCCATCGCCCATCGAGAAGTCCTTTGCAGGGGTGAGATCGCCGGTCTCCTCGTTGCGGTCGAGCGCCGAATTCTTCGTATAGAGTAAGGTTCCGGTGTCGACGTCGCCGCCGTGTTCCTCGAGCAACAGCGCGTAACAGGCGGCCTGGACCTTGTCCTTGAATCGGGGTTCCTTCTTCAGATTTTTCCCTGTCTTGAGTTCGACCGGCGCGCCCCGCCGGATGGCGTCGGCCCGCCCGCGGATGCCGAACGTCTCACTGATGAGCAGTTGTTCTGAGCGCCAGTTGTCGTCTTCAGTGAGCCGGCCCTGCTCGAGCCAGCCCTCGATTGCTTTGGCGTTCTCACGGACGTCCTCAGCGACGGCCTCGGACGTCTCACCCAGCAGGCCGAGTTGCAGGCCCCGTTCCTCGACGCGGGCCTCGATCGACTCCTCGAGGTCGCGGCCCCGCAAGAGGTCACCGAAGACCTCGTGGACGAGCGTCCCCTTGACGACGGGATAGTTCAGCGGGACGCCCGAGAGCTTGTTTAGGTAGTACAGTCGGGGACACTCGACCCAGTTGCGGATCGACGTGACGCTGACCAGAAAGGAGGGTTCGACGACGACATACGAGTCGCCCGTCGTCGCGTACTGTGCCTCTCCCTGATATTCCTCTTCTTTCGCGTTCGTCACGAGCAGTTCCATCCCCGGCTCGAGCAACTCGGCCGACTCGGTCCACTTGTTCCAGAGCGTCACCGTCGTCGTCTCGTCGCCGTCCGTGACGGCCGCCGTTCCACCGTCGCCAAGCGTCGGTGTCGCGTCGCCGGGCGGTTCGATCCCGTCGTCGGCTACTCGAAGCGGCACCTCGGCGAGCTCGCTTTCGCCGTAGCTCGTCGACACCGACCGCACGTCGACCTCATTAGCAACGGTTCCGCGTACGTACACAGCCGACTGTCACGGTCGAACGATCAAAAACGCTATCGGTCGCTCGGCCATGACCAGCGACAGTCGCTGCGGGCCAGTCGCGTTCACCCGTCGATAAGACGTGTTTACTGTCCGTTTCAGTGAGATGCGGAACCGTCTCTGCTATCAATCGAACCGTGATGAGAAGAACGGACGCGGACGCTTTTGCGAGTGAGCGCCAACCGCTGTATGCTATGAGTGAGCCTAACAGCGACGACCGTCGGTCGGGTGGCCCGCCCGAGGACGGCACTGCCGACGGGCCACCCAACCGCACCGAAACGACAGCGGCCGACATCGATTCGGGCACCGGCTTCGGTGATCGAACGGAGACGGGCCGTGACCCACGTGACGAGCCGACCCAGGTCGCAGACGAGGAGCGGCGGCGCAAGACGTCGGTCATCAGCCTGCTCGTCGCCGCCCTCGGCGTCTGGGTCGCGCTGTCGACGGTCGTCCTCGAGACGGTGGCGGCACCACTCTGGAACAACGTGCTGGTCGGCCTCGTTATCGGCGTCGCGGCGGGCTACAACTACTACCGTCTGGCCAACGACATCCCGCTTAGTACCGCCATTGCATCGCTGGTCGCCATTCTTGGTATCTGGCTCATCGTCTCAGCAGCATTGCTCGAGATGACTGGCGGCCCGTTTTGGAACACGATCGCGTCCGGGCTGTTGGTCGCCGGACTTGCGGGATACAACGCCTACGAGGCCCGCGACGCACGGACGGTCGCGACCGAACCCGAGACGGGAACTTAGATCCGGTCCGGTCCGTAGTCGGCCTCGAGGCGACGGATGCGGTGTTCGGCAGCGTGGTGGCTCATCGCAACGGCGGCAAATACCAACATTACGGCGGCAAAACCGACCGAGACGGCCGGCGAGACGCCGTTGACGTAGCTATTGCCGAGTTGTCCCAGTGCCAGTGCAAGCGGAGCAAGCGTCAGCAGCGAACTTTTCACCGGCGTGGCACGAAACAGTTCGACAAACGAGAGTGAGTGACGGCCGGACATGGGGAAAGCGTCGGTTACGTTCCCTGTGATGGGAGCCGTGGTATCCCTTTTGATTCCGTCTCACATCCACGCGCCGCGTGGCTCGAATCTGTCGTTGTCTCGCGTAACAGTCGTTTCGGGGCGTCTGTTGAGCTAATCGATACGTTCTTTCTGCCGGCGATCCAACCGGCGCGTATGCGGATACGCGAGTGGCAGGACATACTCGAAGACGTCACGGAGCGAGATGTCGATCCGGAGGACTGGCGCGCCGTCGCCGGTGACCGCGCCGGTGGCGTCGGCGAAGACATGTACCTCGCGCATCCCCGGGCCGGCGTCTTCTTCCTGAAAACGTACGCCAAAAACCCCTTCGAGGTCCGCGGCGTCGGCACGCGGGTCGCCCGCAACCTCGATGACGAAATCGGCTCGTTCATGCCTGAACGGGATGCTGGCGGCCGCTTTGCAGTCCAGTCCCCACCGGAGGACGAGTCCCAGGCCGAGACCGTCGGCAAGCGTCTCGAGACCGTCCTCGAGACGCACGCGGACGCGCCGACCCGCCCGCAGGACTTGTTCGATGACGTGATGGAGGCCATCGAGAGTCCCGCCTTCGGGCCGATGGCGTACGATCAGTACGACCGCCCTGACGAACTCGAGGGCCTCGCTGAACGTTTCGAGGAAGCAGACGAGCTATTGAACAGCGAACTCGACGAGTTGATCGAGACCGACGAAGTCGATCGGGGCTTCATGTGAGACCGCCGGCAAGGCCGGGCCTGCGTTCGCGTCCGGTGACTCTTTGGGATCGGGCCTCGAGCAGAGAGCTATGTCACCGAGCGCCGAGGCCGTCGTCCGCGACTACTACGACGCACTCCGCAACGGCGAGCCGCTCGTTCCGTTTTTCCGTGACGACGCGTCGACCGTCAAGTTCGGTATTAGCGAGTCCCTGTTCGGGAGCGACGAAATCGCGCGGGCGCTCGCAGAACAGACCGAAACGACAGACGACTGGGCGGTCAGCAGTCGGCATCTCGTCGTCGACGAGCACGACGAGTTCGCGACGATGGCCGACGAAGTCACGATGGCCTGGACGGACACGACAAGCGGCGATCGACACCGCTTCGACAGTCGCTGGAGTGCCACGCTCGTAAAGCGGGCATCGGCCAGCGACGGTGCGCGCGACTGGCAATTTGTCATGATGCACGTCAGCGCGCCACATGACTTATGAGCCGGGGTCGCGGCCCACAACGCGGCCCGTCGCGCTCGAGGACACAGCCGAGCGCGGCAGCACAGCTCAAAGCCGCGTTCGTGTTGCTTGTCGGGTTTTCGGGCGGCCTGATCGCCTTTCAGAGTGACGCCTCGCTGGTGGTGATCGGCGGCGCAATGCTCGGCGGTATCATCGCCGGTGGCGCGTTGCTGTGGTACCTTGTCTGGATTCTGGCCGACTAGGGGTCACAGAATCGACCTCGAGTGCCCTGTCAGCGATCGACGCGTCGAATCCACAGGTCCGGCGCGTCGAGTTCGTCGTGAGTCGGCAGGTTCTCCGGTTGGTCCCAGACGAGCCCCGCCGTCTCGAGGTCGCGGACGGCGACGACGTGTTCGAAGAAGTTCTTCCCGCGCTCGTACTGGCGCTGCTTGAGTCCGAGGCCGAGCAGGCGACGGAGCAGCCGTTGGAGGGGACCGCGGCCCTGTCGGCGCTCGTCGAGTTTCCGACGCAGGTCCTCGTACTCGTCGTCGAAGGCGTGATCCATCAGGAGTTCGGCGTAGCCCTCGACGACGGTCATCGCGGCGTCGAGGTCGCGGAACGCCTCGCGGTCGAACGACCCTTCCGAGAGGGTGGCGATCCCGTCTTCCATGCGGGCTTCGAGGTGGTCTGAGAGCCACGGTGCGGCCCCAAACTCTGCGGCGTGGGTCACTTCGTGGAAGGCGATCCAGCGACGGAACCGGTCGGCGTCCACGTCGAGCGTGTCGGCTGCGTTGCGGATGTTCGGCCGGACGAAATACAGCGCGTGGTCGTCATCAGGCATATCGGCCAGCAGGAGTGGGTCATACTGCCCCAGGACGTTCCGTCCGAGGAACGAAAGGAGAACGGTCATCGTCCCCGTGTTGATCGTCCGGGCGACGCCGGGGAACGCGCCGGTGTGGGTCTCGAGGGCGCTCATGACCCGCTCGAAGGTGGCGACGTTGGCGTCGATCCAGTGGTGGCGGTTCTGGATCTCGATGGTTTCGGGTACATCGAACTCGACGCCAGAGACCGCTCGCACGGCTGCCCGCGCGTCCCGAACGTCGCGGGCGTAGCCCTCGCGCTCGCCGGGCTCGAGCTCGAGCGTGCCGGGATCGGTCGCCGCCTTGGCGGCGTCGGCGGCCGATCGCCAGTCGATCGCATCGGAACCGGACGCCCCGGCGACGGCCCGGGCGCTACGATAGAGATTCACGATGATGACTAGGGGAAGGAAGCGCAAAAGCGTTCGGCTCGCCTTACGTCGATGTGAACGTGGCGCTGTCGAGACGGATTGGGACAGCCGTCTTCGACGGCGAGTGGCGGTTACAGCGATTCGAGGAGAACGCCCACGACTGAAGTCGTGGGAGGAGTCACGTAACGATGACGTCGGGTTCTTCTTCAGACTCGAGTTCGTCTTCCTCGTCGCTACCACCACGGAACTTCTTGGCGGCGACGGCGATACCGACGAGGACGGCGAGTGCGACCAGCGCGCCGACGGCGCTTTTGCCTTTGCCACCCGAGTCGTCGGCTGCAGCTACACCCTCCTCAGATTCGGTCTCAGTTTCAGAGTCCGCCTCCGCTGTCGGTTCCGTGCTCCCGACCGGAAGCGCTTCACCGATCGTTCCCGGTCCGAACTGTGTGTCGCCGTCGAAGTGCAATTCGATGAGAGTGAACTTCTTGTCGCCCATGCGTAGCCGGTCCACGAGCGGACACTTAGCCGTTTGGTTAGGTCCAACCGGTTGACTCGTGGATGGAATATGGCTGTACTGGACTCCGGACCGGTACGATTAAGTGCCCGTCTCCTGCGGTGTTGCGTATGAGTGGACGACCGCTGGACGTCCTTGAGGCGTCGCTCGGTGACCGCGTCACGGTACGACTCAAAAGTGGCGACGAACACGTTGGCGAACTCGCCGGCTATGATCAGCATATGAATCTGGTGCTCGAAGACGTGACGATCCCCGTCGAGGGGAGCGTCGAAGAGGATGCCCCGGTCGAAGACACAACCATTATACGCGGCGACAACGTCGTCTCGATCACTCCATGACTGGTGCAGGAACCCCGAGCCAAGGAAAGAAGAACAAGACGACCCACACCAAGTGTCGTCGCTGCGGAGAGAAGTCCTACCACACGAAGAAGAAGGTCTGCTCGTCGTGCGGCTTCGGCAAATCGGCCAAACGCCGCGACTACGAGTGGCAGTCGAAAGCCGGCGACAACTGATCTTTCGGGTCTCTCTTTCGATTCCGCTGATCGCACGCTCGATAGCGTAGCTGTCGGTATTCGCAGACCGTATCACAGCCACGGTCGTGCCTCGACCGGTTCGGTGTTCCGGAGGGCCGCCGATGGACAGCCCTTAGTTCGGAGCCGCTAACACTCCCGTATGGAGACGACAGACGCCTTTACTGGGCTCGAGTGTGTCGACTGCGGGGCCACCGTCGACGCCGCTGCGGAGTCTCACCGCTGTCCGGACTGTGACGGCACGCTCGACCCAACCTACGAGTACGACGCGATCGACCTCGACCGCGAGACGCTCGCCGCTCGGCCGTTCGACGGGCAGTGGCGCTACGCGGAGTTGCTCCCGTTTTCGCGTGAGTCTGCAGTAACGACTCAAGAGGGCGCGACTGCACTGGTCGACTGCCCCGATCTGGCCACCGAACTCGGCGTCGAGCGCGTGCTGATCAAAGACGAAGGCCGGAATCCGACGGGCTCGAGGACGGACCGCGGCGCATCGGTCGCCGTCACGGCGGCAGCCCAACACGGCGCGACTGATGTCGCGCTGCCCTCGACGGGCAACAGCGGGCAGGCTGTCGCAGCCTACGCAGCCCGTGCAGGACTCGAGGCACACGCGTATCTCCCCTCGCGGTCGGGCTTTACGAACAAGGCGATGGTCAACGTCCATGGCGGCGACATGAACGTCGTCGGCGGCCGCTTCGGCGACGCCGTCGGTGCCTTCGAGGAGGGACTGGGCGAACACGACGACTGGTACTCTCTCCGATCGTTCGAGACTCCCTATCGTCACGAGGGCGCGAAGACGCTGTTTTACGAACTCGTCGAACAACTCGAGTGGGAGGTCCCCGACGTGATCTGTTTCCCCACCGGGGACGGCGTCGGCCTCGTCGGTGCGGCCAAAGGCGCAGCCGAGTTCCGCGAACTCGGGTTGACCGACGAGACGCCCGCGTTGTATGCTACACAGGCAACAGGCTGTGCGCCGATCGTCGAGGCGTTCGACGCCGACCGCGACGACCACGAACCGGTCGAACACCCGGACACGATCTGTGGCGAACTCGAGATTCCCGATCCGGTGGGGAGTTCGCGAGTGCTCGAGGCCGTCCGCGAGACCGACGGCGGTGCGGTCGCGACCGACGATCCGGACATCCTTGAGGCCGCCGTGCGCGTCGCGCAGGCGACCGGACTCGAGCCGATCCCGAGCGCCGCAGCAGCCGCAAGCGGGGCGTGGGAACTCGCCGAGCGCGGTGCGTTCGACGGCGACGAGACGGTCGTCATCGTCAACACCGGTGCGGGGAACAAGGAAGCCGACGTGTTGCGCAGCCACCTGATGAGTCAGGGAATCTGACCGGTTCCTGGACCAGTACTAGTACTCGGTGATATCGACCCCGAAAGCCGCTCAAAACCGATAGCAGCCGGTCAGATACCCGTTCTGTGATCGATGGCGACCACCGACAGTGTCTTGACTGCGAGACGAGTAGACGAAACGAGTACCAATGTGTGAACATTCACCAGAGTGTTCGAACGGGGACACGTGCCAGCTCGTCCTCAAGAACGGACAGACTGGCCTCGAGACCGCTGAATACTACTGCAAGGCTCACCTCGTGCTGCGGATCTGGGAGGTCGAAAATGACAGCACGCTACAGGCTGTCAGTGCCGAGCAATTGTAATTCAGGGTGCACACGAGCACTCGCGCGCCGGAATGGGGTTGGGGTCGTCAGGACTCGAGCGCGGGACTGACAACGGCAGTCTCGCCGGGTGACACGCGGACGCTCGAGACGGGGGCGTTCCGTAGCGCTTTTGCTGGTTGTCTGGCAACGGGGCGGTATGACTACCCCCTGGGACGACTGGAATCACGTTCTCAAGATCGATCCGGACAAGGAGTTACCCGAGGGTGTGACCTACGGCGATCTCTGTGCGACCGGGACTGACGCGATCGAAGTCGGCGGGACGATGGGCATCACCGAGGAGAACATGGGTGCCGTCATCGATGCCTGTGCTAAACACGACGTCCCGCTCTATCAGGAACCCTCGAACCCGCAGGTCGTCCTCGAGGACGACGCGCTCGACGGCTATCTCATCCCGACGGTGTTCAACGCCGGCTCGCCGTTCTGGATCACTGAGGCCCACAAGGAATGGGTCCGACTCGACGACGACCTCGACTGGGAGCGGACGACGACGGAAGCCTATATCGTCATGAACCCCGAGGCCGACGTGGCGACGCTGACGGAGGCCAACTGCGACCTCGATGCCGACGACGTTGCCGCCTACGCGACGGTCGCCGAGCGGATGTTCGGCCAGGAGATCGTCTACGTCGAGTATTCGGGCATGCTCGGTGACGAAGGCGTCGTCGATGCCGCAACCAACGCAGTCGACGACGCGACGCTGTTCTACGGTGGTGGCATCCACGACTACGACTCCGCGTACTCGATGGCCCAGTACGCCGATGTCATCGTCGTCGGCGACCTCGCACACGACGAGGGTATCGAAGCCGTTCAGGAAACGGTCGAAGCGGCAAACGACGCGTAAACGCGACTGTCTCTCGTCTCCCTCGAGCAGGACAACTCTCTCCCCACATACCGATCCGTTGTGGATTTCACGACCCAGTGAGTGCAGGTCGTGCAGTCACCGCACGTGCGGGGGGAGTGGCGCTGAAGACGAGTCGTCTCGGAGCACTCAAGAGACTCGTTCTCTTAGGAGCGCCTAATGGGTCAGGAGTTCCTTGACGTATTGTTTGGCGATCCATTTGCGGTGATGAACACGATCGGGTTGATCGCGTTCGCCCTTGTCGGATCGTCGAAGGCGATCCGTGAGGAATTCGACTTGCTCGGTATTACGATCGTTGGTCTGGCGATGGCATTTGCTGGTGGCGCGACGCGCGATATTCTCGTAAGACGGGTTCCATTAGCACTGCAGTCCCCGATCGAAATCAGTCTGGGGCTGCTTGGAGTCGGGTTAGCGATCGCACTGAGTGTCGTCCTCACCTCTCCAGAGACGCATCCAATAACGCTTGTCTCAGATGCGATCGGGCTCGCTGCCTTTACAACAGCTGGTGCGATCGTCGCGACCGAGGCGGGTGTGTCAGTATTTGGTGTCGTTACGATCGCAACGATCAACGCCGTCGGTGGTGGTGCGTTCGCAGATATCCTTCTCGACCGTTCCCCGTTCATCCTCTTCGAAGATTTCTATGCCAGTTGTGCAGTCCTCGGCGGGAGTGCATACTGGCTCGTGGGAACGGTCGGCGCAACTGGGCGTACGGCCGCTGTGGTGTGTGCGGCCGTAACCGTCGTGACTCGGCTAGCTGCAGTTACGTACAACTGGGATCTCCCGACAGTGCAGAATTTAGAACTCCTCCGGAATTGATCGACACAACGGTCAGGCAACGTGGCCTACAGTGCCGTTGCCGAACTGCTACTGCCGCCCGTTACTCGGTGACGAGCTCTCGCAGCCGCGGCAAGACGGTCGTCACGTCCTCGCGATAGACGACGTCGGCGAGGTTGTCACACGGCGTCGAGTCGAGGTTGACGATCCCAACCGTCGCGCCGGTTTCCGCGGCTTGCCGCGGGAGCGAAGCGGCGGGCTGGACGCTCAGCGAGGAGCCGATTGCAAGGAAGACGTCGCTCTCGCGAGCGAGCGATCGCGCACGCTGGATCGCCGCACCCGGCAACTGTTCGCCGAAGAGGACGATGTCAGGCTTGAAGACGCCGCCACAGTCACAGGTCGGCGGCAAGTCGCCGGCGGCTGCACGCTCGAGGATTGGCTCGCTGTCACGGCGGCTCCCACAGTCCTGACAGCGAACCCGCTGGGCGTTTCCGTGGAGTTCGAGGATCGTCGTGGTGGCTGTGGCCGATTCGGCGGCTTCAGCCGTGACCGTGTCGGCCGCCACACCGTGTAAGCCGTCCGTATTCTGGGTGCAAATCGCCTCGAGGGCACCCGCACGCCCCATCGCGGCCAGCGCTTCGTGGGCCGCGTTCGGGTCGGGATCGTCGCCGAACAGCTCCCGCTGGAGGTCGACACGATCGTCCCAGAAGCCCGCGGGATCGCGCTGAAATCGGCCGTAGGCGAACTGTCCCTCGTCGAACCGATCCCAGACGCCGTCGTCACCGCGGAACGTCGGCACGCCCGATGGTGCCGAGATGCCCGCGCCAGTCAGGGCCACGACGGTGTCTGCACGCCGGATGTCGTCGGCGAGTCGCTCGAGGTCGTCCATATCGAGAGAGCGACGGTCGATCGATAAAAGCGAGACGGATCGGTCGCTCGATTATCGCAGTGCCGATGTGTACCTGGCGGCCAGCGTCGCTTCGATCCGCTGGAGGTGTTCGCTGACGGTCCCCGTCGCGAGGTCGAGTTTCGCGGCCAGCTCCCGGTGGGTCGTCTCGCGTGGCACCTCGTAGTAGCCCTCGCTGACGGCGAGTTCGAACAGTTCCCGCTGGCGGGCAGTCAGCGTCGGCGAGGACTGGCCACCGCCGGGGTCGTACTCACCCAGCCGCTGGAGATCGAGGTCGATCCCGTCGGGAAGCGCCGCTGCAGCGTGCTGGATCGCCCGGCTCGTCCCGAGCGCCGTCACCTCGAGCCCGCGAGCGGCGTCGGTGTCGACGTAGGTCATCGGCCAGTCGAGGACGATTTCGTGCTCGCGGAGGATCGACAGCAACTCGTCGACGGGTTCGACGATCCGACACTGTACGTAGGCGACGCCACGGTTGTCCGTGCCGGCAACGTCGTACTCGAGCGCCTCTGGACAGTCGGCGAGCAACGCGCGGGCCCGCTCGAGGTCGCCACGAAGCTCGAGGAGTTCGACGTATCGCTGTTCGTGGATCGGATTTAGGTAGCGGATCGCCTCGATCGCAACCGCGTCGCTGCGGCTGAAACGGTCGTCGATCGCGTTGAGCCGACCGTCGGCCCACGTCAGCACTATCGTGGCGTATCTCATCGCTGATTACCGTCAGCGGCCTTGTCAGCCGGCGTGTTTGCGATCGGAGCGACGGACGAACTCATAGCGGTCCGTATCGCCCCTCGAGTTAAAAACACCTAGCGTGCTCGGCCATACAGCAAGGTGGCCGCAGGTCCTTTGTCCGGCTACGAATGCGCCACGATACGGCTGCGACCGCTGACCGCTATCCGTCAGGTCCGGACGGGCTCCCGCTGCTCGGCAATCAGGTCGCGTTCCTCCGCGATCCATACGGCTTCATGACGCAAACGGCCCGCGAGTACGGCGATATCGCCTCCTGGAAGGACCCCGAGGGCCGGGTCTACCAGCTCAACCATCCCGATTATATCGAGCACGTCCTCGTCCAGCACAACGAGAACTACGTCAAAGGCAAGCGGTTCCAGAGCGTTCTCGGGCCGCTCACCGGCAACGGCATCCTCAACAGCGAAGGTGCAGTCTGGCGGCGCAACCGCCACCTGATCCAGCCCGCGTTCCATCCCGACCGGATTCAGGAGTACGCGACGATGATGACGGAGTTCACTGAAGCGGCCCTCGAATCGTGGGACGACGGTCAAACGCGGCTCGTCCACGAGGACATGATGGAAGTGACGCTGAAGATCGTCGCCCGGGCGCTGTTCGGGGTCGACGTCGACGAGCACGTCGACACGATCGGCTCGGCACTCGAGCAGTTCATGGAAGCCTCCGAGAGCCTCTCGAACTACGTCCTGCCCCCGACCGTCCCGACGCCGGCCAGACGGCGAATCCAGCGCGCTCGTGAGGACCTCGACGAGGTCGTCTACCGGCTGATCGAGCAACGGCGGACCAACCCGACGGATCACGACGTTATCTCGAAACTGCTCGAGGCGACCGACGATCGCGGCACTGGAATGTCGGACGAACAGATCCGGGACGAAGTGGTCACGCTGTTGCTGGCCGGCCACGAGACGACGGCACTGTCGCTGACGCTGACGATGTATCTCCTCTCGAAGAACCCGCAAGTCGAGCAACGGCTCGTCGCCGAGCTCGAGGACATCCTCAGTGACCGAACGCCGACCATGGAGGACCTATCGGACCTGACATACACCGAACGCGTCGTCAAGGAGTCGATGCGACTCTACCCACCCGTGCCGGGGATCGTCCGCGAACCGGTCAAACCCGACGTCATCGACGGCTACGAGATCGAACCGGGATCGACCGTCCGGATGCACCAGTGGGTCGTCCACCGCGACCCCCGGTGGTACGACGACCCGCTCGCGTTCCGGCCGGACCGCTGGACCGACGACTTCGAGAACGAGCTTCCGAAACTGGCGTACTTCCCGTTCGCGGCGGGTCCGCGTCGCTGTATCGGCGACCGCTTTGCGATGCTCGAGGCCCGGCTCATCCTCGCGACGGTCTACCGTGACTACCACCTCGAGCTCGTCCCCGGGACCGACCTAGATCTGATGGCGACGGTGACTGCGCGGCCGAAACACGAGATTCCGATGTCCGTCCACGAGCGCTAGCGGCGTTCGTCGCTCGAGAACCCATGCCGCAGACAGCGTCGATCGACGGGTCCGAACGGCTGCGTTTAAGTTCCGCCTGCGTGAATCAGGTGGTATGCAGGACAGAACCTACACTGCCGACGCCGAGCCGGGCGACGACGTCACCGTCGCTGGCTGGGTCCACGAGATCCGCGATCTCGGTGGCATCGCCTTCCTGATTCTCCGAGACACCTCGGGCAAGATCCAGATCAAGTTCGAGAAAGACGAGATGGACGAGGATCTCGTCGAGACCGGACTGGGCGTCTCCCGCGAGAGCGTCGTCAAAGTATCCGGCGCAGTCGAAGAAGAGCCGCGCGCGCCGACCGGCGTCGAGGTCACGCCCGAGTCCGTCGAGGTCGTCGCGCCCGCCGACCCCGAACTGCCGCTTGACCCCTCCGGGAAGGTCGACGCCGATCTCTCGACGCGACTGGACAACCGCACCCTCGACCTGCGCAAGGACGAGGTCCAGGCAATCTTCGAGATCCGCTCTGAGATCCTGCGCGCAGTGCGCGACCAGTTCCGCGAGTTCCGCTGTACGGAGATCACCACGCCGAAGATCGTCGCGACCGGGACCGAGGGCGGCACCGAACTCTTCCCGATCACCTACTTCGGCGAAGAGGCCTTTATGAACCAGTCGCCACAGCTGTTCAAACAGCTGATCGCCGGCTCGAACGTCGAGCGCGTCTTCGAGATCGGCCCGATCTTCCGCGCCGAAGAGCACAACACGCCCCGCCACCTCAACGAGGCGACCTCGATCGACTTCGAGGGCGCGTTCTGCGACCAGAACGACGCCATGGACGTCGTCGAAGGCGTCGTCAAAGCAGCCTACGAGGCCATCGACGAGAACTGCGCCGACGAACTCGAGGCGCTCGGTCTCGAGGACGAGTTTGAGGCCCCCGACGGAGACTTCCCGCGTATCAGCTACGAGGACGCCATCGAGCGCATCAACGCGACGGGCGAACTCGACGAGCAACTCGTCTGGGGCGACGACCTCTCGACGGAGGCCGAGAAGGCACTCGGCGACGACGTCGGCGGCCACTACTTCATCACCGATTGGCCGAGCGAGATCAAGCCGTTCTACATCAAGGACCACGACGACGACCCAGAGCTTTCGACCGGCTTCGACCTGATGCACCCGCGCATGGAACTGGTCTCGGGTGGTCAGCGTGAACACCGCCACGAGAAGCTCATCGAAGGCTTCGAACAGCAGGGCCTCGATCCCGACCAGTTCGAGTACTACACGAAGATGTTCAAGTACGGCATGCCGCCCCACGCCGGCTTCGGCCTCGGTGGCGAGCGCCTGATCATGACGATCCTCGGGCTGGACAACATCCGAGAGGCTGTGTTGTTCCCACGCGACCGTCAGCGACTCTCGCCCTGACGGTCGTGTGGGTGCTCGCGGAATCTCTGATTCCGCGTTGTTCCCGAGAGATCGTCAACGTCTGAGCCCGTAGGGCGAAGACGTTGTGAGCCAGCGAGACGACCGACGGAAGTCTCGCCAGACCGGCAGCGGCTATCGCCGTAAGCGACGGCGCAACTCCGAAACGCGCTTTTTTGAGTGACTGCTCGAGGGAGACAGCTACCTGCCCCGAAAGCAAGGGAGCGCTATCAGATTCTCAGAAACCGGAGAAAACGGCAGGATCAGACGACGAACGCCCACGCGAGTGCGACTGCCGTTCCGCCGAGAGTCGCGCTCAGTGCGGCGTGAGTACGGAGCCGATCCCGGTGGAAGTGACTGTCGCCGTCGGCGGGGCACGTTTCACTGCCAGTGGTACACTCCGGGAGCAGGTCAACGGCGACGTGGAGGAACACGCCGGCCGCGATGCCAAAGAGCAGTCCCCGAAGCGTACTCGCCGGTGCGAATCCGACGATGCCGACCGGGAGGGCAACGAGCCCGACAGCCGCCGCTGGCAACAGCAGCGGCACCACGGATCGTCCCTGCTCTGCGAGTCGTCGCGCTGCCGCGTATCCAGCGGGTGCCTTGTGCGAGATCAGTGCAACACCGAGAATCGACGATAGCGACGGCATTGCGGTGTAGATCGCACCGATGATGGCACCTGCAGAGAGCGCGTGGACGGTCAACTCGGCTGCGGTGCTGTCGATCGGCAGATTCAGGTGCGTAAACCGGTGGCCGACCGTGTGTCCGACGTACCCACCGAGGAATCCGATCGCGATTCCGAGACTTCCGAGACGGCCGTGCTGGCCCAGCGCTTGCGGAACGAGAAAGAGCGCAGCGCTCGTGACCATCGCACCACTTGCGAGTCCGTACCCCCAGATCGGCTCGAGCGGATGCTCGGTCTGTACTGCACGCGCCCCGAGCGGTGCGCCGATTGCCATTGCCGCAAACGCCGTCCAGGAAATCGCGACGAGTTTCCAGTTGACGCCAGCGAGTGTTGCGACTCCCGAGAGGACGATCAGTGCGAGCAGTCCCCCACCCCCGACGGTCCGATCGGAGTCGGAACGAATGCGATGCCAGCGCTCCGTGACGGATTGTAGCTTGCTGGTTTGCACTATTGTCCATTAATAACTATACTCTATAGCTTATTAACTCTTGTGGTGGCACACATACTGTCTCTCTCCACGGGGCCGACGACGTCGATACCGACATCCCCGACCTCGAACCTTCCTCCCTCTGCAGCCGCGTCGTCTGCTATCGATCGGACCAGTTCCCTCGTGTCGACTCGAGATGCATCCGGTCTGCTGTCCCAATGTCCCGGGGCGACCGCAGTGCGGGTCGCGGCCGGCCAGCACTGACTGGCAGGAATCCGTCTCAGCCCCCACTGGGCAGGGAAGCGCGGAATCTTCAACGTTATATCGCTCCGGTCGAAAGCGGAGGCGTGATGCGCGAGGAGGCGACGGCGTTCGTTCCCGGACACGTTACGGGCTTTTTCAGCGCCCATCCCGACGAGGATCCGACGAAAGCCGGCTCACGGGGTGCGGGACTGACGCTGACCGACGGTGTCGAGGTAACGGTCGAACCGGCGACGGAGACGACCGTCGTGCTCGACGGCGACGAACTCGAGATCGATCCAGTGACGACCGTCCTCGAGACACTCGATGTGACCGCCCGCGTCGACGCTGACGCCGACCTGCCACTCGGTTCCGGATTCGGTGTCTCAGGTGCGATGGCCCTCGGGACGGCGCTTGCGGCAAACCGCGTGTTCGCGTGCAAGCTCTCGATGAACGAACTCGTCACGATCGCTCACGGGGCCGAGGTCCAGGCCGGAACCGGTCTGGGAGACGTGGTTGCCCAGGCCCACGGCGGCGTCCCGATCCGTCTCGAGCCCGGGAGCCCACAAGAGAACGTCCTCGATACGATTCCCGCTCGAGCGCGCGTGGAGTACGTCTCCTTTGGCGAACTCTCGACGGCCGACGTGCTCTCTGGGGATACCGAGACGCTGACCGCTGCCGGACAGGACGCGCTCTCCCGGGTCGTCGAAGAGCCGACGCTACTGTCGTTTATGTACGCCTCACGGCGGTTCGCACGCGACGCAGAATTGCTGACAGCACAAGTGCGAGAGGCGATCGCCGATGTCTCGGCGGTCGACGGACAGGCCTCGATGGCCATGCTCGGCAACACCGTCTTTGCGCTCGGGACGGGCCTGTCCGATGCGGGCTACGAGCCGTCGGTCTGTGCTACCCATCCGGCCGGTGCCATGTTGCAGTGATGGCAGGCAGACCGCGTCCGTGACAGCCCTTGCTCGAGAACGCATTAGGACGAGATACGTGTGACACAGCCAGGCGTGTACTCCTGAGTGCTATCCTAAGCAGAAAACACTTATAGGATGGGTTAGAAGTCGGCGATCAGCGAAGCTGATCGCCATGCCTGCCGCCCACGCCCCATCGACGACTGCGACTGACGGTGATATGGCGACGGCTGCGTCGCTTCGCGGACGTATCCAATCACATCTCGGAATCGATCCGCGAGCGCTAGGCGCGTTTCGGATCGGAGTCGGCCTCGTCATCATCGCCGATCTCCTCGTCCTTCGGGCCCCACAACTGGCGATGTTCTACACGGACGACGGGGTCTTACCTCGAGCGACACTCGCTGAGGTGGCCCCGACGCTCGCGCGGTGGTCGCTGTACGCGATCTCCGGCTCCCTGTGGGTGCAAGCCATGTTGCTTGGCCTCACAGTCGTCGTCGCCGCGTGCCTGCTCGTCGGCTACCGCCCCCGATTCGCAGCAGTTGGAACTGCAGTGTTGCTTGCGTCACTGCATGCTCGCAACCCATACTTGGTCAACGGTGGCGATACCATTCTCATCTCGGTACTGTTCCTCGCGGCGTTCCTGCCACTCGACGCGCGGTGGTCGCTGCGCCACCGTCCTCGAGCGGACGACGACCGGGTCCTCTCAGTGGCGACTGCCACGATACTCCTCCACATCGTCGTGATCTATGCGATCAACGCAATCCTCAAGTTCCAAAGCGAGGCCTGGACGAGCGGCGTGGCCGTCCAGCGGATCTTCCAACTCGAAGACTTCGTGTACCTGCTGGGTCCGACCCTCACGGAGTATCCCGCCGTCCTCTCCGGGATCAACTGGCTCTGGACCGCTGTGCTATCAGCATCGGTGCTGCTCGTGGCTGCAACCGGGTGGCTCCGAACCGCGACGGTCGTTGCGTTCATCGGCGCACACCTCTCGATGGCCGCGACGATGCAACTCGGGGCCTTTCCATTCGTTATGTGTGCCGTCTTGTTGCTGTTTCTCCCATCGCGACTCTGGGACGCCATCAATCGGTTCGTCACGAAACGCGACATCCCGTCCCGTCTCGAGCCCATCCGCCGAGAGACCAGCGACTCGACGCCGTCGGGGACGAGGCTGCTCGTTCGGCGTGGCCTGCGAGTGACTGGGACGGGCCTTCTGGTCTGTCTGTTCGTCGTGCTGGTTGGCTGGCAACTCGTCGCGGCGGGCCTCGTCGAGACGCCCTCGTCGGGGGCCGGTAGCACGCTCGAGAGTGCGAGTTGGGCGTTTTTCGCGCCAAACCCGCCGGATTCGTACAGCTGGTACGTCGTGGAAGCCGAGTACGAGTCCGGGAAAGCAATCGACCTCGTCGACGGGGAGACCGTGGATTTCGATCGCCCACCCAACGCCATGGAACGATATCCGACGACGCTCTGGAAACGATACGGGACGAAATCGCAGGGCGTCGACGGCGCTGCCCAGCCAGTCGCGGCGAACGGCTGTGAACGGACGTCTGCAGACGTCGAGTCGGTGACGATCTACCGTGTCGAACAACCCGTCGATGCGGACGGACCGGTCGGCGAGCCGATTCCACACCAGCGAGCCACGGTCGCCTGCGGCTGAGACGGGTATCAGTCGACTTTTTATCGATCGGTGCGAGTCCTCGCTCGTGAGCGACTACGACAGCGTCTCCGCTGACGTCGAACACGAGGAGGAGATTCCAGAGGACCACCCCAGATACCAGGATCTACTCACCCGCCACCGGATCGAGGCGGGTGTCGAGAAGGGGATCACACACCTCCAGGGGATGCACGCTGAGGGACGAGGCAGCGCGTTCGATTACCTGCTGGGCGAGGAGACGATTCCGAGCGCCGACGACGCCGAACGGGCGGCTGCGGCCCACCTGCTGCTGGCCGAGCATCCGGTGCTTTCGATTAATGGCAATGTCGCGGCACTGGTTCCCGGCGAGATGGTCGAACTTGCCGACGCCGTCGACGCCGACCTCGAGGTCAACCTGTTCAATCGCACGCCGGAACGGATCGACGCCATCGCCGACCACCTGCGCGAACACGGTGCGGAAGACGTGAAAGGACTCGAGGCCGACGCCCGCATTCCGAATCTCGAGCACAAGCGAGCGAAAGTCGATGCTGACGGCATCTACGACGCGGACGTGGTGCTCGTTCCGCTCGAGGACGGCGACCGCGCCGAGGCCTTAGACGAGATGGGCAAGACTGAGATCGTGATCGACCTCAACCCACTGTCGCGCTCGCCACAGGTGGCCGACGTCCCGGTCGTCGACAACATCATCCGCGCGGTGCCGAACGTGACCGAGCACGCGCGGAAGCTGGCGGACGCTGACGAGTCGGAACTGGAGGCGATTATCGAGGAGTTCGATCGGGAGCGGGCGCTCGAGAATGCAGAGGAGCGCATCCGGTCGGGCGATCTCTGAGGGCTTTCTTCCTGACTGTGCCCGATTGGCGGCTCGCTCGAGTTCTGGCGAGATCCTTTCATATGAACTACTGCCAGTCATTTCTGGCGCACCCGCGACCCGTCCTGCGGGTGCGCCGGTAAATCGTTACAGCAGTCCGTATCAGGAGGTGTGACATCCTCCCGCGTCTAAAGGCGCAGGCCTCCCGAACCGCACAAGTGGCGGTTCCCGTCAATTCGGAAGGGTGGGAGTCTCAGGTTTGCGACCGACGGCACTGGCTTTGCCACGAAGCCGTTACCCCTACCGCGTTAACGGCTTGGGGGTATCTTGTTTTGTGTCGGTTGGCGCGGTCGGCTTACTGTTTTGGGTTCGGCTCTCGCCGTGGCAAACACCGAGTCAACTGCCAGTTTTCCGCGCACAGTTCCGCTGACACTGCGTAGGTGTGTATATCTTCCGACAGGGACGATTGCGAGACGGTGACGGCGATTCAGTCACGCGGTAAACGGCGTGGTATTCTTGCCTTCAATACCTATAAATTCCTCCTCCGGTTTTTCTCCACACATGGACACCTACGAGTTAGTAACGCGCAACGCCGAGGAGGTCGTCACCGACGAAGAGGTCCGCGACCTCGCCGACGACCCGGCGGGGAAACGCGCCTACGTCGGCTACGAGCCCTCCGGCGTGCTCCACCTCGGCCATCTCCTGACTGCGAACAAACTCATCGATCTGCAGGAGGCGGGGATGGAGGTCGTCGTCCTGCTGGCGGACGTCCACGCGTACCTCAACGAGAAGGGCACGCTCGAGGAGATCCGCGAGACGGCCGAGCAGATGAAAGCCCAGTTCCTCGCCTACGGGCTCGACGAGGACAAAACCGAGTTCGTCTACGGCTCTGCGTTCCAGCTCGACGACGACTACGCGCTCGATCTCCACTTTCTCGAGCAGGCGACGACGATGAATCGCGCCCAGCGTGCGATGGCCGAACTGCAGGGTGACGAGACGGCCAAGGTGAGCCACCTCGTCTACCCGCTGATGCAGACCCTGGACATCGAATACCTCGACCTCGATCTCGCGGTCGGTGGACTCGATCAGCGCAAGGTCCACATGCTCGCCCGCGAGAAACTGCCCGAACTCGACTACGAGGTCCGACCTGCACTCCACACGCCGATCGTCGCCGATCTCACCAGCGGCGAAGGGAAGATGTCCTCGAGCGAGGGACTCACCATCTCGATGGAAGACTCGACCGAGGAACTCGAGGAGAAAGTCAACTCGGCGTTCTGTCCGCCAACACGGGAGCCAGAGGACGACCTCGAGAACCCCGTGCTCGAACTCTTCGAGTACCACGTTTTCCCGCGCTTCGACGAAGTCGTCGTCGAACGCCCCGAGAAGTACGGCGGCGATCTGACCTACGATGATTACGAGCGGCTGGCCGACGATCTCGAGTCGGGCGAACTCCACCCCGCCGACGCGAAAGGGACGCTTGCGACCTACCTCGACGAACTGATCGCGCCGGGCCGCGAGAAGCTGCGCGAACTGCGGGCGTAAGCACGCGACGGCGGACGGCGCTGTCTCTTCTCACTGCT
>Ga0207720_100076_pt1 | contig 102530 bp, 126 predicted proteins | sample A23P2SouthBayCA_2_FD_187751 | JGI IMG/M metagenome (GOLD analysis project Ga0207720, IMG submission 187751) | Aerobic enrichment media microbial communities from Eden Landing Ponds, California, USA - A23 E3 (2) (SPAdes) | ecosystem: Environmental > Aquatic > Marine > Unclassified | place... | reverse complement strand
TCCGATCTGTGAACGACGTGTCGAACCGAGACGACCAGCGACGAGAACAGAACTGGATCCGAGGGAAAGCGTTCGACAACGCGGCACCCATCGGTCCGGTTGTGGCAGACCCCGAGCACGTCGACGACGATGCCCGTATCGAACTCCGTCTGAATGGGGACGTCAAACAGGAGTCTACGATCGATAATCTAATTTACGACGTTCCTCGTCTCATCTCCGAAATAACGGAGTACGTGACGCTTGAAGAGGGAGACGTCATCGCGACAGGCACCACCTCGGGTGTGGGGCCCCTCTCGGACGGTGATACGGTCGAGATCGAGGTCGAAGGGGTCGGGACGCTCGAGCATTACGTCCGCGAGGAGTAGCGTCCGTCCGGCCACACTTCTTTCCAGCGTCGACAGTCGGTTACCCTTGCTCCTCGATAGCGGCTCGTTCAGTGTCGGTCGCGTCGTCAGTCGAAAGGTCTCGCGCCGGAAGCTGGGCGTCAATTCGCAAGAGTTGTACAGCGAGATCGACCGCGCTCTCCCACACGGCCAGTTTCGTTTCCCGTGGTTCGATCACGGGGGCGTCGGCCGCAATCACGTCTTTCGTTTCGCCGAGCAAGGCATCGAATCCCGTAGTGTGGTTCCCCGCGTCATGTTCCGTCCGGAGTTCGATCACCGCGTCGGTTCCATCAAGTGACCCCGTTTGGGCCAGCGCCCGGGGTATCACCGTTAGTGCGTCGCCAAAAGCATTAACGGCGAGTTGCTCGCGCGTCTCAACGGAGCGGGCCGCCCCACGGACTGCTTGGGCGGCACCCAGCTCGATTGCGCCGCCACCCGGAACAATCCGTCCGGTCCGGTTCGCCGTCGTAACAGCCGTGACGGCGCTCTCGATCGACTTCGAGAATGCGTCGAGCGTCCGAGGATCCGGCGCGCGACAAAATACCGTGTACACCTGCTCTGAGTCCGTTTCAACCCGTGTCATATCCCGACCCGCTTCGCGTTGGACCGTCACTGTGCCTTGCCCCAGTGTTTCGGCGCTAATTTCGCTGAAAGCCCCCAGAACGGTGCCCCCGGTTCCCCGAGCCAGCCGGGCAAGGTCTGCCTCATCGACCCGTTGAATCGCCATGATTCCAGCATTCGCGAGCGTTCGCTTCACCCGATCGTTCACCGATGCCGTGGTGACGATAACCTGACAGCCCGCCCCCACGGCATCCTCGACGGCCGCTTCAAACTGTTCCATCTCGTTATCATCGAACGCCTGACGTTCCTCGAACGTATCAGGTGAGAGGGTTAACACGATGCCAGGTCGGCGAGACATCTCACCGCCGGCACGAGCGACGTCGACGTTCGATGAGAGAAGCGCAATACCACCGTCAGCCGACCGCGGCATCGTTTCGAGGACAGGACTGTCATCCAACACTGCACCACGAACGAGTTCCGTTTCACCAAGGGTTCCGCCGACCCGCGAAACGACCGCGAGATTACGGCGATCGAAGGGCTGCCCCCCGGTATCGTTTTCCACGACCGTCGCGATTTCAGCGATCTCATCACCTAACGTCGCGCGCAGCGTTGGGTCGCGTGTCGCAGTCAACGTGGTCCGTGCGACAGCTTCCGAGCCTCCTTCCGAAACCGCAAGGTCGTGGTCCGTGACGTACGTCCGAGCGTGCTCAAGCCCAGCCCGGTACCCCCGTTCAATCGCTGTTGGGTGAAGCCCCTGTTCCCGCAGGGCTACGGCTTCGTCCAGCAGGGCACCGACGAGCGCGACGAGCGAACTCGTTCCGTCTCCGTGCTCTGTTCGAAATCCAGTCGCTGCCGTTCGAAGAAGTTCGACAGCAGGATTCTCGAGGTCACATCGTTCCAGAAGTTCAACCCCAGAGGACGTCATCGTCACGGTTCCAGTATCCTCAACGACGAGCTTATTCGCACCGAACGGACCGAGCGTCGATGCGACGATCTCGCACATTTCACGCACATCCGAGAGAAGTGCCGTCGGCGAATCTTCGTCCATGGTGATTAGTATTAACACCCCCCGGTTAAAACCTACCGCAGCGCAGTACCAGCGTGCCGTTCACGAAATCAGCGGCGGCTCTTCGGTTCGTGTCCGGTCTAACACTGCTTCTTCTGTCTGCCGGTCGAAGAGGTAGATATCCTCCTCGTCGAACGTGATATGCAGTTCATCGTCGACCTCCGGGAGAACGTTCGAGGGAGCCCGAACGCGAGTCTCGTCGCCAGCGATCTCCAAGTAGATGAAGTTGTCAGAGCCGACCGTCTCAACAACCATGACGCTCCCTGAAATCGTGCGTCCGGATTCCGGCTGCTCTGCAAGCTCGATCGTCTCTGGGCGGACACCTAGGACGAGTTCCGTGGCGTCAGTATTCGATTGGACTCGGTCAGCGAAGCTCTCGGAGATGCGGTAGTTGAACGATTCGTTCACGAGAGTGTACTCTCCGTCAGCTCGTTCCAGATCGACGTCGAAGAAATTGATGTTCGGGGAACCGATGAAATCAGCGACGAACATATTGTTCGGATTCGAATACACGTGGGTCGGACGACCGATCTGCTGGAGTTCGCCGTGATTGAGAATCGCGATCCGATCCGCGAGGGTCATCGCCTCCTCCTGATCGTGGGTGACGTAAATCGACGTAATCTCCAGCTCTGTGTGAATCCGAGCTAACTCCGTCCGCATGTGCTTGCGGAGGTTGGCGTCCAGATCCGAAAGGGGCTCGTCGAACAGGAACACCGACGGTTCACGGACAATCGCTCGCCCGGTCGCGACACGCTGTTGTTGGCCACCGGACAGTGAGGTCGGTTTTTTATCGAGAAGCGCCTCGATCCCCATCATCTCTGCGGCCTCCTCGACACGGGTATTGATCTCTTCCTTCGAGAGAGAGGTTCGAAGCTTCAACCCGTAGGCCATATTTTCCTTGACAGATTTGTGTGGATAGAGGGCGTTATCCTGAAACACCATCGCCAGATCCCGCTCGCGGGGGGGCATATCGTTCACGACCTCATCCCCGATTTTGATTTCTCCGTCAGTAATCGATTCCAGCCCAGCAAGCATCCGTAAGGAGGTCGATTTTCCCGACCCGGAGGGACCGACCATTACGAGGAACTCACCGTCGGCGACATCGATATTCAGATTGTCAACGGCCATGATTGCGTCCGACTCGGTGCCGAAGACTTTGGTGACGTTGTTGAACTGGATACCTGCCATGGTATGTCATACCCCATGTGGTGTCCATTAATAACTTTATGGTCCCTCGCTCGTCGGTACTTCCGAACGATCCAAGTATCGAAAGCCTTCGTTGGCACCCTTAGCGGGCTATTTGCGGGGAGATCTTATTGAGCGAGGATCGACTCCCATCCGTCGCTGTGGAGTTCGTCGAGAAAGGACCGTCGAACTTCGGCTCCGTCGCGTTCGGGGCAGGCTCAACCATTGCCTCACGGACGTTATCACGGGCGTTCTCGTGCGCTGTGCGGAGGCTTTCAAGACGGGCCCGTTCGCTGCTGTCGAGCTCGCTGTTGCTTGCCGCATCCAGAAGTCCGGTGATATCTGCCGAGATAGTCGCTGCATCATTAACCGAGGACCGACTGCTGTTATTGATGCCCGCTTGCCACCGAATCTCGGTTGCCTCTTCGTTCAACACGGAGATCAGAAACCCAGCTTTGGCGAGTTGGGCGTCGACCTCGTCTGCGCCCGGGTCCGCATCTGCCCAGATATCGTAGCCCACCAGCGTTGCCTTCTCTCCAGGGTTATACGCGGCAGCCGGGTACGCGAGACCGACCAGAAAAGCGGCATCGAGGATAATGACGACCGTAAGCCCGATCGTCAGTAATCCCCGAGGGAGTCCACGAACGGGAATGGGCTGGGCGAACGGGTTTGACCCACATGGAGAGAAAGTGTGAGACCAGAGCTGCTCTAACTCATCGACGATTGCAGAGGCCGCATCCGCTTTAATCCCGGTAACGATCGCTTCGCCCTGTTCAGACAGTCGGACGAACGTGCCGTGGAACGCAGTGTGGTTCACGATAAGTCCCCGTCCTTCGGGGAACTCCTGCCGTTTGACGGCGCCGAACTGCTCACGTGAGCGGAGAGCCGTCGCTGTTCGTTCAAGAAACGTGTCGCGGTCGATTTCGAGTTGCGGGGAAATAAACATCGCCTGATCGAGCGTGGCGTGGCGACGGCGCTCCCGAAGGAGCTTCGCGTACGCGGTAACGTAGGGTGTTGCTGCGATCGCGACGCCCACGCCGGCTGCGAGCAAAAACGAGTTGAGAGGCCCGTCGTACGTGCCCGCCGCCCACAAAGAGACGACTGCGAGAACTCCGCCCAACACCACGGCGTACACGCGGAGCTTGTTCGTTCCCATGGGGTTAGGTGAAGTATCGACGAACGCGTTCGAGGAGCCCAGTGGTCCGCTCTGCTCGATGTTCCTCGAAGAGTGGCTCGAGCTTTCGTTTGAGGTCTTCCTCACTGGTGAACTCGCGGACATCGTCGGGGCTGACGATCTCTCCGACCATCACCGTGTTCCCGTTCGAATCAAGCCTGATGTTGTACAGTGCATACTCGTTGAGTAGCTTTCGAACGGACACCGGGTATGACCACCCCGCGTCCTCGATGATTTCCGCGACCGCATCCGCCCCGTGTTCGCGCATACACGTTTCTCGGTAACGCCGAGTGATAAAGCCTCTGCGGAGACAGAGCTCTCCGCCTCCCGAACCTCGCTACGTCAAAAAAAGGGGAACGATTGAGCCTATGCGCTACTGAGGGCGTCCAGCGCACGTTCGCGGGCGAGACCGGGTGCTTCGTCGACACTGTGTTGCCCTGCAATAGCCTCGCTGATGGTGACGTTGAGCGAGTCCCATCGGATGCCGTCGGTGACGGAAACGTCCCACGCGGCGCCGGTCGTCCGGCACTGTGACGTGTAGCTGTTGATAACATCGATCATGGCGGTCTGGCACTGCACGAGGTCGTACTGACTTTGGACGACGTCGTTGTGTGGGAGATACGTTGCGACGTTGCCGTAGTACTCACCGATAATTGGGACGATGTGGTCCTCGTTGTTGACCGCGTAGTTGGTGAGCTCCCAGGCGGTGTCTTCCATGTCAGACGCCATGACCTGGTACTGGCTCTGCAGACCGGAGGTGGACCCGCCGTGTTGCCCCTCGACGCCCGACAGCTCTGCGTAGCCGAACTCGTCGCCGTAGTTGGGGTCCACACGCGGGATCGGACCCTGCCAGACGTCCCCGTCCCAGCCGAACTCGACGTTCGGATCCTGCGACCGCCAGCGCTGCGGGTTCCCGAAGCCGGTGGTGTTTGCTCCCACACGGTTCGACAGCATGAGCGCCGGCATCTCCTCGTCCGTGCGCGACGCCGTGTTCGGGCTCGAGAAAGTGTTCGCCCGGTCAATGCAGGCTTTGATCATGCCGTCGGTCGGGCCACCCTGGCCCATCAGCACTTCGGGGTCGTCCGGATCGCCACGGAGCCAGGGGTCGTCCCCGTCGGTGAACGAGGTTTGTGCCTGGCCCCAGTAGGATTCGAGGTCGTTCCATACCCCACTCTCCTCGTAGGGATTGACATTGGGCCGCTGTTCTTGAATGTCTTCGAGCGCGCGGGTGAAGTCAGTCCACGTTTCGAGCTCCGACGGATCATCGTATCCCGCGTCTTTGAATATCTGCGGCCGGATGGTGAGCATCGTGTTGTTCGCCCCTTCGGTGCCACCAGCCCACCAGTTGCCACGGTATTGTGCTGCCTCGTTGCTGAAGTCAGCCCAGTTCTCGGGGAGTCCGTCGGTTTCCTCGATGTAGGGACCGTGATCAACCGCAGCGTCATTCAGATAGAACTGAATGCCGGCACCGCCCGACTGCGCGACGTGCGGTGCGTTGTCGTTCGAAACGGCGGAGTTCAGGCTACTGACGATCTCACTGAACGGAATCGGCTGGATGTCAACTTCGACGTCGCCGTCTTTCATCGACTCGAAGTTCTCCATCGAGTCGTTGAAGTGGTCGGTGAGCGCCGTGTTTTCGGCAGCCGTCCCGGACCAGAACTCAACCGTTACCGATTCACCACCGCCACCGTCGTTGTTTCCACCGTTGTCATTTCCACCGCCGCTATCGGTGTCTGTTGGGGTTCCATCATCGGTTCCGTCGCCATCGTCAGGCGAGCCGGAACACCCCGCGAGCGACCCCATTGCCCCTGCACCGGCCAGCGCGCCGGTGGTCTTGATCAAACTTCGCCGTGTTTTCTTGCTACCATCTGCCATGGCGTATGACAACAATATCAAATCAGTGTTAAAAACGTTTCTATCATGATAATAATGATTATAGTTCCTCCAGTTCACCGTCCTACGGTGGCCAGCAGTAGAGACACGAGGCATCTCGCGGCAATCGATCTGTACGTCTTCTAAAGCCCGAGGAGGAGGCTAGCAGTGTACCACTCTCAAACCGGCGTGCGAGTGTCCCACGCTCAGTCACGGTGCGAGTGTCCCACGCTCAGTCACGATTCGAACTGGTACGTGGTTGTGACGAACAACGGTTGGCCACGAAGGGCAAAAGCGGTGCATCGGAGAGAAACATTTAGTATATTGGTCTGAGTTCGTCCTCGAAACGTGCTCGCACTAAGCCGCTACTCCGTGAGTTCAACCGATGGATTCTGAACACAGTCTCCTCTCGATCGCCGGTCGACTTCAGAACGTGTTGCTCGTGTTAACCGCAGTAGTTGCGGGTTTGCTGTTTCCTACAGGCGCAACATACATTCAACAGCTGACGATTCTCATCGTCGGGTTTCTAGTGTACAGTTCTCTCGTGGGGGTCACGGTCGATCGGTCGTACCTGACGGAATCGCTACTTTCGATCGTGACGATTCTGTTCATCTCGTACGGGGTAGTCCCGTTTCTGGGCGTCACTTGGGCCAAGGTTCTTCTGTCGGAAGGATCCTTACTCGGAGTAGTTGCCATCCTCTCCGCCCCGGCAACGGCGGGAAGCGCGATTGTCTGGACGCGGATGGCTAACGGTAATGCAAAACTTTCCGGGATTGCGACACTCGCTTCTATTGCGCTCGCGCCAGTGGTTATGCCGATTCTCCTTTCGAGCTTAACTAGTCGCAGTTTGACGGTGCCGATTCAAGATCTCATGTTCAACCTTCTTGCTGTCATCCTCCTTGGTCTGTTGTTCCTCGCCCTCGTCCCAAGCGGTGTAATCTCAGAGAGGGCGATGCAGTATGCGACGATGGTCTCGATCGCGCTGTTAATCTATGCCGGCGTCGGAACCGTCGGGGTCTCGGGGATGTCGTTCGAGATTGTCGGCCGACTCGGGCTCGTTGCGTTGTTTGTCGCGATGCTCGGTATCTTATGTGCCTACACAGCGGTGCAGACTCTACGAATAGGCAAAAGCGACCTGAGTGCGATCCTGTTTTCAGGGACGCTGAAAAACCTCGGCATCGCATTTTTGATCGTCCTTTCAACGACCTCACAGGAGGCGGTGTTCGCAGTTATTGGATACTACGTGGCTCAGCAGGTGATCAGTGCACTCCTCATTGACGGGATCAACACCGAAATCGACGCCCTCGCACCGGCACTCCCCTGAGTAGAGTTGGCACGAAGTTCTCGCCTCGAGTGGTGGTTGTCGATATACGTCTACGCTCTCGCGGGCGAAAGTGGATCGCAGGGTGGGAAGATCCGTTGCGTATCATTCGGATATGCAAAACTGTTATACGATCCCGTTTTTATTAGCACGTCATATGACACCAAACACCGGACATTCGGGGCGGAAAAAGACCACGCTACGGTCGTTGACAGTCGCTGAGACGGTCATGGAGCTCGACGGAGCGTCACTTTCGGACATTTCGAACGAGCTCGGGCTCGCGAAAAGTACCGCTCACTCGCATCTCGAAACGCTTCGTGACCGTGGCTACCTGGTGAAGCAGGGGAAACAGTATCATATCGGGTTACAGTATCTCCATCTCGGGGGGTACGCGATCAGTCGCGATCGATCCTACAACATCGTTCGAGAGAAAGTCAAAGGCCTCGCGCGAACAACTGGCGAACGCGCGCAGTATATCGTTCACCAGAACGGGAGAGGGGTGTATGTATTCAGTGATCGAGAAAGCACCTCTGCCGTCCAAACCGACGTCCGACTCGGAAAACAGGCGTTCTTGCACACGACAGCTGCCGGTAAAGCGATCTTAGCAAACCTTCCGAAGGCCCGCGTTGACGAAATAATTGGCCAACACGGACTCAAAGCCGAAACTGACCAAACGATTACGCATCGCGAGGAGCTTTTCGAGGTGTTGGAAGCGGTTCGGGACCGTGGATTCGCGTACAACCGAGGTGAACGACTGGAAAAACAGTGGGCGATCGGCGCGGCGATAGTCGGAGGTGACGACACTGTCACCGGTGCAATAAGTGTATCCGGACCGAAGCACCGGATGAAAGAAAAGGAGGCAAGAGATAATTTACCGGGAGAGCTCATGGGTGTCGTCAACGAAATCGAGCTCAACCTCGCGCACACATGACGAATTGTTCACCTCCTTTCGTTTGCACTCCTCTTGAATGGCAGGACTCAGTTACCTCAGACAAACCCACGCAACGCCGAATTCCGTTCGAGATATTCGAATCAGTAATTAGAGGATAAATAGAACGATGATAACAGCATAACTAATGTTATTTTGGAGTGGCGTTCGGTACGAAATCGCCAAACTAAGGGTGACTCACCTGCTCAATATCGGGGGATTCTGACGATCCGAGCAAATCCAGATACACGGTGAGCAGTCCCGTTTCACCGCTCTAATCGACGGTTTCGTATCTCATCAGTCGATACGAAAGACCAGAAATGAAGAGTAGCTTACAGTGCCTCGAACCCGTTAAGACGTTGATTCTAATTGTTCGAACACCTTGACCGTGGGAATCAGCGGCTTTTTTTGCTTTTCCGGCTGTACTGAAGAGCGGCCCGGGGGTCGCTGTTGCAAATCGTTTGTTTTGTAAACCCGTCGTTGCTCACAGTAGGAACCGAGATTCGGCTGTTTGCCCGGAAGAATCGGTTTCAGCTTCCGTATGCATCGGCATACATTCCCACCCCGATCAAAAATCAGCTCTCAGTACGGGTATGAGGCCATATGAGGGCGTTAGGCTGACAGGACCGTTCGAGTCGGCGGCTACGTACCTCAGTCATCTATCACCGTCATGACGGGAATGTCAGCTGTCAGCAGAATCGATTGAGTCGTGCTTCCGAACATCGCTTTTCCAACCGGAGTTCGTTTCCGGCCGCCGATCACCAAATAGCGTGCATTCCGGCGGTTTGCCTCTGCCATGACCTCCTCGACGGGATCACCGACGCGGCCTTGGGGTGTGACCCCATCCGTACCGTCGAGGGTCTCGTCGATAACGTCCTCGGCAACCCCACGAGCGTGGCGTTCCCCGTCCTCGATCGTGTATCCCTGAGAACTTCCGCCAGAGGGTTGGGAGTTCGACCCTCCGTAGGAGATCGGAGATGCAAGCGAGTATCCAGCTTTGGGTGTACCCGCCGAAGCTCGGAACTCCTCGAACAGCTCTTGGGGCATAACATGGATTACCACGTGTTCTTCGTTGTATTGCGTAGCCAGACTCTGACCGGTCTCCACTACTTCGCTGGGGACCTGCTCGCCATCAACGGCACTTAGTATCACCATGGACGCAACTATTAGCAACAGCTAATAAATGGTTGCGATGGATACTCCGTGAGAACTGGCTCACGGCGATATCGCCACAATAGTGTTTCAGGTCGGCAGAACGCCCACGTCACGGACGGGAGGGTACGCCTGTCACAGCCAAACGTGAGAGAGGTTCAGCCGAGATCTGATTGCGTTGCGAGATCTCGTGGACACAGATATAAACCTCCCTATATAATTGAGTAGTCATAACTTCTTTGTTAATTTGCAAAAATAGCAATATCTCAAACATAACGTCGCCCTCGATTCTTCTTTCTACTACACCAGCCATGTTAGGCTAATAACCTTCAGATACGGTCGAAATATATCCATCAGTACAGATAAATTCAAATATTGAAGCGTATTCGTGCCCGTTTCTATATATCGTACGCATACGTTTTAAATTACAGCGTATCGATACCTATTCACGAATCGCGATTGTGGTGTATCACCCAGTCAATAGCTCAGAGAGGCCCTAACAGTGGAATAATCTCTCGTCTCGGGTAATGGAAATCACTGTGTGAAACCCACTACTTCGGGGGTTTGTTCTATATGACCAGTAATGTCATATTTCCAGTATAGAAAGATGCTATAGACTATTGGGGCATATCTTATCAACTAAATTCCGGATAGTTCTGGAGAAGTTGAAACGGCTATTTTCGGGGTCGATAACACTCTCGTGGCAATTATCGGCGGAGAACAGCTCAGAACGCCAGAGTATCTAACGCTCGTTCGCTTATTTTGCGCAAGCAAAAATTTCCGGCCGTTCGGTTGGCCGATTGACGCATCGTACGGAACGTTTTAATCGAAGATGTAATTTTAGCCAAACATCTGGCGCATCATCGGGTGCATCTCCATGAGCTGCTCTTCTGCGATCTCCTCGTACAGCTTGTACGTGATAGAGACCGTCAGCAGCAGCCCCGTTCCGGAGACCTGGCCGATGGTGCCGAGCAGGTTCGCCATCACGGCGAGCGCGCCGACGAGCGCGCCGCCGATGATCGTCACCTGCGGGATATACCGCTCTAAGACCTTCTCGATGACGCCGGGCGACTGCCGGAAGCCCGGAATCTGCATCCCGGAGTTCTGAATCTGCTCGGCGGTCGACTCCGGCCCCATGCCGGTCGTCTCCACCCAGAAGACGGCGAAGATCGCGCCGCCGACGATCATGAAGGTTAGATCGACGCCCAGCCGCGTGAGTATCTGCCACCAGTCGTTGGTGCCGCCGAAGCCGGCGAACCACATCCAGTCCTGATAGGAGTAGATGGGTGCGAGATAGTAGAACAGCCCGTCGACCGGCGTCGCACCGGTCTGTGAGGTCTGATACACCCCGAGCCACGGCATCCGCGTGCCGAACAGCTCGATGACGCCGCCCGAGGTCCCCGTCTGTGCGAACAGGATACGGCCGAGGAACTGGATGTTCGCCTGCAGCGCGCGAACCAGAATCATCGGCAGGACGGACGCGTAGATGAGCTTCACGGGGAAGCGACCGCGCGCGCCCTTCACGCGGGCGTGCGAGAGCGGAATCTCGACGCGGACCGACTCCGCGTAGACGACCACCACGAAGATGAGCACGGTGGTGAACAGGAACAGGAGCTGCCCTTGTTCGAGGAGCAGCGCCTGCAGCCCCTGCCCCCCGAGCACCGGCCCGAGCTGCGTGTTGCCGACGATGATCTCGTACCAGCTGAACAGGAACCCGCGGCTCCCGGTGACGCCGGGCACGGCGAAGAGCCCGCCGATGAGCCGCTGGCTGACGCCGGCGATGATGAACAGCCCTATCCCGGAGCCGACGCCCCACTTCGAGATGACTTCGTCCATGAACAGGATGAGAATCCCGCCGACGAAGATCTGAGCGAACATGAGCCACTGGAGCCCGCCGATCCCGATGCCGAGCGACTGCGCGACCTGCTGGTCGGGGGAGAGGAACCCGCCGGCGAACACCATCGGCAGCCCGGTGAGTATCACCATCACGACCACCAGCAGCTTCTGGAGCCCCTGATACAGCACCTGGTCGCGGGGGTCGTCCGTGTCCAACCCGAGCAGGTTCGCGCCGCCCAGCAGCTGAAGGACGATCGACGCCGTGACGATGGGGCCGATACCCAGCTGCAGGATGCTCCCCTGCTGTCCCGCGAGGATGGACCGGAACTGGCCGAACGCGTCGCTCCCACCGCCGAGTCCGTAGATGGTCACGTTGGTCAGGAAGAAGTACAACACGAGAACGCCCGCCGTCCAGCCGAGCTTACGGCGAAACGGGACGTGGCCCTCTGGCCGGGCCACGTTGGGCATCCGCGAGAGTACCGGTTCGGCGGTCTCCTTCCAGCTCATTTTACTCCTCTGTGTCCCCGTCGTCCGTAGCTTCTTCGGCCGCGGCCGCGAGGTCCTCGCCGTGTTCGGTGAGGACCGTCTCGCCGCCGGCGGCCTCGATCGCCTCGACGGCCGCATCGGAGAAGGCGTCGGCGGTGACGGTCAGGCTGTTGTGGACCTGTCCCCCCGCGAGCACCTTCACCGCGTCGACCTCGTGGCCGTCCTCGACGATGTCGCGTGCGTCGAGCGCGTAGCCGTCGTCGGTCTCCTCGGCGAGCCCGTCCTCGGCGTAGAGGATGGCGTCCTCGTCGAGCTTGCGGACGTTGATCGTCTCGACTTCGCGGTCGGTCTTCTGCGGCCGCTTGAAGCCGTGTTTGCCGCGCTTCGGGTAGAGCCCCTTCTCGTGTTTCTTGCGACCGGCACGGCCACGCCCGCCCCGGTGGCCGGCGCCGCGTCGCTTCTTGTGCGAGCCGCCGCCGTGCGTGCGTGAACCGCGCTGTCGCCGTTTCTTGCTCGTCATTATCGCATCTTCTCCAGGAGGTCGTCGATCTCCTCGGTCGACTGCTTCCCGAGGGCCCCGCCCTCCTTGACGGGGTGTTTGATGCCGTCGTGACCGCCGCGCGGCGGGTGGAGCCGCAGCGTCGGGGAGAGCCCCTGTTCGGAGAGGGTGGTCTCCTCGTCGACGACGGCGGCCGCCAGCGCGTCGACGTCGTCGTAGTCGGTGTGCTCTGCGACCCAGTCGTCGTCGATGTCGGCGTCGCCTTCGGCGGGTTCGGCGCGCGTCGCGATGAGCAGCGCAACCGTCTCCTCCGAGGGCGTCCCGTGGGCCACCCAGTCGTTCACCTTGGTGATCATCCCACGGTACGTGTCCGTCTCGGGGACGAAGGTGAGGTGGTTCACTCGGTGGAGGTTCAGCATCGAGAGCGTGTCGCGAACCGCGTGGCTCTGATTCACCTCACCGCGGAGCTGGACGATGGCCTCCATCACTCGATCACCTCGCGCTTCTCGAAGGCTCGCTGGGGGACCCGCGCCTCGCTGGTCGCCCGCAGCGCGTTGAACGTCGCCTTCGCGAAGTTCACCGTCGTCCGGGTGTTGCCCGAGGAGCGCGTCCAGATGTCCTCGATGCCGGCCAGATCGAGCACGTGGCGAACCGTCTCCCCGCCCGCGAGCCCGAGTCCGCGCGGCGCGGGCCGGAGCTCGACCTCGACGGAGCCGGCCTTGCCGGTGGTGCGCAGCGCGACCGTGTGGGGGCGGCCGCAGCCACACTCCCACGAGCCGCAGCCGCGGGAGACGTCGATGACGTTCAGCTTCGCGATCTCGATGGCCTTCTGGATCGCGCCGCCGACCTGGTCGTCACGCCCCTCCGCGTAGCCGACGAAGCCGTCGCGGTTGCCGACGGCGACGACACACCGGAACTTCACCCGGCGGCCGGAGTCGGTCATCCGCTGGACCATGTTGATGTCCAGCACCTCGTCGTCCATGTCCGGGAGGAGCTGGTCGACGATCTGCGGCTCCTTCAGCGGGAGCCCGCTGTTCAGGGCGTCCCGCATGGTGGTTATCTCGCCCTCTACGACCTTCCGTCCGAGCCGCGTTCGCGGCTCCCATCCGTTACTCATTGTCCTCTAGTAGCTCGTCACGCAGTTCGTCGAAGTGCGCGGGTAGTTCGGTGGCGTCGAAGTCGCCGCTGTAGAGTCCGTCTTCCTGCTCGGCGTACTCGGCGATGTGGCTGCCGCGCGTGCGGTCCCACTCGGCGAAGACGTCGTCGTTGTGCGGAATCTCCAGGCCGGCGTCGATGGCGCCCTCCTGGACGGCGAACACCTTCGAGCCCGGCGTGGCGGTGTTGAGTCCGATGTCGAGAACGGCCTCCTCGTAGCCCGCCTCGACGGCGCGCTGACCGAGCAGCAGGCCGGTGAGATACGCCGCGGGGAGATTCCCCGTCGGCGCGTCCCAGCCGTGCTCGGTGAGGTCGTTCGACTCGGCGCTCGCCACCGTCTCGTCTCCGTTCGGTCCAGTCACGATCAGCTGCGCCCTGGTCTGCTGGTTGCTCTTTCGAGCGACCAGCCGGGGCTTGCCGGATTTCAGCAGGCGCAACCTCTGGTGGTAGTTCGTGCGTGCCTCGCGGCGGCGCCGCATCGGCACTTTGTATCGTGGTCCGGTTGCCATTGTCAGTAGTTGGTCTCGATGTATCGTTTGAGATCCGCGACGGAGTCGAACTCGCCGCCGGAGGCCTGGTCGTACAGCGACCGGTACTCCGAGGCGGAGAGCTCGCCCTCGTCGCGGAGCTCTTTCAGCGTGGCCCGCTGTGCGCGGATCTTCGACTGCCACTGCTCTTTCGTGTTCTGTCGGCCGCCGGCCTTCCCCTTGCGGGAGCCGGCACCCTTGCGGTGACCGTACGCGCGCTTCGCTGCGCGCTCGCGGGCCCGGCCGCGCGAGTTGGACTTCGCGTCCTCCGCGCGGATGGCGCCCTCGTCGATCAGGTCGCGGACGTCCTCACGGGTGATCGCGTCCGCGATGTCGTCCGTCCGGTCGGGGTCGAGCCAGACGCGGTTCTTCCCGACGTCCAGCACGTCGGCAGCGAGCCGGCGCTGGGCGGTCAGGTCACTCATCGTCCACCTCCACCTCAACGTAGGTCGGGTTCAGGACGCGGACGCCCTGCTGTTCGGCCTGCTCTTCGATGGCCTCGCGCTTGCGCGCGCCGACCGTCGAGCCGATGCGGACGGCCTCCGTGTCGCCGTCGACGCCCTCGAGGTCGTCCGTGTTGTGAACGTGGACTTCCTCGAATCCCGACGGGTGGAGCCCGCGGGTCGCGGTGGGCGTTCGGAAGCCGGCCTCGACCGTCTGGCCCTTCCCCTTGATGCCTTTCCGCTGCTTGGAGAGGCCACCGCGGGGACGGCGCCAGGACGACGGCGTCCGCTTCTTCTTGTGGTAGTCCTGCCGGTTGAACTGCGGCGTGTCGACGCGTTTCCGCTCTGCGAGCAGCCGCTGTGTCTCCTCGTCGAGGGCCGGCGTCTTGTCCGCGAGCCCGCGAGGCTGGAGCTCCGTCTCCACGACCTCTTCTTCGGGTTCTGGCTCCTCGGCTTCGACCTCGGCGTCGGTCTCCTCTGAGACCTCCAGCCCGCCGACGTCGTTCTTGATCCGCGCGGCGAGCGCGTTGCCGATGCCGTCGACCTCGGCGAGCTCCGATTGGGAGGCGCCACGGACGTCGTCGACCGTGGCGTAGCCCGCGCCCTCGAGGGCCGCGGCCTTCGCGTTGCCGACGCCGGAGATGTCGGTCAGTTCGGTGAGTTCCTCTTGTTCTTCTGTCTCGTCGTCCGCCATCAGGCGTCACCTCGGTTCGGTTTGCTGGTGATGTACACGCCGTCCTGGAAGACGCGGGTGTCCTTCCCGGAGACGCGCGTGAGCTGTTCGATGTCCGCGGCCGTCTGGCCGACGTCCTCGATGTTCGGCCCGGAGAGAATGATATCCTCGCCGTCCACCTCGACATCCGTGTCCCCGTGGATGGGGGCACGCCGCGGCGCGCGCTCACCGAGGAAGTTCTCGATGACGACGGCGCCGTCCTGGACGTTCACCTGCATCGGGAAGTGGGAGTAGAACACTTCCATCGTGTACTCCCAGCCCTCGGTGACGCCGTGGATCATGTTGTGGACGTGGCTCTCGAACGTGCCGACCGTCGCGTTCGTCTTCGCGTCGGTGTTCTCCGACTCGATGACGATACTGTCGCCGTCCACCTCGACGGTCACGTCCGGATACCAGAGCTGGCGGGTGACGCTGCCGTTCGGCCCCTCGACGGTGAGGTCGAGGCGGTCGAGCTCGGCCGAGACGTTCTCGGGGATCGGTATCTCAGTAGACATACGCGATCACCTGTCCGCCGATGCCCTGTTCGCGGGCCTCGTAGTGGCTCATGACGCCGTGGCTGGTGGTGACGACGAGCGCCCCGTAGTCGCGGGCGGGGAGGAACCGCTTCTCCCACTTCTCGTACTCGTCTGCCGTCGCCGAGTAGCGCGGCTTCACCGTGCCGCAAGCGTTGATGGAGCCTTTCAGTTCGACCTCGAACGCGCCGGCCTTCCCGTCGTCGACGTACTGGAAGGTGTCGATGTACCCGCGTTCGGCGAGCACTTCGAGCACGGAGCCGATCTCGTTCGAGGCGGGCGTTACCGTGTGTGTCAGATGGCCCACGCCTTCGGCGTTGTCGATGCCGGAGAGCGCGCTGGCCAGTGGGTCGTTGTCCGCCATTGTTAGCTGTACTTCTCGAATCCCATATCGCGGGCGATCTCGCGGAAACACTGTCGGCACAGCCAGATGTCGTACTTGCCGACGAGTCCCTGCTTTCGACCACACCGCTGGCACTCGTGGAGCTGTCCCGTTCGAGGCTGCTCCGCCGTGTCCTGTTCTGTCTCGCTTTCGCTCATTCTGCTACCTCCACGTCGAACTCGCTTTCGAGGAACGCGACCGCGTCCTCGGGCGTGAGCCGGTGGTTACCGGGGATCTGCGTGCTCGCCTTGTCGCGCTTGTGGACCCGGTAGCCCGGGCGCACGAGGTTGACGGTCACGTCGAGCCCGTAGATGCCGATCTCGGGGTCGTACTCCTGGCTCGGGAACTCCGTGTGTTCCTCGACGCCGAAGGAGAAGTTCCCCGTCTCGTCGAACTGCGAGGCGCTGATCTCTGCGAACGGCAGCGCGGTCTCGAGGAACTCCTCCGCGAGGTCGCCCCGCAGCGTCACCTTCGCACCGATGGGGTCGCCCTCGCGGACGTTGAACTCCTGGATCGTCCGCTTCGCCGTCGTGCGGACGGGCTCCTGGCCGGCGATCTCCGCGAGGATCTCCTCGCCGTTCGCCAGCTCGCGGCCACCGCGGCCGACGCCCATGTGGACGACGACCTTCTCGACGCGCGGGCGACGCATGTCGGGGAACTCACTCTCGTCCGCTTCGGAGCTCATTCGTCGTCACCCCCGTCGGTGAAGTTCTCGTCGATGACGACGACGTACTCCTCGACCGTCTCGAAGCGGCCGTCGTCGCCCTCGACGAGGACGTTGTTCGGCGAAGAACTCGGCGTCACCTGGGTCTCTTCGACGGTGCCGATGTCGCCGGCGTGCGTGCCGGCGACGGCGGTGACCAGTGCCCCTTCCTCGTACGGGAAGTGGGCGACGACCGACTTGTCGTCGTTCGAGATGACGATGGAGTCGCCCGCCGAGATGGTGTCGTCGTTGTTCACGAGGGTCGTTCCGTCGTGGAGCGTGAGCTGGGTGTCGCCGCCGGTGATCTGTCGCTTGCCGACGACCTTCCCGAGCCGCGAGCCGGCGGCGTCGGCGTCGATTGGCGTCAGCGAGAGCCGCCCCCCCTCGTCGGGGAAGACGCGGTAGTACTCCTCGCGCTCTGCGAACGCGACGATGTCGAACATCCCGATGGGACGCTGTTCGTCGCTCACCGCCTGCCCGTTGACCAGTACCGAGTCCTGGTCGAGGGCGTAGCGTGCTTCTTTCTTCGAGTCGACGTAGCCGAGCACGTCGCGCAGGATGATGACGAGCGGAACGCCCGCCTCGCCGTGCGGGCCCGCGCCCGCCTTCACCGTGAAGGTGTTCTCCTTGCGCTCGACCGGCCACGACTTCGGTACCGAGAGTCGTTTCTGGTGTCGGGTCATTCGTTGTCCTCCAGGCGCGCCTCGCGCTTCTCGTCCTCGAGATTCAGCGACGTGACGACGAGGTTCGACGCGTCGAGCGGCCGCGGCACCTCTTCGCCGTCGGCCGTCTCGAGCGTCACGTCCTCGACGTGCACGACCGCGTCGCGGAGGTCGACGTTCACCACGTCACCCTCCTCGCCGGCGAAGTCGCCGCGCTGGACGGTGACGGTGTCGCCCTCGTTGACGCGGACGCTGCGATTTCCGTACTCCTCGCGGAGCGACTCCGAGAGGTGGGCACGGACCTGCCGCTGCTTCTCGTGGAGCGGGGCGCGTCGTTGTCTGCTTCGTTGTTTGTCCGGCTGTCGAGTCATACTATCATCGTCGCCGTGCTGGCGATGCTGCCGAATCGTTCGGCGACCTCCCGCGCGATGGGACCTTTCAGCTCGGTCCCACGGGGGTCCTCGTTCTCGTCGACGATGACGGCGGCGTTGTCCTCGAACTTCAGCCGCGTGCCATCCGGCCGGCGAACCGGCTTCCGCTGTCGGATGATCACGGCCTCGAGCACCTGCCGCCGCATCTCCGGCGTCCCCTTCGTGACCGAGACGGTGACCTTGTCACCGAGTCCGGCCTTGGGGTGTCTGTTCTTCGTTCCCGAGTAGCCCGAAACGGAGATGACCTTCAGCTGACGGGCGCCCGTGTTGTCCGCGCAGGTGATCAGCGAGCCCTTCTCGAGCCCCTGTGTCACGTCGGCGTTGAGCGCCTGCATCAGTCGTCACCCTCCGTTTGGACGGTCTCGATGACGACGTGTGATTTCGTCTTCGAGAGCGGTCGGGTCTCTGCGATACGGACCGTGTCGCCGACCGAGAGGTCGAGACAGTCAGGGTGGTGAGCCGAAACGCGCGACCGGCGTTTCATGTACCGGTCGTACTTCGGCACCTTGACGTCGTACTCTCGCTCGACGACGACGGTCTTGTCCATGTCGGTGGAGGCGACCTCTCCGTCCATCGTCTGTCCCCGCACGCTGAGCGTGCCGTGGAACGGACAGTTGGGGTCGGAGCAGCTCTCCTCCGGTTCCGATACGTTCAGTCCTAGCGCCATGTGTGTGATGTCGTAGTTTCCGTCCGTCGGGCGGGCCGCGCGACGAGCCGCTCGCCGTCGACGCGAACGCGCGTGTCATGCAGCGCGAAGCGGAACGTCGCGGCCGCCTTCGGGACCTGTCTCACCCGGTCACCCCCCACGAGCAGCGTGTTCGTCGTCTCGTCGACGACCTCGCCGCTGATGCCGACGAGGTCGGCGTTGGGCGAGTCGACGACCTCCACGCGGAGGCCGGCGAGTTCGTGTCGTGGCAGGGTTCGGGGGTTCATGTTACTCGTCCTCGTCTTGCTCGCGGCTCCCGCCGCTCGCTCGTTCGGAGTCGCTCTGCGACTCCAGGTCGCCCTCCTCGCGCTGGATCGTCTTGATCCGCGCGATGGTGCGGCGAAGCTCCTTCGTGCGACCCGGATTCTCCGGGGCGCCACCCGCAGCCTGCACGGCCTTCGCGTTGAGCAGCTCCGTGCGGAGCTCCTCGAGCTCGGCCTCGCGTTCCGCGGGCGTCATGTCTCGGATCTCCTCGACGTGAACGATGGCCATCAGTCCTCGACCTCCTCGTCGTCCGCGTCAGTTTCGTCGGCTGCGTCGGCGTCTTCAGCCGCGTCAGCGTCGTCGGCTTCGTCAGCCTCGGCGTCGGCGTCGGCTTCCTCGGCTTCCATCTCGTCGAGCAGCTCCTCGGCCTCGGCTTCGGTGTCCGCTTCGAGCTCCTCGTCGAGCTCCTCCACGTCGGCCTCCAGGTCGTCGAGCTCCTCGTCGACGTCGCCGGACGGGGTCGTCGGCGCCGCACCGGCGTCCGTCTCGATGTCCTCGTCGACGAGCTCCTCTTCGGCGATGTCGAGCGTCTCCTCGTCGAGCGCCTCGGCGTCGGGGTCGGGCTCCGCGGCGAGGCCGTCCTCGTCGAGCGCCTCGTCCGCCTCGGCCAGCAGCTCGTCGACGTCGCCCTCGGCCTCCTCGATGAAGGCCTCGATGTCGGCGTCTTCCTTGATGTGGAAGTCGTCGGGAAGCTGGGCGTTCGGCGGGATGATCTTCACCCGGACGCCGATGGTGCCGAGCTTCATCACGGCGGTGCCGACGCCCGAGTCGACGATCTCCTCGGCGGGTTCGCCGTTGTGCTTCACGTAGCCCCGGTTGAACTTCTCCACGCGCGAGCGGGCGCCGGTGACCTTCCCCGAGAGGACGATCTCCGCGCCGAGCGCGCCCGCATCCATGATGCGGTCGATGGTCGTGTGACCCGCGCGCCGGAAGTACCAGCCCCGTTCGAGGGCGTTGGCCAGCCGGTCGGCGACGATCTGGGCGTTCAGGTCCGGCTCGTCGACCTCCTGGACGTCGATCTGCGGGTCGTCGAGGTCGAACTGCTCTTCGATCTGCGTCGTGAGCTTCCGGATGTTCTTCCCGCCTTTGCCGATGACCATGCCGGGCTTCTCGGCTTTGAGGACGATCTGCGTCCCCATCGGCGTCTGTGCGAGCTCCATGCCACCGTAGCCGGCGCGCGCCAGCTCGTCGGCGAAGAACTCGTCGATCTGCGTCCGGCGGAGGCCGTTGTCGATGAACTGATGTTCGTCTGCCATTTATTCGGACACCTCCTCGATGACGATCTCCACGTCGACCTGTGGGGTGTTCCACGCGGACGCGCGGCCGAACGCGCGAGGCTTGCGCCCCGGCGACTCACCGACCTTGTGGGCGGCGACGTGGACGATCTCCATCGCCTCCCCGTCGAACCCCTGGTGGTCGGCGTTGCCGACGACGTTCTCGAGGAGGTCGAGGAACGCCTTCGACGCCTTCTCCGGGTAGCGGCCCGCGTCCCAGCCGTCGATGTCGGAGCGGTGTCCGACGCCGGAGTTGTGGGACTTGAACGGGACGGACCGGTCGCCGTCGATCACAGCGTCCAGGTACTCGACGGCTTCTGCCGTCGTCTTCCCCTTGATCTCCCGCGCGATGGCCTTGCTGTGCTTGTGGCTCATGTGACGCTCCCGAAGCATGGCTTTCGCCGTCGTGTCCGGGTCCGCGTCGATGCTGTAGCTGATTCCCATCGTTACTTGAGCGGGACGAACTTCGAGGACCGAGTCGCCCCAATACCGGCCTGGCCGTGCTCGACGGACGTACGCGTGAGCACGAACTCGCCGAGATAGTGCCCGAGCATCTCGGGTGCCACCTCGACGCGCTCGAACTCGTGGCCGTCGTAGACGGCGAAGGTGAGCCCGACGAACTCCGGCAGCACCGGCATGTCGCGCAGGTGCGTTCGGATGGGATCGTTCGCTGTCCCCTCATCGTCGCGCTCGCGTGCCGTCTCGACCAGTTTCTGCTGTTCGTCGGTCAGGCCGCGTCGGATACTTCGCCGCTGTCGAGCGGGGAGCAGTTCCGCCACCTCGTCGAGCTCCATCGCCTGGAGCTCGTCGAGCGTGTGGCCGCGGTAGGTGAACTCACCCTCCCGGCCGGTCTGGTAGTCGGTGCTCATTTGTTCTTGTTCCCTCCTTTGCCGCCGCGGCCCGTTCGCCGCGACGCGATGTCGCCGACCTTCCGGCCCGGCGGGGCGTCCCGCGAGACGGACTTCGGCTTGCCGGGGTGCTGGCGGCCGCCGCCACCGAACGGGTGATCGACGGCGTTCATCGCAACCCCGCGCACGTTCGGCCACTTCGTGCCGCGTGCGCGCATCTTGTGGTGTTTGTTGCCGGCCTTGACGAACGGCTTCTCCGTCCGCCCGCCGCCCGCGACCGTGCCGATAGTCGCGCGCGCCTCCGGGCTGAGCCGGCGCATCTCCCCAGAGGGGAGCTGGACGACCGCAGCGTTGCGGTCGTGGGTCAACAGCGTGGCGTTGACGCCCGACGCGCGGGCGAACTTCCCGCCGTCGCCGGGCTGGCGCTCCACGTTACAGACTGGGACGCCCTCCGGAATCTCCGCGAGCGGGAGCGTGTTCCCGACCGCGATCTCCGCGGAGACGCCGACCTGGATCGTGTCGCCGACGCCGACGCCCTCGGGCGCGAGGACGAGGCGCTGGTCCCCGTCGTCGAACTCGATTGCCGCCACGGGCGCGCTGCGCGCGGGGTCGTGTTCGATGTCGACGACAGTTCCCGAGACGACGTCGTCGTCTTCGACGGTGCGGTGCGACAGGTCTGCCTTGTAGCGGTGCGACGGCGCCCGGAACGTGGACGTGCCGCGGCCGCGTCGTTGTCCTTGGATTCGTCGTCCCATCTCAGAACACCCCGATGCGTGAGGCGACTTCCTGTGCGTCGTCGTCCTCGGAGAGGCGGACGACGGCCTTCTTCGTGCCGTCGGGCGCCACCTGCGTGTTCACGCTGGTGACGCCGACGTCGAACCGTTCTTCGACGGTCTCGCGGATCTCGCCTTTCGAAGCGTCGACGTCGACGATGAACTGCAGCTTGTTCTGCATGTCCATGTCGTTCATCGCCTTCTCCGTGACGAGGGGATAGCGTACCGTCATCGGTCGGCCACCTCCGCGAGCGCGGACTCGGTCCAGACGGTGAGTCGTCCGGCGTGCGTGCCGGGTGCGAGGTCCTCGGCGGAGACGTTCGCCGCGGTGGCGACGTCGACGCCCGCGAGGTTGCGGGCGGCCGTCGAGGGCTCCTCGCTCGTGACGAACAGCACCGAAACCGGCTCCGAGTGCTTGCGTCCGCGGCTCGTGCCGCGGCCCGCGCGCACGGACTTGCCGTCCTCGGCGCGCTCGATGTCGTCGTAGGCGCCGACCGCCTCGAGGAAGGCGACGACCTCCTTCGTCTTCACGAGCTCCTCGAACTCGTCTGTCACGATGAGCGGGAGCTCGAGGTCGTCGTCGAACGCGTGGCCGCGCTCGGCGACCAGCTCCGCGTCCGCCGTGGCCGCGATGGCCGAGCGGACGGCGAGCTTGCGCTCCTTCGTGTTGATGTCGAGCGTGCGATCCGTCTCCGCCTTCGGCGGGTGGGCCGGGCGGCCCTTCACGGCCTGCGGGACCCGACGTCCCTGCCCGTCCTGGCGGGGAACGTGGGCCATCCCGCGGCCCGAACCCATCGACTCGGCGGGCGTGCGGAGACCGGCGAACTCGTCGGTCCCGTAGTCCTGCTGTCGGTTGGCTCGCGCGGCGTGGACGGCGCGCTTGATGAGGTCGGGCCGGTAGTCGGTGTCGAACACCGCCGGCAGGTCGACCTCGTCGCCGTCTGAACCGTCGAGCGTGCGTACTGTCGTGTTCATTATCCTTGGTTAGACGCCGTGGAGACGTACCGGACCTCGGGGTCGAGGCGCGGCTGGTCTTTCGGTCGCACGGCGGGGCGAAGGCGCAGGAGGCGCTTGTTCGGCCCGGGCAGCGAGCCCTTCACGAGTGCGTACTGCCCGTCGACCTCGCCGTAGTTGACGAAGCCGCCGTCGGGCGTCACTTCCTCGTCGCCCAGCGCCATGACGCGCTTGTTCAGCTCCGTGCGCTGGTGGTAGCCCGTCTGCCCCTGCTGGGGGACGGTCGACCGGACGCGGGAGGGGTTCCACGGGCCGAGGTTGCCGATGCGTCGGCGCCACCCCTGGCGGGCGTGTTTCCCCTTCCGCTTCTGGACGCCCCACCGCTTCACGGGGCCCTGCGTGCCTTTCCCCTTCGTGATGCCCGCGACGTCGGCGTACTCGCCGGCGCGGAACACGTCGGTCGCCTCGTGGACTCCGCCCTCGTCGAGCAGGTCCAGGGCGAACTCGACGCGGTCGCCGACGCTGCCGCCGCCGACGCGTGTCTCCATCACGTCGGGCTCTGTCTTCGGGACGCTCTGCAGCTCACCGGGAACGGTGTGCGTGATGAGGCGCACGTCCGCGACCCGACCCTCGTCGAGCGCGGCGTGGATGTCACCGGCGTCCGTGCTGTTCTGTTCGGGCGTCGACAGCGCGCGACCGAGATCGTCGTGGAGCTCGTCGCTCCACGTCTCAGTCAGCGGTCGAAGCCCGTACGGCGTGTCCTCGTAAACTCGAAGGGCCGCGGCGCGCATCGGCGGCGTCTCGACGACGGTGACAGGGACGGTCTCCTCCATCCCCTCGCGGGGGGAGTTGGGCTCGTCGTTGATCGTCACGACGTGGGACATGCCGGCCTTGTAGCCGGCGAATCCCTGGAGCCCGGGCTGTCCGTCGTCCTCCGGCCAACTGTTGAACCGCGGGACCTCGCTGGTCGCGCGGATGCGGGGGCCGAAGCCCATCGAGCCTTTTCGTGGTCTGCTTGGTTGTGGCATTCTGGTCTCACTCCAGTGTGAGGGCAGCCAGGGTGGCGAACATTGCTTCCTCCGTTCGCACCACCTGGCTGCCTTGGTTCGGAACCGTGTTGAGCCAGAGGTCGAACCGCGGGTGCGGTTCGGCGTCGTCAGCGTCGTCTGGTTCGCCGGCCGCCGCTGCGGCCGACGGAACGGTTTCCTCGCCCGGCGCCACGCCAAGTATCTCCGGCAACCCCCGCTCGGGGGCGCCGAAGACGATGGTGACGCCGTCGTGGACGGACTCGACGAGCGAGTCGAGTCTATCCACCGTGAGCGGCTCCCCGTGTCGCGACGCGGCGATCCGTACGCCGGCGTCGGGACGGGAGAGCGCCGTAGAGAGGTCCTCGCGGGTCACCTGATACCCCGGTGGGGTGTCGTCGGTGAGCCGCGCGCGGACCGGTTCTCGCGAAGTAACCCTGACTGTGACGCGCTCCCCCTCGGCCGGCGTCGCCGTACCGGGCGATACCGGGAGAGAGACCGGGTGTTGCAGTCCGCAATTGACCCGAACGCGGTCGTCAGCTCCGACCTCGGTCACGATTCCCTGTCTTAACGACCCCGAATCGTCCGATCCGGAGCCGGTCCGTGAGGCGACGCGGAGCGGCGGCAGGACGCCGACGTACTCCAGTTCGTCACGCCTCCCCCACGCCTCCTTTCGGAGGTACGGGGGCGTGGCCGCGTACCGGAGGACGGTATCGACGAACCCGTCGCCGAACCGACCCGTGTCGCCTTCCCCGTCGGGGAAGACGACGAGCCGGTCCACCCGAAAGACGACCGCCGCGCGTGCGACGTAACCGAGCTTGCGAGTCGCCTCGCGTTTGTCCTCGGCTTCTCGGGTCAGGGACGACGGCACGAGTACGCTGCGTGTCATGCCGTGTCGCTTCCGTGTCCGCTCACTAGACTGTAGCGTGACTAACCGAACCCGAGCATAAAAGTGGCCCGGTTCTCGGCCCGCCTGAGGCGGGTTCACGGCCGTTTCGCGTGGTCCGGTGTGACACGCGAGACGCGGTCACACGAGCCACGGGAGCGTGCGAACCACCGGCAGGTGACCGATTCGGAAGCCTTTTACTCTCCAGCCGTTTCGATTCTGATGCGAACGCGCACCGGTAGTGTAGTGGTATCACGTGACCTTGCCATGGTCACAACCCGAGTTCAAATCTCGGCCGGTGCATACGGGTAATACTTTTTTTGCAGGGTTTTCTGACACGTCTAGCGGCATCTCGGGGTGGTCCGTGTGAGCTCCGTCGAGCGGGACGTCGACGTCGACCTCGACGAGGACGCGAACGCGGCCGTCGCGACGATCGTCGAGCGCCGCGAGCTCGAGCTCGACGAGCTCTTCCAGGACGGCGAGCTCCGGCTGTGGGAGGACGCGTCCGGATGGAACGGCTTCATCCGCGAGGAAGAGGACGACGACGTCGTCTACTACTCGGTTAACCGCCTCGAGGAGGGTCACGAGTCCAAGTGGCTCCGGAAGCTCCGCGTCGGCGAGCAGGCCGTGCGCGACGGCATCCAGCGCCACATCAAGGACCCCGCGGCGGGTGAAGCCGGCCGATTCGTCCGGAGGTGCTCGCCGCCATGAGCGAGACAGACAGCGAGCCGAAGTCCAAGGAGGACGTATACCACGACCGGAACCTGCTCGCACTCGCGTTCATCGAGGCGTACGACCACCTGCAAACCGAGCTCGGCGCGAACTACGCCGTCGGGTGGTGGCCGGATACGGACGACGTGAACGGCTCGGAGTGGGCGGTCGTCTGGGCAAACCTTCCGCAAGGACAGGTCGGCTGGCATATTCCCGTCTCGATGGTTCCAGAGTGGCTGCCGAAGAAAGACCCCGAGTATGACGGGTACACGACAGCGGAGAAGAATGCCCGGCTCGTTGGCTTCGTGAGGGGAGACAGATGAGCGCCGTCGTCCCCGAGGGCGAGGACCCCGACGAGATCGAGGTCAAGTCCTTCGACTGGCTCGAGCGGAACGCGGGCCCGGTCGACATCTCCGGCGCTCGCGAAGAGGAGACGGAGAGCTGGCAGCGCGCTCGCGAGCAGGTCGACGGCGCGGCCGTCGAGATCCGTCGCGACACCGGCGCAGCCGTGGTCCGCCTCCCGGACGGGGACGCGCACGGGACGATCCTCGTCGAGGCCGCCGGCGGCGACCGTGGGCCCTTCGCCGGCGCGTGCGACTGTGACGGCTGGCGGTACCATGACGGACCGTGTGCCCACCTGGTGACCCGCGCGTTGCGGTCGATTACCCGCTCGGGCGAGGTTCCGGTCGACGTCGAGCGGTACGAGGAGCTCCGTGACGCCGGCGGGCTCGAGGACGACGAGGACGCGGACGACGCGCTCGCCGACGTCGGCGGCCTCGAGGACGTCGAGGACGTCGACGACCAGGAGCAGCGCGCCGACGGTGGCGACCAGGAGGTCGACGTCGAGGCGAGCGGGCAGACCGTCACGGGCCCCGAAGCCGGCGACCAGCATCCGCCCGACGACGTCGTCGACGTCGCGACCGTCGACGAGCAAGAGCCCGCAGCGCCCCAGACCGCCGGGGACCCCTTCGCGGCAGAGCTCGCTGAGAACGTCCCGGAGCGGTACGTCATGGAGCTCGGCGGGGAGCCGTACGTCCGCATCGCCGGCTACGCAGCGATCGCTCGGCAGGCCGACCTCCGGCTCGACTACGACGCGCTCACGCGGGCGTCCGAGGGTAATCACGAGTACGCCGAGTACGAGGCGACCGTCCGGGACGCCAGCGGCGACCTCATCGCCCGCGACATGGGAACCGCCCACGCCGAGTACGAGGACATGGAGGACGCCGAGGCCCATCTCGACGAGCTCGCGATTACTCGCGCGTACCGGCGCGCGATACGGCTCGCGACCGGGGGCGGCGCGACCCTCCAGCGGGGTGGTGACGCGTGAGCGACGACGACGACGTCGTCGACATCAGGGCCGAGTCCGTCGACGACGCGGAGCTCGGCGACATCTGGATCGCCGGCCAGCCCATCGGCATCATGCTCGAGAAGGCGACCGAGCGCGGGAAGCGCGTCGACGGGGATCTCGGCGACCGCCCGAGCCACGTCGACGACGACGCGGAGCTGTGGGCGCTCGTCGAGCAGCTCTCCGCCGAGGTCTCGCGCCTCCAGGAGAAGCTCACGCCTGACGTCGACGGCAAGGAGTACGAGCAGCTCGACCGCTCCGAGAAGGTCCACCAGATCCGCGTCGCGGCCGTCGAGGACGCACAGTCCTCGTCCACGCGGAAGGCCGCGCTCACCTACCGGGAGGTGAAGATGCTGTTCGGCGGGAAGCCGTCGACGGGTCACTGCTACGACCTGATGCAGCTCGCCGGCGACGCCGACGGCTTCGCGTACGACGAGCGCAACGACCACCCGAACCGGCTGACGGTGGATCTCGGCGGTGTGAACGACAGCGCGGTGCTTCACGCCGTGAACAACGCCCCGGCGGGGAACGGGGGGTAACGATGCCGGTCACTCGCCCTCCAGTCCCACCACCATTTCACTAACCCCCCTCTCCGCTCTACTCTACTTGTTTTCTAGTCGGTTCGTTACTGTCGGGTGTATCAGCTCTTCCCGCGCTCTCGCGGGAGGATAGGTGGGGAACGGAGCTCCGCCCACTGTTCACGCCGTGAAAGCAGTTACCGCCAGGTCGACTCGATGGACGTCCGATAGCGGAGCCCGAGGACGGACGTGTTCGCGATTGCTTTCACCGTCGTTGCGGGGTACTCGTCCCGGACGTCCTCGAGGTTCTCGTGCGACTCGATCAGGTGTGTGAGCGCGGCGTCGATGACGTCGGAGCGCGGCGGGTCGTCAGCTGGGCCCGCGGCGACGATCTCTTTCGCCTGGTCGAGGAGTCGCTTCCGTTCGTCGCTGAGTCGAAGGGTGGTTCGGTCGGTCATAGCAGTTTCCTGAGGGATTTGACAATTCGGCAGCTCGTCGATGGGCAGTAGTGCTTCCAATTTCCGGCCGGGCTCGTCGGCCTCCGGGTGTAGCATCGCCCACACCGCCAGCACTTTCGACGACCGCACTCGTCACAGGTCGTCTGCGCCCGAGTGCAGACCGCGGATCTGTCGATTCCCATTGTTGCTTATGAACCCCTGTCCATACGGGGGGTAGTTTCGCGTCGTTCTGAGGTGAGCGAGCGCCGGTTACGTATAAACGGGGGTCGGCCCCCCGGCGTGATCGGGGCGACGCCCCGAGCTCGACGAGCCGATTCTATGCACTCGCGCTGTTCGCGAGCAGCGGGAACGTGCATACTTCGCGACCGCCCGTGACATCGGCGCGCGACCCCGTGCCCCCCGCCTCGAGAACCCCCTTCCGCGGCTTTAGAGCTCACAGTCCGACGACCTCCTGGGGGAGCTTGTACTGCGGGCCCATCTCGTGACCCGACTCGTTCCACCCGCCACGCGCGCCGATCCGCCGGCCGACCGTCGCCGGCGCGAGCCGGACCATGCGAGCGAGGACGTCGCGACCGCCGTCGGGGGCGTAGAGGACGAACACGTACCACGCCGTCCCGTCCCGGTCGCGCTCGAGGAGCTCCTCGTGTTGGTTCTTCCATACCCGGAAGCGGCCCGGTGCCGGGTACGCGTCCCCGATCTCCTCGAACGTCGACTTGACCTGTGCCACGGTGTCGTCGCCCTCGCCGGTGAGGTCGTACACCGGGTGGTCCTGGAAGTCCCTCGAGAACGCATCGTACTCGGCCGCGACGAGCTCCTCGGCGACGTCGCCGCCGTCGCCCCGCTGGAGGCGCCGCTTCTCCCCGTCGGAGAGGTAGCGTCGCTTCATGCCAGCCCCGCCTCCTCGTACCGTCGAAGGACGTTCTTCGCTGCGCGCTCGCCGAACGTCAGGCCGACCCCGACGACGAACGCGTACACCCCGAACGTGAGTAGTCGGTCGCCCATCATGCGTACCGGGCCTCCGCCTTCAACTCGCCGATGACGGTTCCGTCCATGTAGTGCAGCACGCCGGCGTACTGCTCGGCGTCGCGAACAGCGTCCCACGCGAACCCGTACTTCCGGACGGCGTTCTGGTGCTCTTTCGACATGGGCCACACCGCCCGATAGCGGGAGTTTCGGAGCGCCTGCTTGTCGTACGTCGTCGGGTCCTGCGTGATGCCGACGAACTTGATGTTCCGTTTCACGCCCTCCGACGTGAAGTCGCGAACGGCGTCGCGGCTCGGGAGGTTCCCGTACGCCTTGCCGGACTGCTCGGCGACGCGGTCGACCTCGTCGACGACGACCTGGAGCTCGGCGCTTCGATCGACGGCGTCGGCGAGCTCCCAGAGGAACCGCCGGAGCGCCGGCAGCGCCTCGCGACGGTCCGCCGGGAGAAACTCGACCTTGTCGGCGCCGTTCGCGAGCGCGTCGCGGACCTCCGCGAGGTCCCACGCTTCGACGCCGGCGACGTTCGGGACGCGCTTGTCCCCGCGCTCGTTCACCCACAGCGACCGGCGCGGCGTCTTGTCCTGGAGCTCGCGAACAGCCGACGTCTTCCCCGTCTGCGTGGCGCCGAGGACGGCCATGTTGTGGGCGTCGACGAGCGCCGTCTCGAGATCCGGGAAGGTCATGCTCTCACCTTCGGGGAGTGTCCCGTCTTCAGCTCGTGTATCTTCGCGAGCGTCCGCGCCGCCTCGAGCGTGGTCGTCTCGCGGACCTTGTCGACGTCGACCGTCTCGCCGGCGTCGTTCTCTTTCGACTGACACCCCTCGCACACGTAGCGGGGGTTCCGGTCGTCGGTCATGCTATCACCGGGTCGTCCTCGTCGACGCCGGCGACGACGTCGTCGCCGTCCGCGTCCGGCTCCTCGCCGCCGTCGGGCTCGAAGGTCTGCATCGCCTCGATCGTCCCGACGACGAGGTCGACGATCGCGGGCGTCCCGGCGAAGTCGAGCATCTTCTGGAGCCCACGGTAGATCCGCGTGACACCACCCTCCTCGGGATTCCACGGTGACTCGACACGGGAGAGGGGCGTGTCCGGCGACGTCCGCAGGAGCGCGTTCTTCAGTCCGTCGCGTGACGTAAGGCTCGACGACGTCTCTGCACCCTCCGCGGCCCGGTGCGATTCGGTCGCCTCGTCGACGGCGACATCCGCGTCATTCCGGGCGTCGTCTCCGGTCGTCGTCGTGTTTGGGTCACGAGAACCACCGACGTCGATTTCTCGGACCGCGCTCTCGAGGTCGCTCACGGGTCGTACACCTCCTTACAGTCTCGACAGACGCGTTTGTGATTCTCGAAGAGCTGTCGCTCCTGGTCGTCGACGCTGCCGCGCGCCTCGAGGACGTCGTCGGCGTCGTAGTAGTCGCCGGAGCCACAGTCCGGGCATCCGGTGATTGACTCTTCACCGGCCACGCTCGCGGCGGCCTCGACGTCCTCACGGCCGGTCGTGGTGCGCGAGGAATTCGTCGACGAGTCGGGAAGCGGGAGTCCCGCGCCGCCGTCGGTTCGTGTCGGTTCCGTGATATCGGCCTCAGCCCCCCCAGGCTCAAGCTCAGCCCCCGCGACTTCGTCGTCGAGCGATTCCGAGCTTGAGTCCCCACCCACTGATTCGCTAGTGGGGCTAGCTTCCTCACCAGCCGGGAGAACGCGTAAATCGGTCCCCTGAAGCGGGCAGTTTCGTTCGTGATTGTATATCCCCTGCGGGGTGAACCACATCCCACAGTGGTCGCACTGCTGGTCGGTTTCGTCCGTCTTCTGGGTGTGTCCGTTCATAGTAGGGTCGAGAGTACATCGACCCCCCACGACGCTACCCCACCCACCGTAGCAGCGACCTGAAGCTCGAGGAGGACCATCGTCGCGAACACCCCACGCGAAAATGGTCGCGTCGCGCTGTTTCCCGCGAGATCGGCGAGAATACACACGACGGCGACGGTGGGGAGCCCGACGAGCATCTCGCTTAGACGTCGTATCTCTATGTCAATAAGTGAGCATACAGTACCCCACACTCAGAACCGAGTCAGTCCCACTCATTTCCGGTTCTTACCCCCGACCCCCGTTGTTCCGTGTGCATGGCAAAGGTAGAAGTTCCGTTCACCGAGCAGGAGGTCGACACGTCCTCGCCCACGAGCGCGGCGATGACGATCGTCCTTCTCATCGGCGGGTTCGCCGTCTTCTCGATGGCGTCCGGCATCGGTGACTACGTCGCATCGCGCGCGAACAACTCTCTCGCCGCCGTCATCGGGTTCAACCCGGCGACCGGCTCCGATGGGGATAGTACCCCGGATGTGGTCTAAATGGCCCGTCCGACCCTCTACAATCCCCGCGGCCGGGGGAACCGACCGCTGTTCGTCAACTCGAGCCCGCAGTTCATCAACGGCGCCGACCTCGACTCCAAGACGCTCCAGTCGGGCGAGTGGATCACGGTGTGGTCCGACCAGGTCGCGGCCGACACCGCGCAGTTCTGGGGCTTCGGCCCGCGCAACCGCAAGGCGTCGGATGCCTCGTTCGCGTACGCCCAGCTGCTCGCGAGCGGCGCCGGCACCGGCACGGCCGGCGACCAGATCTCCGGGAAACTCCGCCTCGCGATCGTCGACTCGACCGGCGACGACATCCGGCGGCGCATCTTCGGCGACCTCGACGATCTCGCCGATGCACAGTCCGACTCGCGCACCGACCGGCCGATGATGCCGGAGGTCCAGCCCGCCGCGTCGCAGGACAAGAGTCTCGAGCTCCAGGTGAAGGTGGCACCGTCGCAGGACGGCGTCGAAGTCGACCCGACGGCATCGAACGTCAAGCTCCATTACGGCCTCTACAGCGGGGCCTAACGGAGGTTCACCATGACCGATTCTTCCGCGACCGAACGAGGTGACGAGTCGTGACTAAGACGATTCCCTCCACCGGGCGCGTACAAGTAGTGACCCAGGACCTCCTCGAGCAGGACGCGCTGACAATCCGCGTCGACTCGACCGGCGCTGACATCGAGGTCTACTCGAGCGAGGGTCAGGAAGGAGACGGCTTCCCGCTCCGGTCGGACGACGAAATCGTCATCCGCGAGGAAGACGGCTTCGGCAGCGCTGAAGCGTCGGACGGCCTCTGGATGGAAACGGCGACGGCCAACCCGTCGTCGGTGTTCGTACTGAAGGGCGTCGCCGTCGAGCGGAATGCCCGACGCGACGTCGCAGTCACGACCACCGTCCGCTCGAACAGCTTCCGAAACGGCGAGGACTTCGACACCACCACGTACCCGCTCACGATCGACCCCGTGCCGACCGTCCAGCAGATCCTCCTCTCGATCGTCGAGGGAGAGATCGAGCTCGACGTCACCACCACCGACGGCGACGTCGTGACGATCCCGGTCGACAGCAAGTCCGTCATCGACTCGTACTTCGTCGAGGAGTTCACGCTTCGCGATCCGAGCGGGACAACGCCGCGCGTCGCAGGGGGGTGGGCCGGCGAATGAGCCGCTTCGACGAGTCGGAGTGGCAGCAGAACCCCGACGGGTCGGTCAGCCCTCGAGGCGACGCACCGGTCGATATGGGTGAAATATCAAAAAGCACCTACTTCAAACGCTCAGGCGAGACCGTTCAACAGGCGCTAAACCGTATGCCAACTGGCGAAAGTGCCAATCTGGTTATCCCTCCCGGACCTGCAATAGACGAGGACGGCATCGATCTACCTTCGGGGACCGTGCTCACGATCGTCAACCGTACGATCAAGCAGACGACGGCGGGAAACAACATCCTAAACGTCGACGACGAGAGCCATGTCACGATCCGCGGGGTCGGAGACGCCACTCTCGACGGGAACGGCGTCGGGACGGTTGGCAACTCGGGAAACCGGGGGATCAGAGCCACCTACTCGGGGACGTCGGATCAGACGGCGAACCTCCGCGTCGAGAACCTGACGGTCAACGACACCGCGGGTCCGGGGATCGCGGCAAGTGGTCCGAGCGGCGGCTACTATGCGACCGGAGTCCGGATCCGCGACGTCACGATCCGGAACGCTCGACAGCGAGGTCTAAACCTCTACTACGTCTCTGACTTCACGGTTCAAGACACCCGGTTTGAGTCCGGGAGCGTCGAGAACATCCTGACGGCTCAGTCAAAGGACGGTTCGATCGAGAACATAACCATCGACGGCGGCGGGATCGCAATCGACGTCGGAGACGGATCGAGAGACGTCGGCGTTCGAGATGTCGTCGCAAAGACCGACAGTCAGGGCTACCAGATACAGGCGGAGAAGGGCTCGAAGCGAGTCACGTTCGAGCGGTGTTACTCGATCGACGCTCCGACCGGGGCGTTCGGGACCGCGTGGGACTCTGTCGGCCCGGATAACCCCGAAGACATCACTTTCAAGGACTGTGTCGCGATCAACGCCGGGGACATCGCGTTCCTCGCGGAAGGCAAATCCGACGCGGACCGCGCGAAGAACATCCGGTTTGAAAACTGTCGCATTATCAACGGGTCGAGTTACGGGTTCCGTGGGCTCAACGTCGACGGGCTCGTGCTCGAAGACTGTCGGGTCGTCGGCGGCGGATACAATCGCTCCGGTGCTGTGATAAGCAACGTCTCGGAACTCTCGGTTCGCGGTGGACTGTACGCTGAGCAGTCAAACAGCGGGATTAAGCTCGGCAGTTGTGAGACGGCAGAGGTCGCGGGAGCGAAGGTCCAGAACAACGACCAGAAGGGCGGCGGTGTCGCGGGGATTCAGGTGGCCGACTCGGAGGCGGTGTCGATCCACGACTGCGATCTTCGGGACACGCAGTCGACCGCGACTCAGGAGTACGGCGTCGAGTCGATCGGATCGAGTGATTGGAACCGCGTCCATGACTGCGATACGAGGGGCGTCGTCAACGCTACGCCAGTCACACTCGTAGGAGCGAACTCGGTTAAACACAACAATTTCTGACAAGTAAGGCAGCGCATTCGATGAAAATCTGAACGATTCACATGGAACACGAAAACGTCATCACGGTGGTCACGGTCGACGAGCTCCGCTCGCTGCCGGACCGCTTCGACCAGGCGCATCGCGCAGGAACCACGGCGGACACGGAGGCGATCTGAATGGTTCGCACAACCGACGACGGACAGCTCGCAGCCGACGACGGCGGCACCGAGTCGTCCCAGATCGAGATCACGCTCGAGGACATGGGGCTCGACTCGGGCACCTCGAGCTCCGACTCCGGGAGCACAACCGACTCGACCAGCACGAGCAGCTCCGACGGCGGTGGGAGTACCAGCGACTCGGACGGGCTCGACTACGGCGGGTTCGATGAGTCGGACCCGTTCACGACCAACGAGGACGGCGACCTCCAGCTCGACGACAGCTTCTACACGGACGAGCAGATCCTCGAGCAGGGGCGCGTCCCGGACGGCTACGACGCGAAAGAGCCGTGGTTTCCGAACCGGGACGACGTCGGCACGGACGCGGAAGCGCAGTTCGATCTCTCCGAAGACGACGTCGCGCTCGAGAGTACGATCGGCGCCGAGCAGTACGCCGACGAGACCGTGTCCGTCGACGAGGCGACCGGCGACCGCTACACCGCCAACGAGGACGTCGACATGACCCCAGACCAGGACACGTACGACTGGGAGGGGACCGAGCCCGGAGAGGAGATGACGGCGACCGAGGCCGAGGTCTCGAGCTCGCCGTCGGACACCGCGGCGCAGGACCCGACGCTCGACGTGGCCGGCATGGTCCCGAGCCTCGACGAGCTCTCGTTCATGGACGATGCCGCCTCGCGAACGGCGGCCGCGCTGCTCGCCGTCGTCGCCCTGGCCGCCGTGTTCTGGGGTGGAGACGCGTGAGCAACGACGCTGCCGCGCTCGCCGTCGGCCTCGTCGGGCTCGTGCTCGCGTACGCCGCGAGTCAGTCCGCGACCGTCGTTGAGTTCCTCGAGCGTACGACGAACCGCGACATCTCCGACAGCAACGACGCCGTCGGCGGGTCCGTCGACCAGATTTCCGAGTGGGCCGACCGGACGTCGGACCTCTCGGACGCCGTCGACGACGCCGTCCGCAACGAAGAGCGGTACGCTGGGGTCCCGGTGAGTCCGTACCAATGAGCCTCTTCGACGCCATCGGCACCGGGTTGCAGGTGGGCGTCGGAGATGCAAATCTATCGTTCGAGACGCGTCCTGAGACGTGGCCGGACCCGATTCGGAGCGGGTTCAGCTACGTGTTCGAGCGGCCCGACGAGCTGGTCGATGGGTTCGAGGACACGCAGGACCTCCCGCTCGGCGAGGTGTCCGACCCGCTGAACCTCGGCGGCGAGGATGCCGACAAGAACCTCGCGCTGAAGGCCGCGATCGTCGCCGTCCTCGTCGGCGCCGTCCTGTGGCTCGTGCGACCGCTGCTCGAGCTCTCCGCGGAGGTGGCCTCGTAGGCCATGGTTCCCGCGTTCGTGGACGTCGGCTGGCTCGGGTCACCCGTCGACGTCGCGACGTTCCTCACGGTCGTCGTCATGTTCGCGTACGAGCTCCGACCGCGCCAGCAACGGCTCGGCGCTGCGGTGGTCGCGCTTGCTCGCGAGCATCTCCGCGTCGACGACGACCGCCTCCAGGAGGAGCTCGACGTCGACGAGCGCGAGGTCGACTCCCTCCGGACGACGATCGTCGATCGCGGGGGTGACGACCCGCCGTGATCGACGCGATCCCCCGGTGGCTCGTCGTCCAGAAGGTGCCTCTCTACGCGTTCCTGCTCGCGCTGCTCACGAACCCGTCGCGATGGGCCGGCTACGCGAAGACCGCGCTCAGCAAGCTCTCGCCGCGGGCAACACAGGGCGGTGAGTGACGACCGTCGCGACGACCGGGAGCTCCCGGACGTCCACGGCCGCCGACGCGAGCCCGAGATACTCCTCGAGGAGCTCGACGTCGTCCACGTCGCCGGGACGGCCGTCTTCGACGGCGACGAGGACGGCGAGCGCATCCGCGCGGACAATTACAAGTTTCTCGACTCGAAGCGGTGACGTGTTCGCGTGCTACGTGGCTACGAGACTATCCGGCGAGGTATCACGTAGCTGGGGTTTGATACTCGACGTGGGCCGTGTAGCGACCCCTACCCCTTCCCCCGTCACGGCCCCTCCTGCTCACGCCTCGAGCCGACGATCGTCGACGTCAACACCGGCGACCAGCCCGAGCAGGTTCCGGGTGAGTGAGTAGACGGTTTCGACGTCCACCGTGTCGACGTACACCCGCACGTAGACGTCCCACTCGCCGCCGTGCGGCTGCGTATCGTACCGGGCGGAAACGCCGAACTCGTCGGCGAGGTCCTGCAACTCCTCGTCGGTCCAGAGGTCATCCGCCGAAAGCGATTTTGAGCCGAACACCCAGTTCGTCTTGACGTGGCGAATCACCACGCCGATACCCGTCTCGCCGCGCGGTCGCTGGAGGAGTTTCGAAACGAACGCGCTCGTCGAGGATTCCTCCTGAACGCGGAACTGCTCGACCTGCAATTCGTAGTCGCCAGCCGAGATAAGACTCCCGCCGAGGCGCTCGTAGAGCTGATTCTCTCGCTCGTGAGCACGGAGCACACGCGTCCATAGCCACTCAAGAATAATCACTACGGCGGCGACGACCGACGCGATCGCGCCGACGAGCGGGACCGTCACCACGACTCAGTATGAGTAGTCGCCGTCTGGGCCCTCGTAATCGGGGTTCTCCTTCACCTTCTCCGCCTCCTTCTTGACCGCCATCTCGACGAAGTGGATCCGCTTTTGCGTGTCCTCCGGCTCGAACAGCTCGTCGAGAATCGGGTCGACCTGGAGACGCATCCGCGCCGCGTGCTGAAACCACGCCGAACGGGAATCGCCGTACGATAGACCGGAGTCTATCGCCGCGAGGACGTCGTCGTCAATGTTCACTCCCGTCTTTGCCATGTGTTCTGGTGTTACTGTGGTACAGTAATAGTGTTGGTTCCTCGTGAGAGTACAAGGTGCACCATAACGTATATGACGTTACCGCGTTACGGTGTACCCGTATGGCAACGAAGATGCCATCGGACTTGGAGGACACGCAGACCGAGCAAGTGTCCATCAAGGTCCCGAAACGACTCAAGGAGTGGTATCATCAAGAGGCGTACGAGGAGAGTACGCCGACGGAGCGCGTGACCGCGTCCGACCTGCAACGGCAGGCGCTCGCGGAGTACGTGAATCGGAACGACGACGCGGAGGGGTCGGAATGACTGACGACGTCGAGCCCCTCGGTGCGGAGGTCGCTGCGGCGAGCATCCACCCCGGCGACGAGGTCCTGACTGTCGGCGCACACGTCGTGCGCTGTGTCGAGAAAGACGAGGACGGGTTCCTCGGCGTCCGTCGGAACCGCGACGGTACCCGCGAGCTCACGCAGACGAGCTGGGGAGACGTCCTCGACTACGTCGACCGCGACAGGGAGCTCTTCGGGTTGGACCTTCGCGAGCGCGCCGAGCGACTCCGCGCGGAGCAAGAACAATCCGACGACGAGCCCGCCGACGAGGAGGGTGACGACTCGACGGACGGCGACGAATCGGAGGACGAGTAACATGGGGCCAACCCGACACCTGTCCAAGACCCCGGGCAGCCCCACCGGAGACGACGCCGGCGACGACCATAGGTCCGGCGTCCTGCTCGCCGACGGCGGGATGCGCCCGGAGGACTTCGTAATCGATCCTCGGAGCTTCAACCCGAACCGGTCCCCTGCAGTCCTCGAGGAGCGGCTCGCCGACGGTGACACGTCCCGCGTGAGCTTCGGTGATTTCGAGCTCCACGAGTCCGGGGCGGTCATGTTCACGCAGTACGATGGTCGCCAGGGAGTGCTTCCGCAGTGGCGGTGGACGGACATCGAGTTGCTTGAGACCGAGTCGTTCACCGACGAAGAGAAGAACAAGCGGCGGAGACGCGTCACGGAGGCGGATTGGGATCTCCTCCCGAAGCGCGTTCGCGACGTCTTCGATCCGACTAGCCAAGAGCTTGCGACGGACGGCGGGACGGAGGCCCGTGAGTACCCCGACCTCCGCTTCCACCAGCTCACCGACGAGCAGCTTGAGCGACTGAAGCGGGGGCTCGACGTCAAGATCGGGGCGACTACCGGGATGGACCTCGACGGGATGGGCAAGTCGCGGACGATTCGCGTCAGTCCGCCGGAGTCCGTCATCGAGGAGTACCATGAGTGAGCTCGACTGGCCGGACGGTTTCGAGCGCACCGACGCCGACGACCGGAGGCGCTACCCCGGCGGCTTCGAGGTCTCGCGGACGACCGCGTTCGACTCGATCCTCGAGGAGATCGACAAGATCGACGGCGCGATGAACGTCCGGATCGAGACCGCGGCCCCGCACACCGCGAAGCACCCGCACCGACCGTACACCGACCGGGACCCGGACGACACCGGCGTCGTCGCGTACTACGACCGCGAGGGCCAGGGGTACGCGGTCGCGTGTGACCGGTGGGACAACCTTCGGGACAACGCCCGGGCGATCGCGCTCTACGTCGACGCGAAGCGCGCCATCGAGCGGTACGGCGTCGCGACGGTCGGCTCGGAGTTCGACACCCAGGCGCTCCCGTCCGGCGACGAGGACGACGACGTCGTCGCCGCGGCGCCTCCGCCGCACGAGGTCCTCGGCGTTCGCGAGGACGCCCCCGACGCGGTCGTGAAGGGCGCCGCGCGCTCGCTGAAGAAGGACGTTCACCCGGACAACGACGGCTCTCGCGAGCAGTTCCAGCGCGTCGTCGAAGCAGAGGAGGCGATGCTCGATGAGTGAGACCCATCGGCTCTCGTACGTCGAGCGGTGCGACTGCGGCGACGTCGTCGTGGGCGTCACCGCGGGCGAGGAGTGTCCCGGATGCGGGGACGTCGTCTATGAGTAGGGACCGCTCTCGTGACCCCGGCGCGATGGGGATTCGCGAGGCGATTCAGCGGTACCTGAACCAGCGAGCCGCCGACGCAGCGGACAGTAGCCTGAGCACCTGGCGGTACCAGCTCAAGCTCTTCGCCGAGTGGTGTGAGGGCGTCGGTATTGACGAGGTCGGCGAGCTCCGCGGCTACGACGTCGACGACTGGTACGGCCTCCGCGCGGACGCGGTCGCCCCGGCGACGCTCGAGGGCGAGATGTGGACGCTCAAGAAGTTCGTCGAGTACCTCGAGCGCCGGGAGGCCGTCGAGGACGGTCTCGCGGAGAAGGTCCCTATCCCGAACGTCGACGACGAGGACCGCTCGAACGACGTCCAGCTCCCGACCGACCGGGCGATGGCGCTCCTCCGGTACTTCCGTGAGACGTCGGCCGTCTACGGCACGCGGGACCACGCGTTTCTCGAGCTCGCGTGGATGACTGGCGCCCGAAAGGGCGGGCTCCGGGCGCTCGACCTTCGCGACGTCCACCCGGACGACAACTACGTCGAGTTCACGCACCGGCCGGGGACCGGCACGCCGCTGAAGAACAAGTCGGACGGCGAGCGCCCGGTCGGCATCCCGCCGTCGACGAGCGACGTCCTCAAGCGGTACATCGACCACCACCGGCTCGACGTCCACGACGACACCGGGCGGGCCCCGCTGCTCGCGAGCATGAAGGGCCGCCCGGTAGGGGGAACGATTCAGTACTGGAGCCACCTCGCGACGCAGCCGTGTCTCCACACCGCGTGTCCGCACGACCGCGAGCGCGATACCTGCGAGTACACGCACCGGCACCACGCGAGCAAGTGTCCGTCGTCGCGGTCGCCCCACAAGATCCGGACGGGCTCGATCGGCTGGCAGCTCGACGTCGGACTCCCGCCGTGGGTGGTCGCGGAGCGAGCGAACGCGACCCTCGAGGTCATCGAACAGCACTACGACAAGCGGACGCCGCGCGAGCGGATGGAACGCCGGCGGCGGCCGTTCATCAGCAACCTGGAGCTAGAAACATGACGCCACCACGTAGCGACCCGACTCGAGCATCGACCGACGAACAGCACCCCACGCACAGCCGAGAACTAGAAGCTCGGCCGGTGCACTTCTGCGCGGCCACCGACGAGGAGCGACGACTACCGGACCAACAGTAATGACCCGTGCGGTCTAACTGCCCGGCGATGAGACGGCTCCGTCCAGAGCGCCGCGACTACGTCGCGCTCGGCGCCGTCGCGCTCTCGCTTCTCGTCGGTCACGTACTCGTCGCGACGCCCACTGCCCGGTACGCCGCGTGGCTCGCCGTGTTCGTCGTCTGGATGGTGTGGTTCGTCCTCCTCGCGGTCTCGGTCATCCCGACCATCGACCGGTGAGCGGCGGCCTTCGCGGCCGTTGGCGTCACCGACCGATCGTCTAATCGACCGAGTAAGAACTGCACGTTTCGTGTTAATATTCGTATTATTCCCTTCGAGTAGATAATCTAATCCCGAGTAAGACATATATTGTTCGACTATTACCGAATATGTATGGACGAACGTACAAGAAATAGAGAGAGTTCCGACGGCCCGTCGAGCCGGACCGCCATCCAGACGTCGGGAGGACCGTGCGCGTAGTGCCGACCGACGGCGGCGCGCTTGCCGTCTCGCCGGATGCTGTCGCCGCGGTCCGCGAGGAAGTGACGGCGTTCGTCGAAGCGGCCGTCGCCGAGGCTGGCGCGACCCGGGCGGTGGTCCCGCTGGACGGCGGCGTCGCGTCGGCGGTGGTCGCGGCGCTCGCGACCGACGCGCTCGGAGCCGACAACGTCGACGCGCTCGTGATGCCCGCCCACCTGAGCGGCGAGGCCGCCGCGCGCGACGCCGAGACACTCGCCCGCGCGCTCGGGGTCGAGACGCATCGGGTCCAGCTCCAGCCGCTGCTCGCCGCGTTCCGCGAGGCGATGGGGGCGGCTGGCGCGCCGGCCGACGACCTGCTCGCCGTCGAGAATGCACTCGCCCGGCTCCGAATGGCTTGCGCGTACTACGTCGCCAACACGCGAGAGGGGCTGGTGCTCGGGAGCGTGACCCGGACGGAGCGGCTGCTCGGCTCCGTCACCAAACACGGCGACGTCGGCGTCGACGCGCTCCCGCTTGGCCACCGCTACCACACTGAGGTGTGTGCGCTCGCCGACGCGTTGGGCGTGCCGGACGCGGTGACCGAGCGGCCGCACGGCGTCGAGGCCAGCCCGACGGACGCGACACAGCTCGGGGTCGACGACCGGACGCTCGACGAACTACTCGTCGCCGTCGTCGACGCGGAAGTCTCTGCGGAGGAGGCCGCAGAGCGAGTCGGCGTCGACAGCGAGACGGTGGAACGGCTCCTCGCGTGGCGCGACGCGACGGCACACAAGCGCCGGCCGCCGGCGACGCCCGCCCGCGGGACAGACGGACGCTGAGGACTGGCTATCCGAGCCACGCCCGGAGCTCGTCGGCGACGACGGCCGGCCGCTCGCGGTGGAGGAAGTGGCCGGCGTCGCGGACGCGGACGACGCGACACGTCTCGAACGCCTCGTCGGCTCGCTCGTACAGCTCCGTGCCGATACACCAGTCGTCCGCCCCGGTCAGCAGTAGCGTCGGCGTCGTCATCGGTCGGCCCTCGTCGGGGTCGCGAACCCCGTTCGCGCGGACCCCCTCCACCGTCGCCGCGACCATGTCCCGGTAGTACGCCACTGCGTTGGGCGCGGTGTCGCCCGTCGTGAGCGTCTCCTTCACGCGAGCGACGTGTGCGTCGTCCTCGAACCCGGGCGACCACGCGCCGTACAGCGCGTCCACGAGCGCGAAGTCGCGAGCGCGTAACAGCCGGACGGCACCCGGAAGCTGGAACAGCCAGATGTACCACGACCGGAGGAACTGCGTTGGGTACGCGAACAGCAGCGCGTCGAACCGCGGCGGGACGGCCATCGTCGCCGCGCGCTCGACGACGTCCGAGCGGAGCGCGCCGTACGCCGCGACGGCCCCCCAGTCGTGGCCCACGACGTACCGTGTGTCGAGCGCCTCGGCGAGGGCGGCGGCGTCGCGACCGAGCGCCGCCGGCGAGTAGTCGTCGGCGGGCGAGCCGCCGGTCGGTCCGTAGCCGCGCATGTACGGCGCGAGCAGTCGCACCCCGCCGAGTTCGTCGGCGAGCCGGTCGAACGTCCGGGGGTCGTCCGGGAAGCCGTGGAGACAGAGCCACGGCTCCCCGTCGCCGTAGGCGTGACCGACGAACTCTCGGCCGTTCGCCCGCACGGTGAACCGCTCGCCCGCGGCTGTGTCGCTCACGTCACCCACCTCGGAAGCCGCTGTGTGCCGCTCATGTCGTCCACCTCGGGGGCCGGTGTTATATCCGTGGGGGACGGAGCTCCGGGCATGACAGTCGTCGCGCTGTTGAGCGTCGCACCGGTCATCGAAGGGAGCATGGCGGGCGAGGTGGCGAAGGCGGTCGCCGCGCTCGACGACTTCGACGTCTCGTACGAGACGAATCCGATGGGTACCGTCATCGAGGCGGAAGACATCGAGGAGCTGATGGCCGCCGCGACGGCCGCACACGAGGCCGTCGGCGGGGACCGGGTGAGCACATTCCTGAAGATCGACGACAAACGGACACGCACGTACGAGGCGCGAGAGAAGGTCGACCGCGTCGAGTCCAAACTCGGCCGGCCGGCGCGGAGCGACCGGTAGCGAGGCGCACTCCCGGCGGTCTCTCCCTCGAATCGCCGTAGTTATTATCTATTAATATAACTGGAGAATATGCAAGTGCTGGTGACCGGTGGGAGTCGAGGAATCGGACGCGCAACGGCACTACGGTTGGCGGGGGACCACGACGTGGCCGTCGGGTACGTGGAGAACGCGGCGGCCGCCGAGGAAACGGTCGCCGCGTGTCGTGAACGGGGCGCGACGGCGACGGCCGTCGCCGGGGACGTGAGCGATTCCGCAGCCGCGGAACGGGTGGTCGAGTCGGCTGCCGACGCGCTCGGAGGCCTCGATGCGCTCGTGTCGAACGCCGGGATCGTCGACCCGAATCGGGTGGAGGAGACGACCGACGAGGCGTGGCGGGAGGTGCTCGGCGTGAATCTCGACGGGGCGTTCTACGTGACGCGGGCGGCGACCCCACTGCTTCGCGAGGCGGGTGGAGACGTCGTCTACGTCTCCTCGGTCGGCGGCACGGCGGGCACGGTCGACGCCTCGTACGCGGCGTCGAAGGCCGGGCTCCACGGGCTGGTCCGGGCTCTCGCCCGCGAGCTCGGCCCGGACGGGGTGCAGGTGAACGCGGTCGCCCCCGGCCCGGTGGCGACGAGCATGAACGACGACATCGTCGCGTACCTCGAACGCGAAGAGTTCCGCGGCCACGAGAACGTGGACACGCACCTTCCGGAGTACGCCTGCGAGCCGGAGACGGTCGCCGAGAGCGTCCACTCTCTGCTGGAGACGGCGTACGTCCACGGCGAGATACTGCGCGTCGACGGGGGGATGAGCCTCGGGTGAGGAACGGACACGTCTTTTATCCCGACCGTCGAACGTCGAGCATGGAGAGTCTCAACCGGATGGCACTCGAACTCGTCGACGAGGCGATGGAGTTCGCCGACGAGCTCGCAGTCGAGGCGTACGAACTCGACAACGGGGGGACGGTGCTCGACTTCGGAGTCGACGCGACGGGCGGCTACGAGGCGGGGCTGCTGCTCGCCGAGATACAGACCGGCGGGCTCGCGACGGTGCAGACGGAGGCCGGCGAGCTCGGCGGCGCGAGCCTCCCGCACGTGACGCTGCACACCGACCACCCGGCGCTCGGCCTGCTCTGCTCACAGAAGGCCGGCTGGGAGGTGTCGACCGACTCCTTCGAGGGGCTCGGCTCCGGGCCAGCCCGTGCGCTCGTCGCCGAGGAGGACGAGTTCCGCCGCGTCGGCTACGCGGACGCCTTCGAGTTCGCGACGCTGTGTCTCGAGGCGGACGAGCTCCCGGACGAGTCGGTCGCCGAACACGTCGCCGGCATGTGCGAACTCGACCCGAGCGCCGTCTTCCTGCCGACGTTCCGCACCGACTCCATCACGGGCAGCGTCGCCATCGCGGCCCGCGCCGGCGAGATGGCCGCGTTCCGGCTCGCAGAGCTCGGCTACGACCCGATGGACATCCTCACCGTCCACGCGGACGCGCCCGTCGCACCCGTCGCCGGCGACTACGAGACGGCCGTCGCGCGGACGAACGACGTGCTCGCGTACGGCGCGAGCGTCCACCTCACGGTCGACGCGCCGTTCGACCGGTTCGACGAGCTCCCCTCGACGGCCGGCGAGGAGTACGGCCGGCCGTTCGCCGACATTTTCGACGACGCCGGCTGGGACTTCTACGAGGTGCCGACGGAGGTGTTCGCGCCCGCACGCGTCACCGTCGACGTGGTCGGCGGCGAGACGCACGCGCTCGGGCGCCGCGACGAGCCGCTGCTGGCCGAGTCGTTCGGGCTCTGAGCAGACGTGCGGTTCAAAGTCGTCCCCCCGGCACCCGGCTCGCTCGACCGCCTCGAAGCCGTCTACGGGGCGGTCCCCATCGTCCCGGACGGCGAGGACTCCTGCTGTCGACGGCTGATGCGCGACGCCGACGTCCCCTCCCAGGACGAGGCGAAGGAATGGCTCACGTTCTGCCGGGCGCTCGGCCTCGCCGAGGAGGGGTCGCGGGGGTACGCGCGGGTCCGCGACACCGAGACGGACCGGGAGACGCTCGCCGCCCGCTTCCACGAGAACGTCTACGCGGTCGAGGAGACGCTTTCGGTCCTCGCCGATGCGGACGAAGCGCTCTCGACGGAAGACGTGTTCGAACGCCTGCGCGACCGCGTGCCCGCGTGGGAACGCGCGCGGAGCACTGACTGGGCGGAGCGGTGGCGCGAGCGCGTGGGTCGACTCCTGTCGTGGTGCGTGCTGTTCGGCCTCGCGGCGGAGGGCGACGACGGCTACGTGCGGACGTAGCCGGGAGTCGACAGGAGGGAGACCCTCGCCGCTAGCATTTTGTAGCTCGGTGTGAAGTTCCGGACGTGTACGAGACCGTCCTCTTCGACGTGGACGACACGCTGTGTACCTACCGGCGGGACGCCGCCGCGGTGCTCGACGCGGCGTTCGCGGCGGTCGGCGTCGAGCCGTTCTTCGAGGCGTCGGCGTACCACGACCGCTACGCGGAGTTCGTCGACGAGACGGACGGCATCGAGGACCTCCGGCGAGAGTGTTTCGCCGCCATCGCCGCTGACGACGGCCGCGACCCCGCGGTCGGGCGCGCGGTCGCCGACGCGTTCGCCCGCGAGCGCGACCACACGAACGTGGAGCCGCTGCCCGGTTCGCTGGCAGCCGTCGAGACACTCGCCGCAGACCACCGGATCGGCGTCGTGACGAACGGCGCCCCGGAGATGCAGGCCGCGAAGCTCCGCGGACTCGGCCTCGCGGACGCCTTCGAGACGGTCGTCCACGCCGGGTACGACGCCCGCGCGAAACCCCATCCCGAGCCGTTCGAGCGCGCGCTCGACGCGCTCGACACGCCGGCGGACCGCGCGGTCCACGTCGGCAACTCCCTCTCCTCGGACGTGGCCGGCGCCCACGCCGCCGGCGTCGCCTCGGCGTGGCTCGACGCCGGGACGACGCCGGAGCCGACGCCGACCTACACGCTGTCGTCGATGGGCGAGTTGACGCGGCCGCCGTGGCGACGAAGGTGACTACCGAACCGGTATCCTGCGGCCGGGCTCGCGAGACTGCGCTGCCCGCTCGCGGAGCCGTTCGATCCGCCGCTCCATCGGCGGATGCGTCGCCAGCAGCCGGGTGAGCGTCCCCTCCTCGTCGCCGTGGATGTACAGCGACGACAGCAGGCCGCCCGCGGCCGCGGCCCGCTGTATCTTCGACAGCGCGGTCGCGAGCGCCCGCGGGTCGTCCGTCAGCGCGACGGCCGTGTCGTCGGCCGCGAGCTCCCGGCGCCGCGAGTAGGCGCGCAACAGGAGGGTGAGCGCGAACAACGCCACGACTGCGAGCCCGCTCACGAGGAGCCGCGCCCGGTCGGTCGCGGCCTGCACGTCCGCATAGCTTCCGCCGCTCACCAGTGCGAGCGCACGGGCCGTCCCGACGGCGACCAGCATCACCGGCAGGAGCACGAGTCCGAACAGGCCGGCGACGGTCGAGACGAGCGTCGCGCCGAGCGTGCTCACCAGCCCGTCGCGGCTCTCGACGTGGGCGAGCTCGTGGGCGATAATGGCGTCGAGCTCCCGCGCCGAGAGCAGCCGGAACAGGTCCGCGTCGAGGACGACGACGCCGTCCGACGGACCGCCGACCGCGAGCGCGTTCGGCGCCTCCATCCGGGCGACACAGATCGTTGGCCTGTCGATGCCGAGCGTCGCCGAGAGCTCGCCGACTCGCCGGTACAGTTCGGGCGCCCGTCGCTCTGGCAGCTCCTCGGCGTCGAGCGACCGGAGCACGGCCGCCGTGCCGAACTGATACGAGGCGTAGCCGAACGCGACGGTGACACCGACGACGACCAGCGCCGTGGTGACGGGGTCGGGCCGCTGCCGCCAGAGGAACAGCAGGCCGTGCCACGCGAGATACGCGCCGGCCGCGTAGAAGACGAGCGTCGCGAGTCCCGCGAGCACCATCGCGAGCCGGAGTGCTGGCGGTCGCTTCATGTCGAACGGGAAGCGCGGCGCGGCCGAAAGCGTTCCGGGCACCTGAACACACTGTCGCCGGACGGGCTACAGCCCGCCGAACAGCCGGCGGACGACCACCGGCGACGCTGCGAGCAGGGCGCCGAGTGCGACGGTTACGGCGACCGTGCGCGGGTCGCGACGCCGCCCGCGCCACAGCTGAAAGACGACGTACGCGCCGCCGACGAGGATCCCGCCGCCGACCGTCCCGAACGGGAACGTGAACGCGGTGTCCGGCGAGCCGGCGATCTGTGCTCCGAGCGCGAGGCTCCCGACGAACGCCGCCGCAAGCACGTAGAGGGCGCCGGCGACGACGTGGACGGCCGCGAGGGTCGTCGTCGACGCGTCACCCTCCGCGAGTTCCGGCGGCGCGTAGCCGGCCATCCCGAACCGGAGCACCGGGAGCGTGCCGACGGCGACGACGAGCGCGTACGGCGCGCCGTACCCGACGGCGAGAACGAGAATCACGAGCGCGAGGGTGTACGCCTCTCCGACGGAGATCGGCCCGGACACGAGCGGCGGGACGACGGCGCCGAAGGCGACCACGATGGCGAACACGGCGACGGGGACGGACAGCGGGGCGAACCACTCGGCAGGGCGGCGGGAGGGCATGGAGGCATCTCCCGGCCGGCCGGCAAGTGCTTTGGGCCGTCTCGTCCGCAGCCGGGCGGTCTGCGGCTACTTCTCGGGGAACACGTCGGTGACGGTGCCGACGCCCTTGCTGGTCCCCTCGCGGAAGACGAACCGCTGTCCCTCCTCGACGAGATACGGGCGGAACTTGAACCGAATCCGCGCCCGGCCGGTGTCGCCCGGGAGCAGCTGGCCGGATTCGGGGCTGAACACGGCCGCCTCGCTCACCGTCTCGAGGTGGACGACCGGCTCGTAGCCGTCGTCGATTCTGGTGGGGTGGTTCAGCACCATCACCTCGGCCTCGAACTCGCGGACCGCATCTGGCTCCGAGTCGCGGGGGAGCAGCACCATCCCTCGCTTCACGTCCGGCTCCTTCACTCCCTTCAGCGCGATGCCGACGATGCGACCGGCACGCGCCTCGTCCACCCGGTGGTAGTGCATCTCGATGCTGCGCACCTCGACCTCGCGGAAGGAGCCGTCGGCCATCGGGCCGAGCAGGAGCTCGTCGCCGGCCTCAACGACCCCCGAGCGGACGGTTCCGGAGGCGACGGCACCGACGCCGGTGACCGAGTACGTGCGGTCGATGTACATCGAGAAGTCGCCGGCCTCGCCGGTCGTCTTCGGTAGTCGCTCGAACAGCTCGTCGAGCACGGGGAGCCCATCCATCGTCACGGCGCTCGTCGCGAGCACGGGGACGACCTGTTCGGAGATTTCCTCGATGGCCGCCTCGACGCCGTGGCGGTCGACCGACAGCGGCGTCTTGTCTGCGTTCCGCAGCAGTCGCTCCACCTCGCGTTCGACCTCGGCGACGCGCTCGTCGCTCACCGCGTCGGCCTTCGTGATGGCGACGAGCGTCGGCAGCTCGGTGGCGAGTAAGATGCCGAGATGTTCGCGCGTCGTCTTCGTCGGCCCGTCGTCGGCGGCGACGGCGAGCAGCCCGTAGTCGAGCTTCTGGCCGACGAGCCCGCGGATGGTGGTGCGGAGCCACGGCTCGTGGCCCACCGTGTCGACGAAGGAGACGAGCCGGCTCGCCTCCCGGACCACCTCCGCGCGGTCGGATTTCCGGTCAGGATTGTCCATCCGGATCGGCGCGCCGCGCTCGTCGAAGCCGTACACCCCGTACGAGAGGTCAGCGGAGAGCCCGCGCTCGACCTCGTGCGGTTGGACGTCGAGGAACGAACGGGTGCCGCCCTCGCCGTTGTCCGGCTGGCCGGTGACGAGCGAGCCGACGAGCGTCGACTTCCCGTGGTCGACGTGGCCCGCGGTCCCGACGACGATGTGGTCGTCGTCCGTGTCGAGCACCGCGCCCTCCTGTAACACGGCGACGCCGACGAGTCCTGGCTCCTCGCCGCCGGCCGCGCCGGCGTTCCACGTCTGGACGTCGTCGATGTGTGCGCCGGCCTCCTCGGCGAGCAGGCTGAGCACGTCCATCGTCTCGGAGAACGCCTCGGGCGCGACGCCGGCGATGCCGCCGTCGTCCGTGACGCCCACCACGTACGTCGCCTCGCCGTCGCCGGAGAGTACCCGGTGGCGGAGCTGTGCGGCGAGCGATTCCATCCGACCGTCGGCGAGGTGAACGTCCTTCGTGAGCCGCTCTTTGAACTCGACGCTGCCGCCCTCCTCTTCGCCCCGCGCGAGGGCGCGGTCGAGGGCGGCGCGGTCCGCGGTCATGTGGGGGACGGTAACGACCGCCTCGGTAAAAGCCTTCCTCGGATTCAGACGGGAACGGTCCGGAGCGAGGCGAAGCGGGCCGGAACGGTCCGGAGCGGGGCGGTGGCGTCCGGATCGGTCGGGTCGGCTCCAGAGCCCTCACCTCGGTGCCGGGCGCGCCCCTCGTCTTCACTCCGCCGTCGAGACGAGATAGACGCCGCCGGCCATCACGGTGCCTCCAGCGAGGAAGGGGAGCCCGACCGCTTCGTCGAGCAGGAGTGCGCCGAGCGCGACGCCGACGACGGGCTGGGCGAAGAAGGCGACGGCCGTGGCGGAGGCGTCGGCCCGCTCCATCCCCTTGTACCAGAGATACCACGCCAGCGCCGTGGAGACGACGCCGAGATAGAACACGGCCGCGAGAAGCGCCGACGTCCACGACACCGTCGCGACGGTCGCGTCCCACCAGAGATACTCGGCGAGGGCGCCGAGCGCGAACAGCGGGACGGCGAGCGTCGTGGCGTACGTCGCCGCCTCCAGCGCGGAGTACTCGCGGATGAGCCGCTTGCCGAACGCGGTGTAGCCGGCGAACGTCGCCGCGGCGACGACGAGCAGTCCGGGGCCGAGCGCCGCGCCCGACCGCAACGAGGCGAGATCGTACTGCCCGGCGAGCACGAGCGCCGTGCCGGCGAGCGCGAGAACCGTCCCCGCCGCCTTCCGCCGGCCGAACGACTCGTTTAGCGCGGCGAGCCCGAGCCCGACAGTGAACACGGGCGTCAGGACGGTGACGAGCGACCCCTGTGCAGCCGTGGTCAGGTCCGTGCCGACGAACTGCGTCGACAGCGAGACGGTGAGCAGGACGGCGATGGCCCCGAACTCCGTGAGGTCGCGCCGCGAGAAGTCGCGGGGCGGCTTCGTCGCCCGGACGACCGGCAGCAGGACCGCCGCGCCGAGCGCAGCGCGCAGGAAGACGAGCGCGAGCGGCGGGACCTGCGCGAACCCCCACTTCGAGACGACGTACATCCCGCCCCAGATGGCCGCGGCTGCGAGCGGCGCGGCGAGCGGATACTCGGCCGGACGGGGACGCATCTATCAGTCGCTGGCGTCCCCCTCCGTGAAGTCGACCGGGGCGTCCATGGTCGCCCGGTCGAGCGCCTCGAGGAAGCCGTCGGCGTAGCCGGCGTCGGTGACGTGGTCCGCCGCAGCGAGCGCGTGTTCGTCCGCGTTGGCGACCGCGTACGACTCGCCGGCGACCGCGAACAGCTCCGCGTCGTTCTCGCTGTCGCCGACTGCGAGGAACTCCGAGGGGTCGCGGTCGAGCGCCGCAGCCGCGGTTTCGAGGCCGGTGTCTTTGTCCACGTCCGGATGTTTCACGTGGTACGCGTAGCCGGTGTCGACGACCTCGAGGCCGTGGTCGGCCGCGATAGCTTCGAGCGGCTCCAGCGGCCGGTCGCGCGCGACGGCGATCTCCGTCTCGCGCCAGTAGTTCACGAGGTCCGGCGAGCCCCAGCCGAGGTCGTGGCCGGCGTCGCGGTACGCCGCGGCGACGGCATCGGCCGCCTCGCGGTCCCCGTCGTAGACGATGCCGGGCGACTCGCCGCCACCGTACGGGTTCTCGCCGGGGTCGGTCTCGCAGAGGACGACGCCGCCGTTCTCGGCGATTACGCGCTTCGGGATGTCGATGAACTCACAGAGGCCGACCGGGAAGGGGAACGCCTTCCCGGTGGCGATGACCACGGGCGCGGACTCGCTGTACGCGCGCAGTGCGTCGAAGACGCGGGGGTCGAGCCCCCGGTCCGGCCGCGGGCGGGTGAGCGTGCCGTCGATATCAACGGCGAGCGGTCGCATACCCGTCGCTCGGGCGCGGCGGTAACAAGCCCCTCGGTTCTCGGCGCCGTGGGGCGGCCGTCGCTCTGCCCTCGCAGAACGAACGCGGGCGACCGGCGCGGCTCAGTCCGTGAGCCGCTCGTAGGCCGCGGTGACCTGCTTGAACTGCTCTTCGTCGCCGCCGCGGTCGGGGTGGGTCTCCTTCACCCGCTCGCGGTAGGCGCGCCGCACCGCCTCTTCGCCGGCGTCCGGGTCGAGTCCGAGCGCCGCGTACGCCTCCGTCCGGGAGATGTCTGGGCCGGCGTTCGGATCGACCCGCCGGCCGCCCCGAGTGGCATCCTGTCCGCGCCCGCCCGCGCCGCTCCGGCTGCCGGCACCCGCTGCCTGTCGTGCCTCGCGGCCGAACCGGGTGCGCGCATCGTTGAACCGCGCGTCGGCGCCGAAGCCGCCGCGGTCACGACGCTCGTTTGTCGCGCGGGCGCGCCGCGCCTGCGTCTCCACCCGCTCGCGGATGCGACCGGCCGCGTGTTGCCAGAACAGGTACGTCGCCGCGGCGAATGGGAGCGCGACCGCGAACACGACGACGTCTCTGAACGCGGCCGCGAGGACGACGAGGAAGACGGTGATCCCCGCGAAGACCGCGGCGAGCCCCACGACGAGCGGCGATCTGTCCACGGTCGGGGTACGTGCGCAGGATCCGTAAGGTTCCCGGCCTCGGCGGCCTCAGGAGACGTCTGTCCGCGGCGCCTCCGGGCGCCTCCGGGCATCTCCGGGCGCCCCCGGGGTTTTTCACCGCTCGCGTGCCACAATCACGCATGAGCGTCTCCGGGATGTGCGAGATCTGCGGAGAAGGAGAAACCGCGTTCGGCTGTGACCGCTGCGGGAAGTTAGTCTGTGACGAGCATTACGACCGCGAGACGGGCTACTGCACCGAGTGTGCCGCCGAGCTGCGGCGACCGCGCGACCGCACGGCCGAGAGCGAGGGCTTCGACGACGGCGTCGACACGTATCGGGTTGATTGAGTCGGTACGGCTGGTGTCGTAGCGGGTTCTCCTCGGAGGAATCTCCGTGTGTTCCAACAGAGATCTCGGCTTGATGTCCTCCTCCCGAGAGTGATTTCGGCTTGATGTCCTCCTCCCGAGAGTGGTTTCGGCTTGGTTTCCTCCTCCCGAGAGTGGTTTCGGCTTGATGTCCTCCCGAGAGTGGTTTCGGCTTGGTTTCCTCCTCCCAAGAGTGGTTTCGGCTTGGTTTCCTCCTCCCAAGAGTGGTTTCGGCTTGATGTCCTGCTAGCGCGGACCTAGGGGAGACAGCACCGTACCGCAACCGCACCACGAGCCTCCCCAGCCGATTCCTTCGGTCGGTCGCACAGCTCCCTCCCTCAGTCATCCCTCGCGCGCTGGCTGGTCGCGCACGAGAGCGCGACCAGCGCGCGCCGCGGCAGATGCTCCGTATTCGCTGGAAAGCCGAGTCGTCAGCGGTACTCATCGAGCCGGGTCTGCAGCCGCTTCGCCGCGTCGCCGACCGCCCGGAAGTACGCGTCCTCGTCGTCTGCTCCCTCGCCGGCGAAGATGATGCCCCGCGAGGAGTTCACGAGCCCGACCGGAGGACAGTCCCCGCGGTCCGCGAGCCCGTACTCGACGGCAGCCTCGGCGTCGCCACCCTGCGCGCCAACGCCGGGGACGAGAAACGGCAGCTCGGGGACGAGCCCGCGCACCTCCTCCAGCTCCTCGGGGGCCGTGGCGCCGACGACGAGCCCGACGTTCTCGTCGTCGTTCCACCCCGCCGCACGCTGGGCGACGTACTCGTAGAGCCGCTTGCCGTTGCCGACTTCGAGGTTCTGGAAGTCGCGCGCGCCGGGGTTCGACGTGCGCGCGAGCACGAACACTCCCTTCTCCTCGCGGTCGAGGAACGGCCGGAGCGCGTCCTCGCCGAGATACGGGTTCACCGTGATGGCGTCGACGTCGTCGAGCACCGCGGCGTACCGTCTGGCGGTGTTGCCGATGTCGCCGCGCTTCGCGTCGAGCAGCACCGGGACGCCCTTCCCGTGGGCGTACGCGACCGTCTCGCGGAGCGCGCGCCAGCCGTCCGGGTCCTCGTAGAACGCCGCGTTCGGCTTGTAGCAGGCCGCGTGCTCGTGGGTCGCGTCGATGACGCGCCGGTTGAACGCCCACCGCGGAAGATCGGCGTCGAGGAACGCTGGAAGGCGGTCGGGGTCGGGGTCGAGCCCGACGGAGACGACGCTGTCCGTCGCTCCGATGCGGGCCGCGAGGTCGTCGAAGAAGCCCATCGGCGGGTGGAGGCCACCGGCCCACTACAAGCTTCCGAGTCGACGCGCCCGGACGCTGAAGTGTCCCGGCGCCGTGGCGAGGACATGGAACTTCGCGCGGTCGGGTTCGACCTCGACGAGACGCTGGTCGCGGTCGACAGCCCGCGCGCGGCGCTGCTCGCGGCTGCGACGGAACGGGTGGACGGGCCGCCGCTCTCGCGGGCGGCGTACCTCGACGCACACGCCGAACACAGCGGCGGGCGGAGCCGCGAACCCGTCTTCGCCGCGCTGCTCGCGGACGAGGAGGCGGACACGGATCCAGCGGCGCTCGCGGCCGCCTACCGGGAAGTCGTCGCCGACGCGATGTCGCCGGTGACGGACGTACCAGCGCTGATCGGACGACTGCGCGAGCGCTACCGCGTCGGCCTGCTCACGGACGGCCCCGACGCGACACAGCGCGACAAGCTCGCGCGGCTGGGCTGGACCGACCTGTTCGACGCGACGGTCGTCACGGGGACGCTCGACGCGCCGAAGCCAGCCGCCGGCACGTTCGCCGCGCTCGCCGAGGCGCTCGACGTCCCGCGCGAACGGACGGCGTACGTCGGCGACCACCCGGAGAACGACGTCGGCGGCGCGAGCGAGGCCGGGCTGGTGCCCGTCCAGGTGGTGTACGAAGCGGGACCGCCGGCCCATCCGGCCGCGGCGGCGACGGTACGACGATCGGCGCTCGGAGCGCGGCTCCCGGACGTGCTTGCGTCGCTGTAGCCGGCCGAGTCGGCGGCCCGGCGCGTCAGTCGGTCGCCTCTAGCGTCTCGACGACGGCGACGAACACGTCTGTCGCTCGTTTCACCGCCGCGCCGTCGGCGACGAACACCAGCGTCCGTGGCGGCTCGACGGCTTTCGGGCGGACGCGGAGGTCGGCGGCGTCGCCGGCACGCGCGGCCGCGTCGACCCCGCGCTCGAACTCGACGCGGAGCCGGTCGGGCTGGGCGTAGACGCTCGCGACCCGGTCGCCGTCGAGCGCGACGGCGTAGACGAACGTCCCGTCGGCGGTCGGCTCGGCATCGAGGTCGGCGTCGATGACTGCAAGCCGCCCCAGCGGGCCGGCCTCGCGGCCGTGGAGCTCCGAGGAGAGCAGCTCCGCGAGCCGCCGGCCGTCGGTCGTCCGGTCGTCGACCATCAGAGCTCCTCCAGGGCCGCCTCGGTTTCGGCCGCCACGTCGATGCCTCGCCGGTGAGCGAACAGGACGGCGGCAGCCTCGACGGTCACCGCGAGGTCCGCCTGCAGCCGGTTGATGTCGGCGACTGCCGTCCGTTTCTCGACCCCGTTCTCGATACAGGCGTCGAGCACCTTCTCGAAGACGCTCCGCTGCTGGAGGATCGACTCGTCCGGGCTGAATCCGTCCGGGACGGGGACGCCGTCGGGGTCGAACGCCGCCACCACGTCGCCGTCCTCGCGGTCGAGCAGTCCCTCGGTCGCCGCGACGTCGACGAGCCGCTTTGCCTGGTCCGGGGAGAACCAGTCCCGGTCGAGCGAGAGGGCGACGACGAAGCTGCTCTCGGGCAGCCGGCGGCTCCCGGCGGCGCGGAACGGCGCGGCGACGGCGATGCGGAGGCTCACGGCGGGCGGTCGGCCGGGGCGGACTAATAGCCGTCGTTGTGCCCGGACGAGTCGAACGATTCAAGTCCGCGAGCGGCGAGATTCCGGGTATGAAGAGCCACGGACGGTCCACGACGAAGCGAACCGGCGGCCGACGACGGACGAATCACAAAAAGCGGAAGCACGAACTCGGCTCCTCGCCGACGGAGACGCGCGTCGGCGACCGGAAGCTGAAGACGGTGGAGACGCGCGGCGGCAACACGAAGGTCCGCGCCATCCGCAACGACGTCGCGAGCGTCGCGACGGCGGACGGCGAGACGGTCGAGGCGACCGTCGAGAACGTCGCCGAGAACGGTGCGAACCCGAACTACGTCCGCCGGAACATCGTCACGAAGGGTGCTGTCATCGACACCTCCGAGGGGCGCGCACGCGTCACCTCTCGGCCGGGACAGGACGGACAGATCAACGCCGTCCTCATCGAGGAGTAGCGCCTTACGGCTTCGGCGCCGCCTTTTGTAGTGCGGTCTCGGCGACGTTCCCCCCGTAGTCGCCGGCGCGGGACAGCGAGTCGACGACGAGCCCGAGGAGCTGTGCCTGCTGCGAGTCGAGGTCGAGCAGGTGCGCGTCCGTCTCACGGACGAGCGCGTCCACCTCGTCGACGGACTGTCGCGCCTCGTTGGCGAGGCGGGTCGCCTCGTCGGAGTCGTCGGTGAGCAGCGCGTCCATCGCGCGCTCGATGACCGCGACGGCCGCCTCGTGGAGTGCACGGATGTCGTCGGCGACGACCTCGGACGGCGCATCGAGCTCGGTCGCGTTCTGGGCGATCTTCGAGGCGTGGTCGGCGACGCGTTCGAGCTGGCGCGCACAGGAGTGGTAATCGAAGGCGGTCTCGCGGTCGAGTCCCACCTCGGCCGCCGTCGAAGGGTCCCGGAGAACGGATCGGAACACCCGCGACACCATGTAGTAGAGCCGGTTCACGTCGTCGTCGCGCTGGATAACGTCCGTCGCGAGGTCGTCGTCGTTCTCCAACAGCGCGTCGACGGCGTCGGCGAGCATCGTCGTGGCGACGAGGCGCATCCGAGTGACCGCGTTGTGGACCGAAAGCTCCGAGGAGTCGAGCAGGTCCTGCAGCCGGACGTGTTCGCTCGTCTCCCCGATAGTCTCCAGACCGACGAGTCCCTGCGTCGCCTTCCGGATCGTGCGCCGCTGGTCGGCGGTGATACGGGACGCCTCCAGGGTGATGATGTCGAAGCCGCTGACGTACATCGTCATCACCGCGCGGGTGAGCTGGTCCCCCTCCAACCCGGTGACGTCAAGCGACCCCTCGACCTTCTCGTCGTCGCTACGCGGTGTGAGCAGTAGCGCGTCCTCTTCCGGGTGGAACTCGACGACGCTGCCGCCGCTGACGCCGTTTTCGGTCGCCCAGTCTTTCGGGAGGCTCACGGTGTACGTCGACCCACCGGTCACCTGCACCTTGCGCGTCTCCATACGGGGACGAGACGGGCAATATACTATAAACTACCGTGTTTCTATATACATTGGCACGAAAACAGCAGTATTCGTTGGATCGGGAGCGATCGCGTGTCTGGGCGCCGCGAGCAGCGGGGTTTCCGTCGCGAACGGCCTCGCTGGGCTCGTCAAAAGTCCGAGACTGCGGCGAAGTGTCCGTCGTATCAGGACGACGTCTCCCGTTGTCAACAGTTGTCTATATATCAATACTATATATCCATAGCAAACATAGAAGCCTACTTATCCGTACTCGGGCTTCGTTCCGATGATGTCAGACGAGCCAGCCTACTCGCGTCGGACGTTCGTGGGAACCGCCGGTGCCGCCGTCGGGACACTCGCACTCGCCGGCTGCACTCAGCAGACCGGGAACGGCGGAAACGAAAACGGCGGCGGTGGAAACGACGACGGTGGAAACGACGACGGTGGAAACGACGACGGGGACGGCGGCTCCGACGAGCTCTCCGGCGACATCGACATCGCCGGCTCCTCGACGGTGTTCCCGCTCGCGACAGCGTTCGGCGAGATGTTCCAGAGCCAACACTCCGAGGTGAACATCAACGTGCAGTCGACCGGCTCCGGCGGCGGCTTCGCGAACTTCTTTTGTCCCGGTGAGACGGATTTCAACAACGCCTCGCGCCCCATCAAAGAAGAAGAGAAGCAACAGTGTGCCGATAACGGCATCGAACCCGTCGAGCTCACCGTCGCGACGGACGCGCTCACCGTCGTCGTCAACAACGAGAACGACTGGGCGTCGGAGCTCACCGTCGAACAGCTCCGCGAAATCTGGTCGGCCGACTCTCCGCCGACGACGTGGAGCGACGTGAACGGCGACTGGCCCGACGAGGATATCGAGCTGTTCGGCCCCTCCGATGCGTCGGGCACCTACGACTACTTCATCGAGGCGATCATCGGCGAGGACGGTCCCGGCCACCGCCAGGACTACTCCGCGACGGAACAGGACCGCACTATCATCCAGGGCGTCGAGGGGTCACAGTACGCCATCGGCTACCTCGGCTTCGCCTACTACAGCCAGAACCCCGACCGGACGACCGCGGTCGCCATCGACGACGGCAACGGTCCCGTCGAGCCCTCGCTCGAGACTGCGAAGTCCGGCGAGTACTCTCCGCTGGCGCGGCCGCTGTTCACCTACCCGAAGAAGTCGGCGCTCGCCGAGGAGCACGTCGCCGAGTTCGCCCGCTTTTTCGTCGAGAACACGACGAACCAGGAGGTCGTCGCAGAGGAGGTCGGCTACGTGCCGCTGAGCGACGAAGAGATGCAGTCGCAGATGGACACCCTCGAGTCGGCCATCGAAGACGCGAGCAGCTGAACGGCCGAACGAAGAGTTTTTTCGGACACCCCCGGAGGAGTACACTGCTAGATGGCCACGGACGACTTCACGGACGACCTGACCCGAAACACGGCGAACGCCCCACAGGAGCTCGTGACGCGGGCGTTTTTCTTCGTGTGCGCGGCGCTCTCGGTCGTGACCACGGTGAGCATCATCGTCCTGCTCGTGACGGAGGCAGCGAAGTTCTTCTCGCTCACCGCGCCGCTGTTCGGCGTCACCGGCGAGACGGCGTCGATCGTCGACTTCCTCACCGGAACGACCTGGGAGATAAACAACGGAAAGTTCGGCGTGCTCGCGCTCGTCTCCGCGACCCTGATGATAACGATCGGCTCGGCGGTCATCGCCATCCCACTCGGCGTCGCCACGGCGATCTACCTCAGCGAGTACGCCTCGCAGGACGCCCGCGCCGTGTTGAAGCCGGCGCTCGAAATCCTCGCCGGCATCCCGACCGTCGTCTACGGCTTCTTCGCGCTCATCTACATCACCCCGGCCATCAAGACCGTGCTCCCGGAGACGGGGACGTTCAACCTCGCGGCCGCGAGCGTCGTCGTCGGCATCATGATCATCCCGATGGTCGCCTCCATCAGCGAGGACGCGATGTCCGCGGTGCCCGACGAACTGCGACAGGCCGGCTACGGAATGGGTGCGACGAAGTTCGACGTGTCGACGGGCATCGTCGTCCCCGCCGCGCTGTCGGGCATCTTCTCGTCGTTCATCCTGGCGCTCTCGCGGGCCATCGGCGAGACGATGGCCGTCACCGTCGCCGCCGGCTCGCAGGCGAACTTCCTGAACCCGCTCGACCCGACGGCGTATCTCGAAGGAGCGCTGCCGATGACCGCCGCGATGATCAAGCTCCTCTTGAGCGACATCACCGGTGGAGGGGTAGCCTATCGGAGCCTCTTCGCCATCGGCCTGACGCTGTTCGTCATCACCCTCGCCATGAACGTGATCAGCGACATCATTGCCCGGCGCTACCGGGAGGAGTACTGAGATGGCGACGGACACCAAAACCGCAGTCGAAGGGTTCGGACAGGTCAGCCGGACGGTCGGTGCCGTGTTCCGATACGTGCTGCTCGCCGCGACGCTCGTCGGCATCGTCGCGCTCACCGTCCTTCTCGTCTTCGTCGCCAACGACGCCGTCCGGCCGCTCACTGCCGACCCGGGCTGGCATCTCACCTTCTTCGGCACGCTCGTCGTGCCGACGCTGGGGCTCGGCGGGTATCTCGCCGTCCGCGACCCCGAGTCGCTGTGGATCGGCGGGATGACCGTCGGTCTCGCCGTCGTCTCGCTGCTGTTCGCCGGCGGCGTTGCGATGATCTTCGTCGACATCGTCACGCCCGTCGTCTGGTTCGCGTACGTCGTCGCTCTCGCCGCCCCCAGCGCGCTCGTCGTCGGTCTCCACCGGAGTTCGGTCGAGCCCCCGTACCTGCTCCGGCTCGCCGTCGGCGTCGTCGCCTACTACGTCTCGCTGCTCGGACTTCCGGGGCCGGTCGGCGGCCTCGCCGGCGTCCCGCAGGTCGTTCCGAGCCTCGCGAATGCCGTGCAGTCGCTCCCGGTGCTGCCGGTCGACTGGATGCTCCTGCTCGTCTCCTTTAGCGTGCTTCCGGCGGCGGTTCTGGCTGCCTACGCGCGGAGCGTCGCCGGCGGCCGCGCGGGGCTGCTCGTCGGCGTCGTCGCGCTCGCCGTCGTCGCGCTCGCGGCCCTCGCCGGACCGGCCATCGGCATCACGACCGTCCCCGCCGTCGTGCTGGCGTCGGTCGTCGTGCTGCCGACGGCCGGCTACGTCGGTGGCGTCGCCGCGACCCGCCCGGAGCGCCGGGTCGGGCTCCTCCTCCCCGCCGTCGTCGTCGGGGGGACGCTGCTCGGCGCCGTCGTCGTCGAGGCCGCCGGCTTCGCCGGGCCGCAGTCGTGGGTCGACTGGCAGTTCCTCACGAGCGCCCACAGCCGGAACGCGGTCGACGCGGGCCTGTACCCGGCCATCGGGGGGTCGATACTGTTGATGGTCACCGTCGCGCTGCTGTCGTTCCCGCTCGGCGTCGGTGCTGCCGTCTACCTCGAGGAGTACGCGCCCGACAACCGGCTCACCCGCTTCATCGACGTGAACATCTCGAACCTCGCGGGCGTCCCCTCCGTCGTGTACGGGCTGCTCGGGCTGGGCGTGTTCGTCCGCTATCTCGGCAGCCCCTCCGGGACGGTGCTCGTCGGCGGGGCGACGCTCGCGCTGCTCATCCTCCCCATCGTCATCATTTCCTCGCGGGAGGCCATCCGAAGCGTCCCCGACGACATGCGACAGGCCTCCTACGGGATGGGTGCGACCCGGTGGCAGACGGTGAAGAACGTCGTCCTCCCGCGGTCGTTCCCGGGCATCCTGACGGGGACCATCCTCGCGCTCGGGCGAGCCATCGGCGAGACGGCGCCGCTCATCATGATCGGCGCGCCCGACGTGTTGTTCTCGCTGCCGACGGAGCTCTCCTCGAAGGTGAGCGCGATGCCCCTACAGGTGTTCGCGTGGGCGAGCCTCTACGCCGGCCCGGACTTCTACGAGAAGGCCGTCCCGGCGGGCGTCGTCGTCCTCGTGACGGTGCTTTTGGCGATGAACTCCATCGCCATCGTCCTGCGAAACAGGTATCAGAGCGAGCAGTAATCAGCTACCAATGACCGACCACACCGACTCCGACGACGACACGCGCAGGCCGGACGGTGGGACCGCCGACCCGACGGCCGACGAGATGATGATCGAGACGGACGTGACTGACGGACTCTCCGCGTCAGACACCCACGGCGCGGCTGAGACGCTCGTCGAGGCGCGGAACGTCGACGTCTACTACAACGACGTGCAGGCGCTCCGGGACATCACGCTCGAGATTCCCGAAAAACGCGTCACGGCGATGATCGGCCCGTCCGGCTGTGGGAAGTCGACGTTCCTCCGGTGTATCAACCGGATGAACGACCTCATCGACGCTGCACGCGTCGAGGGGGAACTGCTGTTGCGCGGAAAGAACGTCTACGACGACGACGTCGACCCGGTCGCGCTTCGCCGGCGCGTCGGGATGGTGTTCCAGAAGCCCAACCCGTTCCCCAAATCCATCTACGACAACGTCGCCTACGGCCTCGACATACAGGGCAAGGAGGGCGATTACGACCAGATCGTCGAGGAGTCGCTGAAGCGGGCCGCGCTGTGGGACGAGGTGAAAGACCAGCTCCACACCTCCGGGCTCGACCTCTCGGGGGGCCAACAGCAGCGGCTCTGTATCGCCCGCGCCATCGCCCCTGACCCAGAGGTGCTGCTGATGGACGAGCCGGCGAGCGCGCTCGACCCCGTCGCCACCTCGAAGATCGAAGACCTCATCGACGACCTCGCCGAGGAGTACACGGTCGTCATCGTGACGCACAACATGCAGCAGGCGGCCCGCATCTCCGACAAGACGGCCGTGTTCCTCACCGGCGGCGAACTCGTCGAGTTCGGCGACACGGAGCAGGTGTTCCAGAACCCCGACTCCGACCGCGTCGAGGACTACATCACCGGGAAGTTCGGGTAGCTCCCGACGAATCGGGAGCCGTATATAGACCGCACTATAGATATATGCAGAGATGTATTGACGTACCCAAAGGTTCTTGCTCGGCGCTCGTCTCCCCCCGATAAGATGGCTCGCAAGGGGTATCAGGAGAAGCTCGCCGCCTTGGAGGAGAACGTCCTCTACATGAGCGAGCTCGTGCTCGACCGCCTCCGAACCGGCCTCGCCGCGCTGGAGGAGAAGGACGAGGAGCTAGCGTGGGAAGTCATCCAGGGAGATGACGAGGTGAACGAACTGTACCTAGAGCTTGAAGGTGACTGTATCGATCTGCTGAGCCTACAGCAACCCGTCGCCGGCGACCTCCGATTTATCGCCGCTTCGTTCAAAATCATCACGGACCTCGAGCGGGTCGGCGACCTCGCGACGAACCTCGGCGACTACACGCTTGACGCCGAACAGGAGCGGTACCCGGACGTAGACATCCAGGCTATCGGCGACGCCGTCATCGAGATGATCGAGGACGGGATGGACGCGTACGCCGAGGACGACGTGGACGCCTGTTTCGAGATCGCAGATCGGGACGATGACATCGACGCGATGTGTGAACGCGCCTCGACGACGGTCGTCAGAGAGCTCATCGAGACGGAGTTCGACGAGGAGACGACGGAGCTCGACATCGAGGAGCTGATGGCCGACGTGTCGCGGTTCCTGCTCACCGTTCGTGACCTCGAGCGCGTCGGTGACCACGCCGTCAACATCGCCGGGCGCACGCTGTACATGGTCGAGTCCGACGACGAGCTCATCTACTGACGCTCGCCTCGAACCTACGGCTTCCCGTCCCTAGCGCTCTACTACTCCCCGTTCTCGCCGAACTCCTCGACGACCGCCTCCGCCCACGCCCGGTCGTCGGTCACGCGCTCTCGGTACGTCTCCTCGTTCGTCTCGACCACCAGCGTCGTCGGCGACGACCGGAGCCACAGCGCCAGTCCGACGGGCGTCGCGAGAAACAGCAGCGCGCCGAGCGGGAAGACGGTCGGGAACGAAACGCCGACCGCGACGGCGAGCGTCGGGAGGAGCACTGCGGACAGAAGCGCCGCGAGTGCCGCGACGAGGTAGCGAACGTCACGCCCCGTCCGGAGTTCGGCGTCGACCACGGCGTCCCGCGGAATCGTCGTCTCGCCGACGCGGAGCGGCCCCTCACCCGTCATCGAGCACGTCGTCGTCCGGGACTTCCATGATGCGGTCGGCGAGCGACTCCATATCGCCCGACCCCATTGCGCTCTGGACGAGTAGGTGGCCGCCGATGACGGCCGGCGAGATGACCGTATCCGCGCCGGCGCGCTTGAGCTTCTTGACGTTCTCCCGGTCGGTCACCGCGGCGACGATGTTGATGCCCGGGTTGAGCTCCCGTGCCGTGAGCACCACGAGCGCGTCCTGTGCGTCGTCGTCGGTCGCGGCGACGAGCGCGCGCGCCCGTTCGACGCCGACGCGTTCGAGCGGCTCCTCGTCCGACGGGTTCGCGGTGAGGACTTCGATGTTACGCTCGCGGAGCTGCTTGGCGCGTTCCGGGGAACGGGTGATGACGACCGCGTCCGGGCCGGACGGCGTCGCCGCGAGCTCTTCGATGACCGGTTCCGTGAGGTCGGAGACCCCGACCACGATGACGTGGTCCTCCAGCAGGTCGAGTGTCGAGTCGTTCATTGTTCCGAGTGCGCTTGCGAGCCTTGCCTCGATTGCGGGCGTCAGCAGCGTCCCGAGCGCGACACCGAAGCTCGCGACGCCGAGTACGACGACGGACATCGTGAACAGCCGTCCCTCCGGGGACGTCGCCGCCGGCGTGACGTCACCGTAGCCGACCGTCGAGGAGGTGACGAGCGTGAAGTAGAACGCGTCCGTCACCGTCCAGACGTTCGCGAACTCCTCGCGGAGCACGTAGGTGCCAATGGTGCCGTACGCCTGCGTGCCGACGATGGCCGCGAACGCCGCGAGCTGCGTCGTCGAGAGGTCGACCTCCCGGTCGAACGGCCGGTGGTTGGCGAGGACGGCCGGGAGCGATAAAAGCGACAGCACGACCAGCGGATAGGAGTACTGACTCGCCTGTGCGAGTCCCTGTACGGCAGTTATGGGCAACAGGAGGACGGTGAGATACCACGCCGGCCGGAGCCGTCGGCGCAGGCCGTAGACGGCTCCGAGCATTAGAAAACCGGTCAGCGCGCCCGTGAAGCCGGCCGTCCGCTCGATGGGCGCCGGGACGTACGGGTCGAGCGGCCCCGACACTCCCGTCGCCCCGATGTTGATGATGCCGGTGACGACGGACAGCAGTGCGACCAGCGTCGGAAGCCAGACCGCCGCACGGAGCCCGAGAACGCGCGCAACCCTGCGACGGCTGGTCGGGTCGCCCATACAGAGCGTCGAGTTCGCGGCCGCGCTTAAGCGGTCCGGTAGCTGTTTATTCCTGCCACGTTCATCCGGAGTATGGCACCGCTTCCGCTCGAAGTACTCCAGGGGATATACCTGGGTATCCTCACCGGCGTCCTCCCCGCGCTCATTGCGTGGACGATGGGGTTCATCTTCAAGTACTTCACCGGCGTGTCGATCCCGGGGTTCGGTGTCGTCGTGATGGCGCTCGCGCTGGCCGGCGTCAACGGCGGCCTGCTCGCGCTCACCGACGATACAATCATCAACTCCGCAACCGGGCCGGTGGTGCTGACGGCGATCATCGTCGTGTTGATGCTGTCGCTGTACGCCCACGCAAAGGGCGACGCGATGGGGGCGTCGTTCCCCAAACGGCTCTCGCTGCAAGCCCTTCGCGAGCGGACGCTCTCCGCGGAGGTGGTCGAGTTCGTCGGCGGCCGCGGTCAGGCGCGTGTGACGGTCGTCGGCGACGTCGGAGACGTAGAGGGGTATCCCCCGCTGACGCCCGAAATACGACAGGAGATCAAGACAGGGGAGTGGCGGTTCCCCGCAGAACTGTCCGTCGGCGAACTGGAGACGAGGTTCGCCGAGCGGCTCCGCACGGAGTTCGAACTCGCCGACGTCTCCGTATCGATCGACGAGCGAGCGAACGCGACGGTCGCGGCAGCGCCGCCGCTGTCCGGTCTCTCGAAACGGATTCCAGCCGGCCACCGAGCAGTCTCTGTCGAGACGCTGGTTGTCACCGGGCTCGCCCGTGGCGATGTCGTTCGGGTCGCCACAGAAGGAACCACCGTCGAGGGGACGGTCGTCAGCGCGCGCTCGGGAAAGCCGGGAGGCACAGGCGCACCGAAGCCGACCGCGACGGACGGAGGGACCGAACAGACGGGGGAGCCCGCCCCCGCCGTCGGCGGCACCACTGGCGGTGACGGCCGTATCACCGTCGCAGTACCGCGCCCCGCTGTCCCGACGCTGTTGCGAGCGGAGCGGCCACACGTCGTCGTCCGGCCCCGGGGCACACACCGGGAGTTCGAACTCGTCTCCCTGCTCCGGCGCGCAGGCAAGCGGTTCCGGAAGCTCACCGTCGGCGAACCGTCGACGCTCGTCGGACAGACGCTCGGTGAGACCGCACTCCGGGAGGCACACGGGGCGGCCGTCTTAGCTGTTCGCCGACCCGACGGTTGGACGCTGGCGCCGCGCGGCGACACGGAGATCGCGGCGGGTGACGAACTGTTCGTCGTCGGAGCGCGAGAGGCCCTCGACACACTCGCAGAGGTGGTGTCGTGATAGAACCCGCCGTGGTCCAGCCAGGGGGAGAGCTGGTAGAGCGGCTCGTCGCGAACCTCGTCACCGTCGTCGGACTGAGCCTCTTATCTGGGCTGCTCGCGGCGGCTGTGGGTGTCGTCCACCGGTGGTACGCGCGGGCGACGGTTCCTTCCGGACTCGCGGTTCTCGTCGGGCTCACGGCGACGGTGCTCGTGTTGAACGTGGAAACCGCGCTCGGCTCGCTCATCACGGGCGTTCCGAGTGCTGGCGCGCCGGGAGACGTGCTCTCAACGAGCGTCGTCGTCGTCAACACCGTGACGCTCGGTGCCAGCGCCGCAGGCGCCGTCGTCGGGAGCCGTCTCGGCGACGAGGTTGGCGAATCGGTGTTCGCGCTCGCCGGGACGGGAGCGGTCGACGTGGACGTCTCTGCGGTCGTACAGGCCGTCGGACGAGTCATCACCGTCGATCTCCCGGGAGACACCGCGGACATTACAGACATCGACGGCTACGATCCGGTCACGTCGGAGGTGAAGCAGTCGCTCGCGGGCGAGACGCTCGTCTTCCCGCGACGGCTCACCGTCGACGAACTCCGTAGTCGCCTCGAGCACCGCCTCCGGAGCGACTACGGCGTCGGACACGTCGACGTCGATCTCAAGGCAGATGGAACGGTGACGTATCTGGCCGTCGGGTCGCGACAGTCCGGGCTCGGTCCGACTCTCCCGCCGGAGACCTGCGCCGTGGCGGTTCGGGCAGATCCGGCAAACGCGGCCAGCGCCGGTGACCTCGTGCAAGTGTACCGTCGTGGAGACGACGGTGCCGAGCGAATTGCGACCGGTGAGCTCCGCGGTACGGCCGACGACGTCGTCACGCTCGCGGTGGACGCCACCGACGCAGACGCCTTCGCTCCCGACGAGCGGTATCGGCTCGCGACGCTCCCCGTTGAACCACGCTCCGACCGGGAGTTCGCGTCGCTGCTCCGGGCGGCCGACGAGACGATGGGCGTCGTTCGGCTCGCGACCGGAAGCGAACTCGTCGGGACGCCCGTCGGCGCCATCGACGCCGCCATCGTCGCGATCCGCCACGACGCCGGGGTCGACCCCATCCCGCCGCGCGCGCGACTACTCGAAGCCGGTGACACGCTGTACGTCATCGCGAAGCCGGGAACCCTCCGGCGGCTCGACGCCGCTGCCGGGCCCGCCGAAGCCGACAGCGACTAATCCCGTCCGCTCCTTGTCCCGACGATGACTGACGAGCCCATGGACCCGAGCGACATCGGCGAGACGAACGCGCCGCCCGTCGACGAGGCGCCGTACAAGCTCATCTTCGAGGCGAACAAGTGCATCGCCGCCGGGAAGTGTGCCGAGGTTTCGACCAACTGGGAGATGGATCTCTCGACCGGAATCGCGAAGCCCCGAACGTACTTCTTCGACGAGTCGGAGCTCGACCACAACGTCCGGGCCGCCGAGAGCTGCCCCGCGAAGAAGGACCGCGGCGTCATCCACGTCGTCGACCGCCGGACGAACGAGGAGCTCGCACCAGACCCAGAGGGAGACGGCACGCTCTCGGTCGACTGGTAGGGGCAAACAGGCGGTCCAACCGTTTCCCGGCCCGTGGACCGCGCACCCGCCGTGGCGAACCGGGACAGCTCGTCACCGCATCGACGGTGGTGGTCCCGGCATCGCATATAAACGTCTGGACCGAAACGGCTTTTCGCGGGGCGCGTTCACTGCCGGACGCGCGGGGATGGCCGAGTCTGGCCAAAGGCGGCGGACTTAAGATCCGCTCTCGTAGGAGTTCGTGGGTTCGAATCCCTCTCCCCGCACTGCGCCGCGACGAGCCGTTTTTCCGCCCGTACGACGTATCCCGCGTAATGGCAGTTCCCGAGAGCGCCGCGCGTGCGTTGGACGAACACGACGCGTTCGAACGCGACGACGACGGCTACCGACTGACGACGACAGAGTTCGACGGACGCCTCGCCATCGAAGAAACGAACGAGTTGGCACACCGGTACACCCTAACCGTCCGCGCGCCGATGCTCTCGACCGCGGTCGAGGAGACCGTCGGTCCGGACCTCGAGGACGGCTGGTTCGACACCTTCGCCCTCCGGCTCGAAGACGCTCCCGGCGCCGTCAGGGACGCCGTCGACCTCGACGGCCTCGACGTTAGCCGCGAGGACGGCACCGCCGTCGTGAGGTTCACCTTCGAGTGGGGGAACGCCGACCGCGCGCCCGAGATCGCGAAGGCGCTCGGCGAGTACGTCGAGGGAACGTACATGGAAGGGGTGATTCCGGGGTTCGACTACGGCGAACCGGTCGCGGCGCTGCTCTCGACAGCGAGTCAGGGAGAGGGCGGCGGAACCCCTCTCTGACGAAGTGAACACGAGAACGGCGCTCCGCCCCGTGCGGAGCGACGAACGGTGGGCGACACGGACACGGAACGATTGTCTCACGATCGCCGGTCGTCGCCCAGAGACGAGGATGGTTGGCCTCCGTATGAACTGATCGATGTGACAGGTGGGGGTATCAGCTCAGTTACTGAGGATTGTGCCCCCGTACAGAGGACAGATAATTTCTTTGATGGTGACCAGTACGCGTCGTATCACCTAAAATTAACGGCACCGTTATCGGAGAGAGAAAACACCCGGCGTCGATGAACGATGACCTGGGTTGAATACCAACTCGCGAGTCCGCTGAATTGTCATGTCCGACAACAAGGCAGTCGCGGAGTACCTCGCAGAGCACCCGAAGATGACCGGCGTCCTGTTCACGATGATGCTCCTGCTCACGCAGGCAGGAGGCGCGCTGGGCGCGAGCGGTGCAGGCATTGCTGGTCCGTAATCAGAGAACAGATCACGCTTCGTTGGCTGTAAGTGCCCGGATTGTTTCTACGTCGAGTTCGTCGCTCCACCGGAGCGATATCGTCGTCTTCCCACGTTCTTGGCTGATGTGTACCGGCTCAGTTTCTAACGTGAGAAACTGTTCCAATTGCTGAGGGGTAACGGTGAACGAATCGAGTTCGCCGGATGCAAGATAGTAGCTTTGGTTATCTCCGATGAAGGGGACATACATCGATCCGAGATGTCGAGCTCTGGTTGTGTACGTGTACACAGTTACATCAAAATCGCTGTCAAACTGGCGTTGGTCAACCACATTAGCTGTAGGATGACCTGAGTCCGAACTCGCAATCTCTACTGAGCCGTCGCCGATGACGATGTAGTGTCGGCCGACGAGCGCGTCGTCTTTCACTAATTCGACGGCCATATCGAGCGGCCACCCACGATTCAGCAGACGGGCGATGTTCGTACCGACCTCGGTCGCGAGGCTGTTGTGGACCTCCTCGAGCGTGACGATACCCGAGATCGCGCCGGCGTCGATGAGCGCCTGTCCCTGACGGAAGGACCGACAGCCGTTCAGAACGAACGCCGTCGTCCCGACGTCGTCGATGGTGTGTGCGTCCAGATAGCCGTCGGTTGCCTGGAGCCCGCGCTGATCGACGTGTCCGATGTAGTGGACGAGGTCCGTCTCGGCGGTGAGCACCTCGCGGAGCTCCGCGCGAGTGAGCGAGGAGTGAATCGTCACGTCGAAATCGAAGAGGTCCCGCGTGCCGTAGTGCTCGCCGACCTCCAGCTCGTCGAGCATCTCGCCGTCGTTGCAGACGACGGTGACGCCGATGCGCCCGGGCGTGTCACCCCGGAGAGTGAGCTGTCGCTCGTAGGAGGCCTGTGACCCCTTGTTGGCGTTGAGCGGGAACCCGTCACCGATGTACGTCTGAGTCGCGGTCTCGGCCTCCGGAACGCGGAGCACGTCGTCGGTCGACACGGGTTGGCCCGACGCGGCCGGTTCGGCGTCGCTGTTGCGCGACGTCGACCGCGTGCCGCGAACGAGTCCGGCGTCGGCCCCGTCTGTTCGGACGAACTCCTCAAGGAGCTGTTCGATGTCGTCCGTCTCCTCGTTGAATCCCTCCTCGACGACCGACGACGCGGCGTGCTCCTCGCCGAACATCCGCACCGTTGCGAGTTCGTTCGCGAGGTGAGGAAGGACGGTCGATCGACCGAGATTCGGGACGATATCGGCGGTGAGCCGCCACTCCGGGACGAGCGGCTCGATGTCCGCGAACGGCACCGACAGATACGTTGCGAGCTGCGCTGCGAGCGGTTTCTCGTACAGCGAGGCCCAGTCGAGGTCGATGCCCAGTTCGGCCGCGCGCTCGCGTTCGTTCAGGTCAACCGGGTAGTACCCCTCGACGCGGGTGAGACAGTCGAGGGTGAACACGTGTCGGAGCAGCCGCGTCGCATCCGCTTCGAACGCGTCTGCGTCGAACGCGTGGTCGACCCCAGCGGTCGTCGTCAGCCGCGGCATCTCCGCGGGAACGACCTCGGCTCCGAGGTAGTAGGCGAGCGGCGCGGTCGGGAAGACGAACTCCGGCTCTGGCGGGACTTCGAGGCGAACGCCGGTGTCGGGGCGTCGCTGTCCGCCGGGAATCGACACCGTCTCGCCGAACTCGATGAGCGGCGGGTGGCCGCGCAACGTCGGAAACGACCGCTCGCAGCTGGTCGTCTTTAGCGCGGCGCCGAACTCGGAGACGACACGCATCACGTCGCGCATGTCCCGCGTCGTCGTCAGCGTCCGCGCCGGCTGCTTGTGGAGCGACCGAGCCGCCACCTGGAGGCCGTCGACGTCCGGGAACCGGAGCGTCGTCTGGTGTTCGTCTGTCTCGATGTCGACGCGGCTGTCCGCGTAGAGAAAGAGCTTGATTGGCGTGCTGGTGAGTTCGACGGTGTACGGGCCCGGAATCGGAACGTCGAGACTCTCGTCGTTGGCCGCGGAAGCGACCATCTCCGCCTCCGGGGTACGGACGTACGTGCCGAGACGAATCGGCACTTTGAGCTCGTTCGTGTCGAGGCGGGCGGCGCTGTCCACCGGAAAACACCACGGAGCAGCGTCGGTCTCGATCCGCGTTGCCGAGATCGACCCGTCGGCGTACAGCGTGAACTGCACGTCCTCGACGGGGTCGTCGATTCGAACCCCCGTTTGACGGGTCAGTTCGGTGAAGCGCGGGCTGTACTCGTCTCGATTCATAGATTTTCGCCGGGTGGGTGCCGGCGGTGTCAGCGATGCGTGTCACTCCATCCGTGAGCCGGCTATATAAACGTTCGACCCGGATCGACGCACACCCTCCACAGAATCATCGAGTAGATGCACCGAGCGGGGCCCGGCTGGGGGCTGCTCCAGTTACTCATGTGTCTCGAGGAACGCGTGAACCTCGGCCATAATCTTCCGTTCGGCGCGGTTCAGATGCTCCCACGCCGTCGTCCGAGACACCCCGACGGCGTCGCCGATTGCTTCGATAGACGTGTCACGGTTCATCTGGTAGTAGCCCAGCTCGATCGCCGTCGTGAGCACCTCCGTCTGTCTGGCCGTGAGGTCGCTCGCCAGCTCGGTCAGGTCGAGCTGGTCGTTCGAGCTGATTTCACTGAGGTCGACATCGCGCCGGAGTTGAGTGTCGTTGCCGTGGCGTTCCAGATGCTCGACGATGGTCGACAGCGTATCGTCAGCGGCGAGATACAGCGTCCACCGCTCCCAGCCGTTCTTGATCACAGTTCCGCTGCGGTGGAGAACGCCGAGCTGGGTGAGCCGCTCTGCGATGCTGTCCCACTGCGAGGCGTCGAAGGTCATGGAGACGAAGACGCGGTCCCGCCCGAGCGGCGTGAGCGGCTCGATGTCGAGAATCGGCGCCGCCTGCCCGAACTCCTCGATGAACGACTGCACACGCTCGGGCGGGCCCGTACACTCGATGATGCGCTTGCGACTCTCCTCGCGACCGACGAGCGACGAGCGGGACCGGAGCGTCACGTCCGGATACTGCGCGCTGATGTCGCTCTCAGGCTCACCGTGGTGTCGGACGAGGAGGACGACCTTCCGCATCTATTGACGGCAATACGTGCTGAGCACACCAAATATGTTTGGTGTAAGGGTTAAGACGCTTGCTAAGAGTTCACACAGTGATGACGGACGACCAACCGAGTGCGGAGTTGACGCCGGAGTCGCTGAGCGGCCCGGTGATCGATAGACGGACGACCCTGACCCTTTTGAGCGGCACCGCGATGGCCGGGATGGCCGGCTGTCTCGGTGGCGGCGGTGGCGACGCGACCCCGACAGATAGTGGCGAAGGTGAAGGCGAAGACGGAGGCGACGACGCGACCGAGACCCCGTCCGAATCGCAGATGGGCGGTCGGCTGCAGGCCGGCTGGTTCACGGGCAGCATCGACACGCTCGACCCGCCATACATCAGCGTCGGGCAGTACTTCCAGGTCGCGGCCAACGTGTTCAACGGCCTGGTCACGCTGAATCAGGATCTGACGATCCGTGGCGATCTCGCGAGCGACTGGGAGGTCACCAACGACGGCGCGACCATCTCGTTCGACCTGCGCGAGGGAGTCACCTTCCACAACGGCGACGAGTTCACCGCCGAGGACGTCGAGTACACCATCCGGCGTACCATCGAGAACGAAGCGCCGGCCGCGTCGAAGCTCTCGACGCTGAATCCGCTCGACGAAGACGGCGTCGTCGTCGACGGCGACTACTCGGTGACGCTCAACTTCGAGGAGCCGCTCGCGCCCGCGCTCATCTACCTGACCCGTGGCCCGGGCCGCGCGGCGACCATCGTCTCGAAGGGAGCCATCGAAGAGATGGGCCGCGAGCAGTACGCCATCGAGCCGGTCGGCACCGGTCCGTTCGAAGTCACCAACCACGAGGTCGGTTCGGTGATCGAACTCGACGCGTACGACGACTACTTCGAGACCGACGACGACGGCAACCAGCTCCCGTACCTCGACGGGATCGACATCCAGCCGATCCCGGAGGCGTCGACGCTCGTCAACGCCATCCGCAGCGGCGACATCGATTTCGCCAACCTCGTTCCGCTCCAGAGTCTCGACCAGGTCGAACAGGCTAGCGATGCCTCGCTGTCGGTCGCCCCCGGCGTCAACTGGTACGGGATGGCGATGAACCAGCAGCGGGACATCTTCGCCTCGCGAGACGCGCGGCTGGGCATCGCAAAGTCCATCGACAACGAGGCGTTCGTCGAGACGGCGTACTTCGGGAACGCGCTGCCCGACCACGGGCCAATCAACAAGGCGACGAACTGGGTCTGGCGCGACGACAAGCCGGACGACCAGAACTACGCGCCAGAGGAGGGCAAGCAGCTCATCGAGGAGGCCGGCATCGACGGCGCGAGCTTCTCTATCCTCGTCGCGCAGGGAGACACCCGTGCGGCGAAGGCCATGCGCCAGCAGCTCAACAGCGTCGGCTTCGACGTCGACCTCGAACAGGTCACCTCCTCGACGTACTGGGAGCGCTACCAGAACCTCGACTACGACGTGACCATCTCGGGCTCCGTCGGGGACCCCGACCCGGACCAGTCGCTGTGGAACTTCTACCGCAAGCCCGACGAGGGCGGCGTCTGGAACTGGGTCGACTTCCGCGACGACCAGGCCCACCAGCTGCTCGCCGAACAGCGCCGCCAACTCGACCGCGACGCCCGCCGCGAGACGCTCCAGGAGCTCGAGGACCGGCTCATCGAGCAGGTTCCCCACGCGTTCCTCGTCCACCAGAACGACATCGCAGCGGTGTCGAGCAGCGTCGGCGGGTTCATCCACATCCCGTTCATGCGGAGCTTCCACACGGTGACCCTCGAGGAGTAAATGCGCCGGTACATCGCGAAGCGCGTCGCCCACGCCCTGTTCATCATGTGGCTGGTAGCGACGACCGTCTTCTTCGGGCTGCGCGCCATCCCGGGCGGCCCCGTTCGGACGATGCTGGGGCAGGAGGCGACGCCGGAAGCGCGGCAGGCGCTGCGCGAGCAGCTCGGCCTCAACCAGCCGTGGTACGTGCAGTACGCCGACTGGATGGTCGACCTCGTCACGCTCGATTTCGGACAGTCGATCACGACGAGCGAGACCGTCTCCGCCGCGGTCGGCGCCGCCGCGCCCCGGACGTTCTCCATCGCCATCGTCGCGGTGGTCGTCGGACTCAGCGTCGCAATCCCTGCCGGCGTCCTGTCTGCGACGCGCAAGCGCGAACCGGTCGACTACGTCGCAACCGTCGGCGCGTTTCTCGGACTCTCGATGCCGGCGTTCTTCGTGGGCATCCTGCTCGCGCTGATCTTCGGCGTCTGGTTCAACGTGCTACCGGTGTTCGGCTACACGCCCATCTCCGAGGGATTCGTCCCGTGGCTCGAGAGCATCATTCTCCCCGGTATCGCCGTCGGGCTCCCCTACGGCGCCGTCGTGATGCGGATGATGCGCTCGTCGCTGCTCGAAGTGCTCGACGAACAGTACATGAAGACGGCGCTCGCGAAGGGCGTGCACCCGCGGGTGCGACTGTTCAAACACGCCATCCAGAACGCGCTCATTCCGGTCGTCACCGTCGCTGGTATCCAGCTCGCGCTGGTGCTGGTCGGGAGCGTCACCGTCGAGATCGTCTTCGGCATCCAGGGGCTCGGACGGCTGCTCGTGGACTCGATGCTCGACCGGAACTACCCCGTGACCCAGATCGTCATCCTGCTGGTGGCGGCCGTGCTCGTGTTCACGAATCTCGCGGTCGATCTGGCCTACACGGCAATCGACCCGCGCATCCGCTACGGAGGTGACGAGGCGTGAGCTCCGAAACCGGCCCCGGGTCGGGCTTCGGTGAGCGCCGCGGCGAGTTCGGCCCCGGTGAGATGCCCGAGAAGTACCGGCAGCCGGAGGCGACCGAAGAGTATCAGAGCCTCGGTCAGCGGCTCGTCGAGGGCATCGTGAACGACAAGCTCGCGCTGTTCGGTGCTGTCGTCGTCGTGCTGTTCGTGCTCACGGCGGCGTTCGCGCCGTTCATCGCACCACACGGCCAGGAGGAGCGGTTCGGCTTCATGAAGGAGCCGGGCGAGAACTCGGTCGGTGACTTCGACGGGGACGGCCAGACCGAAACCGTGTTCCACCCGCTGGGAACGGACTCGTTCGGCCACGACATCCTCTCGCGGCTCATCTTCGGCGCGCGCGTGTCGCTTCTGGTAGCCTTAGCGACGCTGGCCATCTCGTTGACCATCGGAACGGGTATCGGCATCCTCGCCGGCTACTACGGCGGTGTCGTCGATAGCCTGTTGATGCGGTACGTCGACTTCCAGTGGGCGTTTCCGGAGCTCATCCTCGGGGTCGGCATCATCGCAATCTCCGGCGGGCTCGGCGTCACGAACGTCGTCATCGCAATCGGCATCGCGTACATCGACGACTTCGCGCGGCTCATCCGCGGCGAAATCCTCTCTATCCGGGAGGAGGAGTACATCACCGCGGCGCGCGCAATCGGGATGGGCGACGCTCGCATCATGGTCCGCGAGATGCTGCCGAACGCCGTCGCGCCCATCATCGTGCAGGCGACGCTGATGATTCCGCTCGCGATTCTCGCCGAGGCCGGGCTCTCCTTCCTCGGACTCGGCGTGAAGCCGACGACGCCGACCTGGGGGCTGTTGCTCTCACAGGGGCGCGACTTCATCAGCCAGGCGTGGTGGATAAGCGTCATGCCCGGGCTCGCCATCATGGTCGTCGTGCTCGCGTTCAACATGTTCGGCGACGGGCTGCGCGACGCGTTCGACATCAGCGAAGGGGAGGTGGACGAGCGGTGACCGACGCCGTGCTCGAAGTCGAGGGGCTGCGGACGCAGTTCCCCACCAGCCGCGGCGTCGTCACCGCCGTCGACGGCGTCGACCTCGAGATCGAGCCGGGCGAGATCGTTGGACTCGTCGGCGAGTCCGGCTCCGGGAAGTCCGTCCTCGCCGAGTCGGTCATGGGCATCGTCGAGTCGCCGGGCCGAATCGTCGACGGCGACATCCGGCTTCACGGCGACTCGCTGCTCGAGATGACCGAAGCCGAGCGGGCCGAAATCAGAGGCGGGCAGCTGTCGATGATCTTTCAGGACCCGATGAACAGCCTCAACCCGACGCTGCCGGTCGGCGAGCAGATCGCCGAGACGATCCGCCTCCACCAGGACGTCGGGGAGTCGGTGTCGCTGCCCGCGGAGCTGAAACGCAAGCTCCTTGGCGCGACGAAGAACAGCGAGTCGTGGCGCCGCGCCATCGAGATGCTCGAAGCCGTCGAGATTCCCGACCCTGCGGGGCGCGCGACCGACTTCCCCCACGAGTTCTCCGGCGGGATGCGCCAGCGCGCGATGATCGCGATGGCGCTCTCCTGCGAGCCAGACCTGCTCATCGCCGACGAGCCGACGACCGCGCTCGACGTGACCGTGCAGGCGCAGATCCTCGACGAGCTCACCGGGCTGAAGGAGGCGTTCGACACCTCGATTCTGCTCATCACGCACGATCTCGCCGTCGTCGCGGAGACCTGCGACCGGGTCAACGTGATGTACGCCGGCGAAATCGTCGAGCGCGGGCCGGCCCGAGAGCTGTTCGCACAGCCCCAACATCCCTACACGCAGGGGCTCATCGCGAGCACGCCGCGGCTCGACTCCGACGAGCCGGTCCGCCCCATCGAGGGAAACGTACCGGACCTCATCGACATCCCGTACGCGTGTCACTTCGCGCCGCGGTGTCCCGAGTCCGAGCGCGACTGCTTCGAGGTCGAGCCGCCGTTTCGCCCGGTCGGCGACGACGGCCACGAGGCCGCGTGTCTGAAGCGGGGCAGCGACCCGGAGCTGTCAGTCCACCAGCCCGCGGAGGTGAGCGATGACTGACCCGCTCGTCGAGACCGACGGGCTCGTGAAACACTTCGACCTCTCGGACGGCTTCCTCGACCGGATGCTCGGCGACCCCGGCGTCGTCCGCGCCGTCGACGGCGTCGACCTCTCGGTCGAGCCGGGCGAGACGCTCGCCGTCGTCGGCGAGTCCGGCTGCGGGAAGTCGACGCTCGGGCGAACGCTGCTCAAGCTCGACCAGCCGACGGACGGTGTCATCCGCTTCGACGGCGAGGAGCTGACGGACCTCTCCGAGCGCGAGATGCGCCCCTACCGTCGACGGGCGCAGATGGTGTTTCAGGATCCGCTCGCGTCGCTGAATCCGCGACAGACGGTCGGGAGCATCGTCACCGCGCCGATGGAAGTCCACGACATCGGCGACAGCCGCGAGGAGCGTCGCGACCGCGCCGAAGACCTACTCGAGCGCGTCGGACTCGACGCGAGCCACATGGACCGGCATCCGGGACAGTTCTCCGGCGGGCAACAGCAGCGGGTCGCGCTGGCGCGTGCCCTCTCGTTGGAGCCCGACCTGCTCGTCGCCGACGAGCCGGTGAGCGCGCTCGACGTGAGCGTGCAGGCCCAGATCCTCGATCTGCTCTCGGAGCTCCAAGACGAGTTTGGACTCGCCATCCTGCTCATCAGTCACGACCTCTCGGTCGTCAGACAGATCGCCGACCGCGTCGCCGTGATGTATCTCGGTGAAATCGTCGAGACGGCGCCGGTCGACGACCTGTTCTCCGACCCGCAACACCCTTACACGCAGTCGCTTCTGTCCGCCGTGCCGCGGATCGACCCCGAAGCCAGGACCGACCGGGTGGTGCTCGAGGGGACCGTCCCGTCGCCGAGCGACCCGCCCGACGGCTGTCGGTTCCACACGCGGTGTCCGGCGCTCATCCCGCCCGACGACTGGACGGGCACGCAGCCAGCGTTCCGACGGGCGTTCACCTTCCGCACGCGCGTCACCGAACGGGAGATCGACACCGACGCCATCGAGGCCCGCCTCGAAGCCGAGGGCGAACCGACGACGAACGAACGAGTGGCAGAGCGCATCGTCGCGGACGCGCTCCCGGGCGACGCGAGCGACCTGCCGGCGGCGGGCCGGGACGCCGTCGAGGAGGCCGCGCGCCGGTACGCCGCCGACAACCCCGAATCAGCCGCCGAGGTCGTCGTGTCTGCGTTCCCGTCGCCGTGCGTCGCCGAGCGACCGGTCGTGACCGAGGACGGCGAGCGGACCGTCGCCTGTCACCGCGTCACGCCCGAGGAGAGCCACGAGCCGCCGACGGTCGGCGGCGTGGCCAGCGACGACTGACGCCTTTGTCCGCCGGGTCGCGGCTCAATCGAAGATGCGCTCTTTCGACGCTTCGCTGAACCCGTCACTCGCCGCGCGCGCCGCCTCGTACACCCGACTGAGTTCGTCGATCGGTGTCTCGTGGTGGTCGACGCGGAGGTCGTGAAAGGCCGTCGTCCGTGGCGCTTTGATCCTGAGCGCCGCCGAGCTGTGGCCGCGCTTGTCGCCGCCGGCGTCGCGGCCCGCTTCGAGCGCGTCGAGCAGCCGCTCGCCGACCGTTCCCTCCGCGTCGCGGAACGTCTCGACGAGCGCGTCCAGCGTGTCGCCGTTCGCGAGCATGTTGCCGGCGGCGGTGATGCCGTCGTCGGCCGCGATGCGGTGGCCACACCACTCCTCGCAGCCGTCGCCGGTGAACGCGTAGGCGGTGTCGCGCGCGTCGACGCCGTGAACCTGCCGGAGATCGCTGTGGTCGTCCTGTGCGAGCAAGCCGTCGACGGCGTCGTCGAGCGCGAGATCGTCGAGGAGGACGAGACCGCGGCGCCCGAGTCGGACGTTGACGAAGCTCTGGGTGCTGATGGCGCCGTCGTGGCTCACGCAGGGCGCGAGCGCGCCGACCGCCGGCGCGTCCGTCGCAACCGCGGTGGCGAATGTCGGACCCGCCTCGCCGGGAACGCGAACGCAGATGGAGAACGTCATACCGGCCGTCCGTCTGCTCGCCGTTTAGAGTCACCACCGAATTGATTTGGGGTATCCCTTTACCCGAGGGACGTTGATACGCAGGTATGTCTGAGCCAGATCTCGACCGCTTCTCGTCGCGCCGTTCGACGGTGTACGGGCAGTCGGGGATCGTTGCCACGAGCCAACCACTCGCCGCAGAGGCCGGGATCGAATCGCTCCGAAACGGGGGGAACGCGTTCGACGCGGCGGTCGCGACCGCCGCGGCACTCAACGTCGTCGAGCCCACCTCCACGGGGCTCGGTGGCGACGTGTTCGCGCTGTACCGCACCGCCGACGGCGAGGTCGGCGCGCTCCGCTCGTGTGGCGGCGCACCCGCCGGCGCGACGCGAGAGAAGGTTCGGTCGGCTGTCGCCGACGACGACGAGGACCCCAGCGCGGTCGAGATGCCGATGCACGGCCCCCACACTGTCACGGTCCCCGGCACGGCGCGTGGCTGGGAGACCACCGTCGAGGAGCTCGGGCGCCGCACGCTCGCCGACGCCCTCGAACCGGCGATCCGCTACGCGACCGAGGGGTATCCGGTGACGGAAGTCGTCTCCGCACAGTGGCAACACGCCGACGACCTGTTCACCGACGAGCACGCCCGCGACGCGTTTCTGCCGAACGACTCGCCGCCGGGCGTCGGCGAGCAGGTCAGGCTGCCGAAGCTCGGTGCGACGATGCAACGCATCGCAGCCGAGGGCGCCGACGTGATCTACGAAGGCGACGTCGCAGCGCAGATCGCAGACGAGGTGCAGTCGAACGGCGGCTTCATGACGGTCGACGATCTGGCGGCCTTCGAACCGGAGTTCGTCGAGCCCGTCTCGACGACGTACAACGGCGCCGAAGTGCACGAACTCCCGCCGAACAATCAGGGACTCATCGCGCTCGAGGCGCTCAACATCGCCGAGGAGATCGACGCCGGCGACTACGCGTACGACTCGCCCGATCGCGTCCACGCGTTCGTCGAGGCGATGAAGCGAGCGTTCCACGACGGCCACCGCTACATCACCGACCCGGAGTACGAGAGCCTCCCGCCGCTCGGGTCGAAAGCCTACGCGCGCCAGCGAGCGAGCGACATCGACGACGAGCCGAGCGACGTCTCCTTCGGCGTCCCGAAAGCCCACGCGGAGGACGCAGATACCGTGCTGCTGTGTGTCGCCGACGACGAGGGGAACGTCGTCTCGTACATCAACTCCCGCTTTGCCGGCTTCGGCTCCGGGCTCGTCGCGGGTGACACGGGCATCGCACTCCAGAACCGCGGCGCCTCCTTCTCGCTCGACGACGACCACCCCAATCGGCTCGAACCCGGCAAGCGCCCGTTCCACACGCTCGTCCCGGCACTCGCGGAGTTCGACGAGGACGACTGGGCCGCCTTCGGCGTTATGGGCGGCTACATGCAGCCGCAGGGCCACGTGCAGCTCGTCTCGAACATCGTCGACTACGGCATGCCCATCCAGCGTGCGCTCGACGAGGCGCGGTGGCGCTACCGCGAGGACGGAGATCTCGCGCTCGAAGAGCGACTCGCCGGCTCGGTCGGTGCGCCGCTCGACCGTCGGGGTCACGACGTCTCGGTGCTTCACGCCGGGATGTTCGGCGGCGCACAGCTCGTCCGCAACGACGGCGGAACGCTCTCCGGCGCGACGGAGCCCCGGAAGGACGGCTCGGTCGGCACGTACTGAGACGGTCGCCGCTCGCACAACCGGGAGCTCGGTGGCGCCGATCGCCCTGCCACCGTCGAACAGCTGCGTCCCGCACCGCGTCCGGTACGTGCTGCGTCCCGCACCGCGTCCGGTACGTTATTGACGGAACCGACGAAACGGCGAACGTCGCGGCGGCCGCGCGACCACTGTCACTGATGAACGGATCTCGCTCAGTCGTGCTCGCCGTCGTCGTCAGCACGTTCTTCGTCGGTTTCGGTGGTGGCGTCGTGTTTCCTGTGCTCCCGAACCTCGGCGCGGTGCTCGGCATCTCCCCGTTCGTCGTCGGGCTCATTCTGAGCGCGAACCGGTTCACCCGCATCCTCGCGAACGCGCCGGCCGGGTCGCTCATCGACCGAATCGGCACCCGCGGCCCACTCATCGGCGGGCTGTTCGTCGAAGCGCTCGCGACGCTCGGCTACGTCGTCGCGCTGGAGGCACCGCTCCCGGAGGCGTGGTTTCTCGCCGCCCGGGTCGTCTGGGGCGTGGGGAGCGCGCTCGTGTTCGCGACGGCGTACACCATCGCCGCGGACGTGAGTACGGACGGCTCGCGGGGCACGAGCATGGGTGTCGTCCGGGGCGGCATCACGCTCGGCTTTCCGGCGGGACTCGTCCTCGGGGGCGTCGTGAGCGACCTCTACGGCGTCTCGACGGCGTTCGTCGTCGCCGCTGGCTTCGCGCTGCTGGCGAGCGGCATCGCGTACGCGATGGTGCCGGAGACGCACGTCACCGGTCGGAAGCGCGCCGTCCGTCCGTGGGAACTCGACACGGCACTGACGACGATGACGGTCGGGACGGTGAACTTCGGCCTCTACTTCGCGTATCTCGGGGCGCTGTTCTCGACGCTCGTGTTGTTCATCGGCGCGAACGAGTTCACCGTCTGGGGGTACGGCCCGCAGGGGATGTCCGGGCTGTTGATGGCGGTCACCGTCCTCGCCGCCTCCGTCTGCACGCTCGGCGGCGGCGCGGTGAGCGACCGGTTCGGCTCGCGCGTGCCGGTGCTGTTCGGCTTTCTCGTCGTCTCGTTCGTCGGCTTCGGGCTGCTGGCGACCGCCGGATCGCTGCCGGGGCTGCTCGTAGCCTGTGTCTGTATCGGCGCGGGACAGGGGGGCGCGAGCGGGCCGCTGATGGCGCTTCTGGCCGACGTGACGCCGGGCGACCGGATGGGCCGCGCGATGGGGACGAACAACGTTCTCGGTGACCTCGGCGGGGGGCTGGGTCCGATGGTTACGCTTCCGCTCGTCGAGACGGTCGGCTTCGCGCCGATATACGCTGCGTGTGCCGTGATCCCGCTGGCCGCCGGTGGGGTACTGGTCGGCGGGCTGTACGCGGAGACCGGGACGGTCAGCCCGGCGACCGACCGCGCCGGCGAGTGAGCGCGTGGCTTTTTGCCCGGCCGACCCCTCGGCCCGCCCGTGACCGTTCCCGCGCTCGGCCTCGGCACGTCCGGCAACGACGACCCTGCACAGTGTGCAGAGACCGTCCGCGCCGCACTCGAAATCGGCTATCGACACGTCGACACCGCCCAGATGTACGACAACGAGGCCGCAGTCGGCCGCGGTGTCGCCGAGTCGTCCGTCCCTCGCGAGGACGTGTTCGTCGCGACGAAGATCCACCCGGCGAACCTCGCCCACGACGACGTGCTCGCGACGGCCGCGGAGAGCCTCGACCGCCTCGGCGTCGAGGCCGTCGACCTGCTGTACGTCCACTGGCCGCTCGACGCGTACGATCCCGAGTCGACCCTACAGGCGTTCGACGAACTCGTCGACCGCGGGCTCGTCCGCCACGTCGGCGTGAGCAACTTCACGCCCGACCTGCTCCGGGAGGCAGACCGACTGCTCGATGCCCCCATCGTCGCGAACCAGGTCGAGGTCCACCCGCTGCTCCCGCCGCGCACCGACCTCGTCGACGCCTGCGAGCGTGTCGGCGCCGACCTCGTCGCGTACGCGCCGTTCTGTCGCGGCGAGGCGCTCGACGTTCCCGAGGTCGAAGCCGTCGCGACCGAACTCGGTGTCTCTCCCGCTCGCGTCATCCTCGCGTGGCTCCGCGAGAAGGGGTGTCGGCCGATACCGAAGGCGACCGGGGAGCCACATCTGCGCGACAACTACGCGGCGCTCGACCTGTCGCTCGACGATGCGGAGACGGCACGCATCGACGCCATCGACCGTCGCTATCGCCGGTTCGACCCGGACGGCGCGCCGTGGTCGTGATCTCGATGGCCGGCCCGAGGACGCGCGGCTCGCGAAGACAGTAAAGGCACGACGGCTGCGGGCTGTGAGACTGGCGTCACGATGGGCGTCGAAGGACGCCACGAAGACCGAACCTCCTGACGGAGCGGAACGACCGGGGGAATGGGGGGGAGTTGGACGTCCCGTGTTCGGTCTACCGTGGCCACCTGAGCTATCAAGGGTGGTGGATATAAACTAATTGGCCGAAGGGTTCGCTGCCGGTATCAGAGACCCTCCGCCGCAGTCTCGGACGGACGAGAGCGTCTCGACCGCCCGATCCCGTCGCTCCGTAGCAGCCGGAATAATTATGCTGTTTTATCGTGTACCGTGTTACCAATGGACGACACACCGTCGAGACGTGACGTGCTACGAGGCGCGAGCGCAGCGGGCGTCGGCGTCCTCCTGTTGGGGTCGGAGCCCGCCGTCGCCGCAGACGCCGACCGACACATCGTCGGGACGACAGGGGGGGCGACCGCCGAAGCGCAGCGACGCGCCGACTCGGTCCACCGCGTGCTCGAGTTCGGCGACATCGGGAGCGCAGTCGCCGGGCGGTTTTCCGAGGCAGCCCTCGAGAACCTCGCGAAGAACCCGAACGTCCGGTACATCGAGGCGGACGGGACGATGCACGCCATCGGAGAGACCCTACCGTGGGGGGTCGACCGGGTCGACGCCGACGTGCTTCACAACAACGGGGAGACGGGAAGCGGGGCAGACATCGCCATCATCGACACCGGCATCGACGACGACCACCCCGACCTGCAGGAGAACGTCGGGGCTGGAAAGGCGTTCGTCGACTGCCGCGGGCGGAACTGTAACCAACCGTGGTCCGACGACGACGACCACGGCACCCACTGTGCTGGCATCGCCGACGCCGTCGACAACACGGAGGGCGTCGTCGGGGTCTCGACGGAGGCGACGCTGCACGCGGTCAAGGTGCTCGACAAGAACGGCTCGGGGTCGTTCTCCGACGTGGCGGCCGGCATCGAGTACACCGCGGACCAGGGGTGGGACGTCGGCTCGCTGAGCCTCGGTGCCTCCTCCGGCTCGCAGACCGTGAAGGACGCCTGTCAGTACGCCTACGACAACGGCGTTCTGCTCGTCGCGGCTGCCGGCAACAGCGGCCCATGTACCGACTGCGTCGGCTACCCCGCGGCGTATTCGACAGTCATCGCCGTCAGCTCGACCGACTCGGACGACTCGCTCTCGTCGTTCTCCTCGACGGGACCGGAGGTCGAACTCGCGGCACCCGGCGGGAGCATCGAATCGACCGTCATCGGCGGCTACGACACCTTCTCGGGCACCTCGATGGCCTGTCCGCACGTCTCCGGCGCCGGGGCACAGCTGATGGCGAACGGCTACACGAACACGGAGGCGCGCGACCGGCTCACGAGTACAGCAGAGGACATCGGGCTCGGCAGCAACGAACAGGGTAACGGCCTGCTCGACGCCGAGGCGGCCGTCTCGGGCGGGTCGACGGAGAGCGCGCCGACCGTCGACAGCCTCTCTGCGTCGGAGGTCGAGACGAGCGACTCGGACGCCGCGTTCGACGTCGACTGGAGCGTTGGCGACGCCGACGGCGACCTCTCGTCGGTCGACCTCGCGCTGACCGACGACACCGACAGCGAGAGCGAGGACAGCGCGAGCGTCTCCGTCACGGGGGACACCGCGAGCGGCACCACCCGACTCGTCGCGGCCGGCGACGACGGCTCCGGGAACAGCTACACCGTCGAGGCGACGGTCACCGACGGCGGGGGCAACACGGGCTCGGGGTCGACGACCGTGAGCGAGACTGAGTCGACGAACGCCGCACCGTCGGCGACCATCGACTCGCTGACCGATAAGAGCAACCCGCGGTGGGACCGGTTCGAGGTCGACTGGAGCGCGGGCGACGACGACGGCAACCTCGATACCGTCGTCGTCGATCTGCTCGACAGCGGCGGGAGTGTCCTCGACTCGGTTTCGAACGACGTGAGCGGCTCGTCCGCGAGCGGCGTCGACGAAGTGCGGAGCAAGAGCACCGCGTCGGATGTCATCGTCACCGCGACGGACGCGGACGGCGCGAGCGGCTCCGACTCGCAGTCCGTCTGAGCAGAGCCGGGCGAACCTTTCTTACCCCCGGCGCCGATCCCCTGACGATGCCATCCGTTCACGAACTGTCGGCCGCAGGACTGGCGCGCCGCATCCGCGAGGGGTCGCTGTCGCCGACGACGGTCGTCGACGAGCTGCTCGACCGCATCGCTGCGCGCGACGACCGGACGAACGCCTTCGTCACCGTCGCCGAAGAGCACGCACGCGAGGCCGCACGCGAGGCGGAGCGCGCCGTCGAACGAGGCGACCCGCTCGGCCCGCTCCACGGCGTCCCCGTCGCGGTGAAGGACCTGAACGACGTCGCCGGGGTCCGAACGACCTCCGGCTCGCTGCTGTTCGAAGACCGGGTCGCCGAGTCGACCGACCCGTTTGCCCAGCGGCTCGTCGACGCCGGTGCGGTCGTGATCGGCAAGACGAACACCCCGGAGTTCGGCCTCGGCTGTACGACGGACAACCGTGTCGCCGGAGCGACGGGGACGCCCTTCGCCCCGGACCGCATCGCCGGCGGCTCGTCGGGTGGGGCGGGCGCGGCGCTGGCCGACCGACTCGTTCCGCTCGCGCAGGGGTCGGACACCGGCGGCTCCATCCGGACGCCGTCGTCGTGCTGTCACGTGTTCGGCCTGAAGCCGACGTTCGGGCGCGTCCCGGTCACCGACGAGCGCGACAGATTCGCCCACCAGACGCCGTTCAGCCACATCGGCCCGATGGCCCGCACCGTCGAGGACGCCGCGCTCATGCTCGACGTGATGACCGGTCCCCACCCGGACGACCCGTTCTCGCTGCCCACGCCGAGCGACGACTACGTGGCGGCGACGAGCCGTCCGGTCGACGACCTCACTGTCGCGTACAGCCCGGACCTCGGCAGCTACCCAGTCGCCGACCCGGTGCGCGAGACGGTCGACGACGCCGTCGAGGCGTTCGAGACCGCGGGCGCGACCGTCGAGCGGGTCGACCCCGACCTCCCGCCGCAGTCGGAGATTCTCGACGCGTACTACACGTTCGCGACGGTGCTCTGGGAGGGGCTGTTCGACGCGCTCGCGGGAGACGGGCTCGACCCCCGGGGAGCCGACCGCGACCGACTGGCCGAGAGTACGGTCGAAACTATCCTCGAGGCCGACGAGGTGTCGACTCGGGAGCTCACCGCGGCCCAGCGGACTCGGACGAACGTGCAGGCGGCGTTCGCCGATCTGTTCGCCGAGTACGACCTGCTCGTCTGCCCGACGCTTTCCGTCCCGCCGTTCGAGATCGGCGACCTCCCAACCGAGGTTGCGGGCGCGACCATCGAGCCGCGGCGCGGCTGGCTGCTCACCCAGCCGTTTAACCTGACGGGGCAGCCCGTCGGCGCGCTCCCCGCGGGGCTGACGAACGACGGGCTTCCGGTCGGTATGCAACTCGTCGGGCCGCGACTCGCCGAGGCGGACGTGCTCGCCGCGAGCGCGGCCTTCGAACGGGTGCGGCCGTGGCAGAACGCCTACCCGGCGTAGTCGACGGAGATCGCTACGCCGAGAGCAGCTCCCGGATCGACGCCTCGACCGTCCGGCGCGGCTCCCAGCCGAGGTCGCGCTCGATGGCCGTCGTGTCGACGGCGAAGGAGTCGACGAGCGTCTCGCCGCTGCGCGGGTTCTCGACGAGCGTCACCTCCGGGTCGAGCCCCCGTTCCTCGCGGGCGATGCGCGCGACCGTCTCCGCGACGGCCATCACGCCGGGGTCCTCGTCGCTGGCGACCTCGAACGCCTCCGAGCCGGTGTCGCCGGCCGCGCGGCGGTCGACCAGTCGCTCGGCGGCCCGACAGAAGGCGGCCGCGACGTCTTTCACGTGGATGAAGTTGCGGGCTTGCGTCCCCGGCTCGTAGACGGTGAGCGGCTCGCCCGCGAGCGCGCGGTCGACGAAGAAGTTGATCACCGTGTTCTTCGAGACCGTCTGCCCGTCGATCTCGTGTTCCCCGTAGAGGTTCGAAATCATGAACTGCACCGCAGGGAAGGAGTCGTCCGCGAGCGTCTCGATGGCGCGCTCGCCGAGCACCTTCGTCGTCCCGTACCAGTTCAGCGGGTCGCGGCCCATGTCGACGGTGATGGGGAACTCCGCCGGGTCGCCGACGACGGCCATCGAGAACGGGAACGCGAGTCCGGCACCTGTTCGTTCACAGTGGTACGCGACGTTGGTCGTCCCGACGACGTTCACCTCGTAGGCGCGGTCCGGGTGCTCGTCGCAGTCGTCGACCCCAGAGATGGCGGCGAGGTGGAGCACTGCGTCGGCGCCGTCGAGCGCCTCGGCGAGCTGGTCGCGATGGCGAATGTCGACGTGCTCCACCGACACGCCATCGACCGCGCGCACCTCGCCGAGATAGAAGTTGTCCAGCGCGGTAATCGTCCAGTCCGGGTGTTCGCGGCGGAGCTGGGCGACGACGCGGCTCCCGATGAATCCCGCCGCGCCCGTGACGGCGACGTGGGGAGTGGAGTTACTCATCGGTCGAGTCACCGGCCAGCGGGCGTATGGGTCTTGCCCTTCGGAACCCGGCTCGAGCTGCCGACGGGCACGCTACCGGAGTCGGCCGTCACGAGCCGTCGACGAACGCGTCACGGAGATTTCGGACCCCCTCGCGGAGCGTCCACTCCGTCTCGAAGCCCGTCTCGGCGAGCCGGTCGAAGTTCACGTGGTACGACGGGCCCGGATGTTCGTCCTCGAGGTACGTCACGTCGACGGGCGCGACCTCCTCGCTGACGACTTCGGCGATTTCGGCGATGCGGTAGTTCTCCTCGTTCGAGCCGACGTTGTACACGTCGTGGTCCCACGCGTCGGGCTCGAGCGCGGCCGCGCGGTAGGCGTCGGCCGCGTCGCGCACGTGGACGAACGGTCGCCAGTTCGAGCCGTCGCCGTAGACGGTGAGCGCCCGCCCGGTGAGCGCGCGGAACACGAAGCTGTTGACGACGAGGTTGAACCGGACGCCGGGGGCGTTTCCGTAGTTGGTCGCCATCCGGAGGGCGGTCCCGTCCATGCCGAACTCGGCTTTCGCCTCCCGGAGCAGCGACTCCGACTCGTACTTCGTCTCCGCATAGGGGTTGATCGGGTCCGGCTCGACGGTCTCGTCGATGTCGGTCGTCGGCGCGCGGCCGTAGATGTTACACGAGGAGGCGAGCACGACGGTGTCGACGCCGAGCTTCCCCGCCGCGTTGAGCACGTTGCGCGTCCCGTCGTAGTTCGTCGCGAACGTCACCTCGCGGCGGTCGTGGGTGGACGCGGCGCCGGTGATGGCCGCGAGGTGGACGACGGCGTCGGCGCCGCGGGTCGCGTCCTCCACGTCGCCGTACTGCCGTACGTCGCCGTTGCGGAACCGCACCGTGTCGTCGTCGAGCTGGCCGAACAGCGCGCGCGGCGAACTCGCGGAGAAGTCGTCGAGGACGGTGACGCGGTCGACGCGGTCGTCGTTGCGGAGCCGCGGAACGAGCACGCTGCCGATGTAGCCGCAGCCGCCGGTGACGAGGACGTCCATTAGTCCTGCAGCGCGTCGGGGAGGAAACGGTCCTCGTGGCTCTCGATGGTGTCGGCATAGCGGGTCAGCGTCGAGAGCACGTCCTCGATGCCGTCGGCGAAGGTGGCGCGCTGCTCGCCGATGAGCTCCATGTACCGGTCGTTGTCGATCTCCATCTGGTGGGTCTCGTCCTCGTTTCGAGGGTTCTCGACGTGGGTCACCTCGACGTCGAGGTCGAAGTCGGCGGCCACGTCCCGGATGGTCTCGGCCATCTCCACGATGGCGATGGGCCGGGTCACCTGGTTGTAGACGGTGAGGTCGTCGGGCGCGTCGCCGCTCCCGGCTTCGCCGGTCGCACTCGGGGACTCGCCATGCTCGTCCCCGCACGCCAGCTGGGCCAGCCCCTCGACGGCGTCCTCCAGCGAGACGAACGGCTTGCGCTGTTCGCCCTTCCCGTAGACGGTGAGCGGGTAGCCGGCGACGGCCTGCGCGGCGAAGCGGTGGGCGACGACGCCGAAGTAGTAGTCGAAGTCGAACCGGGTCTTCAGCCGGTCGTCCGCGCGCGTCTCCGCGGTCTCCGTGCCGTAGGTGATGGCGGTCCGAACGTCGGAGATGGGAATCCCGAACTGCTTGTGCGCGAGTCGCATGTTGGCGGCGTCGTGCGATTTCGAGAGGTGATACCAGGAGCCGGCCATCGCCGGGAACGGTACCTCGTCGCGCTTCCCCTCGTGTTCCATCGTCGCGCCGCCCTCGGGGATTGGGAACTCGGGCGCTCCGTACACTCCGGTCGTCGTCGTCTCGATGAAGTGGGTGTCCGTGAGGTCGTGTTCGTGGAGTCCGAAGAGGAGGTTCCGGGTCGCCTCCATGTTGTTGTGCTGCGTGAAGTTCGCCCGCTCGCCGTTGATTTGCGAGTACGGCGCCGACGGCTGAGCCGCGGTGTGGACGACCGTGGACGGCTCGTGGACCGAAAGCAGCTCCTCGACGAACGACTTCTCCGTGAGGTCACCCTCGACGAACGAGAGGTTCGAGAGGCCGTGGACCTCGCGTGCGGCCGCGAGCCGCTCCTCGATGCTCGCGATGGGCGTCGCGCTCGTCGCGCCGACCTCCTCGACCCACGCACGGCGGCCGAAGTCGTCGACCGCGAGCACGCGCTCGTCGGTGCGGTCCGCAATCCGCAGCGCCGTCGGCCAGCCGATGTATCCGTCGCCACCCGTGACGAGTATCGTCATAGTTACTCACAATATGAGTAACTCCTCGTAAATACTTTCCCCATCGCCGCGAGGGTAGTGTTCAGAGAAGCCAGCGAGTCTGGGAACACCTCGAAGGTCGCCGGCTCCTTTCAGGCCCGGCCACATCGGCTGGCCAATCGACTGCCGCCGGGCGGGACTGAACGGGGCGCGTCGCTGGAGGACGGCGGGCGACGCACGCACGCGAGCAAAGCGAGCCCCCCGACGCCAGCGACGCGAGGCTTTCGGCGTGTTCTCACTCCAATCACCCTAATCTGGACAATGGCCGACGCGAGGGACACAGGGGCATACGGCCGGGCGGCTGTGCGCACGTGCGGAGCCGTGAACGAGGAAACCGCGGGCAGAAACCGGCGTTGCCGTCGTCACCGAGTCCACCGGCGGCGCGGCGACGGAGGGAGGGGACCGTTCAGAGAGCGACCAGGGAGCGGTCAGGCCCGGTGGCCGCTGCCGAGCGCCATCGCGAGGACGTTGACCGCGAGCAGCGCGACGAGCAGCGTCGGCCGCGAACCGGTGACGCCGGCCGCGAGCAGCGGCACCTGCGCGAACGCGAGCAGGATGCCGGCCCAGAAGGCGACGCCCTGTGCTGCTGCCCCGGCGGTGCGGCCGAGGCGGACGAGGCTGTTCGGCGCCGTCGCGTCGACGGGCAAGACCGTGGTGGAGGGATCTGCGGTGGACATGGTGTCTCTCACTTCCTCGTACACCCCCTACCCACATATACCGGACAGACCCTCAGTTCGATTTCGTCTCGATTTACGCGAGGCAGGTGCCGGTAGTGGACCGTTATCAACGTTTTACGAACGGCGCAGAAACCTTTAGACGTTTTACAAGCTTGTCTGAGTCGTTAGATTCTATCAGACTGTTCGGGGGCGGTGGCGGCGAGCGCCGAACCGGGTCGGTTCGCACCGTCACTCGACGGTGACCGACTTCGCGAGGTTGCGCGGCTTGTCGATGGAGCGGCCGAGCTCGTTCGCGACGTGGTAGGCGACGAGCTGGAGCTGGACGTTCGCGAGGATGGCCGCAGTGCGGCCGTGCGTCTCCGGCACCTCGAGGACGTGGTCGGCGTACCGTTCAACGTCGTTTGTCCCGTCTGTGACGGCGACGACCGGCGCGCCGCGCGCCTCGACTTCCTTCACGTTCCCGATGGTCTTGCGGGCCGCCTCGTCGTCGCCCGTCACGACGGCGAACACGGGCGTGTCCTCCGTGACGAGCGCGAGCGTCCCGTGTTTGAGCTCGCCGGCCGCGAACCCCTCCGCGTGGGTGTAGGAGATCTCCTTCAGCTTCAGTGCACCCTCCAGCGCGACCGGGTAGTTGCGGTCCCGGCCGATGAAGAAGAAGCCATCGCTGTCGACGTACTCGCGGGCCACCGCGACGGCGTCCGTCTCGTCGAGCAGCGCCTGCACGTCGCCCGGCAGGTCGCGCAGCGCGCCGATGACCTCGCGGAGGTCGTCGTCGCCGGGGCCGACGGCGTGCAGCGCGAGCAGGTTGAGCGCGACGAGCTGTGCCGAGAACGTCTTCGACGCGGCGACGCCGATCTCGGGCCCCGACCGGATGTACAGCGCGTCGTCGCACTCGCGGGCCATCGTCGAGCCGACGACGTTCGTCACCGCCAGCGTCCGCGCGCCGCGGCCGCGCGCCTCCCGGAGCGCCGAGAGCGTGTCGGCGGTCTCGCCGGACTGGGAGACGCCGACGACGAGGTCGTCCTCCAGCGGCGGCGCGCGGACCGCGTACTCGTGGGCGTAGAACGCCTGCGCGGGGACGCCCGCCGCACGAAACAGCGCGGCGCCGTACAGCGCGGCGTGATAGGAGGTGCCGCAGGCGACGAACTGCACGCGCTCGACGTCCGCCTCGACATCGAGCGACACGGACCCCGAAAGCTCGTCGACGCGCCCCTGGAGACACTGCCGGAGCGCGCGCGGCTGCTCGTGAATCTCCTTCAGCATGAAGTGGTCGTAGCCGGACTTGCCGGTCTCTTCGGCGTCCCACTCGACGACGTCGACCGGCTTCTCTCGCGGCTCGCCCGCGAGCGTCGACACCGCGTAGCCGTCGGCGTCGAGGCGGACGAACTCACCGTCGTCGAGGTAGACGACGCGGTCGGTGTACTCGCGGAAGGCGGGCACGTCGCTGGCGAGAAACGTCGCGCTGTCCCCGACGCCGAGCACGAGCGGCGAGTCCTGCCGCGCGGCGAACACCGCGTCGACCCCGGCGACCACGACGGCAACGGCGAAGCTCCCGTCGAGCCGGGCGACGGCAGCACGAACCGCGGCTTCGGGGTCGGCACCGCTCGCGAGCTCTGCCTCCACGAGGTGGGGGAGCACCTCCGTGTCCGTCTCCGAGACGAACTCGTGGCCCGCCGCCTCGAGTTCGTCGCGCAGCGACTGGTAGTTCTCGATGATGCCGTTGTGGACGACGGCGACCTCGCCGGTGCAGTCCGTGTGGGGGTGGGCGTTCGCGTCCGTCGGCGGCCCGTGCGTGCTCCAGCGGGTGTGGCCGACGCCGACTCGACCGCTCGGCGACGCGTCCGCGAGCGTAGCGCGCAGCGCGTCGAGCTTTCCGGCCTTCTTCACCACGTCGAGGCCGTCGCCCGCGAGCGCGACGCCCGCAGAGTCGTAGCCGCGGTACTCCAGCGTGTCGAGCCCCGAGACGAGCGTGTCGAGCGTCGCATCGCCGCGGCCGACGCAGCCGACGATGCCGCACATCAGCGCACCACCTCCCCGCCCTCGGGGACGTGGCCGCGGGCGAACGCACCGGGCCCGACGCGGGCGTTCACGCCGACGAGCGTCCCGGGTTCACAGACGGCGCCGCCGCCGAGTTCCGCGCGGTCGGCGAGCACGGCACCGAGCCACTCGTCGGTGAACACGCGGTCGCCGATGCGCACGTCCGCCGGCCCCCCCGACACGACGGCGCCCGCCCCGACCTCGACGCCGGTGCCGGTGACGCAGTGGCGGAGCGTCGCGCCCGGGCCGACCCGTGCGTCAGCGTCGAGCACGGAGCGGTCGACGGTGGCGTTCGCGCCGACGGTGACGTTGCGCCCGAGGGCAGTCTCCGGGCCGACGACGGCGCTCGCGGCGATCTCCACGTCCGGCCCGACGACGACGGGGGACTGCAGCGTCGCGTCCTCGTGGACGGAGGCGGAGCGGTGGACGAAGACGCCGGGTGCGTGCTGCCGTTCGGTCACCCAGCCGGCGGCGAGCAGCCGGCGCGCCACCTCGAGGAGATCCCACGGATACGTCGCGTCGACCCAGAGCCCGTCGGTGGCGACGGCCGCGACGCCAGCCTCGTCGACGAGCGGGACGAGCGCGTCCGTGAGGATGAGCGAGCCGTCGCGCCGCGGCGTCTCCGCGAGCCGATCGAAGCAAGCGGAGGTGAACGCGTAGACGCCGGCGTTGATGAGCCGGTAGTCGTCGTCCCGAGGCTTCTCGACGAGATTGGTGACGCGGTCGCCGTCGACGCGGACGGCGCCGTACTGAGCCGCGTGCTCGTGTTCGCGGACGGCCATCGCCGGCGCTTCGCCGTCGAAGCGGTCGAGCACCGCCGAGACGGTCGCGGGGTCGATGACCCGGTCGCCGTTGACCGCGACGAACGGGCCGTCGACGGCGTCGCGCGCCTGCAGCAGGGCGTGACCGCTGCCGAGTTGCTTCTCCTGGCGGACGTACGTGACCGGGGCGTCCCGGTACGTCGAGCCGAAGTGCTCCTGCACCCGGTCGCGCTTGTAGCCGACGACGACGACCAGCCGCTCGACGCCGGCGTCGAGCAGCGCGTCGAGCACGTACTCGAGGATGGGCCGGTTCCCCGCGGGGAGCATCGGTTTCGGGCGGTTGCGCGTCAGCGGTCGGAGCCGAGTTCCCTCGCCCGCGGCAAGCACGATGCCCGTGGTAACGGTCATGCTGTTTGGTTACTCGCTTTCGTAGTAAATTCTTTGCCCAGTCAGTCGTACATCCGCTCGTCGAGGTCCGGAAAGTCGACGGAGCCGTTGCCGAGCCGAGACTGCAGCCTACTCCGGTACAAAAGCAGCGCCATCTGCGGCACCGCGTTCGGCTGGACGGGCATCGGCTCGTCGAACGCCTCCGCCGCCCACGCGTTGTAGTCGGCGGCGATGTCCATCGCGTCCTTGAAGGAGCGGAACATCAGCTCCTTGAAGGGGTCTTGCATGCCCCCGCGTTCGGGACGGGGGGTTTTACGTACGCTGGTCCCGGCCGGAGCGCCGGCGACCGAAGGGGCGCGGCGCCTCACAGCATCGTCAGCGCTCCGCCGACGACGGCGATGCCGCCGATGCCAAGACACACCGCCCAGAAGGCGACGCGGGCGACGACGCGCAACAGCGCGTCGATGGTGAGGTAGCCGACGACCGCGGAGACGGCGACGGCGACGACGGCCGCGGCCGGCGAGAGCGTCGGGACGCCGTCCGCGAGCACGAGCAAGCCGGCGCCGGTCGCCGCCGGAATCGACAGCAGAAAGGAGAGCCTGAACGACGCCTTGGGGTCGTAGCCGCGCAATAGAAGCGCCGACACCGTCGTCCCGGACCGGGAGATGCCGGGGAGGATGGCGAGCCCCTGGAGAACGCCGACGAGCACGGCGTCGAACAGCGTCGGCTCCGTCCGGTCACCGAGACGGGCGTCCGCGACCCGCTGAAGGACGCCCGTCGCCACCAGCAGCAGCCCGACGAGGACGATGAACGCGCCGCCGGCGAGCGCGGGGAACAGCTCCTCGATGGTGGCGTACGCGGCGATGCCGACGACGCCCGAGGCGAGCGTCGCGACGCCGAGGAAGGTGAGGTCCGGCGTCGCGCCCGGCGCCGACGGCCGCCACGACGGGAGCGTCCGGAGCAGGGCGCCGATCTCGCCGCGGTAGTAGACGGTCGCCGCGAGCGCCGTCCCCGCGTGGAGAAAGAGCGCGAACTCCGTCGCCGCGCTCGGCGAGAGCCCCTCGACGGCCGTGAGGTAGATGGCGATGTTCCCCTCCGATGAGATGGGGAGCCACTCGAACACCCCCTGGAGGACGCCGACGACGACGGCGAGCCACAGCCGGTCCATGTCCGGTCGGGGCGGGCGCCGGGCTTGAAGCCGGCGATTCGCCGTTGTGGACCTGGCCTCGAGCCGGCGGTTTCCGCCGCTACCGATATAGCCGTGCGGCAAGAAAGAACAGTATGCAATCGGACATTTCGACGGTCGTCGCGTCGCTCCCCCCGTGGGCGACACTACTTCTCGTCCTCGGCGGGTCGCTGTTCGTCGCGCGGCTCGTGCAGGTCGGCGGCGACGCGCTCGTCACGCAAATTACGGACCGAATCGACGGCGACGTGGACGACGCCGTGCTCGGGACACTCCACCCGGCTGTGTACGTCACCGTCGCGCTCGCTGGCGCGTACTACGCGCTCGGCCCGCTGTCGCTGTCGGTCGACGCCATCCCGGCGGACCTGACGGCAAACCTCGAACGGACGGTGCTCTCCGCGGGCATTTTCGTGTGGGCGTTCACGCTCGTCCGGCTCGGCCGCCGCGTCTCGACGGCGCTCACGGCCGACACGGACGCGAGCGAGGGGAGCGTGGCTCCCATCTTCCAGAACGTCTGGACCGCAGTCGTCATCGGGATCGCTGCGTTCGCCGTGCTGGAACTGTGGAACTACGACGTGACGCCGCTGCTCGCGTCGGCGGGCGTCATCGGCATCGTCGTCGGCTTCGCCGCCCGAGACACCATCGCCAACCTGTTCGGCTCCATCGCGCTGTTCTTCGACGGAACCTACGAGGTGGGCGACTGGATCGTCCTCGAATCCGGCGACCGGGGGCGCGTGGAGGACATCTCCATCCGGTCGACCGTCATCCGCACCCGCGACGACGTGCTCGTTACCGTCCCGAACGCGATGCTCAACTCCGCGAAAGTGATCAACGAGTCGAACCCGCGCCGGAAGCGCCGCATCCGGGTACCCGTCGGCGTCGCCTACGGCACCGACTACGACCTGCTTGAGGAGACGCTGCTCGACGTGGCCGAAGCGACGACGCCCGTCCTCGACGCGCCCTCGCCGCGGGTCAGACTGCGCGGGTTCGGCGACAGCGCAGTCGATGTCGAACTTCTGTGTTGGGTGCCCGACCCCGTGCTCCGCGGTCGCGCGACCCACGACCTCAACGTCGGCATCTACCGCGCGTTCGCGGACGCTGGCATCACGGTGCCGTTCCCACAGCGCGAGGTGCGCCTGCTCGAGGACGACCCGGGAGCACGAGTCCCGGACCGCTCACCGGCCGACGTGACCGACGACTGACCCGAAGGGCACTTCCCCAGAGCCCACGGAGGGACATCGATGACCGTGCTCGAGGACGCCCGCGCGCTGCTCGCGAGCGGGCCGCTGTGTGACGCCTGTCTCGGCCGGCCGTTCGCCGACCGGAGCTTCGGGCTCCGCAACGACGAGCGCGGCCGCGCGCTCCGAACGAGCCTCGCGCTCGACGACGACGAGCCGTTCGAGTCGACGCCGCCAGACGACTGCTGGGTGTGTGAGGGGCTCTGCGGCCGCTACGACGAGCTGGCCGAGCGCGCCGCCGACGCGCTCGACGGCGTCGACTTCTTCACCTATCAGGTCGGCACGCGCGTCCCGCCGCTGGTCGAAGAGAACGACGAGCTGCTCCGGGAGGACGCCGGACTCGACGCCGACGCCGGCGAGCGGCTGAAGTCGGAGGTGAACCGCGAGGTCGGCCGGCGGCTGGGCGCCCACCTCGAAAAGGAGGTCGACTTCGAGCGCCCCGACGTGCAGCTGCTCGTCGACCTCGACGCCGACGAGGTGACCGTCACCATCAACTCCGTCGCCGTCTACGGACGCTACCGGAAGATCGAGCGAGACGTGCCGCAGACGGAGTGGCCCTGTTCGAACTGCGGCGGCACCGGCCGCGTGACGAACGCCCCCTGCCCGGAGTGTGACGGGACGGGCTACCGCTACCGCACCAGCGTCGAACAGGAGGTGGCGCCGACGCTCGTCACCACGCTGCGCGGCGACGAGGGCGTGTTCCACGGCGCCGGACGCGAGGACGTCGACGCGCTGATGCTCGGGACGGGACGGCCGTTCGTGCTCGAGGTGAAACACCCCCACCGGCGGGACGTGGATCTCGACGTCATCGAGTCGGAGATCAACGAGGCGAGCGACGCCGTCGAGGTGGAGGGGCTCCGCTTCGCGACCCACGACATGGTCGAGCGCGTGAAGGAACACGACGCCTCGAAGACGTACCGGATGACCGTCGAGTTCGACGAGCCCGTCGACGATGCGGCGCTGCAGGACGCACTCGACGAACTGGAGGGGACGACGGTCGAGCAGCGCACTCCCCGGCGCGTCGACCACCGACGGGCCGACCTCGTCCGCGAGCGGGCCGTCTACGAGACCTCCGGCTCGCTCACCGACGAGCGCCACGCGACGCTCGTCGTCCACGGCGCCGGCGGTCTCTACGTGAAGGAACTCGTCTCCGGCGACGAGGGGCGTACGGAGCCGTCGCTCGCCGGGCTTCTCGGCGTCGGCGCCGTCGTCACCGCCCTCGACGTGACGGCCGTCGAAGGCGAGGACGAACCGTTCGAACACTCGGACTTCTTCCGCGACGTCGAGGCGTGAGGCCGGGGGCGCCGCGTGTGCGCCTGCGACGTCGTTCCGCGTTCTGCCGTGATTTTTTGTGCTCCGAGCCGTATTGGTATGTGGTGTCAACCCATGTGCCACCATCGCGCAAGCGACTGGTTCGCCGAGCGCCGACGGGAGCGTGAGAGCGACGAGGAGCCGACCGATGAGGAGCCAGCCGACGACGAGTTGGCCGGTCCCGGCTTCAACGAACCTGCCGTCGAAGCGGTGACGGTGGAGGAGCCAGAGCCCGAGACGCCGGAGCTCGGCGAGGAGCGGTCGCCAGGCGACGACTGACGGGCAACCAGCACCGACTGACTGGCAACCGGCGACGACTAACCGAGACGAGCGACCGCCAAATCGCCCGTGCCACGATCGCCCGTCGTCCACCTCAGCGTCTGACGCTGCTTTCGCGACGCGGCCTTCGAAATATCGTCCGTCGGTCGCTGTGAGTCACAGTTCGTCCGTTTTCTACGTGCAATAGAACGCTACTCTCCTTTTAGATACGACCCTGTGTTTCGGAAAGACAGGCACATGTACCAGAAAACATCGGTCGCGGCGCTGCTCGTCGGGCTGCTCGTCGCCTCGTCGTTCGTCGGCGCGGCGGCGTTCACGAGCGCGTCGGTCGACCGCTCGGCTAGCATGGATGTCACGACGGACAGCAACGGAATCATCGGGTTAGCGCCCGGCAGCACGTCTCTCGTGACACAGAACGCCACCGGCGCGCTTCAGATCGACGCGGCCGTCGGCTCGGCGTCCGGCATCAACACCGCCGCGACGGTGGAAGTCGGCGACAGCAGTAATCCGACCAGCACGTACGCGTTCAACCTGACGAACAACGCCGGAAACGCGAAGAGCATCACGCTCTCGTACACGGTGGGCGGAACAGACTCGAACACCGGTGACGACCTGAACTTCAGCGTCTACGACAGCAGTGGTTCGTCGGTCGGGAGCTTCGCCGAAGGAGGCTCGACCACCGTCTCCGCTTCGTCTGGAGCGAGCTACTACGTCGTCATCACCATCGACACGGCGGGGAACCCCGCATCGGACGACCTCTCGGGGACGCTGAGCGTCACCGCGAGCTAACGCAGCGATGCGCGCACACACCGGCCTGCTCGTCGCCGTGCTCGTCGTCGCCGTAGCGGTGAGTGCGGGCGTCTTGCCGGTGCATCTCTCCTACGTCACCAGCGACAGCATGGAGCCGACGCTCTCCGAGGGTGACGGCTACGTGCTCGTCGAAGGTGACGTCTCGCGCGGCGACGTGGTCACCTTCTCCACCGCGGACGGCTACGTCACCCACCGCGTCGTCGGCGTCGGATCAGACGGCTACACCACCCGCGGCGACGCGAACCCGACGACTGATCAGGCGGCAGGGGTACCGCCCGTCACCGACGAGCAGGTGCTCGGGACGGCGCTCACCCTCGGCGGCCGCCTCGTCGTCGTTCCGGGGCTCGGTGCCGTCGCAGCGTTCGTCGACGCGTACCGCCCGATATTGGTCGGCGGGCTGGCGCTGCTCCTGCTCGCGAGCGTGGTCGGCGGACGGACGACTCCGAACGGCGCGGTTCCGAGCCGCGGGTTGGCGCGCATCGGAGACGCGGCGTTCCCGCTGCTCGTCGGGGTGACGCTCGCCTGCGTCGCCGTGCTCGCCGTCTCGGTGACGACGCGACACGTGACGTTCGTCGCGACGGCAGTCGACACTGGGACGACGCTCACGGTCGGCGAGCCCGCCGTTCGACAGGTAACGATCGACATCGTCCGAGCGCCGTTCACGCAGGTCGTCGTCGACGCGCAGGGAGCGACCGCGGTCGCACGAGACGTCTCGGGGACGACGGCGACGCTCGACCTCCGCGTGCCGGCACAGTCGGAGCCCGGCCCGGTCACCGCTGCCGTCGCCGTCTACCCGTATCCGGCGGTGGTCCCGCGACGGCTGGTGGTGTGGCTCCACGGCATCCACCCGTGGGTCGCTTGCGTCGGGTCGACGCTGTTCGTCGTCGGGCCGTTCTGGCTCGCCTACGGACTGCTGTTCGACGGCCACGAGCCGTTCCACGAAGGGCCGAGCGTCCGCGGAGGTGTCGAATGAGTCGGCGCGTCCCGACCCGCGAGCGTCGCGGGGGTCGCGGCCGGACGCTGTTGATCGTGCTCGTCGTCGCGGTCGCCGCGGCGGGGGTCGCGGTCCCCGCTACCTCGTTCGCGACCGCCGACGTGCCGCGGAGCTCCGGCGTCGATGTCGTCGACGACGGGAACGGGCTCGTCGGGCTGGACAAGGCGACGACCGTCCAGAAGAACAGCAAGGAACGGCTCGTGACGGCCACGAACAACGCAGACGAGCCCGCTACCGTGACCGTGTCGCTCGCGCCGAACTCGGCCGACGGCGAACTGTACTGCGGTGGCGGCGACTGCACCAAACAGGGGAGCGAGACGGTCGTGTTGACGCTGTCGCCGGGGGCGTCGGCCGACGTCGACGTCGAAGCGACCGGGGCACCGACGGGGAGTATCGTGTACGACGTGACCGGCGACGCCGGCGCGCTCGGCTTCGAACTCCAGCGGAGCGCCAGCATCGAGCCGGGGAACGGCAAGGGCTCGCCCGGCGGCGGTGTCACCGGTGCCGGCGGCAACGGAACCGGAGGCGGGAACTGACATGGCGACCACCACGTTCGAGCGACCGACGAAAGACGGGAGAGCGAACCGATGAAACTATCAGGGATACTCAGGCTCAGGCTGTTCGTCGCGCGCAACCGACGGCTCGTACTCGCGGCACTGCTACTCGTCGCCGTGGCGTCGACAGCGGGCGCCGGCTACGTGTACGCGAACCCCGGAACGGAGACGGTGACCGAGCAACGGCACGCGCAGACGGTCGAGAGCTCGCTCGACGCGAGCGCCGTCGTGACGGGCGAAACGCCGCTGTACGACGAGGGAACCGAGCTCACGAACCGCCGGGTGTACCCGCTCGACGCGGCGACCAACCTGACGCTGCTCGGCACCGTCGACGCGCCCGCGGACGCAGTCGTCCATCAGCGACTCGTCGTCGAGTACCGCGCCACCCGCGACGGGGAGACGGTGTGGTCGGCGTCGCGCGTGCTCGCCGTCGCCGACGGGCGTGCGGACGGCGACGGCGGCGCCGTGCGCCGGACGGTGAACGTCTCATCGGTCGACGAGCGGCTCCGGACCGTCCGCGGAGAGTTCGGCAGCGCGGCGACCGTCGACGCGACGGTTCGCCACGTCGTCGAGTACGAGACAGGCCGCTACGAAGGGGACCTCAACGCGACCGTCCCGCTGACGTTCACCGAGGAGACGTACTTCCTCGACGGGGAGCGTGCAGCCGAACGGAGCCACGCGACCCCCGTGACGGTGACGCGAGAGCAGTCGCCGAACACGGGCGTCGTCGGTGCGCTGGCACTGCTCGGACTGCTCGCCGGCGCAGGCGCGGCGGGCTGCGTCTTCCGGCCGCCGTCGGTCGACGGCTCGGCCGAGGAGTTACAGCGCAAGCGGTACGAGGAGTGGCTCTCTGCGGGCCGCATCCCAGTCTACGCCGCGGATCAGTACGTCGAGATGTCGACGCTCGCGGACCTCGTGAACGTCGGCGTCGACTCGAACCGGCGAGTCATCCACGACCCGGAGATGGACGCGTACGGCATCATCGACGAGGAGACGCTGTACTGGTACGCCCCCGGGAACCGGAGTCCACTGGGCCTCGGGACCGGCAGCGAAGAGAGTAGCGAGTTCTTTGCCGACGCCGGCGGACTGGACGGTCTCGATGGGTGGGACACGACGGAAGTCACCGTCGGTAGTTCCGACGCGGGAGAGTTAGACGGCGCGACGCGGCCGCGTTCTGACGGCGAGCCGGCCGCCGGGTCCGGCGACGTCGACAACCCGTTCGGCGACGACTGACCGGGACCCGAAGCGCCTTGTCCGTCGCCCGCGACGAGCGGGTCGTGCGATTCGGCGTCGACGAAGCCGGCAAGGGCCCCGTCCTCGGGTCGATGTTCGCCGCGTGCGTTCGCGCGCCCGCGACGGCGCTTCCGGAAGGCGTCGCGGACTCGAAGCGACTCACGGCCGCCCGTCGCGAGCGACTCGACGCGGCGATCCGAGAGACTGACGCCGCGAGCGTCGGCGTCGCCGAGATTCCCGTCGACCGCATCGACGGCGGGGAGGACATGAACACGCTCACCGTCCGAGCGCACGCGGCGGCCATCGACGCGGCCGCAGTCGACGGCGACGGGGGGCTCTGTGACGCCGGCGACACCTCAGAAGCGCGGTTCGCGCGCCGCGTCGCGAGCGCGTGTACGCGCGAGGTTACTGTCGACGCCGAACACGGGGCTGACGACGCCGACCCTCACGTCGCCGCGGCCTCCGTCGTCGCGAAGGTCGCCCGCGACGCACACGTCACCGCGCTCGCGGAGCAGTACGGCCAAGTCGGGAGCGGCTACCCCTCCGATTCCACGACCCGTGAGTTCCTCCGGAGATACGTCGAGAAGCACGGCGAGTTACCGGGGTGTGCCCGCGCGTCGTGGTCGACGTCGGCGGACGTGCTCGCGGCCGCGGAGCAGTCGGCGTTAGAGGAGTTTTAAGTGAACTGCGGGAGCCCTGCGGTCAGTCAAGCACGATGTTGCGCAGGATGTTCCCGTACGCGGGTCGGGTGACGAGCACGCCGAGCAGGACGCCGACGATGGTGACGAGCGCGAACCCCTGCAGGTCACCCAGCGAGAGCACGGCGAGCGGGCTCATCGCGATGATGGTCGTCGCGGCCGCGGCGCCGATGACCCAGAACGCCTTGCGGAACCGCGACTCGAAGACGCGGCCGGTCTTCACTCGCTCGCCCTGGAGAATCTCGTCGGCGATGATGATGAGGTCGTCCACCCCCGTGCCGATGACGGCGATGAAGCCGGCGATGTGTGAGAGGTCGAGCGCGAGGCCGACGAGCGACGCGAACCCGAGCAGCAGATACACCTCCGCAGCCGCGGTGAGGATCATCGGCGCCGCGACGCCGAACTCGCGGTAGCGGAAGAAGACGACCGCCGAGACGGCGAGCACGGCCACTGCGCCGGTGACGAGCGAGAACAGCTTGAACTGCTGTGCCAGCGACGGCTGGAGGAAGTAGGTCGTTCCCTCGTCCTCGACGTCGAGCGTCGTCGGGAGCGCGCCGGCGCGCAGGTCGATCTCGAGCTGGCGGGCGGCCGACTGGTTCGGCGCGCCGATGGAGAAGGTGGGGTTGTTGACGAACTGACCGTTGTTGATCGTCGTCGCGAGGTCACCCATCGACGCCGCGTAGACGACCGTGTCGTCGCGCACCGTCAGCAGGCAGTACTCCGAGTCGTCCTGCGGCCCGGAGCCGAGTTCGTACTCACAGTTGCCGATGCCGTTCGGGTTCTGTTGGCTCGTGAACCCCTCCTGTCGCATCGTGTTCGCGAACCGCTCGGCGGCGTCCGGGTTCGAGATGGTGACGCCGACGGCGTACTGCGTGCCGCCCGCGGTCGACCGGGTCGTGACGCCGCTGACGGTGAGGTCGTTCTGGTCGAGCAGCGGCTCGCGATCGAAGCCGGTGTTGTTCGCGTTGGGTGACAGCGCGACGACCTGCACGCGGCCGGGCGTCCCGATGAGGTCTAACACCTCAGAGCGGTTCGCGTTCGGCACCTCGACGAGCACGTACGTCTCGCCGCTGGGCGTTCGGCTGGTGGTGACGGTGCCGCCGGTGAGCCCGCCCTCGTTGATCTTGCTGTTCAGCACGCGGACGGTCTGGTCGCGCGTGCGCTGGGTGACGCCGTCGCGGACGTCGCCCTCGGAGACGTCGAAGCCGTTGGCCTGCATCGCGCTCGCGAACTCGGCGCGGGTGACGTTCTTCGTGAGCACCTCGACGGCGCCCTGCGGCGACTCCTGCGTCGGCGGACGGACGGCCACGTCCGCGAGCGAGACGTTCAGCTCCGCCGCGAGGTCGCGCTGGAGCTGTCCCGTGTCGGTCCCCGAGAGGTCGACCGGCTCGGCGGTGAGCCCGACCAGCGGTGCGCGGACGCGCGTCCCACCGGAGAGCTCCAGCCCGTACTGCAGGTTCGTCGGCGAGTCGGTCTGTCCGGCCGGGAGGCCGCCGTCGTCGCCGGCGCCGGCTCCGATGGGGCCGAACAGCGCGGCGGTGGAGACGACGACGAGCACCGCGAGGAGGATCAGCCGCCAGTTCTCGCGAATCATGCGGTGATCCCCTCGTACTTGTAGTAGCGGAGCAGGCTCACGTTAAGCAGGTACGTGTTCATGAGGTCGGCAGAGAGCCCGAACACGAGGATGAGCCCGACCTCCGGAAGCAGCGGGATGCCGAACGCCGTTGCGACGACGGTCATCACTGCCATCGCCGAGATGGAGGTGAGCGTCATCGTGACGCCGGTGCGCATCGCACGGTACGTCGACTCGTAGAAGTCACCGCGTCGACGGAGGATGTGGTTGTTGAGCAGCAGGTCGGAGTCGACGCTGTAGCCGATGAGCATCAACAGCGCGGCGACGGTCCCGAGCGTGAGGTCGATGCCGAACACGTTCATCAGCGCCAGCGGGATGACGATGTCCGAGAACGCCGACGCGACGACCGCAATAGAGGGGACGAACGTCCGGAAGAGGACGAACACGAGCACGCTCATCCCGACGAAGGCTGCGCCGACCCCGAGCAGCGCCTGCTGTTGTGCGTCGGCGCCGAAGGAAGCCGCCCGTTCCTGGACGGATATCACCTCGTAGCCGGCGGACTGCGCCTGCGTTTCGACGTTCTCCGCGCCCGGCGGGAACGTGACCAGGTACTCGTTGTCGGAGGACCCGACCGGCGTCACCGAGTCGACCTCCCCGTCGAACGCCTGTTCGATGGCCTGCGGGGAGTCGGCCGCCGCGACCCGTAGCTCGGTCCCGCCGGTGAACGCGACGCCCAGCGAGACGGGAGAACCGGTGAGGGCGAAGTACCCCCCGATGACGACGAGCGCCAGCGCCAGCACGACGAGCGGAATCGCAGCGAGCTGGCGGTTTGTGTACCGGGTGTAATCTATCTCCGGTACCTCGAACTCGACCATACGGCGACTGTGCCCACGCACCGAATAAGCCTTCTCAAAGCGTTTCGGGAGCTCCGGTGAGGCGATAGGGGCTGGCGCCGCGCCTGCGGCCGTTGCGGGCGAAACGGCTTCGGCGGT